>Ga0307278_10000818_pt1 | contig 15377 bp, 12 predicted proteins | sample ER_DNA_117_FD_194482 | JGI IMG/M metagenome (GOLD analysis project Ga0307278, IMG submission 194482) | Bulk soil microbial communities from the East River watershed near Crested Butte, Colorado, United States - ER_DNA_117 | ecosystem: Environmental > Terrestrial > Soil > Floodplain | place... | reverse complement strand
AGGGATGCGCGTATGCAAGGGTGACGATCAGCAAGAACGCCAGTAGCAGGACAGGAACGGCAAAGATGATCCGCCAATGCGCACGCCGCAACACCTGTGTGGACGTTCGGTGGGCCGGATGCTCCGGGTCACCTTCGCGATCTTGCCTGCCTCCGACCGCCAGCGAACCAATCGCCCACGCAACCGCGATGAAGCCCAGCAAGCCGCAGGCGATGCCCGCGATCAACATGGCCGGATGGCCATTCAAGATGGCCGGCCAGCGTGTCCAGCCGAGCCAGACCGACACGGCGACCATCGCAATTCCGAGCACCAACCAGATGAGCGCCAGCACGGTTCGGCTGAGCGCTCCCGGCTGCCACATAGGCCGAGTGTATGGGCGAGTTCCGACAAGCTCAGCGCAAAGATGCATTAACTAACAATGTCGGCCACCGTGGCGTCGTACGCGCGGACAAGATCGTCGATCTCCACGAATGCGCTGTAGCCATGACCGCCGGCGCCGAGTGCAGCACGGCGCCCCACCAGCCGCTGATCGATGATCACCGGCCAACTCGGATCGCTGCCGATCGGAGTGATCGTGCCACGCTCGTAGCCCGTCGCCTCGAGAGCCTCGGCTGCATCCGGCAGCTTCATCTTGCTAACACCGAGGAGCAATCTCAGCTTGGGCCACGAGATCTGTGTGCCGCCTGGGATGACAGCAAACAGGTAGTTCCCCGTCGAGCCGCGTACCACGATCGTCTTGGCCATATCTGAGGGCTCGATACCCAGCAGCTCGGCTGCCTGCTCAAGGCTGTGCGCGACTGGGCGCCGCCGTAACTCGACAGCCAGCCTGCGCTGATCGGCATCAGCCAGCATCCGCCGTACGCCAACGTCCAGCTCATCGCTCACGATCATCCACTCTGTCGTAGGCATCTTGCGGCTCCTGCTGTGAAGCTGGATCCGCGCCGAGGATGCCGCGGAAGCTCAACACGGCCATGACTGCAATCAGTACTAGGAATGACAGCGGGCCCACAGCATCGAGCGGGCCGCGACTCTTTCCCACTATCTCCAGGACCAGTCGGGTCAGGCAGGAGATAACGACGAGCAGCGCCAACAGGCCGAGAGCTGGCAGCCGCCTTCCAAGCCGCACAGCCACCGCTCCCGCGAACACGACGATCCCCAGAAAAAGAACGTCGTCTCCGCGGGGTTCCAGCATGTTCCATCGGCCAGCTGGCGCAGGATTGTCCGGATCGGCCACGACCGCGACTACCAGGGTGATGAAGTCCGGAACCAAACCGCAGACCGCCATGACCAGTCCGGTAACAGCCACAACCCGATCGACTGAGCGCAGTCGCCAAGCGTAGGCACCGAGCAACACCGCGGCCACGAATCCAAGCAGCTGCAAGATGATGATCAAGGTGCGATGGGTCGCGTAGAAGCTGGCGACGACCGCCGCGCTGGCTGTCTCATCAGGGAGCGAGAGGACGAGTTCCGTCGCCAGCAGCAGCACGACGAAGCCCGCGGCCAGCGCGCCAGCCACTCGATCGGGCCTGCGGACCGACTCTTTGGTGACACGCGGCGTGGGTGCCATCTATTCCCCCCTCAGAATCGCTAAATCTCGTGGTGGCGTATCTGGGATCGTGAGAATGGGCAATTGAGGATTAATTCGTGGCGGCGGATTTCGGTCTGGGTAATGAAGCTCAGCAAGGACATCAAATCATTCTTCGAGTCTGGCGCTCGCTTGCTGCAGTTCTCGTGCGGTCCAGGTAATTGAGCCGTCACCTAGCCCGGCGATCACGCTGTCAAGCCAACGAACCTCAGCCTCCGTAAGGACATGCAGATACTCGGTCTCGAGCATTGTGGCGCGCGGCAGGGAAAAGCCAACACCTGCAATCAACGCGTCGCGTTCAGCGAGTCGCTGGACCAACTTGTCTCGCCGTGTTACCAGCAGCTCCCGTGTGGACTCTGGCGTCAGGAGCGGAAGAAACGAGAGCCCAGCTGGGAACTCGGGAAACTCGTTGCGAGGCGTCGATAGCACTTCAGACATCCACTGCTGGCGAGTTTCCCGGCCTACCTCGGTCAGTTCATAGCTCGTCCGCTCCGGATAGGAGTGGTCACGGGTGGTGCCGGCGGGCTTGATCAGACCGGCCTCGCACAGTCGATTGATCATTTTGTAGAGCGTTGCCCGCTGGCCGACGTTGATCACCTCATCCTTCCCCCATCGCTTGATCAACTGCTGCATGCCGTAGGGGTGCAACGGACCGTCCTCGAGCAGTCCAAGGATGGCGAGCGCCAGCGGAGAGCGTTTGATGTTCGAAGTCACAGCAGAAACTTACACTAGTCTCTCCGCATCTAGTTGTATTAACACTAGTTTGTATGGCACTATCAGCTCATGACTACCACCAGAACCATTGCCCACCCGTCCACCTCGACCCAGAACGCGAGCCGTAACTGGTCACAACGGCTCGCCCTCGGCGCTGTCGCCGGTCCCGTCCTCTTCACTTTGGCGTGGCTGATCCTGGGCGTCCTGAGCCCTGGCTACACCGTCGCAGGGACATGGATCTCGCCATACTCAGCCATCACTCAGCCGATCAGCGGCCTTGGACTAGGTGAGACAGCGCGTTACATGAACTCGGCCTTCGTCATCAGCGCTTTGCTTCTGTTGGCCGGTGTTGTCGGCTTCGCCCGAACTCTGCCGCCCGGCGGCCGGCCGGTCGCACGCATCATCAGCGCGATCTTGCTAGGGCTGGCACCGGTGGGTCTGATCATCATTGGCTTTTTTACCCTCGAAACCCCGGTCAGGCATCTTGCCGGCGCGATGCTTGTGCTGGCTACGCCAGTGGTCAGCTTCCTCGTCACCGGCTTGTACCTCCGCAGCGTGCATGGCTGGCACCGGTTTGGCAGCGGGCTGCTGCTCGCGTCACCGATCACGCTCGTCTTGTTCATCGTTTACAACTTGTCGTTCAGCCAGGCCGCCGTCGCCGCCGGGCATGGCGTCGCTGGGTTGACACAGCGCGTGCTGTTCGTGGAAATCCTCGGTTGGTTCGTGGCCATGGGCTGGCTCGCTTACCGGCAAACAACTGAAGCACTCGAGACGACACGGTATACATCGCTGCGGTGACAGGAACGATCTTGAGGGATGCCGGCTGACCTACACCTGGCATCCCTCACGATGTAAATGCCGACCTCGACGCGCTCAGCATTAGCTGGTCTGAGACTGCGAATCCGACGTACATAATGATCAAACCTCAAGAGTGCCAGAGGCGAGACGCAGAAATTTATCCGTTACTCCATGCGCCGTAAGAGAGCATTCCCAGTGACGTAGCAAGCCCGTAACATTAGGCGCGTGAGTTCCGACGTGGGGGCGGTGTCGGATCAACTTAAGGTCACACCCGGGTCTGCGGCGTCGCTGGGCTTCTGTTTGCAGCGCTCCTTGTCGTCGCCGCGCCCGTGGTCAAACAGTCACCGGGCCTCGATGAACTGGGAAACGGGTACGGGAATTTCTACAGCACAGGCATCCTGCTCTTCGCAGCTTGGATTGCCGGCATGAGCGCGCTGACCCGCTTTCGAGCTCGCACAATTCAGGAGAGATCACCATGACCGAACCGCTTGCACCTGAAGATTTCCCTGGTCCTCCGGGACTGCCGTTCCTCGGCAACGTTCGGGCCATCGATCTGGCGCAGCCGATCGAAAGCCTGATGTCCCTTGCTCGCGAGTACGGGCCGATCTTGAAGCTGACCTCGCCTGGTGGCATCTCGGTGGTGGTGTCCGGCGTCGACCTGGTATCGGAGATCTGCGACGACGCTCGCTTCGACAAGGTCATCACCGCAGGCCTGTCGATCTTGGCCGAGGGCCCAGTTGATGCCGGCCTCTTCACGGCCGAGACCAATGACCCCATGTGGGCCCGTGCCCACGGCATATTGATGGCGCCTTTCAGCATGCAGGCGATGCGGGACTACATGCCGGCAATGATCGACATCGCGGATCAGCTGATGGACAAGTGGGATCGGCTCAATCTTGGCGAAGAGATCGATGTCCCGGCCGATATGACCCGGCTGACGCTCGACACGATCGCATGGTGCGGATTCGGATACCGGTTCAATTCGTTCTATCGCGAGACGCCGCACCCATTCGTGCAGGCGATGGTCCGAGTGCTCGACGAGTCGCAGGCGCGGCTCCGGCAGCTGCCGATCCAAACCCGGCTCAAGATCAGCGCACAGCGTCAGTTTGAAGAGGACCAAGCCTTCATGGCTGGCTTGGTGGATGACGTGATCCGCAAGCGCAGAGCCATGGGCGATGCCGCGGACAACACCGACCTGCTCGGCCGCATGATCACTGGAGTCGACAAACAGACGGGACTGACGCTGCCGGACGAGAACATCCGCGCCCAGTGCCTCACGTTCTTGATCGCCGGCCACGAGACGACCAGTGGATTGTTGTCGTTCGCCATCTACTTCCTGCTCGAGCACCCGGAATACCTCGAGCGAGCGCGTGAGGAAGTTGATCGGGTACTCGGCGGCACTCTGCTGCCGACCTTCGATCAGCTGCATGAGCTGACTTACGTACGCCAGGTTCTCGATGAGGCGCTGCGGCTGTGGCCGACGGCGTCGGGCTTCAGGCGTCATGCGAGGGAGGACACGGTGATTGGTGGCGGGCGCTACGCGATCCCGAAGGACCTGGCGATGATGGTCCTGTCCCCAATGTTGCACCGTGACAAATCCGTCTGGGGTGAAGACGCCGAGGAGTTCAATCCAGACCACACCAGGCCGGACCGGATGAGTGCAATCCCCCCGAACGCGTACAAGCCGTTCGGCACCGGGCAACGGGGCTGCATCGGGCGCCAGTTCGCCCTGCAGGAGGCAGTCCTTGTGCTGGGGATGCTGCTGCAGCGGTTCGAGTTGATCAAGGACCCGAACTATCGGCTGCACACCAAGGTGACTCTGACCGTCAAACCTGCCGACTTCCACATTCAGGTCGCGCGACGGGCAGATCGGCCGATCGACAAAGCGGAGCCGGTCGCTGTCTCATCGACAGCTCAGACCAAGTCCCCCCCGGCCGTCAGCAATGCGCACCATACGCCGCTCGCCGTGTTGTTCGGCTCGAATCTCGGTACCGCGGAGGGCATCGCGAACCGCCTAGCGCAGGAGGGGACTGAGCGTGGCTACGAGGTAACTCTGGGCTCCCTGGACGAACACGTTGATCATGTGCCAGCGAAGGCTGCGATCATCGTCTGCGCCTCCTACAACGGGCTACCGCCGGACAACGCCGTCAAATTCCACCACGCGCTCAACGAGGCAGGGCCCACCGCGTGTGAAGACTTGTCGTACACCGTCTTCGGCTGCGGCAACACGGAATGGGCCACCACGTACCAGGCAGTGCCCACGCAACTCGACGCGGGACTCGAGCAACACGGCGCTACCCGCATTCACCCACGTGGTGCCGGCGACGCCCGCGGCGACTTCGATGCCGCGTACCGCAACTGGCACGACACGCTGTGGCAGGACATCGCCGCCACGCTCGGAGTTGATGCGCCCCACGAAACAGACGATAGCCAGCCGCGGCTCGCGATCACCGTGACGAATCGGCAGGTGACGAACCCGGTCATCATGTCCTACCACGCGCAGGCAGCGGTCGTGCGTGACAACTATGAGCTGTTGGGCGCCAACGCCGACCGCTCGGCACGGCACCTGGAAGTCGCCCTACCGTCGGGCGTGGCCTACAAGGCAGGCGACCATCTTGGAGTGCTGCCACGCAACAACATCAACCTCATCCGTCGCGTCATGCTGCACTTCGGCCTGGACGCCGGCTCCTATGTCACGATCATCCCGAACCGCGGCAGCCACACTCACCTGCCGACCGATGAGCCAGCCCCGCTACTCGGCATCCTGGGCAGTTGCGTCGAGCTTCAGGATCCGGCAACCCGCAGCGACATCGAGGTAATGGCTCGCTACACCAGCGATCCGGAGCAACGATCGTCGCTCGAGGGCCTCGTCGGCACCGACGATGAGTCTCAAACCAGGTTCCGCAACGAGGTGCTGGCGCGTGGCCGTTCGTTGCTTGACCTGCTCGAGGACTACCCCGCGTGTGACATGCCGTTCGAGGTATTCCTGGACCGTCTGCCACCGCTACGGCCCCGCTACTACTCAATCTCCTCCTCGCCCATGATCACCCCCGACATGTGCAGCATTACCACCGGCGTATTGCGCGGGCCGGCGCGCTCTGGGACCGGCGAGTTCGCTGGTGTCTGCTCGAACTACCTGGAATCGAACGCCCCGAACAGCACGGTCTTCGCCTTCGTACGCGAGCCGACGATCGCCTTCCGGCCGCCGGATGATCCACATTTGCCGATGATCATGATCGGAGCTGGTACCGGGCTGGCCCCCTTCCGAGGCTTTCTGCAGGAGCGGGCTGCGCAACAGGCCAGCGGAGCTTCCGTCGCCACGTCCCTGCTGTTCTTCGGCTGCCGCACCTCTGAAGACGATTACCTCTACGCCGATGAGCTGCGCCGCTACGAGGCCGACGGCGTGGTCAAGGTGGATGCCGTGTTCTCCCGCGAGGGAAATCCAGAGCGACGCTACGTTCAGGACGCCATCACCCAGCGGGCGGACGAGGTTTGGGATCTCGTCGACAAGCAGCGGGCCAACATCTACGTCTGCGGCAACGCCAACACCATGGCGCCCGGCGTCCGCACCGCGCTCATCCAGGTCTTCCAGATGAAATCTTCAGCCGCGACGGACGGCAACAACTGGCTAGCTGGATTGCGAGCCGAGGGCCGGTTCCTGGAAGACATCTGGGGTGGCTGACGATCATGGCCGAGCCGCCAATCACTGAACCTCAAGCGCCAACTCCTTCGGCGTCAACGCCAAAGGAGCCTGAAAGGAGCCGCCGCGCCAGGCGGCGGCCCGCAGCGTCCGCCACGGTCAAACTCGCCCGCCTGTCGAGCCTGACGGGCATTCTTTTCGCTGCGCTGTTCGTGCTCGCGTTGGTCTTTATGTACACGACGCCCAAGTTGTCAGCTTCGGATGGCGAGATCACCGCCTTCTACACCGGCAATAGCACGGTGCTAGTCACCGTGGGCCTCTATCTCGTTCCGTTCGCCGGGATCGCCTTTCTCTGGCACGCGCACACCACCCGGCTGCTGATCAGATCTCGTACGCCGACACCATCAGCCATTCCCTATGGGTTGCAGCTGGCGTCCGGCATCCTCTTCGTCGTCCTGCTCTTCGCCGGGACGGCTTCAGCCGGTTCGGTGGCGTTGTTGAAGGACCTGACGAATGCCCCGCTGCCGTCGGCTGACTTCATCCGTGGCATGCTCGCCGTCGGCTACGGAATGGTCTTCGTCTACGCAATCCGCGGTGCCGGCATGTACGCGCTGACGACAACGACCTTGCTCCGCCAGGCCAAGATCATGCCCACCTGGCTGGCCGTGATCAGTTACCTGCTGGCGATCTTTCTGCTGGTAAGCACGACGCTGCATCCAGTGGTCGTGCTCGCTTTCCCCGCCTGGGTCGTGGTCGCCGGCCTGGTGGTCTTCATTCGCGCCGGTCGCGTCGCAGAGCCGGCCGCATCCGAAAGGCAATCCGCATGACTACACCACTGACTGTCGATGACATTCCTGGCCCCAAGGGCAAACCGCTTGTGGGCAACATGTTCGACGTACCAGCGAAGCGCACGATTCAGACGATGATGGAGATCGTCCGCGAGTACGGTCCGATGGTTCGGCTGCGTACGCCGGTCGGTGACCGCTTTGTCGCCTCCGGGCTGCCCATGATCGATGACCTGTGCGACGACGAACGGTTCGACAAGCTGGTCGGCGACGGTCAGAAGGCCGTCCGAAGCTTTGGGCGCAGCAGCGGGCTGTTCACTTCCGACACCGACGACCCCAACTGGGGCAAGGCGCACAACATCCTGCTGCCCAACTTCAGCACTCAGGCGATGCGCGACTACGTGCCGATGATGAACGACATCGCCTCTCAGCTGATGCAGAAGTGGGAACGGTTGAATCCCGGCGAGCTGGTCGACGTTACGGCCGACACGACGCGGCTGACCCTGGACACGATCGCCCTGTGTGGCTTCGGCTATCGGTTCAATTCCTTCTACCGCGATACTCAGCACCCGTTCGTCAGCGCCATGATGCTCATGCTGCAGGAGAGCCAAATCCGGAGCCGTCAACTCCCAGTACAAACTCGACTGCGTCGGCGGGCCACCCGTCGGCTGCAGGAGAGCTACCGGTACATGGAGGATGAGGTCTTCAAGATCATCGAGGAGCGGCGCCGGGCCGGAGGCGTCGAAGATCATCGAGACCTGCTCAGCTGCATGCTCACCGGCGTGGAGAAGCGCACCGGAGAGAAGCTCAGCGACGACAACATGGTCGCCCAGTGCATCACCTTTCTCGTGGCAGGGCATGAGACGACCAGCGGCCTCTTGTCTTTTGCCATTAGCTACTTGATCAAGAATCCCGACGTGGTCGCGCGTGCTCAGGAAGAAGTGGACCGCGTCCTCGGTACCGATACCTCCGTGCTGCCGACGTACCAGCAGATCCAAGGGCTGACCTACGTCACGCAGATTCTCAACGAGACTCTGCGGCTCTGGCCCACCGCGGCTGCATTCACCCGCTATCCGTACGAGGACGCCATGGTTGGCGGCTATCTGCTGCCCAAGGGTTCCTCGATCACGGCGCTGACGATCATGCTGCACCGAGATCCGAAGACCTGGGGGAAGGACGCCGAGGAGTTCAATCCCGATCACTTCCGGCCGGAGACCCGAGCGAGCTTGCCGGCTAATGCGTACAAACCTTTCGGGTCGGGTCAGCGGGCCTGCATCGGGCGGCAGTTCGCCATGCAGGAAGCCGTGTTAGTGCTCGGCATGCTGTTGCAACGCTTCGAGTTCATTGATCAACTGAACTATCAGCTCAAGATCAAAGAGAGTCTGACGATCAAGCCCGACGGTCTACAGATCAGCCTCCGCCTCCGTCCCGGCCGAACGGCTGGAGCCGCTCCTCGGGCAGCCGCGGTGACCACAGTGTCCGCTACGCCGGCGCCAGCACCCGCGCCGCGTACCTCTGCCAATGTCGACGCGCACAACACGCCGCTGATGGTGCTGTTCGGTTCGAACCTGGGGACTGCAGAAGGGATTGCAAGTCGAATCGCCCAGGACGGATCAGACCGCGGCTACGCCATCACCTTGGGTGCGCTGGATGATCACATGGGTGAGCTGCCGCATAAGGGAGCCCTCGTCGTTGTGTGCGCGTCCTACAACGGCAAGCCGCCGGACAATGCTGAGCGCTTCTGCCGCTGGATCACCGATCCGGCAACACCCTCCGACGCCGGATCTGGCCTGGCTTTTTCCGTGTTCGGCTGCGGCAACATGGACTGGGCCTCGACCTATCAGGCCGTACCGACACTGATCGATGCACAGCTTGAGGCTCACGGTGCGCGCCGAGTGCATGAACGCGGCGAGGGCGACGCACGCTCAGACTTCGACGGTCAGTTCTCCGAGTGGTACAAGGACCTTTGGTCTTCGCTGGGCGAAAGCCTCGCAATCCCCACCGAGTCCGCCGTTGTATCGACGCCTGAACCGCGGCTGCACTTGACCATGTCCAACAAGCAGACAACCAACCCCGTGGTGATGTCCTACCGCGCTCTTCCGAGCACACTGCTGATCAACCGGGAGCTGCTCGCAAACGGTCAGTCCGCTGCCGACGCGCGGTCGGCCCGACATATCGAGCTTGAGCTGCCGGCCGGAATGGACTACCAGACCGGTGATCATCTCGGTGTGCTGCCCCGCAACAACGTCGACCTCATCCGGCGGGTGATGGCTCGATTCGGGCTCGACGCCGGCACGTACATCACAATCAGTCCGACCGGCGGGGGTACTTACACTCACCTTCCGCTGGGCGAATCCGCGCCACTGCTCGGCATCCTCGGGGCATGCGTCGAGTTACAAGACGTAGCCAGTCGCAGTGATCTTGCCGTCCTTGCTCGATACGCCACCGACCCCGACGAGGCGGCCGAACTGCGGACCATGTCGGGCCTCGACGACGCAGGTCGGGATGCGTATCGCAAGCGAGTGGGAGTTCCTCGGCGTTCGGTGCTCGAACTGCTAGATGAATTCCCCAGCTGCGACCTGCCGTTCAACGTCTATCTGGAGCTGCTACCACCTATTCGGCCGCGCTATTACTCCATCTCGTCTTCCCCGGCGGTCACGAGCAGCTGCCATCTCACGGTCGGTGTACTCCATGGCCCCGCCCGCAGCGGCGACGGGTACTTCAACGGGGTGGCCTCCAACCACCTGGCGAGCAGCATGGAGAACAGCACCCAATTCACCTTCGTCCGCAAGCCGACCATTCCGTTCCGACCGCCTGCCAACCCGCATGTCCCGATGATCATGGTCGGGGCCGGCACCGGCATGGCACCCTTCCGCGGCTTCCTGCAGGAGCGGGCCGCGCTCGCGCAGAAGGGCGTGCCAGTCGGGGAATCAATCCTGTTCTACGGCTGCCGAAATGCGCAGAGTGACATGCTCTACGCCGACGAGCTGAAGGCCTTCGAGGAGTCGGGGGTCACCCGGTTGCAGATCGCCTTCTCGCGGGAGCCGGGAGAGCCGCGAACCTTCGTCCAGCACCTGATCGAGCGTGAGGGGGACCACGTCTGGGATCTGATCGAGACGGGTGCGGTGATCTACGTCTGTGGTAACGCCAACACCATGGCGCCTGGCGTACGCGCGGCCCTGATGGACGTGTACCGAGCCAAGACCAATGGGTCGGATCCCTCGGCGGAGGAGTGGCTTGCTGGGCTGCGGGATGCCGACCGCTACCTGGAGGACATCTGGGGAGAGATGGCGACTGGCCTGTGACTTAGTACTGTCTTCCTTCGGGCTGTCGCTGCCAGCGAGGTGGCGACAGTTCGGACAGGGAGGCTTGTGAACATGGGCTCAGTCATCGGTGAGATCTTGCCGTTAGCGGTCGGTATCGCGATCAGTCCGATACCGATCATCGCGACGATCTTGATGTTGCTGTCGCCAAAGGCTAAAGCCACCAGTGTGGGTTTCCTGCTGGGCTGGCTGGCCGGCATCCTCGTCGCGGTGGTGCTGTTCACTTTGCTCTCGTCGGTCCTTCCGCGGCAGGATTCCTCCGGCTCGTCTCCGGTCTCTGGGGTGATCAAGATCATCTTGGGCGCCTTGCTGCTGTTCTTGGCGGCAAAGCAGTGGCGAGCACGGCCCGCCGAGGGCGAAGAAGCCGCCATGCCGAAGTGGATGTCTGCCATCGACTCCATGACCGCGATCAAGGGGCTCGGGCTTGGCTTCTTGCTTTCGGCGGTCAATCCGAAAAACCTGTTGCTGGGGATTTCGGCCGGAGTGATCATCGGTGGTGCGAGCCTGAGCTTTGGCGATGCCGCGGTGGTCATCGTCATTTTTGTGCTCATTGCCGGCTGCACCGTGCTCATTCCCGTGATCGGTTACCTCCTGGCGTCAGCGCGGATGGCGGGGCCCCTGGACAAGCTGCGTGGATGGCTGGTCGACAACAACTCCACGATCATGGCCGTCTTGCTTCTCGTAATCGGCGTTGCGGTGATCGGAAAGGGCATCGCCAGCTTCTAGCCAGCTCAGAAAGTCGATCTCGTCTCCAGCGCGCCTTATGACCGTGCGCTTGGCTGAGGTGTTTTGGAGTGTCTTGCATCGAACGAACGATCGTGCTATTAAAGCCTCATGGGCAAGGGCCAGCTGACCCGGCACGCTGTGTTGGACCAAGCGGCGCGGACGGCTAGCGAGGTGGGGCTTCGAGGAGTGACCATCGGGTCGCTGGCCGACTCGATGCACATGTCGAAGAGCGGATTGTTTGCCCACTTCGGCTCCAAGGAGAGCTTGCAGCTGGCGACCGTGCGGTACGCCCGTGACCAGTTCGTGAATCTCGTAATCCGTCCGGCGCTCGCTGCTCCACGTGGGGAGCCACGGGTAAGAGCGCTCTTTGAGAACTGGCTGGAGTGGGATACCAGAGCGCTGCCAGGTGGCTGTCTCTTTGTTGCGGCTGCAGTCGAGTTCGATGACGAGCCTGGTGCGGTGCGTGACGAGCTCGTTCGCAACCAGATCGACCTTGGCGAGACGATCGCGCGGGTGTTCCGCGGTGGGATCACTGAGGGGCATTTTCGCCACGACGCGGATCCTGAACAGTTCGCGTTTCAGTTGCATAGCATCCTGCTCGGCTTCCACCAGCACAGCAGGCTGCTGGGCGATCCTCTCGCTGCGGAACGCGGGAGACGAGCCCTTGACGCCTTGCTCGACGCTGCCCGACCCTGATCAAGCCACAGTTCGGAGGACACGTATCGATGCCTGCAACTCCCATGAAAAGCACGACCGTTCGTACCGTGCGAGCGGCCATGGGCATTCTCGAGGTGATTGCCCCACGACTGGGAGCTCGATGGGTGGATCGCATCTGGTTCTCGGTCCCACCTCCACGACCGATGAAGGGCGACATTCCGGCCGATGGCACCCCGTTTGAGCTCACGGTCAGTGGAGCGGCTGTGCGCGGACGCCAGTGGGGAGACAACGAGAAGATCGTCTACCTGGTCCACGGCTGGGGTAGCGGCGCCGCACAGCTCGGCGGCTTCGTCAAGCCGTTGCTTGATGCCGGTTTCAGTGTCGTCGCGTACGACGCTCTCAGTCACGGGAGTTCCGGCCCTGGACCCAGCGGTCCGCGACGCAGCAACGCGTTGGAGCACCGAGACGCTCTGAGAGCCGTCGTCGCTGCACACGGCCCCGCGTACGGCGTCGTTGCGCATTCACTCGGCAGCATGGTCGCTGCACTTACCATGCGGGATGGCATTGTGCCCCACCGTGCCGTATACGTGGCGCCCATGATCGACATCACGTCGTATGGAGAGCCGTTTGTTCGCACACTCGGCGGCGGTCCGCGCATCTGGGCCAAGTTCATCAAACGCGTCGAGCGCCGACTCGGCCTGCGATTGTCCTACTTCGACCTCGCGGCGATGGCCGACGAGCTCACCACCCCGCCGCTGCTTATCGTCCATGACCACGACGATCACGAGACCAGCTGGGAGGCTTCTGAGAGGCTTGCGAGTAGGTGGCCAGATGCGCAGTTGCTGACCACTACGGGACTTGGTCACAACCGCATTCTCAGTGACCCAGCCGTCGTTTCCGCGGCGGTCGCTTTCATTCGCAGCGGCACCCGGAGAGCTGCCGTCCAACATTCGCAGACAACGAGCAGTGCCGCGTGACAGGATCGTCGCACTGTCGGCGGTAAAGGCGGGAGGTTTGATGCTCGCGGCCTGGTACGAGCGGCAAGGCGTCGCCAGGGAGGTCCTGCAACTCGGCGAGCAACCCGATCCGGAGCCGGGTGCGGGCGAGGTCCGCGTTCGTGTGAGCTATTCGGGCGTGAATCCGGGTGACACCAAGAAACGTCGTGGTTGGCTGGGATCGACGATGCCGTATCCGCGGATCATCCCACATAGTGACGGCGCCGGGGTAGTCGATTCCGTCGGCGAGGGCGTCGATCCCGCCAGGGTCGGACGTCGCGTATGGATTTTCGGTGCGCAGTCCTACCGCCCTTTCGGTACAGCGGCCGAGCTGACGGTAGTGCCGACACAGCAAGCGATCGATCTACCCGATGGGGTTACTGACGAGATTGGGGCGTGCCTCGGTATTCCAGGAATCACGGCACACCGCGCAGTGTTTGCCGATGGCCCGGTTGCCGGCCTGACCGTGCTTGTGCACGGGGCGCTGGGCGGCGTCGGAGCCCTCGCCGCGCAGCTTGCCCAATGGGACGGAGCGAAAGTTATCGGCACCGTGCGACGAAGCGACGACCTGAAACAAGTGAGCCCGGCTGTCACGCACGCCATGGCTCTCGATCACCCCGACCCGCCCGGCGCTATCCGCGCGCTTGCGGTTGACGGGGTCGATCGAGTCATCGAGGTTAGCTTCTCCGACAACGTCGACCTCGACGCAGCAGTTCTGAAGAACAACGGAGTCATTGCCGCATACGCGACGCGACGAGATCGGCCCGACTTCCCGTTCTGGCCGATGCTCTTCGACAACATAGTGATCCGCCTGCTCGGGAGCGACGACTTTCCAGCCTCGTCAAAACAACAGGCGGCAGGCGGCCTGACAGCCGCGGCGCGCGATGGGGCGCTCTCCATTGCGATCGGGACACCCATGCCCCTGGACAAAATTGCCGAAGCACATGACCGAGTGGATGCAGGAACCCGAGATCGCGTGCTCCTCGCCATCCTTGGGCAATGAGGCGACGCGCCTAATCCCGGCGACTCAGCCCAGCCCTCCAGCAATGGTGGTAGCGGGGCCGACTGTGAGGTAGCCGATCGGCCCCGACGCCAGGGGTTGGGGTTCGTGAAGGTCAGGCGGTCTTGATCGCGGAGACCTCGAATTCGAGGGTGATTTTGTCGCTGACCAGGACGCCGCCGGTCTCGAGCGCAGCGTTCCAGGTGATGCCGTAGTCCTTGCGGTTGATGACCGCGGAGCCTTCGAACCCGACCCGCAGGTTGCCGAATGGATCGGTGGCCGCGCCCTCGAACTCGAACGGGATGGTGACCGAGTTGGTGACGCCCCTAATGGTCAGGTCACCGGTGAGCTCCAGGCTGGTCGGGCCGGACTGCCGGACGTCGGTGGCGACGAAGGTGATCTGCGGGTACTCCTCCATGGCGAGGAAGTCGTTGCTGCGCAGGTGGGCATCGCGCTGCTCGTTGCGGGTGTCGATGCTGGCCGCCTGTATGGTCAGCTGGCCGGTCGACTTGGTGAAGTCGGTGCCGTCGAGGACCGCGCTGCCCTGGAACTCGTTGAATGCGCCGCGGACCTTGGTCACCATCGCGTGCCGGGCGACGAACCCGATGCGGGTATGGGCCGGGTCGATGACGTAGTTGCCGGCCAAGTCGGACAGGGTGGCGGGGATGCTGCTGGGGGTAGTGGTAGTCATGCCTTGCTCCTAAAGGTCTTTGGATCTCGCCTGATTAGTGACGTGTCACCTACATTGATACAGTAACTTGGGTGACATGTCAACTATTCCGCCGTAGTATCGATACATGAGCTCTGATGTCCGGTGGCTGACCGCCGAGGAGGAACGCGTATGGCGGCGATGGCTGACGCTGAACGCGCGGCTGTCGGCCACGCTGCACAGAGAGCTACAAGACGATGCCGGCCTGTCGATGCCGGACTACGAAGTCCTGGTCCACCTCACCGATAGCCCGGAGGGCCGGATGCGGGTCACCGATTTGGCCCGGCTCCTGCAGTGGGAGCGCAGCCGAGTCTCCCACCACGTGACACGCATGGAGCGGCGGCGCCTGGTGCAGCGCGTGGAGTGTGCCGAGGACGGCCGCGGTGCCTTCGTTGTGATCACACCGGACGGCCGAGCTGCCATCGACCAGGCAGCACCGGGTCAT
>Ga0307278_10000817_pt1 | contig 15386 bp, 13 predicted proteins | sample ER_DNA_117_FD_194482 | JGI IMG/M metagenome (GOLD analysis project Ga0307278, IMG submission 194482) | Bulk soil microbial communities from the East River watershed near Crested Butte, Colorado, United States - ER_DNA_117 | ecosystem: Environmental > Terrestrial > Soil > Floodplain | place... | reverse complement strand
GCGACCAGGATGCGGATCGCCGCGCATGGCACCGGGCCGCGGCCTCGCCAGGGCAGGACGACCAGGTGGCCGACGAGCTCGAGCAGACGGCGCGGCGAGCGCGGCGCCGATCCGGGTTCGCGGCCGCCGCCCGTGCGCTGGAGCGCGCGGCCGAGCTGTCGGGCGACGACGAGGCCCGCGGTCGCCGGCTCGTGGCGGCCGCGGAGGACGCCTGGCTCGGCGGCGGTCCCGAGCAGGCGCTGGCGCTCCTCGATCGCGCCGGCGGGCTCGTCGCCGACCTTCGGGTGCGCGCCGACCTCTTGCACGTGCGCGGCACCATCGGGCTGCGCTGCGGGGTTCCCGCCGAGGCCGCGGCGATCCTCGCCGCCGGCGCGGCGGAGGTATCGCCGGTCGCTCCCGCGAAGGCGATCGAGATGCTCATCGAGGCCGCCCAGGCCGCCTCGTATGCCGGCGACGCCGCGCAGATCGTCGAGTTCGGCCGGCGCGCGTCGGCGCTGCTGGAGGACGACGATCCCGACGAGCGCTTCACCGTCGACGTCATCGTCGGCATCGGCAGCCTCCTCGCGGGTCACGCGGCGATCGGGGTGCCACTCCTGCGGGAGGCGCTCGTCCTGGCCGCCGGCTTCCAGGATCCCGGCCGCCTGGTGCACGCCGGCGCGTGCGCCGGCTACCTCGGTCAGGAGACGACCGAGCACGAGCTCTATGGTCGCGCGGCCGCCCGGGCGCGAGAGACGGGAGCGGTGGCGATGTTGCCGTACGTCCTCGAGTTCCTCGCCCGCGCCGAGGCAGTGGACGGGCGCTACGCGGCGGCCGCCGCCCACGCCACCGAAGGGCTTCGCCTGGCGCACGAGACCGGCCAGCAGAACTCGGTCTGTCACCTCCATGCCTCACTGGCTTTGATCGCCGCCCTGCAGGGTCGCGAGGACGAGTGCCGCTCCCATGCCGCCGACGCGCTCGAGTTGGCGACCGCCCGCGGGCTCGGCTACCAGGCGGCGCTCGCGCAGTGGGCGCTGGCGCGCCTTGATCTCGGCCTGGGAAGGGTGGAGGAGGCGCTGGTGCGGCTCGCCGAGCTCGCGGCGGCGGGGCCTGGCGAAGGCCACCCCTTCGTGAAGCTCGTCTCGACTCCCGAGCTGGTCGAGGCCGCGGTTCGCGTGAGCCAGCCGGCAGCCGCCCAATCGGCACTCGTCGAGTTCGAGCGCTTCGCACACGAGACGGCGCCGCCCTGGATGCTCGCGCTGTTGGCCCGCTGCCGCGGGCTGCTCTCGGCCGGTGCCGCGGCCGAGCGCCACTTCCTCGAAGCCATGCGCCTCCACGGCGAGAGCGCGCGCCCGTTCGACCGGGCGCGCACCGAGCTCATCTTCGGCGAGTTCCTGCGCCGCGACGGGCGCCGCAAGGAGGCGCGGCTGCACCTGCGCGCGGCCCTGGACGCGTTCGAGCGCCTGGACGCTGCCGGCTGGGCCGAGCGCGCGCGCGCCGAGGTGCGCGCGAGCGGCGAGACCGCTCGCGAGCGTGATCCCAGCACCGCGGACCGGCTCACGCCCCAGGAACGGCAGATCGTGCGCTTCGTTGCGGAGGGGTCGACGAACAAGCAGGTGGCCGCGCAGCTGTTCCTCAGCCCGCGGACCGTCGACCATCACCTGCGCAACGTCTTCCTCAAGCTCGGCATCTCCTCGCGCACCGAGCTCATTCGCGGCTTCTCCGGCGGGATCTGAACAACGGCGACATCGCCGATGCGAACGCCGGCGGCGACGGGCGAGCCTACGTCCCGTCGGATTCCTCGATCCCGCCGTCCCCCCAAGGAGAGCGACATGCCCGACACCCTCGCCCCCGTCCTGCCCGAGGTCGCGCCGCCGCACGCGCCACCGGCCGTCGTCGCCAGCCAGCTCACCCGCCACTACGGCGAGGGCGAGACGATCGTCCATGCCCTGCGCGGCGTCGATATCGAGATCGAGACCGAGCGGCTGACCGCCATCATGGGCCCGTCGGGCTCGGGCAAGTCCACGCTCATGCACCTGCTCGCCGGGCTCGATCATCCCGATGGTGGCCAGGTGTGGATCGGCGAGACCGAGGTCACGGGGCTCGACGACGACGGCCTGACCGCGCTGCGCCGCGATCACATCGGCTTCATCTTCCAGTTCTTCAACCTGCTGCCGATGCTCACGGCGGAGGAGAACATCCTCCTGCCGCTCGAGATCGCAGGCCGCAAGCCCGACGCCGACTGGTACGTCGAGCTGATCGCCAAGGTCGGGCTGGGGGACCGGCGCACCCACCGTCCCAGCGAGCTCTCTGGCGGCCAGCAGCAGCGCGTCGCGGTCGCGCGCGCCCTCGCCTCCAGGCCGACGGTGATGTTCGCCGACGAGCCGACGGGCAACCTCGATTCCACCACCAGCGGCGAGATCCTCGGGCTCATGCGCGACCTCGTCGACAGCTTCGGCCAGACGACGGTGATGGTCACCCACGATCCGCACGCGGCGGCGATCGCCGACCGCGTGCTCTTCCTCGCTGACGGCCTGATCGTGCGCGACCTCGAGTCCTGCGATGCGCACGCCGTCATCGCCACGATGGAGGAGCTGAGGGCGTCATGAGGCGCGTGGCACTGAAGGGCCTGTGGTGGCGCCGTGGCCGCGCCGTGCTGACCGCGTTCGCGGTCGTGCTCGGCGTCGCGATGGTCAGCGGCACGTTCATCCTCACCGACACGATCAACAAGGCGTTCGACTCGATCTTCCAGGAGTCCTACTCGAACACCAGCGCGGTCATCTCCGGCAAGGAGGTGGTCCAAGAGGCCACCAGCGGCACCGCCACGGTGCCCGCCGCGCTGCTGCAGCGCGTGCGCGCCAACGACAACGTCGCGGAGGCCACGGGCGCGATCTTCAACCTCACCGGCACCTCCGACCAGACGAAGCTCATCGACAAGAACGGCGAGTCGCTCGGATCGAGCCAGAACGGGCAGTTCGGCTTCGGCTTCGACCCCGGCACCGAGCGCTTCAACCCGATGTCGCTGACCTCCGGCAAGTGGGCCGCCGGCCCCGGGCAGGTCGTCATCGACAAGAACACGGCCGGCGACAACGGCTACGACGTGGGCGACAAGATCGGCGTGGCCGCCAACGGCCCCGCGCGCCGGTACACGATCACCGGGCTGGCCCGCTACGGCAAGGAGAACTCGATCGGCGGCGCGACGTTCGCCGTCTTCAACGTCGCCACCGCGCAGGCGCTTCTAGGCAAGCGCGGACAGTACGACACGATCTTCGCTGCCGCCCGCGACGGCGTCTCCTCGGAGCAGCTGGTCAGTGACCTGCGGCCCATCGTGCCGGCGGCCGCGCAGATCAAGACCGGCCAGCAGCAGGCCGACGCCGACTCCAAGGACGTCCAGGAAAACGGCCAGTTCGTCCAGTACTTCCTGCTCGGCTTCGGGTTCATCGCGCTCGGCGTGGGCGCGTTCGTGATCTTCAACACCCTGTCGATCACGCTCGCCCAGCGCATCCGCGAGCTCGCCACGCTGCGCACGCTCGGCGCGTCGAGGCGCCAGATCAAGCGCTCGGTGCTGACCGAGGGCTTGGCCATGGGCGTGTTCGCCTCGGTCCTGGGGCTCGTGCTCGGGGTCGCGCTCGCGAAGGGCCTGAACGCGCTCTTCCGCGCGTTCGGCATCGACCTGCCGCAGGCCTCGATGGTGATCCAGACCCGCACCATCGTGGTGGCGCTCGCGCTGGGCATCATCGTCACCCTGGTCGCAAGCGTCTCGCCCGCACGGCGCGCGACGCGGATCGCGCCGGTCGCGGCGCTGCGCGAGGGCGCCACCCTGCCGCCCCGCCTCAGCGCACGCCGGCCGTCCATACCGATCGCGATCCTCGTCGTCGCGGCCGTGCTGTGCCTGGCTGGTGCGTTCGGTGGGGCGGCACTCGGCCTCTCGATGATCCTCGTCGGCGTCGGCGCCCTGGCGCTCTTCCTCGGCGTGATCATGATCGCCGGCCGCCTCGTCGGTCCGCTGGCAAGGATCGTCGGCGCGCCGGCGCGCCGCTTCGGCGGCCCTGCCGGCCGACTGGCCAGCGGCAACTCGACGCGCAACACGACGCGCACGGCCACCACCGCCGCAGCGCTGATGATCGGCCTGGCGCTCGTCACGCTGTGCGCCACCCTCTTCAGCGGCTTTCTCTCCGGCACGCAAAGCGCGGACAAGAAGGCGGTCAGCGCCGACTACGTCGTGACCTCCAAGAGCGGCTTCGACACCATCCCGGCTGACGTGGGTGCCACCGTCGCGCGCGCTCCCGGGGTCAAGAGCGTCTCCGCCGTGCGCCAGGACCAGGCGAAGGCATTTGGCAAGACGGTCGTCGTCAATGGCCTCGCCCCCGGCTTCAACGACACGGTCAAGCTGGGCCTCGAGGACGGCGGAGACGCGGTCATACCGCGTCTGGGCGCTTCGGGCGCGATCGTCGTGAAGTCGTATGCCGACGATCACGCGCTGCGCGTCGGCAGCCCCCTGACGCTGACCACCTCGGCCGGACGACCGGTCACGGTCAAGGTCGCCGCGATCGGCGAGCCGGACGCGCAGCTCACCGGCGACGTGCTCATCTCGCAGGCGGCCTTCGACGCCCGCTTCCCACGGCCGAGCGATCTCTACGTCTTCGTGCGCGCGGAGAACGGGACGAACGCGGCGACGACCAAGGCCATCGACCGGGCCGTCGCGGGCTTCCCCGAGGTCGACGCTCACACGCGGTCGGCCTGGATCGACTTCCGCGGGAATGACATGAGGCAGTTCCTCATGCTGCTCTACGTGCTGCTCGCGCTGTCGGTCGTCGTGAGCCTGTTCGGCATGGTCAACGCGCTCGTGCTCACGGTCTTCGAGCGCACCCGCGAGATCGGGATGATGCGCGCCGTCGGCATGACCCGCCGCCAGGTGCGCCGCATGGTGCGCCACGAGAGCATCATCACCGCGCTCATCGGCGCCGGGCTCGGGCTGCCGCTCGGGCTCGTCGTGGCCGCGGCGATGGCGGGCGCCCTGGGCACGCCGTTCGTCATCCCGGTCAGCTCGCTGGTGGTCTTCACGATCGTCGCGGTCATTGCGGGGGTGCTCGCTTCGCTTGCGCCGGCGCGACGGGCCTCGCGGCTGAACGTGCTGCAGGCGCTGCACTACGAGTAGGAGCAGCCCATGTCCGACTGCGTGCACCCGTGCATGCCCGGCGCGTTCCGGGTCGTCCCGCAGTGAGCCGTGCCGCGGCCGCTGTCGCGGCGATCGCCACGAGTCTCCTCGTCGCGGCGCCCGCGCACGGGCAGGCCCTAGGGGTGGCGCTCGGCGCCTGTAAGGGCGTACCGAAGGCGCTCGAGGCGCGCTGCGGCAGCGTCAGCGTCCCGGTCGACCGCGCCGACCCCGGTCTCGGAACCACGAGCATCGGCTTCGCGGTCGTGCCGCGCCGGGACGCCGGGCGGCCGTCGCTCGGAACGATCGTCGGCCCCGGGGGTCCGGGTACGTCCCTGATCGACAAGGCCACCCAGGTCGTCGCCACGTTCGCGCCGCTCATGGACCGGCGCGACCTCGTGCTCGTCGATCCGCGCGGCACAGGCCGCTCGGACCCGATCGCCTGCCGGTCGCTGGCGGATGTCGCCCTCGGCTTCACGCCGCACGCGCAGATGAGCGCCGCCATAGGCGCGTGCGGCCGCGAGCTCGGGCCGCGGGCGGGGGCGTACGGCAACGCGGCCGTCGCCGACGACCTCGACGCCGTCCGCGCCGCGCTCGGGATCGAGCGTCTGGACCTGTTCGGCGCCTCCTACGGCACCTACCTGATGACGGTCTACGCCGGACGCCATCCCGAGCACGTCCGCTCGGTCGTGCTGGACGCGGGATATCCGATCGCCTATGACGCATGGGGACTGGACAAGCTGGCCGCGGCGCGCCGCGGGGTCCGGCTGGTCTGCGCCCGCACGCGGGCGTGCAGCGGCTCGGCGGTCCTGGCCGACGTCGCGCGCCTCGCGACGCGGCTGCGCCGGCACCCGGTGTCCTTCACCGCGCGCGCCGGCGAGCGGCGGTTCGACCTGCGCATGGACGAGAACGCCCTGGCCATCGCCGTCTACGGGAGCGGAGACCCGCGTTCGCTGGCCCGGCTCCCGGCCATGGTGCGCAGCGCGCTGGACGGTGATCTCACGCCGCTGCGCCGCAGCGTCGAGACGTGGCAGCTCGGCGCCGCGGGCGCGCTGGCCGACCCGAGCGCGGGCGGCAGCTCGGGCGAGTCGGCGTTCCTAGCGAGCGCATGCCACGACTTCCCTCGCGCCTTCTCTTACGGCGACTCCGACCCTGCCCGGCGTGTCGCCTATGAAAGGGCCCTCGCCGCGCTCGACGCGGGCGCGCTGGCGCCCTTCTCTCCCGCCGCCTGGGTGCACGGAGGGTTCGAGTCGCCCGACTGGTGCCTGAACTGGCCCGGGGATCCGACCGCCGGCTCTCCGCTCGCGCCGGGCACGTCGCTTCCCGACGTCCCGGTCCTCGTGCTGTCCGGCGATCTGGACACCAACGTGCCGTCCTCCCAGGGCCGCTCCGCAGCCGCTCTGTACCCGCGGGCGACGTTCGTCGAGATCCCCAACGCGGGGCACACGCCGACCGACGCCAGCCCATGCGCCGCGGCCCTCGCCGCGCACTTCATCCGCGCGCTCAGCGCCGACCCCAACGCCTGCGCCGGCACCGGCGCCCCACCGCCGGTGACGGGACGCACGCCAGTCCGCGTGGCGGACCTCGCACCCGTGGTCGGAGGCGGTGGGGGTGCGCAGCGCCAGACGCTGGCGCTCATCGCCGCCACGATCGCGGACGTCCTGGAACAGGCCTCGGTGTTCCAGCAGTGGGGGTCCGCCAGCGGACTGCGCGGTGGGCGCTACGTCGCCAGGCCCGACGGCGGCGCGCGGCTCGTCGGCGTCCGCGTCGTGCGGGATGCCAGCGTCTCCGGCGCGCTGTCCCCGACCTCGACCGGCGTCGCCGGCACCCTTCGCGTCTCGGGCGCCGGCGTCCTCGCGGGCCAGGTCCGGGTCTGGCTCACCTCCGCCGGGCGCGGCCGGGCGACCGGCACGCTCGGGGGTCGCTCCGTCGACCTGACCTTCCGGACCTCGTGAGCAGCTCTCCGGCCCGCAGGTCGGCTAGAGGCTTCTGAGTCTCCGCCGGCGCCGGCGGCGCGGCGCGGCGCAAACTGCATCATCGAGGGAAAGGGAGGTGGCGGTGGTCGGGGCGCGTGCGGCTCCGCCGGCGGGTGCGTCTTTCGTCGCTGACCGCGCGTGTTTCGCAACACGTTCCAGAGCGGCCGCGAGGGGTGGCCCGGATCGACGTAGATTATTTGCGTCAATCCCGGCCACCCCTGTGGCGGGCGGCGAGATTGTGTTGCGAAAGGCGCGCGAACTGCGCAGGAACTCCGCGCCCCGGGGACCCGACAGCAGCGCCGGGACACCCTTCCCTCGATGATGCAGTTTTGCGCCGCGCAGCGCCACGAGCGCCACGCGGACGACACCCGCGACGAGAGCTAAGCCAACCGCTTCCCCAGCAGCGCCGCATGCGCCGCCACGTCGCGCGCGTAGTCCGCGAAGTGCGACGCGTACAGCGCCTGCGGGCCGTCGCACAGCGCGGCGTCGGGGTCCTGGTGGACCTCGACGATGATCCCGTCGGCGCCGACGGCGGCCGCCGCGCGTGAGAGCGGCTCGACCAGGCGCCGGTCGCCGGCGGCGTGCGAGGGGTCGACGATCACCGGCAGGTGCGTGTGGAGCTTCAGCCACGGCACGGCGCCGAGGTCGAGCGTGAACCGCGTCGCGGTCTCGAAGGTGCGGATGCCGCGCTCGCACAGGACGACGGCCTCGTTGCCCTCCTTGAGGATGTAGTCGGCGGCCTGCAGGAGCTCGTCGAGCGACGAGCTCAGCCCGCGCTTGAGCAGCACGGGCTTGCCCATCTTGCCCGCGACCTCGAGCAGCGCGTAGTTCTGCATGCTGCGCGCGCCGATCTGCACGACGTCGGCGTGCTCGGCGATCGCGTCGGCGTGCTGGCTGTCGAGCAGCTCGGTCACCACCGGCAGGCCGGTCTCCTCACGCGCCTCGGCGAGGATCTCGAGCGCCTCGGTGCCCAGGCCCTTGAACGCGAAGGGCGAGGTCCGCGGCTTGAAGGCGCCGCCGCGCAGCATCGAGGCGCCGGCGGCCTGCACGGCGCGCGCGACCTCGAGCGTCTGCTCGCGCGACTCGACCGTGCACGGGCCGGCGACGAGGCAGAAGGTGTCGCCCCCGCCGACCGCGCGCCCCGCGATGTCGAGCACCGTGGGGCCCTCGTGGTAGAGCTCGCTGGAGGCGAGCTTGTACGGACGCGAGATCGGCACCACGCGATCGACGCCCGCCATCCCCTCCAGGCCCAGCTCCGCCACGCCCACCGGATCGCCGATCGCGCCGATGGCGGTCGTCAGCTCGCCCGGCATCACCACGACGTGCACGCCGGTCGTCTCCAGGCGGGCGCGCACGGCGGCGACCTCGGCCTCGGTGGCGTGGGGTGTCATCACGATCATCACGGCGGGGCGAACGCTACTTGGCGGCCGATGAGTTTCGGAGCGTCATGCGATCTTGGGTGCATGCGATTCCGCGCGACACTGCAATCCAACGGCAAGACCGCGACGGGCATCCGAGTCCCGCCCGAGGTGGTCGCGGCCCTCGGGCCCAGCAAGAAGCCGGCGGTCCGCGTCACCATCGCCGGCCACACCTACCGCAGCACCATCGCCACGCGAAGCGGCGTCTTCCTGCTCGGCGTCAGCGCCGAGAACCGCACGGCCGCCGGCGTCGCGGCCGGCGACGACCTCGACGTCGACCTCGAGCTCGACACCGAGCCGCGCGAGGTGACGGTGCCGCCCGACCTCGCCGACGCGCTGGCCGGCGACGCGCAGGCGCGGCGGTTCTTCGACACCTTGACCCATAGCCAGAAGCAGTGGTACGTCCTGCCGATCGAGCAGGCCAAGGCGCCCGAGACGCGCGAGCGGCGCGTCGCCAAGGCGATCGCCATGCTGCGCGAGGGCCGCAAGCGCTGAGCGCCGCGCACGAGTGAGTCCAACCGCCGAGCGCCACCGTGGCACGCTTGGCGGCATGGTCACCTGCTACCTCCGCTACGAGATCGACCCCTACCAACTCGACGCCTTCGAGGAGTTCGCGCGGCGCTGGATCGACCTCGTCAACCGTTCCGGCGGCACCCACCACGGCTACTTCCTGCCACTGGAGGGCGCCAGCGACATCGCGATCGCCCTCTTCAGCTTCCCGAGCCTGGCGGAGTACGAGCGCTACCGCGAGCGCTTCGGCGTCGACCCGGAGTTCGTCGAGGCCGATCGCATCCGCGAGGAGACGCGCTGCGTGCGGCGCTACGAGCGCAGCTTCATGCGACCGCTGTTCGCCGGCGACTGACGCGCGGCCGCGCCGCTACCGTGCCCGCCGTGAGCGTCCTGCACGACATCTTCATCGCGACCGACGAGGAGGTCGCGGGCATGAATGTCGACACGGGCATCTACCCGCCTCTGGCGTCGCCCTCGCGGGAGCCGATCTTCCCGACCGTCGACGCAAAGGGCACCGGCGACATCCCCCTCGCGACGCTCGAGCTGCTGCTGGGCGGCGACGGAATCGATGACGCGGGCCGCGTCATCGATCTGCTGAGCGATCCGATCGCGACCGACGACCTGGAGGAGGGCCCGTGGCTCTTCCGCCTCAACCAGCGGCTCGTCGATCGGCTGGCGGACGCGGACGGCGCGCAGATCGCCGCGATCGCGGGCCCCTGGGCGGCGACCGACGAGATGTACGGGTGGACCGATGCCCAGGCGCTGGCGCTCCTGGGCGAGCTCGCGGAGCTGTGCCGGCGAGGGCGGGCCGAGAGCAAGGGCCTCTTTCGCTGGACGTCGCTCTAGAGCCCGAGGTCGCGCACGCCGAGCTCGTCGAAGCCGATGTGGTGGGCGAGCTCGTGGCGAACGGTGCGCGTGACCTGATCGCGCAGCATGTCGGCGTTGTGCCCGAAGTCGCGGCGCAGGGTGTCGCGGTAGATGACGATGCGGTCGGGGACCTCGTCGCGCGTGGCGCCGTCGCCGTGGTAGAGGCCGTAGGCGCGCCGGCGCCGGCCGCCGTCGGAGATGACGACGGCGACGTTGTGGTTGTCGACGAGCTGGCGCAGCAGGTCGGGCAGGTCGTCGAGCGCGTCGCGCACGAGCTCCTCGAAGTCGTCGTCGTCGTAGGGGTCGAGGTCGAGGAACTCGGTCTCCTCGGGCTCGGCCGCGACCCCCTCGCGGGCCAGGCGCTCGGCGCGCAAGACGACCTGCTCGAAGTCCTCCTCGGACTCGGGCTCGCTCCAGCCCGCCATGCGCAGCGCGATCGTGATGGCACCGCCGAAGAGGACAGTCGCCACAGTGACGATGACGGCCAGCGTCTCGACCGCCTTGACCGTCGGGTCGATGCTGAAGCCCTGGAACATCACGACCAGCGTCAACCCGGCGCACAGCGCCACCGCGGCGGCGAACGCGATGCGGCGGGTCGGGGGCATCAGCCCCTCATCGCGCGTGCGATGACCACGCGCTGGATCTCGTTGGTGCCCTCGTAGATCTGGGTGATCTTGGCGTCGCGCATCATGCGCTCGACCGGGTACTCGGTCACGTAGCCGTAGCCGCCGAGGACCTGGATCGCCTCGACCGTCACCCACATGGCGGTGTCGGAGGCGAAGAGCTTGGCCATCGAGCTGTGCTTGCCCAGGCCGGGCTCGTTGCGGTCGGCCATCGCGCATGCCTTGTAGAGCAGCTCGCGCGCGGCGGCGGTGCGCGTCTCCATGTCGGCCAGCTTGAACTGGATGGCCTGCAGCTCGTTGATCGGCTTGCCGAATGCGATGCGCTCCTTGGCGTAGGCGTTGGCGTAGTCGGTCGCGCCCTGGGCGATCCCGACGGCCTGCGCCGCGGCGCCCAGGCGCGTGCGCTCGAGCGTGCCCAGGGCGACCGACAGCCCCTTGCCCTCGGTGCCGATCAGGTTGGCCGCCGGCACGCGCACGTCCTCGAAGATCGGCGAGCCGGTCGGCGAGCCCTTGATGCCGAGCTTGTGCTCGAGCTTGCCCACCGAGAAGCCCTCGCGGTCGGACTCGACCACGAAGGCGCTCAGGCGCCGGCTCTCGCGATCGGTCACCGCGAAGACGACGTAGAAGTCGGCGATGCCCGAGTTCGTGATCCAGTTCTTGGCCCCGTTGATGACCCACTCCTCGCCGTCGCGGACGGCGGTCGTCCGCATCGACGCCGGGTCCGAGCCGGCCTCGGGCTCGCTGAGGGCGAAGGCGGGCGACCACTCGCCCGTCGCGCACCTCGGCAGCAGGCGCTCCTTGAGCTCGTCGGAGCCGAAGAGCGCGATCGGCAGCGTGCCGAGCTCCTGGACCATCAGGATGAGCGCGCTCGACGCGCACGCCTTGGCGATCTCCTCGACCGCGATCTGGAGCATGACCGTGCCGGTGCCGGTGCCGCCGTACTGCTCGTCGAACGGGAGCGCGAGGATGTCCTGCTCGCCGAAGAGCTTGCGGATGTCGTGCGGGTACTCGCCCGTGGCGTCGATCTCGGCCGCCCGCGGGCGCACCTTCTCGTCGACGATCTGCCGGATCGTGGCCCGGAAGTCCTTGTGTTCCTGCGGAAGGTCGTAGATGTCGGTCAGGGTCGCGCTCATCGCACCATCGTAGAGGCGCCTACGTGGGTGTAGCCGCGCCGCCGAGCGGGAACGGCTAGGCCCATGACCGTCGGAGGCAGCATCTTCCTCGTCGCCGTGGGCGCCATCCTGCGCTACGCGGTGACGGACTCGATCTCGGGCATCGATCTGGCGACCGTCGGGCTGATCCTCATGATCGCCGGCATCGTCGGCCTCGTCATCGGGCTCTTCATGTACGCCAGCGCGCGGCGCACCGCCTACGTGGCGCCCGAGCGCGAGCGCTACGTCGACCGCGAGCCGCTCGCGTAGCCCTGGTCGTCTAGCGTTTGGCGGCCCATGGTCGCCGCGGTTCGCGAAGCACGCCACGAGGAGGCCGGCGCGATCGCCGACCTGCTGTCGCGTGCGGCGTTCGGGCCCACCGTCTCGCGGCTCGTCGCCTTTCCGCGCACGAGCCCTCACGGCGACGTGCTCGTGGCTGACAACGGCGGCGCCGCGGCGGGCGCGGTGTGCTGCGTCTCGTTTGGGACCACGGGCTGGATCGGCGCCCTGGGCGTGGCCCCCGAAGCGCGCCGGCACGGCGTGGGGCGTGCCCTCACCGAGGCGGCGGTGAAGCGACTGCACGATCGCGGCGCCGCCACCGTGCTGCTCTTCGCCACCGACATGGGCCGGCCGCTCTACGAGCGCCTGGGCTTCGTCATCGAGGGCGCGGCCACCGCCTGGCGCGGCACCGCGGGGGCAATTCCCACCGGCGTGCAGGTACGCCGGCTGCGCGAGGGCGACCGCGAGGCCGTGAGCGCGCTCGACCGCGCGGCCACCGGCGAGGACCGCTCCAACCTGCTCGAAGCGCTGCACCCCTTGGCGGGCGTGGCCGCGGAGCGCGCGGGGACGCTTGTGGGCTGGGCGGCGAGGGCGCCCTACGGTGCCGGTATCGCCATCTGCGCCCACGACGACGAGGCCGGCGTCGCGCTGATGGCCGCCGCCGCGAACGGGCCGGCACCGGCCACCCTCGTCGTGCCCGACGCCAACGCGGCGGCCATGGCGAACCTGCGGCGCTGGGGCTTTCGTGCCGCCAACGCGGGCGAGCGCATGCGCCTCGGGCCGCCGGTGGCCTGGCGGCCCGAGCGCCAGTTCGGGCTGTTCAACCTGTTCTGGGGGTAGATGGCTGATTCCATCTAAGGGGCTAGGGCATCCGTGCCCCAGCCGACTCCCCGGCCTCAGGGGCAGGGCCGGGGACCCTTGCGGGTTCCCCACGGGGCACAGCGTTCCCCAGCGATGGGGCGATAGACGAACAATCCGGAATCCGGTCCGTGGGCGCGCAGCAGAGAGACCCGATTGCCGACCTACGCAACTGCCTATGCCGTCGCTCGGTCCTCGAAGTGGCGCGCGACCCAGGCGGCGTCGACCGGTTCGACGAGGCTCTCGCGGATGAGGTCGTCGACGTCGGGGAAGCCGCTGGCGCGGAGGGTGGGCGCGGCGACGTCGACGTCGTAGACGGTGCGGCGCAGCTCGGGCTCGCCGTCGGCGACCAGCAGCCAGTAGGCGCCGGGCTCGCCCTGATAGGGCATCCCGACGCTCCCGGCGTTGACGACGCGCTGGGCGCCGGCACGCAGCTCGAACTGGTGATGGGTGTGGCCGCAGACGACGAGCGCCTCCTGCACGCCGGCGAGCATCGGCACGAGCCGCGCCTCGGGGGTCAGCGCCGTGATGATCTCGTCGTCGCGCCTGGGCGAGCCGTGGCAGAAGAGCGCGCCGTCGAGGCGCACGACGTCCTCGAAGCCCGCCAGCAGGTCGCGGTGCGCGCGCGTGATGCGCGCGGCGGTGAACGCGTCGGCCCGTTCGGCGGGAGCGTCGGGACCGTAGATCGAGTGGTCGGTGTCGCCGCGGTCGTAGTGGTCGACGACCTCGCGGTCGGCGTTGCCGCGCACCCATCGGACGGGCAGCGCCAGCGCGGCCAGGCGGTCGAGGACCTCCGCGGGCAGCGGCCCGGCGGCGACGTCGCCGCCCACGACGACGGCATCGGCGCGGGCGAACGCGCCGTCGGCGAGCACGGCCTCGAGCGCGGGCAGGTTGCCGTGCACGTCGTAGAGCGCTGCGACGACGCTCACACCGCGGGGCCCGCCGGTGCCGGCGGCGCTTGCTGCTGGCCGCCCGGCTGGTCGGGTAGTCGGTACCACTCCTTGATCTTGCGCCGCTCGACGCGGATGGCGCCGCGCACCGTGCCCCCCACGCCCGTGCCGCAGTTGCCGCCCGGGCGCTTGGTGAGCCTGAACTTGACGATCGTGTAGACGCCGGCACCGCCCATCTCGATCGCGACCGCGCCGCACGAGAGCGACACGTTGACCGCGATCCGCTCCTGCTCGCTGTTCACCGTCAGCACGGGCGTGGCGTTCTGGAACTTGCTCGGCAGCGCGAAGTAGTGCGCCGCGCGCTTGACGTCGCCGTGGCGCAACGCCTTCAGCCAGTTGTTGATGACGCGCCGCGACGCGTCCGCGGCCGGCCCGGTCGACTCGTCGGGCACGCCGGGCGGCAGCGCGAGGTCGCTGACGGGCGGGGTCGGCCCCGGGTCGTTCGCCACGGCCTGCGGCGGGGGCGAGGGCGAGGGCTTGCTCGAGCCGCCGCATCCCACCGCTGCCGCCACCGTGAGTGCGACGAGCAGAGCGGCGGCGGAGCGGCCGACGGCCATGACCGGATGATCCCACCTGCGGGGCGTCCGGCAAACTCCCTTCGATGACGTGGGAGCCCGAGCTCGACGAGCTGCATCGGCGCGAGGAGCTCGCGCGGCAGATGGGCGGGCCCGAGCGCGTCGCGCGCCAGCACGCGGCCGGAAAGCTCACGGTGCGCGAGCGCGTGGCGCGCCTGCTCGACCGCGACAGCTTTCACGAGACCGGCGCGCTCGCCGGCAAGGGCGAGTACGACGGCCAGGGCGAGCTGACCGGCTTCCTGCCGGCCAACGCCGTCGTCGGGCAGGGCCGCATCGACGGCCGCCGCGCGGTGGTCCAGGCCGACGACTTCACCGTGCGCGGCGGGGCGGCCGACGCCGCGATCTGGCAGAAGATGGTGTGGGCCGAGCGCGCCGCTCACGAGCTGCGCGTCCCGCTCGTGCGCCTCGTCGACGGCACCGGCGGCGGGGGCAGCGTCAAGACGCTCGAGACGATGGGCTTCTCCTACGTGCCGCCGCTGCCGGGCTTCGAGCTGGTGGTCGAGAACCTCTCGCGCGTGCCGGTCGCCGCCGCGGCGCTGGGGCCGTGCGCGGGGCTCGGCGCCGCGCGCGTGGTGCTCAGCCACTTCAGCGTCATCGTGCGCGGCAGCGCGCAGCTCTTCGTCGCCGGCCCGCCGGTCGTGGCGGCCGCGATGGGTGAGGCGCCCGACAAGGAGGAGCTCGGTGGCGCACGCGCGCAGACGCGCGCCGGCGCGGTCGACAACGAGGCCGACGACGAGGACGACGCCCTGGATCAGCTGCGGCGCTTCCTGGCCTACCTGCCGGGCAGCGCCTGGGAGGCGCCGCCGGTCGCCGCGTGCAGCGATCCGGTGAGCCGGCGCGAGGAGGAGCTGCTGGCAATCGTCCCGCGCGAGCGCCGCCAGACCTACCGCATGCGCCGCGTGCTCGACCTCGTTCTCGACGCCGGGTCGGTGTTCGAGATCGGCGCTCGCTTCGGGCGCTCGCTCGTGACCAGCCTCGCGCGCCTGGACGGGCGGCCCGTCGGCGTGCTGGCCTCAGATCCCAACCACTACGCCGGCGGGCTGACCGC
>Ga0307278_10000816_pt1 | contig 15400 bp, 7 predicted proteins | sample ER_DNA_117_FD_194482 | JGI IMG/M metagenome (GOLD analysis project Ga0307278, IMG submission 194482) | Bulk soil microbial communities from the East River watershed near Crested Butte, Colorado, United States - ER_DNA_117 | ecosystem: Environmental > Terrestrial > Soil > Floodplain | place: USA... | reverse complement strand
ACCCGACCGGCGCCGAGGCCGAGCGAAAGCTCGGGGAGCTCGACGGCGGGCACGCTCTTCTCTTCGCGTCCGGCACCGGCGCCGCGACCGCCGTAGCGCTCACGTTCCTGTCGCCCGGCGAGACGATCGCGCTCGCGGACGGGGCGTACTTCGGTACGAGCGTGGCCTTCAAGGAGCTCGAGCGCTGGGGCCTGCGCGTCGTCGAGTTCGACCAGACGGGACCACCCCCGGACGGCGTGGATCTGGTCTGGCTCGAGGCGCCGTCGAACCCGTTCCTGACGATGCCCGACCTCGAGGCCGCTTCTGCGCACCCGGCGCGCGTACTCGTCGATGCGACGGCGTCGACGCCCGTCTACCTGAGGCCGTTGGAACACGGCGCCGACTTCGTCCTACACAGTGCGACCAAGTACCTCGGCGGCCACGACGACGTCCTCCTCGGCGTCGTGGTCTGCAAGGGCGAAGAGGATGCCGCGCGGCTCAAGGAGTTCCGCACCAGGACCGGGATCGTCGCCGCGCCGGACCCGTGTTTCCTGCTTCTGCGCGGGCTGAAGACGCTCGAGCTGAGGGTGCGCCGCCAGACTGAGACCGCGACCGAGCTCGCGCGGCGGCTCGCGGAGCACGCAGCCGTGAGCACGGTGCGCTACCCGGGCTTCGGCGGGCTGGTCTCGTTCGACGTCGCCGACGCCGACGCGGCTCGCCGCGTGGAGACGTCCCTCCGAGTCATCACCAACGCGACCAGCCTCGGCGGGGTCGACTCCGTGCTCGAGTCACGCGCCCGCTGGGAGGGCGAACGCGTCCCGCCGGGCCTGCTCCGTCTCAGCGTCGGCCTCGAGCCCGTCGAGGACCTCTGGCTCGATCTCGAACAAGCGCTCGCGACGCTACCCGACGGGCCTCAAAGCTAGGTTGCGGGTGAGGACGGTCGCGCGAGCGAAGCTCCCGCGACCTCTACGCGGCATCGCAAGTCGACGCCGCAGGCAAGTCCTGGAAAACGCCTGATTTTCGCGCGAAACGGGCAGTAAGATTTCGACCCCCGGGGGCGAAAACCCTCAGTCAGAGCCGGCAATCGCCCAATGGTCCCGCCGGCGGACCACATCCCTCGCACAAAGGAGCCAGCTGTGGCTGCATCAGAACCGAAAACCCGAAGGAGGCGGGCCGCTAGCCGCGCGCCCGCAAACGGCACCATCGAGATCCGGAAGCAAGACCTGCAGGAGCTGCTCGATGCTCTCCGCTCGGCGAGGGACGGAGAGACCGGGGTGCGGCTGCCGGCGCAGAAGAGCGGGGTCATGGGCGATGTGGCGAAGGCGTTCAACAGCTTGGCGGAAAGGCGCGAGGCCTTGACGACCGAGCTCGGACGCGTGAGCAAGGTCATCGGGCGCGAGGGCCGGATGACCGAGCGCGCGCAACTGAAGGGCGCGAAGGGCTCGTGGGCGGAGTCCGTGGACTCGGTCAACTCGATGATCGAGGACCTCGTTCGTCCCACGATCGAGGTGTCGCGGGTGCTCGACGCCGTCGCCGAGGGCGACCTCTCGCAGAAGATGTCGCTCCACATCGAGGGCCGGCCGGTCAAGGGCGAGTTCCGGCGCATCGGCACGACCGTGAACACGATGCTCGACCAGCTGAGCTCGTTCGCGGCCGAGGTCACGCGCGTCGCACGCGAGGTGGGCACCGAAGGGATCCTCGGCGGCCAGGCGCGCGTCAAGGGCGTGTCCGGGATCTGGCGCGACCTCACGGACAACGTCAACTTCATGGCGAACAACCTGACGACGCAGGTGCGGAACATCGCCGAGGTGACGACGGCTGTCGCGAACGGTGACCTGAGCAAGAAGATCACCGTCGACGTCAAGGGCGAGGTGCTCGAGCTCAAGAACACGATCAACACGATGGTCGACCAGCTCTCCTCCTTCGCCGACGAGGTCACCCGTGTCGCACGTGAGGTCGGCACCGAGGGAATCCTCGGCGGCCAGGCGCAGGTCAAGGGCGTCAGCGGTACGTGGAAGGACCTGACCGACAACGTCAACTTCATGGCGACGAATCTGACGTCGCAGGTGCGAGGCATCGCACGCGTCGTCACGGCCGTCGCCACCGGCGACCTGAACCAGAAGTTCACGATCGAGGCGAAGGGCGAGGTCGCTGCGCTCGCCGACACGATCAACTCGATGATCGACACGCTCCGCGTCTTCGCGGAGCAGGTGACGACCGTGGCACGCCAGGTCGGCACCGAAGGGAAGCTCGGCGGCCAGGCCGACGTGCCGGGCGTCGCGGGCACCTGGAAGGCCCTGACCGACAGCGTGAACGGCATGGCCACGAACCTGACCGACCAGGTGCGCAACATCGCCGACGTCACGACCGCGGTCGCGAAGGGCGACCTGTCGAAGAAGATCACCGTCGAGGTGAAGGGCGAGGTCCTGCGCCTCAAGAACACGATCAACACGATGGTCGACCAGCTGTCCTCGTTCGCCGACGAGGTGACGCGCGTGGCGAAGGAGGTCGGCACCGAAGGGAGGCTCGGCGGCCAGGCCGAGGTGAAGGGCGTCAGCGGCACCTGGCGCGAGCTGACGGACAACGTCAATCAACTGGCGGACAACCTGACGAACCAGGTTCGCAACATCGCCGACGTCACGACCGCGGTCGCGAAGGGCGACCTCTCGCGCAAGATCACGGTCGACGCGCGGGGGGAGATCCTCGAGCTCAAGAACACGATCAACACAATGGTCGACCAGCTCTCGTCGTTCGCCGACGAGGTCACGCGCGTCGCCCGTGAGGTCGGGACGGAAGGAATCCTCGGCGGGCAGGCTGCCGTGCCAGGGGTGTCCGGAACGTGGAAGGCGTTGACCGACAACGTCAACTTCATGGCGAACAACCTCACGACTCAGGTCCGCAACATCGCCGAGGTCACCACCGCGGTCGCCACCGGCGACCTGACGAAGAAGATCACCGTCGACGTCAAGGGCGAGGTGCTCGAGCTGAAGAACACCGTCAACACGATGGTCGACCAGCTCTCGTCCTTTGCGGACGAGGTCACGCGCGTCGCGACGGAGGTCGGCACAGAGGGCCGCCTCGGCGGACAGGCCGAGGTCGAGGACGTCTCCGGCACGTGGCGCCAACTGACGCAGAGCGTGAACGGGATGGCCTCGAACCTGACCGATCAGGTACGCAACATCGCTGAGGTCACGACCGCGGTCGCGACGGGCGACCTGTCGAAGAAGATCACCGTCGAAGCACGAGGCGAAATCCTCGAGCTCAAGGACACGATCAACACCATGGTCGACCAGCTCTCGTCCTTCGCCGACGAGGTCACGCGCGTCGCGCGCGAGGTCGGCACGGAAGGCAAGCTCGGCGGCCAGGCGCAGGTCAAGGGCGTCAGCGGCACCTGGGAGGACCTGACGGAGAACGTCAACACGCTCGCCGACAACCTGACGACCCAGGTGCGGAACATCGCCGAGGTGACCACCGCGGTGGCGAACGGCGACCTCTCCAAGAAGATCACGGTCAACGTCAAGGGCGAGGTCCTCGCCCTGAAGAACACGATCAACACGATGGTGGACCAGCTGTCGTCGTTCGCGGACGAAGTCACCCGCGTTGCGCGCGAGGTCGGCACCGAAGGCAAGCTCGGCGGCCAGGCCAAGGTCAAGGGCGTCAGCGGCACGTGGAAGGACCTGACCGACAACGTCAACACGCTCGCCGACAACCTCTCGGATCAGGTGCGGAACATCGCCGAGGTGACGACGGCCGTCGCCAAGGGCGAGCTGTCGAAGAAGATCACGGTCGACGCACGCGGTGAGATCCAGGCGCTCAAGAACACGATCAACACCATGGTCGACCAGCTCTCGACGTTCGCGGCCGAGGTGACACGGGTCGCGAAGGAGGTCGGCGGCGAGGGCAAGCTCGGCGTGCAGGCGCAGGTCGAAGGCGTCAGCGGCGTCTGGAAGGGGCTGACGGACAACGTCAACCAGCTCGCCGGAACCCTGACGACGCAGCTGCGCGCGATCTCCGAGGTCTCGCAAGCGGTGACGCAAGGCGACCTGACACGCTCCGTCGCCGTCGAGGCGCAGGGCGAGGTCGCCGAGCTGAAGGACACGATCAACCAGATGATCGCGAACCTCGGTGAGACGACGCGCACGAACCAGGAGCAGGACTGGCTCAACTCGAACATGGCGCGGTTCACCGGCATGTTGCAGGGCGAGCGCGACCTGGAGACCGTCTCGCGGCTGATCATGTCCGAGCTGACACCGCTCGTCGGCGCGCAGCACGGCGCGTTCTTCATGATGGAATCGCCGGGCGGAGAAGGCGACGACTTCGAGCTCCGCCTGCTCTCGTCGTACGGCTACAAGCAGCGCAAGAACGTGCCGACGACCTTCAAGATCGGCGAAGGGCTCGTGGGTCAGTCGGCGCTCGAGCTGAAGCCGATTCTGATCACGCAGGCACCGGACGACTACGTGCGGATCACCTCAGGCCTCGGCGAGGGCGCGCCGGTCAACGTGATCGTCCTCCCCGTCCTGTTCGAGGAGCAAGTGATGGCGGTGATCGAGCTGGCGTCGTTCCAGCGCTTCTCACCGATCCAGCAGACGTTCCTCGAGCAGCTCTCGGAGTCGATCGGGGTCGTCCTGAACACGATCCAGGCGAACATGCGCACGGAGGAGCTGCTCGAGCAGTCGCAGCAGCTCACCGGCGAGCTGCAGAGCCAGTCCGAGGAGCTGCAGGCCCAGCAGGAGGAGCTCCAGCAGACGAACAAGGAGCTCGAGGAGCAGGCTGCGTCGCTGAAGGTGTCCGAGGAGCTGCTGCAGACGCAGCAGGAGGAGCTCCAGCAGACGAACGAAGAGCTCGAGGAGAAGGCGCAGCTGCTCGAGGAGCAGAACCGCCGCATCGAGATCAAGAACCGGGAGATCGAGCTCGCGCGCGCGGCGCTCGAGGAGAAGGCGGAGCAGCTCGCGCTCTCGTCACGCTACAAGTCGGAGTTCCTCGCGAACATGTCGCACGAGCTGCGAACGCCGCTCAACTCGCTGCTGATCCTGGCGAAGCTGCTCGCGGAGAATCCCGACGAGAACCTCACGGGGAAGCAGATCGAGTTCGCCGACACGATCTACAGCGCGGGCTCCGACCTGCTCGACCTGATCAACGACATCCTCGACCTCTCGAAGGTCGAAGCCGGCCGGATGGACGTGAACGTCGGCGATGTCAAGCTGTCCGATCTGCGTGACTTCGTCGAGCGCTCGTTCCGCCCCGTCTCCGGGGACAAGGGCCTCGACTTCGAGATCGAGGTGCACGGCGCGAACGTGCCGCCGGCGATCGAGACCGACGAACAACGTCTGCAGCAGGTGCTCAAAAACCTGCTCTCGAACGCGTTCAAGTTCACGGAGACGGGCAGCATCAAGCTCCGCGTCGGGCTGGCGGAAGGACGCCAGTTCGCGAGCGAGGCCCTCTCCCGCGCCGAGGCGGTGCTCGAGTTCACGGTGAAGGACACCGGCGTCGGCATCCCCCACGACAAGCTGCGCCTGATCTTCGAGGCGTTCCAGCAGGCCGACGGGACGACGAGCCGACGCTACGGCGGTACCGGCCTCGGCCTTTCGATCAGCCGTGAGATCGCGCGGCTGCTCGGCGGCGAGATCCACGTCGAGAGCACGGTCGGCGAGGGCAGCACGTTCACCCTCTTCCTGCCGGCGCGCTTCCAGCCCGGCGAGACAAGGCCGCGTCACGAAGTGGCGAGCGACGAGGTCGTGGTCACGTCGAGCGCCGAAGGCAACGGCGGAACACCGACAGAGCCTTTCCTCGACGAGCCGGAGCTCGACCCTGCCCTGTTCCTCCCGAGCGACGTGCGCGACGACCGCGACGATATCCAGCAGGGCGACCGCGTGGTGCTGATCGTCGAAGACGACGCGGAGCTGGCCCGCACGGAGCTCGACATCGCACGCGAGCGCGGCTTCAAGGGCATCGTCGCCATGCGCGGCGACTCAGGCCTGGCGCTCGCGCACGAGTACAAGCCCGACGCGATCATCCTCGACATGAACCTGCCTGTGATGGACGGCTGGGGCGTGCTCGAACGCCTCAAGCAACACCCCGAGACGAGGCACATCCCAGTGCACATCGTCTCCGCCGGCGACGGCCGCCAGAACGCGCTCCGCGCGGGCGCGGTCGCGTTCGTCGAGAAGCCGGTCTCGAAGGAAGGGCTGGAGGAGACGTTCGGCGCGATTCGGACGTTCATCGACCGCGAGGTCAAGCGCCTGCTCGTCGTCGAGGACGACGACGACCAGCGGCGGTCGGTCGTCGAGCTGATCGGCGCGGACGACGTCGAGGTCACCGCGGTCGCCTCGAGCGAAGAAGCGCTCGAGGCGCTCGAGCTGCAGCCCTACGACTGCATGGTGCTCGACCTGAAGCTGCCCGAACGTGGCGGCTTCGAGCTCCTGGAGCAGATCAAGCAGGACGACCGCTTCGCGTCGACGCCGGTGATCGTCTACACGGGGAAGGAGCTCACGCAGCGCGAGACGACCAAGCTGCGCAAGCTCGCGGACACGATCGTGGTCAAGGACGCCAGCTCGCCGGAGCGGCTCCTCGACGAGACAGCGCTGTTCCTCCACCGCGTCGAGCGCAAGCTCCCGCAGGAGAAACGCCGCCTCCTCGAGCAGCTCCACTCGACGGAGGAGGTCTTCAAGGACAAGAAGATCGTCATCGTCGACGACGACGTGCGCAACGTCTTCGCGCTCACGAGCGTGCTCGAAGCGCACGGCATGGAGGTCCTCTACGCGGAGAACGGCAAGGAGGGCATCGAACTGCTCCGCCGGACCGCGGACGTCGACCTCATCCTGATGGACATCATGATGCCCGAGCTCGACGGCTACGAGACCACGCGTGCGATTCGAGCAGAGGATGCCTTCAAGCAGCTGCCGATCATCTGCCTGACGGCGAAGGCGATGAAGGGAGACCGCGAGAAGGCGATCGCCGCAGGGGCGTCCGACTACATCACGAAGCCGGTCGACACCGACCAACTGCTTTCGCTGATGCGAGTCTGGTTGTACAAGTGAGTCCATGACATCGTCGGTGGAGCAGCCAGAGGCGGCGGCGCGGGACGACGTCGACGAGATCGAGCTGGCACTCCTGCTCGAGGGTGTCTACCGGCGCTACGGGTTCGACTTCCGCGAGTACGCACCCGCCTCACTGCGGCGCCGCGTCTGGAGGCGTGTCCACGCCGAGGGCCTGACGACCCTCTCTGCGCTCCAGGACCGGCTGCTGCACGACCCGAGGTGCATGGAGCGGCTCCTGCTCGACCTCTCCATCAACGTCACGGCGATGTTCCGCGACCCCTCGTTCTACGTCGCATTTCGCCAGAAGGTCGTTCCGCTGCTGCGCACGTACCCGTTCACGCGCATCTGGGTGGCCGGCTGCTCGACGGGTGAGGAGGTTTACTCCCTCGCGATCCTGCTCCACGAGGAGGACGTGGCGGATCGCGCGCGCATCTACGCGACGGACATCAACGAATCGGTGCTCGAGCGCGCGCGGGCCGGCGTCTTCCCCCTCGACAAGATGCGCGAGTACACGCAGAACTACATCAACGCGGGCGGTGCGCGGGCGTTCTCCGAGTACTACCTCGCCAAATACGACGGCGCTCAGTTCCAGCGCTCCCTCGTGGACAACGTCGTCTTCGCGCAGCACAACCTCGTCTCGGACCGCTCGTTCAACGAGTTCAACGTGATCGTGTGCCGCAACGTGATGATCTACTTCGACCGCGCGCTGCAGGATCGCGTCCACCGCCTCTTCTACGACAGCCTGGTGATGTTCGGCGTGCTCGCTCTCGGCGCCAAGGAGTCGATCCGCTTCAGTCCGCATGGGAGCTCGTACGAGGAGCTCGACGCCGCCGAGCGGCTGTACAAAAAGGTGGTCTAGTTGTACGAGCTGATCTGTGTCGGCGCTTCGTGGGGAGGTCTCGACGCCGTCGGACAACTCCTCGCCGACATTCCGGAGGAGATCGACGTGCCGATCGTCATTGCCCAGCACCGGCATCGGACCTCGACCTCGAGCGGGCTTGCAGAGCTGTTGACCTTGCGAATCAGGCGGCCGGTGCAGGACGTGGACGACAAGATGCCGATCGAGCTGCGAAACGTCTACATCGCGCCACCGGACTACCACCTCCTCGTCGAGCGAGGCTCGTTTGCGCTCTCGGTGGACGAGCGGGTGCAGTACGCGCGTCCGTCCATCGACGTGCTGTTCGAGTCGGCGTCGTACGCCTACGGTTCTGCCGTGATCGGGATCATCCTGACCGGAGCAAACGAGGACGGGGCGGCGGGGCTGGCGCTCGTCAAGCAACGCGGCGGCGTCGCCGTGATCCAGGACCCCGCCGGGGCGGCGAGGCGCACGATGCCCGATGCTGCGATCGCCGCGACGGCTGCAGACGCGATCCTGCCGCTCGAGGAGATCGGGAAGTTCGTCTACGGGCTCTGCGTCAAGGCCGAGGCCTAGATGGCGAACGTGCTGCTCGTCGACGACCGCCCCGAGAACCTGCTCGCGCTCGAGGCGATCCTCGAGCCCCTCGGGCAGACGCTCCTCCATGCGCACTCGGGCGAGGATGCACTGCGACAGCTGCTGCGCCACGACATCGCCGTGATCCTGCTCGACGTGCAGATGCCTGAGTTGGACGGCTTCGAGACGGCGGCGCTGATCAAGCAGCGCGAGCGCACGAGCCACGTACCGATCATCTTCGTCACCGCGATCTCGAAGGACGAGGAGCAGGTCTTTCGCGGCTACTCGGTTGGCGCCGTCGACTACGTGTTCAAACCGTTCAACTCGGAGGTGCTGCGGTCGAAGGTCTCGGTGTTCATCGAGCTCCACGACAAGAGGGAGCAGCTCCGGCGGCAGGCCGAGCTGCTGAAGGATCAGGAGCTCGCGGAGCTGCGACGCGAAAGCGAGGAGCGCTACCGCTTCCTTGCCGAGGCACAACCGGACCAGATCTGGACCGCGCTGCCGAATGGGGAGCTCGACTACGTCAACCAGCGCGCACTGGACTACTTCGAGACGTCGTTCGCCGAGCTCGTCGAGGCGGGCTGGACGCAAGTCGTGCATCCCGAAGATCTGGCGCGCATGCTCGAGCGCTGGCAGTTGTCGCTCACGACCGCTCAGCCGTACGAAAACGAGCTGCGGCTGCGCGCTGCCGACGGCTCGTACCGCTGGCACCTGACGCGCGCCGTGCCGAGGACCGGCCGCCGCGGTCGCGTCGTCAAGTGGTTCGGCGCGAACACCGACATCCATGATCAGAAGCGGGCCGAGCAGGCGCAGCGCTTTCTGGTCGAGGCCGGGGCAGCTCTGGCCGGCTCGCTCGACTACCGCAAGACCCTTGGCGCAGTGGCGAGGCTCGCAGTCCCGCGGATCGCCGACTGGACGCGTGTCGACGTGATCGAAGGCGGCAGGCTGCGGACACTGGCTGTAGAGCATGTCGATCCGCGGAAGGTCGAGCTCGCGCTGGAGCTCGGCCGACGGTACCCGGAGAGCCCCGACGCGCCGCAGGGACCGCCCCACGTCCTGCGCACCGGCAAGAGCGAGCTCGTCGTGGAGATCAGCGAAGAAAGGCTCGAGGAGCTCGCGACCGACGATCTCCATCTCGGGCTGGTGCGCGAGCTCGGATTCCAGAGCTACATGTGCGTCCCGCTCGTAACGCGCGGCGAGGTGGTCGGCGTGATCTCCTTCGTGGCGGCCGAGTCCGGTCGACGCTACGGCGCCGACGACCTCGCGCTCGCGGAGGAGCTCGCCCGGCGGGCCGGCACTGCGGTTGAGAACGCGCAGCTGTACCGCGAGGTGGAGGAACGTGCGCAAGCTGCTCGAGTCCTGGAAACCGTCGGTGACGGCGTGTGCCTCGTCGACGACGCCGGCGTGGTGCGGTTGTGGAACCGAGCGGCGGAAGCGATCTCAGGCATCCGGCGCGACGAGATCGTCGGCCGGTCCCTCACGGAGCTGCTCCCAGGCTGGGAACGCGTCTCGGCACGCGCAGAAACCATGCCGCTCGAACGGGATGGAAGCGAACGCTGGGTGTCGATCTCCGGCGTTTCCTTCGACGAGGGCGTCGTGTACGCGTTCCACGACATCACCGAAGAGCGCGCGCTCGAGCAGATCCGCCAGGATCTCGTCGCGACCGTCTCGCACGAGCTGCGGACGCCGCTGGCGGCGATCTTCGGCTCGGCGGTGACGCTCAACCGCGACGACCTCGAGCTGCAGCAGGACATCAGGGAGAGGCTCCTGAACGTAATCGTCGACGAGTCCGCGCGCCTGACGACGATCGTCAACGACCTCCTCCTCGCGAGCCAGCTGGACGCCGGCAGGCTCGAGGTGCAGATCGAGAGCTGCGACGCACGCGCACTGGCTGAGGGCGTCGTCGACGCGGCGCGCACCCACCTCCCTGAAGGGATCCGCGTCGAGCTCGAGCCGGTCGCGCACGACGTCCCGCCGGTGTCGGCCGACGAAGCGCTGCTCCGGCAGGTCCTCGACAACCTGCTCGACAATGCGGTCAAGTACTCGCCCGGCGGCGGAGACGTCCGCCTCAGCGTCGAGTCGGCCGACGACGTCGTCCGCTTCAGGGTCGCCGACGAGGGCCTCGGGATCCCGGCCGCCGAGCACGGCCGGATCTTCGAGAAGTTCTACCGGCTCGATCCCGACATGACCGGGGGCATCGGGGGCACCGGCCTGGGCCTCTACATCGCTCGCGAGCTCGTCCGCCGGGTCGGTGGCCGGATCTGGGTCAAGGCGAACGAAGGCGGGGGCTCGATCTTCTACGTCGAGTTCCCCGCTGCGGCTGCTGCAGGCGGAAAACAGCTCCAGAAGGCGGGTGCCCACCCATAGAAAAGAGTGTGGGTAACCGTATTCGGCCGGCCGACAGGACGGACGAGACTGTGGTTGTGACAGTTCTGATCGTCGACGACCACCCCAGCTTCCGGGCTAGCGCCAAAACGCTCCTGGAGGCCGAGGGATTCGACGTCGTCGGCGAGGCCGAGAACGGGGAAACGGCGGTCCAAGCCGCCCGGGAGCTCCAACCCGACCTCGTTCTGCTCGACGTTCAGCTTCCGGGCATCGACGGCTTTGCGGTCGCCGACCAGCTCCGGAGACTCGAGGATCCCCCTGTGGTGATCCTCACCTCGAGCCGTGACGGGGCCGACTACGGACGCTGCATCGGTGAGTGCGGCGCCCACGGCTTCGTACCGAAGGCAGATCTGTCCGGCGCCGCGATTGCGGCGTTTTTTGCGGCGTGAGCCTTTCGCAACGCCCGTGGCTCTACTTCGGGCCGGCGGCGCTCGCCGCGGGTGCGGTGGGTGTTGCACTGACGCTGACGAGCGACCACGAGGAGCACCCGGGCTTCACGATCGCGCTGGCCCTGTTCGTGAGCATGTCGTTCGTCTTTGCGGGGCTGATCGGCTGGACGCGACGGCCTACTAACCGCACCGGCATGCTGATGGTCGCGGTCGGGTTCGGCGTGCTCGCCACCAGCCTCTACGAGGCGAACTACGCGCTGCCCTTCACGCTCGGCAACCTAGTCGGCAGTCTCTTCATCGCCGCCTTCGTGCACCTTCTGCTTGCGTATCCGAGCGGCAGGTTGATCAGCCGCTACGGGCGCGCCATCGTCGTGAGTGCATACGCGACGGCGTTCTTGGCGCCGCTGCTCGACTCGATGTTCCCGGAGCAGCACACGTGCAAGCCGCATGCCTGCCCGGACAATCTCGTCTTCGTCTCGCACAACCATGCGGCGCATGTTGCGGAAACCGCTGTGTGGACCACGGTCGCAGTCGCTCTCTTCGCGGGCGCGTTTCTGCTGTTGATCGGACGATGGCGACGCGCAACGCCGGCGCTGCGACGGCAACTCCGCCCCGTCTACCTCGCCGGCGGCCTGAGCGTCCTCCTACTGGCAGTGGGGTTCATCGTCACACCGTTCTCCGGCGTCGGGAACACGGTCGTGAGCATCGCGCTGATCGTGACCTTCACCGCGGTCCCGTTTCTCTTCCTCGCGGGACTTCTCGGCACGACGCTCGCCCGGAGCGCCGGGGTGGACGCGATCTTCACTTCGGTGCCGGAGCGCGCGAGCCCCGGCGAGGTACAGGAGGGCCTGCGCGTGGCGCTGCGCGATCCGACCGCCCAAGTCGCGTACTGGTACGAGGAGGGCGGCCACTATGTCGACGTCGACGGCAACCGCTTCGAGCTCCCGACCGACACGCGACACCGCGTCGTGACCAGCCTGGATTACGCCGACTCGCCCGTGGCCGCGATCGTGCACGACCCCGCCCTGCGGGAGGAGCCGGAGCTGCTGGCCGCGATCACGAGCGCCGCACGAATCGCGCTCGAGCGGGACAAGCTGCTCGTCGAGGTCAAGGCTCGTGCCGAGCGCTACCGCGCCGTCCTGCAGGCGATGCCGGACCTGATGTTCCGGATTGCACGGGACGGCACCTACCGCGGCTACAACGCGCCGAATGAACGCGACCTACTCAGCGAGATGGTCGTCGGCCGCAAGGTGCACGAGCGGCTGCCCCAAGAGCTCGCCGACCGTGTGCTCGCGGCCGGCCAGGCCGCGGTCGACCGCGGCACCCCGCAGATGATCGAGTACGCACTCGACTTCACAGGCGAGACGCGGAACTACGAGGCGCGGTTCGCGGCGAGCGGCGAGGATGAGTTCCTGATGATCGTCCGTGAGATCACCGAGCGAAAACGCCAGCAGGAGGAGCTCCAGGCTTCTCGGGCGCGCATCGTCGCGGCCGGCGACGACGAGCGGCGCAAACTGGAGCGCAACCTCCACGACGGTGCGCAACAGCGCCTCGTCTCCCTCTCGCTCTCGCTCCGGCTCGCCCAAAACCGAGTGCACAGCGATCCCGAAGGCGCCGAACAGCTGCTCGACGCAGCACGCGAAGAGCTCGCCCAGGCGCTCGAGGAACTCCGGGAGCTCGCGCGCGGCATCCATCCGGCGGTCCTCACCGACCGCGGGCTCGACGCGGCGCTCGAAGCGCTCGCCGCCCGGTCACAGCTGCCGATCGAGATCAGTGGCCCGGCAGGCAACCTCCCGGCCCAGGTCGAGGCGGCTGCGTACTACGTCGTGTCGGAGGCCCTTGCAAACGTGACGAAGTACGCCCAGGCTTCAGCGGTGGAGGTGAAGGTGGCGCGGATGAACGGGATCGCGGTGGTCGAAGTGGCGGACGACGGCGTCGGCGGGGCAGACCCGCTGCGCGGGTCGGGGTTGCGCGGCCTCGCCGACCGCGTCGCCTCGCTGAGCGGGAAGCTCGAAGTGGAGAGCCCTCCCGGCGTGGGAACCCGCGTCCGTGCCGAGATCCCGCTGGAGTAGTCTGGCGTGCCGAAGCTTCCTCATGGAACAGTCACTCTCGTCTTCACCGATGTCGAAGGATCGACGCAGCTCGTGCAGCGTCTCGGCGACCGCTACGCGCACGTGCTCGACGACCACCGGCGACTCTTCCGCGAGGCGGTCGAGGGAGGCAACGGTGTCATCGTCGACCAACGCGGCGACGAGTTCTTTGTCGTGTTCTCCGACGCGAAGTCCGCGGCAGACGCAGCCGTCGCCGCGCAAAAGGCGTTCGCCGCACACGAGTGGCCCTCGGGAGTCCAACTGCGCGTCCGCATGGGGCTGCACACGGGCGAGCCGAGCGTCCGCGATGCGACCTACTTCGGCCTGGACGTGCACCGGGCGGCGCGCATCTGCCAGGCCGGCAGCGGGGGCCAGATCCTCCTCTCGCAGCGCACGCGCGAGGAACTCGACTCCGGGCACGAAGTCCACGACCTGGGCGATCAGCAGCTGCCTGGGATCGATCAGCCCGAGCGGCTCTTTCAGCTCAGGGCGGCCGGGCTGCCGGCGCAGTTTCCGCCCCTCAGCACAGCTCGCCGAGGTTTTCGCGGCGTGCGCGTAGTCCTCGCCGACGACTCCGTCCTATTACGCGAAGGGATTGCGCGGCTGCTCGAAGACGCGGGGTTCGAGATCGTCGCGCAGAGCGGAACCGCGGACGATCTGCTCCGGCACGTCGGCATGCACAAGCCGGACGTCGCGCTCGTCGACATCCGCATGCCGCCGACCCAGACCGACGAAGGGTTGCGCGCTGCGCAGCAGATCCGGGAACGCTGGCCCGACACGGGGGTGCTCGTCCTGTCGCAGTACGTCGAGCCTGCCTATGCGATGGAGCTGCTCGGAGAGAACGCCGAAGGCGTCGGCTATCTCTTGAAGGACCGCGTGTCCGACGTGGACGAGTTCGCCGCCGCGGTGCGCCGCGTGGCCGAGGGAGGCTCGGCGCTCGATCCGGCGGTCGTGTCGCAGCTGGTCGGCCGGCGCCGCCGAGACGACCCGCTCGACGAGCTCACTCCTCGCGAACGCGAGGTGCTGGAGCTGATGGCGGAAGGCCGCTCGAATCAGGCGATCGCCGAGCGGCTCGTGATCACGCTTCGCGCCGTCGAGAAGCACGTGACGAGCATCTTCAGCAAGCTGCGCCTCCCGGCAACAGCTGAGGATCACCGGCGCGTACTGGCCGTGCTCACCTATCTCGGCGGGTCGTAGGGCTAACCGCACCTCGAGACACCTGCGGGCCGCATGGTGCAGGGGTGCGCGGGAAGCGAAGCTTCACCCATGGACGTCGACACGCTGAACGGAGAGTTTCGCGAGAGCGGAGCCGCCATGGACGAGTCCCTCCTCGTTCATGTGCTGTGACAGCTGTCGAACGCTTAGGTCCCACACCACTCCTCCCTCCTCCTGAAGGCCGCCGCTTCCCCGGCGGCCTTCGCCCTTCCGAGACGGTTCGGGCCTTTCGCGGAGGCGCCCCGGCTCTCGCCGGGGCGCCTCCGCATCTCATAGAGCCGGAGGTGGGACTCGAACCCACGGCATCCGCTTTACAAGAGCGGTGCTCTGCCAACTGAGCTACTCCGGCACGCGCTCATGGTAGGCGATGTTTTGTTGTCTGTTTTGGACACGGCCCAGCCGATGCCTTCAGCAAGCTGGCAGGCAGGCTATGGAACATCCCAAGGACAAAGGCGACCGCACGACGCTCGCGGTGATGATTGCGCTACGAGAGTGCGGTTACGCGGTGCTGGTCCCGTTTGGAGAGAACACGCGTTACGACCTCGTGATCGACGACGGCGAGCGCCTGGCGCGCGTCCAGTGCAAGACAGGGCGACTCCGCCACGGCGCGGTCATCTTCGCTGTCTGCAGCTCCTACGGGCATCACATGCGACCGGGTAGCGCGCGCCGTGATTATCGCGGCCAGATTGAGTACTTCGGCGTGCATTGCCCCGATACGACCGCTGTCTATCTCATTCGGATCGGCGACCTGAACGTTCGCGTGGGCGCAGCGCTTCGGGTCGAACCGGCTCGCAACGGCCAACGTTCAAAGATACGCAACGCGGCCGACTACGAGGTCGGCCGCGTCACAGTGTCTGCAGCCCTACGCTGTTA
>Ga0307278_10000815_pt1 | contig 15409 bp, 20 predicted proteins | sample ER_DNA_117_FD_194482 | JGI IMG/M metagenome (GOLD analysis project Ga0307278, IMG submission 194482) | Bulk soil microbial communities from the East River watershed near Crested Butte, Colorado, United States - ER_DNA_117 | ecosystem: Environmental > Terrestrial > Soil > Floodplain | place... | reverse complement strand
CGCCGCCCATGGCGACGATCTGGCGCTCGCTCATGCCACGCGCATGGCGTGCAGCCGTTCGCCAAGGGCCTTGACCGCGGGATGGCGCTGGCCGTGCCGCTCAAGGTGGCGGCGCACGGCGCCAGCACGCGCGGCGTAGACGGCGGAGTCGGTCTCCAGCGCCAGCTCATACGACCGTGCCACCGCGTCAGACGCCAGCTCCAGGTCACCGGAGCGTGCATAGTGCGCGGCCAGGTCGGCCAGGACGGCCGAGCGGCGCTTGGTGTAGATGGGCGCGAGTGACTCGCCTGCCGCGCGCAGGGTCTGCTCGGCGTCGGCGCGCTTGAGCTGCATCTGGCAATCGCCCTCGTAGGCGGTCAGCCGCGCGTGGTCGAAGAAGCCCATCCAAATGGGAGCGGGTTCGCCGTCGGACTGCCCGAGCAGTCGGTAGGCTCGATCCAACGCGCCGAGCGAGCGCTTTTCTTCATGTAGCACGGCCGCGCCCTCAGCCTCCAACGCCGCAAGCCACGCTTGCGTTGTAGCGGTCGCCCGACGCGAAGCCTCCTGGCATTGCGAGCCACCGAGCAGACTGAGCGTTTCCTTCGGGTAGCCGCAGTCAATCGAGATCGACGCCAGGCAACCGATCGCGTACGCCGTCACCTCGGGGCTCTGGCCCTCCTGGCCTGCCTGAATAGCGAGCTTGTGGTAGGCGCGGGCGGTCGGGTAATCATTGCGGTCGAACGACAGCCGGCCGGCAAGCTGCGCAACTTGCCCCAGCGACGACAACAGTCGGGCGCGAAGCGCCGGTGAGGTGGCGTCCTGGGTCAGCTCGGTAATGAGCTGGAAGTGACTCACCACCGGGCGCGTGAGTTGATGTGATGGGATGCTCTGGAACATCTGGCGGTAGGTCTGTGTCACGGTGTCCAAGCCCGGTGGCTGCGCGGTCGTCAGCCCGCGAGCTTTCGACGGTGATCCGCTCAACAGATCAGCCGGTGGTCCGAACATCACGGACCCGGCCATCGCGAGAGACCATTGCAGAGCAGCACGCCGCTCCAAGTCACTACTCCCTGTCTCCGTCAGTATGCCGGCGGTAATCGGGTCAAGGACGTCCTGTCCCGTTCCCGGAGTCAGCCCGTCCCCCCACCAGCGCACGGGTTGCACGATGCCGTCTTGGAGGTCACCTGCTAGTTGGCCAACGCTGATTCGCTGCTCCTCAGGTGGGATAAATCCAAGCTGGTCCGCAGACAACCCATATAGCTGGCAAAGCCGCTCCTGATAAAACGGGCTTGGCGCCTTCACGCCCCGTTCCCAGCGATGGACCATAACGCGGTCGACGCCAAACGGGCCGCCGTCGAGCAGGTCCAGGCCATCCACGACGCGCTGTAACGACCATCCTCGCTGCAACCGCGCCTGGCGCAGAAGCAAGTTGGGCCGACGCTGCTTCGGCTCCACGACCTTCCTCCACGGTGGGTGGCCCGCGAACCCATCTTAGCCCGCCGACGCGGCTGTCGGCCCCTCCGGGCCTACAAGGGGCCTACAGCGCTGGCCTATCGCTGGCCCTGTCTGCTGGAAACGCTGCGCGGTTCGCTGACGCCGTCCACTCGCGACGGCGAAAGGAGCCGCAGTGCCCTTCACGCAACCCCGGCCGCCACGCCAACCGCTTCACGCACACGATCCGCGCGCCAGCAGAGGCACAGGTCCGCCGCTCTGTTACTGCATCCACTGCCGCGGACGGGGGTGCGGTGGCTGGTGTCCCTGGTGCCCATAGCCGGAAGGGAGTCCCAGATGCGTCACCAAGCCATCCGGCCCGCCCAAGGTGCCGAAACGTTCCGCCGGACGGCCCCAGCTGCGGTCTTGCGCCGCATCGAGCGGGAGGGCCTGCCGCCCGAGGGCGGTGAGGTGGCATGAGCCCCGCCGCCCGCGTCGGCCCCTTCGTCCGATCCCTGTCCGACCACGACCTCAACGACCTGCTGGTCGAGCTGCCCCCGGCACGGTTCGCCGGGCTCCTCCAGGACGCCTTCGCCGCACCGCAGGTGGGCGTGCCGGTCCGCTACCACCCGGCCCGGCCGCGCGCCGGCGAGGCGACCCGCTGGACGGTCGAGGCCCACCGGCCAGAGCCCTTGCCCGGCATGCGCGGCCCGGTGCCGGCCTGGACGGTGCTCGGCGCCGTCACCCAGCAGCAGACCACCGGACCGCGCGGCGGCAAATCGGTCGCGTGGCACGCGGCCACCTACCAGGGCCAGCCGGTCGGCGACCCCGACGCGCGCGGCTGGCCGACCCGGACCCGGGCAACCGCCGCGTTGCTGTGGCACTGCCCGGCCTCGGGCGCCCGCTGCCAGGCATTGGCCGCCCACGTCCGCGCCCTCGGCGACGACGCGCTGAACAACCTGCTGGTGGAGCTTCCGCCACGGCGCTTCGCCGCCCTGCTGCTCGCCGCGCTCGACCTGGCCGGGGAGGGGGGTGTGGCCGCATGAGCACCCCGGTCCCGTGGGTCGCGCTGGCCGCGGTCGCGGCGATGTTCGTGCTGCCGTGGCTGGACGCCCGCGGCCTGCTCGACGGCCCCCGCACCGTCCGCCACCGGCCCCGCCGGCACGCCTGCGCCGACTGCGCCGAGCCGTGGGCACCCGGCCACCAGTGCGCCGGCTGGCTCGAGGCCGCCGGGCGCGAGCCGGTCGTGCCGCTGCGCCCCGCCGAGCCGCCCCCGCCGACGCGGGTGCGGGCCCAGCTCACCCGCGCCGACCAGCCCGGCCGGCCGGCCCTGCCACCCCGGGAGCGCCGCTCGTGACCGCCCCGCAGCCGAGCGGCGGGCCCGGGCGGGAGGCCCGCGACTGGCTGGACGTGGCGATCGAGTGGGCCAGCGGCGCCACCGCCGTGGGCATGTTCGCCTACGGCTACGCGCTGTCCTACGCGGTGCTGCACGCCATCGCCGCGGCCGCCGGGCTGGCGCCGTGGGCGGCCCGGGTGTGGCCGCTTGGCTTCGAGTCGTTCATGGCCTCCGCTGCTTTGAACGCGCTGGCCGAGCAGCGCCACCGCCGCCACCTCCCAGAGTGGCACGAGCGGGTGCCGTGGTACCCGTGGACGCTGACCGCCCTGACCGCCGGGGCGTCGCTGCTGCTGAACTGGTTCCACCCGGCGATCCCGCTGGACCCGCCGCCGGGGTGGCTGCGCTCGCTGGTGTACGGGCTGCCGCCGCTGGCGGCGGTGTTCGCCTGGCACCTGTTCCTGCAGCGCATCGCCCACCGCCGCCACCCCACCGCCGCCGAGCCCGAGGCCGGTCCCGTCCCGGTCCCCGCCGCCCGCAAGGACGCCACCACGACCGGGACCGTCCCCACGCCCGACCCAGCCACGGCCGAGCCTGGTCCTGTCCCCGCCCCTGCCGCTGGGGACGGCAGCCCACCAGGACCGTCCCGTGTGCGCCGCGCCGCTCGGTCCCGTCCCACCAGGACGGGCGCGGGCGCCGCAGCCTCGGCCGAGCTAGCCGAGCGTGCCCGCACGGTGGCCGCGGCGTTCGCGGCCGAGCACGGCCGGCCGATCTCCCGCGACGCGCTCGGCCGTGCCCTCCACGTCGGCAACCGGGTTGCCGGCGAGTTGCTGCGCGCCGTCCGCGAAGCCCCGCCGCCGGCCTCGGTCCCGCCGCCCGTCCCGGTCGGGAAGCCCGGCACCGTCCCGCCACCACCAGCCGCCGAGGCCACGCCGGTCCCCGCCGGTCCCGCGGCCGGGAACGGGCACCGTCCCACGCCCGGCGACCAGCCCGCCCCCGCGCCGTCGTCCCCGTCCTCGTCCCGCAAGCCTGCCCGCGTCCCGTAGGAGGCAGTTGCCATGTCGCGCATCGCCTACGTCCTGACCGTGATGACCGCGATCCTGGTCCTGGTCGGCAAGGACAACACCCACGCCCTGTCCGCCCAGGCGGTGGTCCTGCTCGGCGACTTCGGCCACGTCCTACTGGAGCTGCTCAAGAAGGCCCTGGCATGACCGCGCTGCTGGCCCGCCTGCTGGTCTGGCTCACCGTCACCATCGTGGCCGCCACCGTCCGCCTGGTGCTGCTGGCCGTCCGGGTGGTGCTGTGGGGGTTCGCGCTGGCCGGCTTCCGTGGCGCCCGGCTGGCGGCGCTGGCCGCCACCGTGGCCGGGGTCCGCTGGGCCGCGGCCACGGTGGGGGTCGGCCCGGCGGTGCGGCTGGCGCTGGTCGGCTGGGCCGCCTGGGCGGTCCGCCACCACCGCGCCGCGGTCCGCCAGCACGCCGCGGTGCGCCGGGTCACCGCCGCGCTGGAGCACTACGCCGCCGAGCTGGGAGCGGCGACCAGGCGGTGGCAGCCGCCCACGCCCAGGCCCGACCCTGCCCAGATCACCGCGCCGCCGCCGAACGGGGCGCCGGGCATCCCGCCGCCGCTGCCGTTCGAGCCTTCGAGGCTCGAGGCGGTGGCGCGCTACGTGGCCGCGCGCTGGGGCGCACGTCCCCGCTCGGCCGCGCCAACCCCGCGTACCGCGCTCATGGACCGGAGGGAGCCCCTATGACCGCCGAGAACACCCCGACGCCGGACGGTTCCGGGCCGGTGGACTGGGACCGCTACGAGACCGAGTTGGGCCGGGACGGCCCGCCGACCGGGACGGCGCCGCTCGACCCTGACGCGGCCGAGGCCACGCGGGTGCTGGTCGACAGCCCCGAGGCCGCCCAGCGCCCGGCCCGGCCCGGGCTGTCGGGGCTGCGGGCGGCCCAGCGCCGCCCGATCGTCCCTGCCTGGGCGCGCTCCCGCGCCGAGCTGGCCGAGGTGTGCCATTGGGCGGTGGGCTTCGCCGCGCACACGAGCGGCTACCACCTGGCCCACAGCCCGGTCTACGCCGGCCGCCTGGCCGCTCGCGCGCCCCGCGGTTCGGCGCGGGTGCTGGCTGGCTGGTTGCGCTGGCTGTTCGACCTGGAGGGCGAGCCCGTCCGCGCCGCGACCGTGCGCGCCCAGGACGCCGACGCCTACCTCAAGCTCGCCCGCCAGCGCGATCGCCGCGTGCGTTGGCGCGCCACCGTCTCCGTCCTGCTCCTGGCCGCCCTCGGCCTGGTGGGCATGGTCCTGCTGCTGGCCCCGCCGCTGCTGCGCTGGGCCGCCCTGCTCGCCATGGTGGCCACCTTCGGCGTGGCCGGCCGCCCGGCGGACCGGCCCTTGCTGGACCGGGCGGTGGTGGTCCCCAAGGCGCCGCGGCTGACCAGCGAGATGGTCGTCCGCGCCCTCGGGGTGCTCGGGCTGGCAGGGATCAACCAGGCGCTCGGCAAGGACCCCAAGGCGGTCGGGTTCGTGGCGCCGATCACCCGCGACGGCCCCGGCTGGCGCGCCGACATCGACCTGCCGCCCGGGGTGACGGTGGGGGAGGTGGCCGACCGGCGCGACAAGCTCGCCTCCGGGCTGGGCCGGCCGCTGGGCTGCGTGTGGCCGGAGGGCAACGCCGAGGTGCACCCCGGCCGGCTGGTCCTCTGGGTGGGGGACCAGGACCTGGCCAAGGCCCGCCAACCCGCCTGGCCGCTGGCCAAGGTCGGCGCGACCGACCTGTTCCGGCCGTGGCCGTTCGGGACCGACCAGCGCGGCCGGCCCGTCCCGCTCACGCTGATGTTCGCCTCGATGGTGATCGGCTCCATCCCGCGGATGGGCAAGACCTTCGCGATGCGCCTGGTCCTGCTCGCCTGCGCCCTGGACGTGCGTTCGGAGCTGCACGCCTACGACCTCAAGGGCACCGGCGACTTCTCGGTCCTGGAGCCGGTGGCGCACCGCTACCGCGCCGGGGACGACGAGGACGACCTCGCCTACGCCATGGCCGACCTGCGCGACCTTGGGGCGGAGCTGCGCCGCCGCGCCAAGGTGGTCCGCGGCCTGCCCAGAGACAAGTGCCCGGAGAACAAGGTCACGACCGAGCTGGCCGGCATGCGCTCGCTCGGGTTGCACCCGATCGTGCTGGGGGTGGACGAGTGCCAGCGCTGGTTCGACCACCCCGCCTACGGCGCCGAGGTCCAAGCCATCTGCGAGGACCTGGTCCGCCGCGGCCCCGCCCTCGGGATCGTTCCCCTCTTTGGCACCCAGCGGCCCGACGCCCGGAGCCTGCCCACGGCGATCAGCGCCAACGCGGTGCTGCGCTTCTGCCTCAAGGTGATGGGCCAGACCGAGAACGACATGGTCCTCGGCACCTCGGCCTACAAGAACGGCGTCCGCGCGACCATGTTCAGCCGCGCCGACCGCGGCATCGGCTACCTCGCCGGCGAGGGCGACGACCCCCAGATCGTCCGCTCCTTTTATGTGGACGCGCCCGCGGCCGAGCGGATCGTCGCCCGCGCCCGCGCCCTGCGGGACCGCGCCGGGACGCTCTCGGGCCGCGCGCTGGGGGAGGACCCCGAGCCCGCCGACGCCTCGGCGAGCCTGCTCGCCGACGTGCTGGCGGTCATCCCGGCCAGCGAGGCGAAGGTCTGGAACCAGACGGTGGTCGCCCGCCTGGCCGAGCTGCGCCCGGCGGCCTATGGGGGCTGGGAGGCCGAGCAGCTCACCGCCGCGCTCAAGCCCCACGGGATCACCACCGGCCAGGTGTGGGGCACCGACCCGGCCACAGGGGAGGGCGCCAACCGCCGCGGCATCGACCGGCAGGCCGTCGCCGACGCGGCCACCGAGCGTGAACGGCGACGGCACGGCCGGGAGCCACCGCCCGGCTGCTAGGCCTAGCGGCCGGCCCTGCTAGGCCTAGCAGCCCCGCTAGCGGCCAACCCGTCCCTGGCCAGTGGCCTAACGGCTAGCAGCCACCCGCCCAGCCACCCCCGAACCCCGCCGAATCCCAACCCGCCGACCAAGTCCACCACCGCTAGCCCTGCCACCGCCATGCCCGCACCCGGCCACCCTGCGTGACCACTATCAGAGGAGTCGAAGCCGATGCCCACCACCCGCCCACCAGCACCGCACGAGCCCCAATCATGACCGGCCCGCTCCCGCTGCTGCTCGCCGGCCTCGCCTTCGCCGCTCAGGCGTACGCGCTCGCGTGCTGGCTGGCCCCGTTCGGCGCCTGCACCCGCTGCCGCAACGAGGACCCGCTGTGCCGGTTCTGCGACGGCACCGGCCGCCGCGTCCGCCTCGGCCGCCGGGCGTGGACCTACCTCAGCCGCCTGCACGACGACGCCCACGAGCCCGACCGTCCCAACCACCGCGAAGGGAGGTGAACCCAACGACCCGCAGCGCCTACCTGACCGCCACCCAGGTCGCCGAGCGGCTAGGCGTGTCGGCCAAGACCGTCAGCCGCTGGGCCAAGGCCGGCCGGCTCGCGCACCAGCGCACCCTCGGCGGCCACCGCCGCTACGACCCCGGCCAGATCGACCGACTGGCCCGCGAGCTGAGCGTGCCCACCGCCCAGCCATAACCGGGAGCGGGGCGCGAACCCGGAACCCCTTGCAAGGACGGACGCGCCCCGCCCCACCACCCACCAGCCCCAAGGAGGAAGCCGTGAGCCAGTTCACCCTACCCCCGGACCGTCCCCGCTGGGCGGTCGTCACCGTCCGCGCCGTCCAGGCGGCGCTGGCCGTCCTCGCCCTGGCCGTCCTCGCCCTGACCGCTGGGGCCCGTCCCGCGCCCGACCCGGACCGGGCGCCCACGCGCGCGGTGGTGGTCGTCACTGGCACCACCCTTCGCCCGGCCGGCTACACCCCGACCCCCGCCGGCCCGCCCTGCCCCGTCGCCGCGCCGCAGGGGGCGAGCCGCTGATGCTGGCCCGCTGCGTTCCCCGCCGGCCCTACCGCCGCCGCCACCCGGCCACCGCCGCCGCGACCACCAGCGATGGCGGGTTCAGCGTCCAGGACGCCGTGCTCGCCTGGTCCCAGACCGGCACCCGGCCGGCGTGGCTCTCCGACGAGCTCCTGCGCGTCCTCGAGCGGCGCAACGGCCGGCTGGTCGGGCTGGTCTACCAAGTCCACTTCGACCGGCCGATCGGCGACACGTCCAACCCGCGCGGGTTCGCGTCCCACTACACCGGCTGGACGCTCAACCTGCCGGTCCGCCTCGGGGAGCACGCCGCCGGCCGCGGCGCCCGCCTGATGCAGGTCGTCGCCGAGCAGCGCATCGGCTGGCAGGTCACCCGCCTGTGGGTCGGCACCCGCGGCCGGGAGCGCTCGCTCAAGCGCCAGGGCGGCGCCGCCCGACGCTGCCCCGTCTGCCGGCTGGCCGCCGCAGGCGCCGGCGTGCCCGCCTCGGACCGCGCCGTGCTCGACGCGCTCGAGCTCGGCGACCGCCCGGCCGCCCTGCTCACCACCCTCCCCGCCCCCGTCCTGCCCATGCCCGCACCAGCCGGGCCAGCCGGCGTGCCCGCACCGGCCGCCGCCTGACCCCGCCCCGCAACCTGCAAGGAGGCCCCAAGATGGCCGACGACCTGACCAGCATCGAGACCCGCCTGGCCGAGCGGTACGTCAGCGTTCTGGACTTCGTCTCCCGCTGCGCCCTGGCGGTCGACGAGGGCAACTGGCACTACCTGTGGGATAAGGCCGGCCAGCTCGCCCGCGCCGCCGAGCAGCTCGACCAGGTCGCCGGGGAGAACTGGACGCAGGTCTCAGGCGGCGGCCCCCGGCCACGGAAGGCCGCTGTTGCCGCCGCGGTGGCGCGCTGGGGCCGCCACTACCGCGCCGGCCGGCTGCTGCACCCGGAGGCCGGCCCGTGAAGGTCCGGCTGATGGGCACCGCCGAGGAGTGCGCCCGGGTCGCGTTCCTGCTGCGCTTCGGCCCGCCCGAGCTCGAGGTGCTCGGAGTCGACGGGCCCTACCCTAACCGCGGCGGCAGCGGCCAGGTCCGCGCCTACCTCGAGCTGCGCCTGGCCCGCGAGCCCGGCCCGGTCGCTGCGACCTTCTACAGCCTGGTCGGCCCCGATGGCCGCCCGCTGCTGGTCGACGCCTGGGGCGCTCCCGTCCGCCCCGGAGGTGAACCGTGATGGCCCACGGCGACCCGCTCGGCCCCACCCCTCGCTGCCCGCTGGCCAGCCGCTGCGAGGCCTGCGCCAGCACGCGGAAGCTGGAGGTGGCCACCTACCAGACCCCGGTGGGGGTGTTCTGCGCCACCGCCTGCGGCCCGTGCATCGACCAGGCCAAGGCGCCGCCCGTGCGCGGCTGGGCGCAGGCGTGCGAGCGCGTCGGCGCCCACTGCGAGCACCTCGGCATCGACCTCGACCAGATGGCCGCGCTGCGGCACGCCCACGAGGACCAGGCCAGCCCATGACCGGCCTTGGTGACGCCGCGCTGGCCTACGCCGCCGCCGGCTACGAGGTGTTCCCGCTGCGCGGCAAGCTACCCCACGCCAACTGCCCCGCCTGCGAGCCCCGCTCGCCCGCCTACCAACCGCACCCGCCGGCCGGCTGCGGCCACGAGCTGTGCCACGGCCTGTACGCCGCCACCAGCGACCCCGACCGCATCAACCGCTGGTGGGCGCGCTGGCCCACCGCCAACGTCGGCGCCAGGGTGCCCCGCAGCCTGTTCGTCCTGGACGTCGACCCCCGCGCCGGCGGCCTAGACGGCCTCGCCCGGCTCGAGGCCGACCACGCGCCCTTGCCGCCGACAAGGGTCAGCCTGTCCGGCCGCGGCGACGGCGGGGCGCACCGCTGGTTCCTCCACCCCGGCGGGGCGCTGTCGGTCGCCGGGCTCCGGCAGCGTGGCTACGGCGGCTTGGACCTCAAGACCCACCACGGCTACGTGGTGCTGCCGCCAAGCCGCCACCCCACCACCGGCAAGCCCTACGAGTGGGCCGAGCCCGTCCTCGAGCCCGCCGAGCCGCCGGCCTGGCTGCGGCGCCTGCTCACCCCGCTGCCTGCCCCAGCCCGCCGCTCGCCGATGCCCCGGCCGACCCGAGGTGAGAGTGTCGCTGAGTGGTTCAACGCCGGCACGAGCTGGGCGGACGTGCTCGGCCCGCACGGCTGGACCTGCCCCGACCCGAATCCGGACGCCGACGGCGCCCGCTGGCGCCACCCCGGCGCCAGCAACCCCAAGAGCGCCACCGTGCGCCACGGCCTGCTGTTCGTCTACTCCCAGGCCACCCCCTTCACCCCCACCGAACCCGGCGCCCCCCACGGCTACACCCGCTTCCGCGCCTACGCCGTCCTCGACCACGCCGGCGACCTGCGCGCCGCCGCCCGCGCCCTCCGCCGCGAGGCAAGCAGGTAGCCCGTGCGTGTCCCCGGCATCCCCCCACGCCCCCCCGAGGGCGCCGCGCTGCTGGCCGAGCTGCACGCGGCGCTGTGCCGCTACGTGGTCCTCCCCAGCGCCGAGGCGGCGGATGCGGTCACGCTGTGGATCGCCGCCTCGCACGCCCAGCCGGCCTGGGAGCACGCCCCCCGCCTCGCCGTCGTCAGCCCGCTCAAACGATGCGGCAAGAGCCGCCTGCTCGACGTCGTCGCCGAGACCTGCCACGCCCCCCTGATCACCGTCAACGCCACCATCGCCGCAGTCGTCCGCTCCCTCGGCGACGACCCGCCCACCCTGCTGGTGGACGAGGCCGACACCCTTTGGGGGTCGAAGAAGCAGGCCGACAACAACGAGGACCTCCGCGGCCTGCTCAACGCCGGCCACCAGCGCAACCGCCCCATGCTCCGCTGGGACGTCACCGCCCGCACCTTGGAGCGGCTCGGCACCTTCGCCATGGCCATGCTCGCCGCCATCGGCGACCTGCCCGACACGATCATGGACCGCGCCGTGGTGATCCGGATGCGCCGCCGCGCCCCCGGCGAGCACGTCGACCCCTACCGCACCCGCCGCGACGCCCCACCCCTCAACCACTTGCGCGACCGCCTCACCGGCTGGGCCCGCGAGCACCTGCGCGAGCTCCAGCACGCCCAGCCTCAGATGCCGCTGGAGGACCGCGCCGCCGACACCTGGGAACCCTTGATCGCCGTCGCCGACCTCGCCGGCGGCGACTGGCCCGCCCGCGCCCGTACCGCCGCGGCAGTCATGACCGCTGCCGAGGCCCAGCAGGAGGAGGACACCTCGGTTAGCGTGCGGCTGCTCGGCGACCTGCGGGAGGTCTTCGACCAGGCCGGCGCGGAGGCGCTGTACTCGGCGACGATCCTCGAAGCGTTGCACAAGCTGGACGAGGCCCCCTGGGCGGACTGGTACGGCCACCCGCTGCGCCCCCGCGACCTGGCGAACCTGCTGCGCGCCTACCAGGTGCGGCCACGGGATGTCCGCGAGCACGGCACCGGCCCGCAGCGCAAGGGCTACGCCCGCGCCGACCTGTACGAGCCCTGGGCACGCTACCTGCCGCGACATGCGCGACAGCCGCGACACGACGACGAACCCGCAGCCCAGCCCGGCCGTGAGCCTGTCGCGGATCGCGAACCTGCTGCCGCGACATCCGCGACAGGCTCAGCTCTTGTCGCGGATGTCGCGGATCGCCAACCCCCATCCGCGACAGGGCTGAGCAGCGCAAACGCGGATGTCGCGGATGTCGCGCATCCCCTCGGCAGCAACGGCCAGCCGGGCCGTGCCACCACCACGACATCCCCGGACGCTAATGGCAGGAGGACCTGATGGAGAAGCTGTTGACCTTGGCCGAGGTGGCCGAGCGGCTGAACACCACGCCGCGGCACGTCCGCCGGCTGGTGTTCGAGCGCCGCATCGCCTACCGCAAGCTCGGCCGCTACGTCCGCTTCCACCCCGACGACGTGGCCGAGTACGTCGCCGCCCACCGCATCGAGGCGGCCCGCGCGCCCGCCGGACGGCTCAAGGCCGCTGGCGGTGGGAGGTAGCGGTGGGCTACGTCGAGGACCTGCGCGGCAAGAAGCAAGGCCGCGGCCGACCCCGCTGGCGGGCACGCTGGCGCGACCCAGCCGGGCGGGAACGCTCCAAGAGCTTCGCCCGCAAGACAGACGCCGAGCGGTTCCTGGTCGGCATCGAGGACGCCAAGCTCCGCGGCGCCTACGTCAGCCCGGCGGCCGGCAAGGTCAACTTCGGCGAGTGGGCGGAGCGGTGGTACGCCACGACGGCACACCTCAAGCCGTCGACCCGGCGGGACTACCGTGCCCTGCTCGACCACCAGGTGCTGCCGGCCTTCGGGGACTCGACCCTGGCCGCGATCGACACCCTTGCCGTCAAGGAGTGGCTTGCCAAGCTGGTCTCGGGTGGCTTGTCGCCCAAGCGAGCCGGCAAGGCGCTGCAGGTGCTCTCCCAGGTGCTCGCCTCGGCGGTCGAGGGTGACCGGCTGGTCCGCAACGCCGCCAGCGCCGTCAAGCCCCCGAAGGTGCAGCGCAAGGAGATGCACTTCCTGGACGCCCAACAGGTCGAGGCGCTCGCCGAGGCGATCGACCTGCGCTACCGGGCTCTGGTGCTGTTCGCTGCCTACACCGGGCTGCGGCCCTGCGAGCTGGTGGCGCTGCGGGTGGGCCGGCTCGACCTTTTGCGCTGCACCGCCCGGGTGGTCGAGGCCGCGGTGGAGGTCAGCCGGCTGGAGTGGGGCCCGGTGAAGACCCACGAGGCGCGCACCGTGCGCATGCCGCGGTCTGTGGCCGAGGAGGTCGGCGCCGCGCTCGCCGGCCGCCCCCACGACCCCGACGCGCTGGTGTTCACCGCCCCGATGGGCGGAGCGCTCGGCCGGGCCGACTTCGTCAAGTGGCATTTCAAGCCGGCCGTCCGCCGCACCAACGAGGCCATCGCCAAGCTCCCCACCGACCAGCGCCCCGCGCCGCTGCCGGAGGGCCTGCGCTTCTACGACCTGCGGCACACCTGCGCCAGCCTGCTCATCGCGCAGGGCGCCAGCGTCAAGGCCGTCCAGGCCCAGCTCGGCCACGCCACCGCGAGCATCACGCTGGACACCTACGGGCACCTCTTCCCGTCGGAGATGGAGGCGCTGGCCGGACGCCTCGAACTGGTCCGAGAGGCAGCCCTGACGAAGCGGCCGCGGAGCCAGGGCGGAGCAGCAGGTAACGACGCCCGCGGAGCGCAGGTAGATGACCTCTCCACGTAGTGGAAGCTGAGGTTCCCACCGGAGACGGCGCGGCAGGCCCCAGAGCGCATCCTTATCAGGCATGTCCGGGTAATGCGCTCAACGCTGCAAGACCGGCAGACGGCCAGCTCGTCGGTGTGGTGAAGGTGACCGTGGTTGTCCGCTCGATACCAGGGTTGCCCGCCCGATGTGGCACGCGGGTGGCACGGCCGGCGAGGACGAAGGTGGTTCGGACCTGCCGGCGACGGCTATCAGCTCGCGTGCAGGGCCATGCCCGTCCCCGACGACCACTTGCCTCGTTGGCAAGCGCCCTCAGGGCGCGCGGCAGCTGGATCGAAGCCCGACGCGGCCGACGCCACCCTGGTCGAGGCAATCGGAGCGGCGTAGGGTGCGCGCATGGCCGCCGACCGCGAACGGATGGTGCTCGCCGCGTTCATCGCGTTCGCTGTCCTGGCTGGCGGCAATGCGGTCGGGATCCGGTTCACCAACCGTGAGCTTGATCCGTTGTGGGGCGCGGGCCTGCGGTTCTCGCTCGCCGCGGCCCTGCTGCTGGTCGTCATGGCGGTGCTGCGGTCGGCACTGCCGCGGGGACGGGCCCTGACCGGGGCGCTGCTGTACGGCGTGTTCAATTTCGCCGGCGCCTTTGCGCTGGCCTACTACGGGTTCGTCCGGGTCCACGCCGGGCTCGGCCAGACCCTGCTGGCGCTGGTGCCGCTGGCGACGCTGCTGCTGGCCGTGGCCTGGCGCCAGGAGCGCCTGCGGGTGGCAGCGGTCCTCGGCACCCTCCTCGCGCTTGCGGGGATCGCCGTGATGTCGCGGGCGCCGTTGCGGGAGGCGGTGCCGCTGCTGAACCTGCTGGCCCTGGTGGGCAGCGCGTTGTGCTTTGCGCAGGCGGCGGTGCTGGTGCGCCGTTTCCCCCGCCTGCACCCGGTGGCCATGAACGCGGTCGGCATGACGGCGGCTGCGGTGTTGCTGGTGGCCGGTTCGGTGGTCGCGGGCGAGTCGATCGTGCTGCCGCGGCGCGCCGTGACCTGGGCGGCGCTCGGCTACCTGGTCCTGGTCGGCTCGGTGGCGGTGTTCCTGCTGTACCTGGTGGTGCTTCGCCATTGGGCCGCGTCACGGGCGGCGTACGGATTCGTGCTGATCCCGTTGGTGACGGTGGGGCTGTCGGTGTGGCTCGACGACGAGCCGGTTGGCGCCGGACTGGTGCTCGGGGGTCTGCTGGTCGTGGCGGGCGTGTACGTCGGCGCACTTCGTCCTGCGCGAGTACCGCCGGCAGTCCCGCTGCCGGCCGAGGACGGCCGCCGCAGGCGGCCGCCCGCAGGGCGGCCTTGAGCATGTGGAGAAGGTTGTAACGGCCAGCGCTTCGAGGAGCAAGTTTCGCTCACCGCTGACAGCGTGTTAGCCTCTGACGAACGTCTGTTCGAGAGGAAGCATGCCCGACTGCTGCGCATTCTGCGGCCGGACGAAGGGGCCGTTCGTCACGGTCGAGGGTGTGTTTCCAGTGCTGAGCTGCGTCGCGTGCCTGGCCCAGCGGTCGAAGGAACCGTCGCCGTACCCGGAGCTGTCCGACGCCCAGCTGCGCGCCGGCCTCGACCTGCTCCCGACTTGGGTGCTTGAGCAGAAGGCAGCCGCCAACCGGCGTGTGGTCGCCGAGAAGGGTGAGCGGCTCGCCCGCGGCGAGCCGGTAGCGCGAATGTACCAGGCCGCCGGTCTCGCCTGGCTCGAACGCCAAGCCACGATCGCGGAGCAGCTCATCGCCGTCCGTCAGGCTAAACAGACTCGTCAGCCCTAGCGTGGCCTCGCCAGGCCCCGACCTCTGCGCGTTCCATGGCCACGGCGAACCGTTGCCTTCAGAGAGCTGGAAGGCCGTTTCTTGGACCTGCGGCGATCGGTCGCTACCGGCTCTGACCTGGGCGGCAACTCACCACTGTTGTCCGTGATCGACCGGGAAGCGCCCATCGTCTGCGGCCCCACCGCGGCCCACGGTCGCCAGCTTGGAAGGCGCGTCCGGCCACCGGGGACGCTCCCTCATGGCGTGGGACGGCAGACCCGCAGCTCAACGGAGGCGGAGGGGAATCGGACTCGTCAGGGAGTGAGGCTTCCCTCATCGGTTTTGAAGTCCTCGGGAGGGGGTGGTTCCGGGGTGTCCGGTAGTGCCTTCTTGGCTGGTCGGAGCGGCGAGTCCGGTGAAGCTGTGTGCTGCGTGGTGATGCCCGGGAACGGGGCGTCATGTCGAGTCCCGTTGACAAGTCGTTAGCAAGGGGCGAGCTACAGGTGGCACTGGGAGACGGAGGCCAACAGCACCCAGGCAGAGCAAGATCACCCTACTCAACTTCTGCGAACAACATCACTCCTATTCCGGAAGCGGGTTGACCTAAGCCTGAATCCACCGAGAATCGGTGCGCTCTGCGGTGTCCTTGCAGGTCAGGAGCTGTTTGGCGGTCGCCGGGCGCCGCATCCAGAAGGTGCACGACCTCGGCAGCAGAAATGGCCCTCTTACGAG
>Ga0307278_10000814_pt1 | contig 15415 bp, 13 predicted proteins | sample ER_DNA_117_FD_194482 | JGI IMG/M metagenome (GOLD analysis project Ga0307278, IMG submission 194482) | Bulk soil microbial communities from the East River watershed near Crested Butte, Colorado, United States - ER_DNA_117 | ecosystem: Environmental > Terrestrial > Soil > Floodplain | place... | reverse complement strand
ATCCGTGCTCCAGCGCCAGTCGACCGATCTCGTCAATCTGAACGGCACGGTTCTCCTCGCGAGCGATATAGAGCACCTTCGCGGCGGCTGATAGAACCTTCTGGTCTAGAGATCCAACGACACCTTCAAACTGATCGATCCATGAACCTACGGTCGACACTTCTTCCTTTGACTCGTCCGCGACCTCCGCGAGGGCCTCCCTACCCTCCTCGGTCACCTGATAGGTGTAACGGCGGACCGGCCACCCTTGGGCGTTGGAGCCGAGAACCTGCATCGACTCCTCGATGAGTCCCGACAGGACAAGCGCAGTTGTGTCGGCCTCCACCACCGCCGAATACGGGCCGAAGAAGTGCGCTCGATATCCGAGATCCCTGCCGAGTACGATCGACAATAGATACGTGACCTTCTGAAGGCTGGTGCGGCCGAACTCGCCTTTGGTGGCACACCGATCGATGACCACAAGGACAAGATCACGCGGTGTCATTGGATCCTCCACCTGGTCGTAGGGCGTCTTCGGCAACGTTCACAACAGCGGCGAGAGCTGCCTCTTTTACGCTTTCCTTGGCGGCCGCGTCCCAGGTACCTTCGGAGCGAAGGTAAACGACTACTCTCTGTATTCCGCCGGTACCGGGGTACCCGAAGATCTCGGAGGCATCCTCGAGCATCTCCATCTGTCCCTCGTCGTCGACCAAGTACACCTGCTTGTCTTCGGGATTGACCGCTCCTGCTGATCCAAGTGGGCTCTGCAGATTCTCCCAAGCGAGGGACACCCACAACTGGTCGACCCCGGCGGCCTTGGCGATCGTCTCCTCGGCGGTTCTCACGGCGTCATGCGAGAGCGACCTTGGCAGGAGCGCTTCCCCGGCTACTCGCCGACTGGCGACCCGCGTCAGATCGTTGAAGGTGATCTCGATGGAACGACGAAGCAGTCGCCGGTCGGCGAGGGCACGCATGACTTGGCCGGCGCGAGACGGCTCGGCGCGCGCGAGTCGCTCGACGACGGCATGGTCGTCCCAGGCTAGGTACTCGTCGACGTAGTCGGGACCAATCACTTCCGGCGGAGCGAAGATGCCACGAGGCAGCAGATCCTCCTGCACCCCGAGGGTCATGGAGCGAATAAGCATCTCGTCGGTCGCAAGCCTCGTCTTGTGCCCATAGACCTGTCGGTGCATGTGGTGACGGGCGAGCAGTAGCTCCTCGACGGCGTAGATCCCATCCCGGTGAAACGCGAGGAGCGAGCCAGCCGGGTCCGAGGCACGTCGCGCTGACTCAATGACTTTGTGGAGGTCGAATCGACCGTAGTTCACGCCACAGTAGTGACTGTCCCGCAGTAGGTAGTCCAGCTTGTCTACATCGGCCGGACCTGCAACGATGTCGCGTTCAACGGATCGGTCCATGCCGTGTCCGGAGCCCTCCAAGAGCTGAGCAACCCACTCAGCCGCCTCGTCGCCGACCGCGTCTCGGATGGGACGGTGGTGGCGGACGATACCGGCCGAGATCTGCTCATGGATGTGACGACGACCGGTGAGCTGCTCGTAGACGAAGTCGCTGACATGCGAGAAAGGCCCGTGCCCGAGGTCATGGCACAACGCCGCAAGACGAATCCTCTCGACATCCAGGATCCGCTCGGCTTGGCCTTCGTTGATCGCTTCGGCGATGCCTCTGCCGACGTGGCAGGCGCCGATGCAGTGTTCGAACCGGCTATGCCGCGCTCCCGGGTAGACCAGGTGCGTCATGGCGAGCTGCTGCACTCGCCGTAATCGTTGAAAGGCCGGAGAGTCGATGACCCTCCATTCAGTCGGAGAGAGCTGGATCAGGTTGTGAACCGGATCACGGACCTCGCGACTCGTCATGGCCCTCCCGAGGTGGCTGTGCCCGACGAGGTTTCCTTGGCATGGCTGTTGACGCCGGATCATCGCACAGGTCAGCCGTGACGCGGTCCAACGTGGCGCTTGGCCCTGCTCAGGTTCAGGTGAGTCGAACATGTGTTCGTATGGTAGCTGCGTAACCCGACATTGGCGCGGGGGGTCGACCAGCCGGAGGCCATGTGACCTGGACGCCAGACGGTCACTGCAGGTGAGCACCGATGGCATGGAGCGCGTCGGACTCCGGCGGCGGATGCTCCGCCGACGCTGACAGCACACAGCACGAACTATGGGAATGGCGACGCAGCCGCTGAAATGTGCCGCCCACGATCCACCGCCCGGCTGCACCAGCCTGTCGAGCAGGGCTACAGCGACGCGGCGTAGATGAGTTGCCTGCTGTTCCAGCGGCCATCGTTGTCGCTGGTTCGGGCAACAACCAGGCCAAGGTTCTCGGCGACCCGTTGGGATGGCTGGTTGTGGGGGTCGATGATCGCGATCAGGCGGCCGGCCCCAAGGACGTCGCGGGCATAGTCCCGGCAGGCTCCCGCGGCTTCAGTGGCCAAGCCGCGGCCCTGGAGGCAAGCACGAACGTGGTAGCCGACCTCGATCTCGGTCACACCATCGACCTGTTGGGGGGTCAAGCCGCAATCACCGACGAACACGCCGGTGTCCCGCAGGGAGAGCAGCCACAACCCATAGCCGTGCGTGCGGTACAGCCGCTGGTTCCAACTGATCCAGGCCAACGCCTGGTCCCGGTTCTTTGGGTGCGGGTAATAGCGCATGACCTCGGGGTCGCCGAGCAGTGCTGCCATGTCGTCGAGGTCATCGGGCGTCATCTCGCGAAAGGCGAGTTGTGGTGTCGGCGGCGGCGCGGGCATAGCGACGATCCTAGCCTGACCCGGCAATGGAAGAGCCTCAGGGTTGGAGCGGCTTGCCACGGGCGGCGGCCCACGTAGCGAACGGGGCTCTTGAGGCCAGGTTCGCGCATGAGGATGATCAACGGGGCAAGCAGAGTCATCGGCAGGAGATTCATATACACCCTCTGAGCTGCGGTTTTGGAGCCCGAGGTCGGATTCGAACCGACGACCTTCCGATTACAAGACGGATGCTCGGCGTCGACCTGGACGGCCCCAGACCGATCTGGCCTGCTCACGTTGGATGGCTTGTCGGTCCAGACGGATCCAGACGGACCCAGACCGATAATCTGGATGATCATCGGGATGATCAAGGCGCATCCGATAAGGAATCGGATGGCAAGCCAAGCAGCAGGCTGCGATGATCAAGTCGTCCCCACGCAGATTCGGGGGGCGATGACCGTCGAGGATCATGTGCCACGATGTCCGGATGACGTACGACCCCTCGTGGCTGGACCGGACGTCGGCGTGGTGGGCCAAGGCTAACCGGGCCCGTCATCATATGGATTCGCTTGATCGGCTGGTGGCGGAGTTCCGCGCCTCCGAGCCGTACACGGTGGTCCCGCGGCCGACCGATACGCCAGGCCGAACGGAGTACCGGCTGCACATCCACAAGCCCATGCCTGTGGAGATCAGCACCACCATTGGCGACATCCTTCACAACCTACGGTCCGCGCTCGACAGCCTCGCCTATGAAATCGCGATCCGCGGCCTGGATCGCCCACTGACGCCGAAGGAGGAGCGAGCCTGCGTCTTCCCGATCAGAGAGACGCCGGAGCGGTTCGATCAGTTCTTCGACAAGACCTCCAACCATGAAGGCGACCGGATCCGCTCCGCACTCTATGGAGACCGAGCCCGCGCTGCATTCCGGTCGGTCCAGCCCTTCCGCATCCATGAGGAAGCGATTCTCCTTGGCGTCCAGGTCACCGAGACCTACGAGCAGGAGTACCGCTGGAGTGAGTTGTACCGACTGACGCAGCTTTCGAATCTCGACAAGCATCGCCGGCTCACCCTCGTGGCCTGGTGGCCTGATCTCATCTACTGGATGAGCAACGGCCCCTCGAAGCGTCGCTGGCTTGGCGGCGATGGCACCTTCACCGACGGCTCCGTCCTTGGGTACATGGTCGGCCAGGATGCCGACGCCGGCGACGAGGTGTTCCACGACTTCAACTTGGTCCTCGCGGACGACCCGGCGCACGACGCCAGCGATCCGACCAGCAATACCCCAGACGTGGTGGACATGCTGACCCAGTGGCACCAGTACATCACCGGCTGGGTATTCGGCCGCGTGTTCGGGCTGCTGTCACCAGAAAGCAGCCTGATGTAGCGAGGCGGGCGCTGGGGCCCCAGGTCTCGCCTCGGGGACGTCGTCAGCCGAGATTCGGACCCCAACCGCCAGATCCGTAGCCTGGTGCTCTGCGTCGATCTGGTCGGCTCCAGTCGGATCTGGCCTGCTCAGGTTGGATGCCTCGTCGATCCAGACGGATCCAGACCGGTCCCGTCGGATCGTCTGGATGATCAACCGGATGATCAAGCGCCTCGGCCAGCGCCTCGCTGCTGGATGAGCCAATCGGGCAGAGCACAAGATTCTGGATCTGGTGCTCTATCCACAACAGCCTGCAGAGTAGGGTCCCGGCGCGTCGCCTGGCCGTGCTCAAGCCGCTCTTCGGGCAGGCGGCGAGGACGAGCGATGCACCCAACACCGTATGCTCCAAGCCGAGGAGGGCGTGATGGCGTCGAAGGAGTCTTCCATGCCTGAGCTGAGAACCCTGATGACCGGTATTGCATTCGGCGAGCAGCCACGTTGGCACGAGGACCGTCTGTGGTTCTCCGACTGGGGCCCGCAAGAGGTCATCGCCGTCGATCTCGAGGGCAACAGCGAAGTCATCCTTCGGGCGCCGTCATTTCCATGTTGTGTCGACTGGTTGCCCGATGGGCGCCTGCTCGTCGTCTCGCCACGCGAGGGGCGTCTTCTGCGCCGGGAGCCCGACGGCTCGCTGGTGACCCATGCCGACCTGAGCGGGCTCTCTGACCCGCCAGCAGGGAACGAGCTCGTCGTCGACGGTCGCGGCAACGCCTACATCAACGGCGGCGGTTTTGACTTGATGGCCGGTGAGGAGTTCGCCCCCGGAATCGTCGCTCTCGTCACCCCCGATGGCTCCGCTCGCCAGGTGGCCGATGGCATCGCCTTCCCCAACGGCATGCTGGTGACGGCCGACAACTCAACGCTGATCGTCGCCGAGTCCTACGCGAAAAGGCTCACCACCTTCAACATCGCGGCCGACGGCAGCCTCTCGAACCGGCGCGTCTGGGCCGAACTCCAAGACGGCGTCCCCGACGGCATCTGCCTCGACGCCGACAACGCCGTCTGGTACGGGGACGTCCCCAACAAGCGTTGCGTGCGAGTTCGCGAGGGTGGTGAGGTGCTGCAGACGGTCGAGCTTGACCGCGGCTGCTTCGCCTGCGCCCTCGGCGGCGCGGACAGGAGAACGTTGTTCATGATGGCCACCGAGTGGAATGGTCCCGCGAACATGTTCGATGAGCCACGAACGGGCCAGGTGCTGACCGTTGAGGCGCCCGCAGCCGGGGCCGGCTGGCCGTAGCAAACCGAGTCGTCGGTGATCCGCTCCAGGAACTCCTCAACCGACCGATCCGCCGCTTCAAGAGCTGCCTCGACCAGGCCGGTACGCGCGCGGGTGCAGGGTTCCCGCGCGCGGCGCCGCAGGCGAGGCCGGTCCCCGCCGGTGATCTCATCGCCGGCTCCGACCGGGCAGGGGCCGCCCGACCAGCCACGGCCGGCGGGCCGGGGAGGGTAGCCGCCCGGTGCGCTCCCGCCGCCGGCGCATGCGCTGGCCGACCCCGCGCACCGTCCGACCGGCCAGCGCCACGGCGGCCGCGATTCCGACCGGGGCCGGCTCCTCGACCGTCGGTAGCGGCAACGTGTCATCGATGAGGGGGAGGGTGGCGCTCAGCTCGACCGGCTCCGGCGCCACCGTAGGCGGGGGCAGCACACGCAGGTGGATGCTCTGGCCGGCCTGGATCACCCAGGCTTCGCCCGGCTGGGCTTGGCGGACGGCCTCGGGGTCGATGCGGGGCCGCTCCCCCATGCGGGCCTTGGCGAAGCCGCGGGGGCCGTAGAAGTCCAGCTCCCAGTTGTGCTCCAGGGTGCGGACCATCCCGGCCAACGCCAGCAGCCGCTCGGGGTCCGGGCACTGGTGCACGACGATCCCGCCAGCGCAGCTGGCCAGCAGCCGCGGGGCTTGACGGTGGTCGCCGAGGCCCTCGACCGATTGGGCGGCGACCACGACCTGGACGCCGACGTCGCGCACCCGCTCGGCCAGGTTGATTGCGCTGTCCACGCCCGAGGCCAGGACGAAAGAGGGCCGTCCTTAGTTAGGTGGAGACCCAAAGCCGAGCGGTCATCGCGGCCGTTGTGGTCAGTGTTGCGCGCACAGGCAGCGTCGCTTCCGGCATGCGCCGCTGCGACTCGTTGCCCTGGTAGCGCAGACAATCGGATGGTGACAACTGCTCATTCGGTTGAGCGTCATGAGTACGACAATGGGCGTATTGCCTCCTTCCTGCGGAGGGCCTAGCGTCCACTGGTCAGCCCGATTCCCGCTCGAGGGAGTGGTTGCCATGGGCCGGCCGGCGCACGCGGGGAGAATGTCCTGCGGTCGACCCAGGGGACCCCCGACCGGCCAGGCCCATGACGTGGCAGTCCCGAACGGGGGCATTATGCGTCGGCACATCATCGCAGCAATTGTGGGCACTCTTACTCTGGGGTTTGTTGTCGTTGCAGTGGTGGCTGCGGGTGCAACCGCGCCAGGTGCCGTCCCGAGCACCCATGCCGCGCCGACCGGCGCGGCGCCGCTGTCCCAAGCCGCCATGATCCATCGCTGGTTTTCGCAGCCGGCCACACGTCAGGGCGAGGTTCCTGCGGTGATCGCCACGCTGCGCGCGGCGGCTTCACGCGCCACGCCACGGGCCACGCCCCGCGCCGCGGCGGCGGGTCCGTTGGCCGCTGACGTGTTCAACCACGACACGGTCGGCCTGCCGCAGAACGAGGAATCGGTCACCGTGTGCGGGCAAACCGTCTTGGGCGGCACCAACGACTTCCGCAGCTTGCTCCTCAACCCGCCGCAGGAGATGGGCGCTGGCTGGCATTTGTCGACCGACAACGGGCGCACGGTGCGCAACGAGGGGCTGCTGCCGCCGGTTACCATCGCCGGCCAGCCGGTACCCGCACGGGGCGACCCAGTCGACGTGGCCGGCCAGGGATGCAGCCTGTATGCCAGCAGTATCAACTCCACCCCCGACGACCGCATTGATGGGGTCGTCGCCTACCGCAGCCGGCCCGACACGCTGGCGTCCTGCCCAGGCGGCGGCGCTGCTGGCTGCTGGCCGACCCGCCGCGTCGTGGCGACCGCTGAGCTGCCACACTTCCTGGACAAGGAGTGGATGGCCGTCGGCCGCAGCGGCCGGGCCGGCGAGGTGGTCTGGGTGTCGTTCACTGACTTCATCCTCGATCCCATCACCCGCCTCCCCCTTAGCTCCACCATCAAGGCCGTGCGCTGCAACCCGACGCTGACCACTTGCACCGACCCCATCGTGGTGTCGGGTGGTGACCAGCAAACCCAGTTCAGCGACGTCACGGTCGGCCCCGATGGTCGCACCTACCTCAGCTGGGTTCAGTTCCTCGGCTCGCCTGAGACCGGCCAGACTTTCGCCCTCAAGCTGCGGGTGGCGCCGCCCGGCAGCACCCAGTTCGGGCCGACTCGCATCGTGGCCACCGAGCCCAAGCCGATGGTGGCCTTCCTGCACGCCAACAGCTTCCTCGCGGAGACCATCCCCAAAAACGACGTCAAGATGGTGGGTGGCCACCCTCGTGTGTTCGTGGTGTGGGAGGGCTGTCGGACCAGCATCTTCGGCATCTGCGAGGAGCCGCGCATCAAGCTGGCCCGCTCGACCGACTTGGGGGCGAGTTGGCGGCGGACGGTACTGTCGGTCGGCGGGGACAATTACTTCCCCACCCTCTCTGAGGATCGCGGCGGCGCGACGTTGGCGGTCGCCTGGTACACCAACCGGCATGACCCTCGCTGGCACAGTCGTCAGGACGTCGAGCTGGCCTCGGTGAACCCGGGCAGCGGGACAGTCGTCAAGCGCCAGCGGCTCACGCGGGTGTCGAACGAGACCGAGGCTGATGTCGCCCTCCACGGCCAGTTCATCGGTGACTACTTCGAGGTGTTCGCCCGCCGCGGCGTCGCCTATGTCCACTACAACGCCAACTATCGACTCGTGCGTGTGCTGGGCCAGGGCATCCCGGTCCGGCAGGCGGACAACTACCTCACCAAGGTGCATCTCTAGCGAAGGTCAGCCGGTAAGGGGAGCATTACGCCGGCCATGTGGCACCACTTCGCGTGGCAAGCGGGTCGGTATGAGATGCCGCCGTAGGCGACGCGGGCCGAAGGTCCGCCAAGAACGCGGCCGCGCCGCATGGATCAATCGCGCGAAGCGCACCACCCGGCGCGGCCGCTCCACTCCCCCGAGGGGGGCCAGTCGGCCGCGGGGTGTGCGGCCGACTGGCCCCACGAGGGGTCATTGACCAGCACCGCTGCGCTTGGCCACCGACGCCAGGCGTACGCACCCTGTGCGCGTAGGCAATGACGGAGGATCGCCGGCCAGCTCCAGCCGATCAGCGGGCGCCGCCAATCACCTCCCGCTCCTGGACTTGGGCGGGTGACCGGCTGGTCCGGTCGGTGCGGCTGGCCCGGTCGAGCTGCCGGCGCTCGCCGCGCTGCTGGCGGTCGCTGGTGCGCTGGTGGGCGCGGTGGGCGCGGCGGATGATCGCCCAGGCGCGGCTGGTTGGCCGGCGGGTGCGGCTCTCGCTGTTCAGCTCGACCACCACCTCGGCGCCCAAGGTGGCGTACTCCTCCTCGCGGCGCACCCAGGCGGCCAACTCCCCGGCCGACCGTTCCCGGGCCGGCAGCAGGCCGCGATTGAGGGCCACGAACGCCGGGTCCAGCTGGGGCGTGGTCGGGGTGGCGGTGGGGCGTGGGGGCAGGCCCAGGCCGTGGCGCTGCCAGGCGGTGCGCAGCGCCCGGTCCGAGACGCCGAGTTCCTTGCGGGTCTGGTTGATGCCGACCTGGGCGGCGCGCTGCCAGGCCTGCTCGGCGGCGTCGCGGTTCTGGTAGAAGCGGGTGCGTTGGGGCCCGCCCTGGAACCCCTGGGGTTGGGGCAGGCCGTGGTGGGTGAAGGCGCGGCGGAGCGCCTGCTTGGAGACGCCCAGTTCGCGGGCGGCCCGGTCGATGCTGTGCTGGTTGGCCAAGGCCAGCGCCGCTTCGGCCGCGGTGCGGTCGTGCAGGAACCGGGTGCCCTGGGCCATCGAGGCGCGGCCGCGTAGCGCTACGCGGTCGCGGGCGGTGGTGCCGGCGAAGATGCCTGTGTGGTCGTCGCGGGCTTGGGGGCCGTGCAGTGCCGCTTCCAGGCAGGGGCTGCGGACCGCGCAGCCGGCGCAGACCTGCTTGGCCGCGGCGGCCTGGGGGACCTGGCCGGGTTCGGGGAAGAACAGCTCCGGGTCGACCTCGGCGCAGGCGGCGTCCAGCCGCCAGTCCCGCTCCCCGTCGCGTGCGGTATCGGGTGGTGGGCTGGCGAGCTGCTGGTGGGTGGCCTCGAGCCGCTCGGCCAGCGGCGGCTGCCCGTGGCGGGTGCGGAGCTGCCAGGTGACATGGCGCACGTAGCTGTCGGAGACCCCCAGCCGCCAGGCGAGCTGGCTGGAGCGCAGCGGCCAGGTCGTCGGGTCCTGCTGCTGGGCGTGCCAGAGCTGTTCGATCCGCTCGGCGGCGGTCGACGGCCCGGCGCGGAGGGTGGCGAGCTGCTGGCGGATCTGCCGCTGGTCGCCGCCGAGCTCCCGGGCGAGCTGGCGTGGCTGCAGCCGCTGGCCGGCGCGGAGCTCCTGGGTCCAGTAGTGGCGTTCCACCTCGACGGCCAGCCGCTCGGGGTCGGCGGGGCGGCCGGCGACCGACGTCTGCTGGTGGCCACCGGCGGTGAAGTGGGCCTGCAACCCGGCGAGCTGACCGACCGTAGGGCGGCCGTGGCTGACGGGCTCGCGGAGGACCTCCAGGCCCTGGGCGCTGGTGTGCTGCGCGCGCAGTCCGGCCAGCCACTGGCGGGCCACCACCGGCGAGGTGCCGACCTCGGCCGCCAACTCGGCGGGGTCGAGCCGCCCGCCAGCTCCAAGCTCCCGCCGCAGGTAGGCGTCGGCGATCCGGTCTCGCACCAGCCGCGCCCGCAACTCGGACAGGGCCGGGTCGCGGTCTCGGTGGCCGCGCAGCAACCGCAGCAGGTCGCGGGTGAAGCCTGGCGCCACGCTGACCTCGCGGGCCAGCTCGATCGGGTCGACCGGCTGGCCGCCGTCGACCTCGCGGGCCAGCCACACATAGGCGACCCGCTCCCAGGCCGGCCGCGGATCGGCCGGCCGCTCCTGCTCAGCGGTCGAGATGATGGCGGCGTCTTGGTCGGGGGTCATCGGCGGCCCCCTTCCCGCTCGGGCCAGACCACCCGCGCCGCGGCCGCCCGGCCCTGCTCGCGGTCCTGGCGGCGCTGGATGCGCTTGACGGCCCGTTCGGTCTTGCGGCCCAGCCGCCGCTCCACCCGCATTGCCCGCCGGGCGGCGCGATCCTCGGCACGCTCCCGCCGGGCCTGCTCGCGTGGCGCATAGAAGGGTCGCAGCCGGATCGGAGTCGGGCGCAGGTGCCCGTACACCAGCACCCCCTCCCCCGGCCGCAGCCGCCGCAGGTCCTCCACCGGCAGCAACGGCCGATACGAGGTGGACTCGTTCAGCGAATGGCGGCCGTCGGAGCCCATGGAGCGGTTGCGGTCGACGAGGGCCTGGTCGCCGATCAGCCGCGCCCCCAGCTCCAGCGCGGACAGATCCGCCAGGCCGGAGAGGAACAGCTTGGCCCGATGGTTGTTCAGGATCGTCGAGGCCTTGGGCCCGTAGCGGGCCTGCAGCTGGCTCTTGTCATGCCACACCGTTACCAGCTGGATACCCTGGCCCCGCGCGGTGGTCGCGAGGACGTCGAGGTCCGAGAGGGCGGCGCAGTTGCCCGCCTCATCCAGAAACAACCCCAGCCGCGGGTCGAGCATGCCGTCGGAGGCCAGGGCGGCCTGTTCTTGGGCGGCCGCCACGACCTGCTGGGTGATCGTCTCGAACAGGGGTCTGAGGAGCCGCTGCTGGTGGGCCGGGGCGTACAGGTAGATCGTGTGATTCCCGGACAGGAAGTGCTCCAGGTCCAGGTCGTGGCCGTCGGTCGAGGCCGGGACGCGCTGGTTGCCGTAGACGTGCAGGACCTCCTCGGCGGTGGCGTACAGCGAGTCCACGGCCCGGTCGGTGCGGTACTGGCTGGACTCCCAGGCATCGGTCGCCGCCGGCACTCCCGCCGTCTCCAGGATGGTCTTGATCTCCTGGTCCTCGCGGGAGTCGAGCCAGTGGAGGACGTCGGCCATGCCCAGGCCCTTGGTGGCGGCGGCGAACAGCATGGGGGCGAGGAACTTGGTGCCCATGGTCTTCCAGAACCGATGCTCGGGGCGTTGCTCCTCGGTTGGGGTCTGCTCGATGGCGTTGGCCAGCTGGATGGCGGTCTGCTGGGCACCCGCCCAGGTGGAACACGAGGCCAGTGGGGACCACTTGGCCGCCGTCATGCCGGAGGCGCCGAGGGGGTCGATCACCACCACCTGGCCCAGCCGCGCCCGGTGCGCCATGGTGGCCCGCAGCAGGTCCGGCTTCACCGATGTGGCGACCAGCGGCCCGGACCACTCCAGCACGGCAGGGATGACCAGGGCCGAGGTCTTGTAGCTGCCGGTCGGCCCGAACACCAGCACCGAGTGGCAGTCCTCGGCCGCCAACAACCGGCCCATGAGGCCGGGGGTGCGGCCCAGGATCACCCGGCCCGGCTCGGGCTCGCCCACGGTCAGCAGCCGCAGTTCCCGACCGCTGGCCCAGGTGGCGGCATGCTTGGCCGGCCTTGGGTGGCCGGGCCGGTGGCCGGTCGCGCGCCCGGGCAGGTGCCGCAAGACCGCGGCCGTCCCGCCCGAGAGGCCGCCGACCAGGCCGGCCAAGGTGGCGTACATGGCGGCCGGGCCGGGCAGCGGCCCGCGAACGTCGGTGGGCCAGGCCAGGGCGGGGTCGCTCCAGTGCTGGGGTAGGTGCAAGAGGACGTGGGCGACGTCGGCGGGGGAGAGCTCCAGCCAGGTGTGGCCGAAGGCCAGGCCGGCGGCCTGGCCCGTGGCCCATACCAGCGCGCCGGCGCCGGCGGCGGCGCCCAGGCCGACGGCGAGGAGCTGGTCGCCGGGGCTGGTGAACGGTGGCGCGTCGGGCGGCCGATGCCCACCAGGCGGCAGCGGAGGCCAGCCGTCATGCCACATCCGACCCACCCCCCACCGTCGGCTGGCCGTGGTCGGGGTCGCGCTGGAGGGCGGCGCGCCACTCCTCCGGGTGCAGGGAGATCAGGGCGCGCAGGGCGGCGTTGCGCCGCCGACGCGAGCGGCGCGAGATCGCCCGCTGGCAGGTCTTGCAGTAGCCGGAGGGCGCGCCGCTCGGGGTCGTGTAGAACTCGGACAGGGGCTTGCTGTCGCCGCAAGACGGGCACCGCTTGTGGGTCCGTGCCTGCGCAGGCGCAGCAGGATTAGGCTGTTCCCGCATCTGACGGGTTCCTTTCACGAGGGGTTCTCGGTTCGGGTGCAGGCCCGGGGCGGTGGCACGCCCCGGGCCGTCTGACATCGCGGCTTACGGTGGCTTCACGGTTCGGGGCGCGGGTCGACGACGTCGGGCGTCGAGGACGAGCTGCGCGCCCTGGGCCAAGGCACGCGGATCGGTGACGTGGTCAGGAAGCCCCTGCTCTCGCCTGGACTGGACGACCAGTTCCCGCGCGACGGAGGCGAGACCCTCGGCCTGCGGGTCAATCAGACGGCGGCGATGAACGCCTGGCGCTTCTCTTGCTGGCAGACGCTGACCGTGTGGCATGGCACGCCGCTCGACAACCTTCGTCGCGGCGGGTGAGGAGACGCCCGAATCAGCCATCGCCAAGCTCCTGGCTGGATGGAGCAAATGCACTCATCGTAAAGCACTGAAGACGATACGTCCATCCTTGAACACGAAGGCCCGGCACGATGGCCCTGAGCTGAGGCGAGTAGGCGATACTCACAGTGTCCGCTTCGTGAGCGAAGGAGCTGCCACCGTGCCGATTGCCGCGCGCAGGGAGGAGTTCCGGGAGGTTCTCAAGAAGACCCGAGCGGACCGCCGGTTGTCGCTCGCTGCACTTGGCCGCGCCGCTGGTGTGAGCAAGTCCGCTGTCGCGCAGTGGGAGAACGGTCGCTCGCTGCCGGTCCCCACCAAGGTCCCTGATCTTGAGCGCGCCCTGGAGCTGCAGCCAGGCGCGCTGTCGCGCCTTCTCGGCTACCTTCCAATCACAAGCGGCGACGATAAGACCACCCTTGACGTGATCGAGTCCATCCGGCGCGACGCACGTCTCGGAGAGCACGGCCAAGAGCTGCTCATCACCATGTACCGGCAGCTCCTTCGCCAACAGGAGCAGGACGGAAGCTCCGGGTGATCCTGCGGTTATCGGCGGCATTCTTCAGGCTCCTGGCGTCGTCGTCTGGCCTGCGGCTTGAAGACGATCTACGCTTTACGAGTGGATGTTGTCGATATCGCAACAAATGTTGCGGAGCCCAACGGGATGACGCACCTAGGCGGGTGGCAGACGATATTCGGGCGGGCAGTCCGTGGGCGTCGACAAGCGCTGGGGCTGACGCTCGAAGAGGCAAGCGCGGCGATCGGGATCTCTAGATCGCACCTCAACCTCATCGAACTCAGCAAGGCAACTGGCATATCCCGCGAATCTGCCGCAAAGATCGACGTCGGCCTCGGCGGTGATGGAGCATTGCTCGCGCTGCTGCCAGCGGGCGATCCCGCAGTCACTTCGAACGACAGCACAGGGGGCGAGGAGATGCGGCGAGCCCAGTTCAACAAGGCCGTGCTCGCGATCGCAGCCTCGCTGCTCCTTGACACTGAGCGGATTGCGGCCTCCGAGCGAGTCGACAGCGAACTTGTCGGTGACTTGAAATCGCTGACCGCTGAGTTCGTCCGTCGGCAGCACCACGCCCGCCCGCAAGCGATCATCGAACCGCTCCGGGCTCACCTGCGGCATCTGCTCGACCTTGAAGGCGCCAGCGCTGCTCCCAACCTGCGCCCGCGACTGGAGCGAGTGACGGCAGAGACGGCAGCGCTTGCCGGGTGGGTCGCCTTTCGGGGCGAAGGAGACCTGGCGACCGCGCACGCACAGCTTGCGCTGGGCCGCGACCGTGCGAGAAGAGCCGGCGACGACGAACTGTTGGCCCAACTTCTCGGCGTGTCCAGCTCCCTTTACTCCTCACTGGACATCCCGCACGTCGACAAGAACCAAGGAGCGTCGCTCGCTCTGAGCCTGCTGCACGCCGCGCAACGCAAGGCTGGTAGCCACTCGGCGGCGCTACAGGGTTGGCTTGCCGCAAGAGTGGGGGTGGAACGAGCGCTACTTGGTGAGGGTCGCAAGGCGCGAGCAGCGCTCACGCGAGCTGAGATGGCCGTACCAAGTGACCAGGCGAACCGTGCAGCCGGACTCTTCGTCATCTGGGACGAGACGCGACTCCCTGGCTACGCAGGCAAGGCGCTCCTGCTGCTCGGCGACCCAGCCGCAACCGCGTTGCTGGAGCAGGCACTCGACCAGACGAGCGCACCACATCCCCGACTCGGGCTCCTCGTTGATCTCTCGATGGCATGGGTCCGCGATCGAGACGCCGACCACGCAGTCGCGCTCTTGACCGATGCTGCGCAGCTCGCATTGACACACGGCATCGATCGGTTCGCGCACTGGCGGCTCCGGGAGGGACGAACCGCCCTCCCGGCCGTCCATCGGCGCGACTTCGACGACAGGCTTCGGGCGCTCGCATAGCGCCGTCTGGGGTGGACCGCTGGACGCATGTTGAGGTCAGCCGCAAGAAGACCGTAGCGTGCGGCCCGTACCTTAAGCGCAGGACGTCGAGCTACAGGCGGGGGAGTGGGGTGCATCGAGTCCTCATTACCGGTGCGGCCGGCAGGGTCGGCACGATCCTACGAGAGGGGCTCCGCAACCGCTTCGATGTGGTGCGACTGCTCGATACCGCCACACTCGGCTCGGCTCAGCCCGGCGAGGAACTCGTTACCGCCGACGTACGTGACCTATCCGCCCTGATTGGGGCTATGGATGGCATCGACGCCGTCGCGCACCTTGCCGGCATCCCTCATGAGGACACCTTCGAGCGCATTCTGGACACCAACATGGTCGGGACCTACCACATGTTCGAGGCCGCCTGCCGCCAAGGATGCCCTCGGGTTGTCCTGGCCAGCAGCCTTCACGTCACGGGGTTCTACCAGGCCAGTGAGCATATCGGTCCTGACGTACCACTACGGCCCGATAGCTTCTATGGAGTCGGCAAGGCGTTCGCGGAGAACCTCGGCCGCCTGTACGCCGACAAGCACGGGATTGAGGTCGTTTGCCTGCGCCTCGGCACCGTCGCAGACCGCCCGACGACCCCCCGACACCTAGTAACTCCTGGAGT
>Ga0307278_10000813_pt1 | contig 15416 bp, 10 predicted proteins | sample ER_DNA_117_FD_194482 | JGI IMG/M metagenome (GOLD analysis project Ga0307278, IMG submission 194482) | Bulk soil microbial communities from the East River watershed near Crested Butte, Colorado, United States - ER_DNA_117 | ecosystem: Environmental > Terrestrial > Soil > Floodplain | place... | reverse complement strand
CAAAATGGGGCTGGATTTTTATGTCGATCTCCATGTCGGAGTCGACGGCAGCATTTCCGTGTATGAAGGGCACGAGATTGCGCATCAAGTAAAAAGGGCAATCCAGCAAAGCGATTCACGTATTGCCGACGTGCTCGTCCACATCGAGCCTGCCCGCTGAATCTGTAGCCACCGGCCTGTGGCCGGTTGGGTAACGAAACGAGATAAGTCGACGGCTCACAGAGCCGCGGCTACATCGACAATTGCACTCGCCAAAGTTTCTCGAGCGCGTGCGATCCTTTTCGCGAACTGAATCAGGCGTGGAACATGGTTCGGACGCGTCAAGAAAAACGCTGACAGCTTCACGAGATTGGTTCGTTGGTTCACAACGTCGAACAGAATATTCGACGGGGCTGGGAAAGGTTCACTTGGCGTGTCGCTGATTGCGCGAAGCGAAAGCAGGGGAATCCCGTGCTCGGCGCAGGCGCGCGCAATGAATTCTGTCTCCATATCAACGGCGGCCGCGCCTGTGGTCTGCGCGATCTTTTTTCGCTCCTCGGTGGAATCGATCATCAACGGCACTGTCACAAGATCGGCAATGTGGATCGCTAGATTTGAAAAGGCTGAGCGTGCTTCGGTTAGTTGAACGGTCGAGAAATTTTCCGCGATCAAGAGATCGCCGGCCTGTAGTCGATCGTTAAGGGCGCCAGCAAAACCGGCACTGATCAAATAGTTGAACTCTCGATCCTGAAGAAAGTTTGCCATCCGCTCCCGGCAGACCTTTTCTCCGACGCCGGTATGGAGAACCTCAATCGCGCGGGTATCGATCTCGCCGTGGATCAACCTGACGCCGTTGCGATCGCTTCTGGTTTGTTTGTGGAGACGACGCAGGAATCCAGAGCTTTCTGCCGGCAAAGCGAATGTGACCGCAATCATCGCACTAATTGGCTTCGTAATTTTTTTTGGCGATCAATGTTGCTCTGTCGGCGACTCGACAATTTGCACAACGAAGCTCGCCTTTTCGGCAGCCGGGGTTGTTGACCCCGGAGTTTCTTCGCTCGTGGTCGCTGACGCCGCTGGCGTCCCCGCAATTGAAGCAATCGCGGCGCGAAATTCCGGTTCGCGATTCGATGGAAGATCGACAAGCACGCCAATGCGATGCTGATTTGGAAATCCTTTCGTCGCGGAACCGCCTAACCGGCCAGCCGCACCAACAACTTCGTCCGCCACAGTCTCCAGCCGTCCCGGCCCGGCCGAAATTGTGATCTCGCTTACACCAAGCGATGGCAGAGGCGTGAGCGCCGCTTTGGCAGCGTGCTTGAGCGATTTTGTTATTTGCTGCCGCGTTTGCGCTTCAAGCCGCGCCCGATTTGGGTTCTTGCTTTCATGTCGCGCAATTAGCCACAGGCCGATGCCGACATTAACAGCCATGAGAACGATAAACGCCGCGCCCACGCGGAGCGCCATTTTGCGACCTTGCTCGGTTACATCCGCCTCAACCGGCAACAGAACTTCGCGAGAATCGCCGCTCATGGCTGTGTGAATCCGCCGCGCGACGGCCAGCTCGCGTTGCAATTGCCCATCGGAGATCAATTGCTTTTCGAGCGCTGTGCGTTCCGCCGCAGGCAATCTGCCGTCGAGGTAATCGAAAAGTTTATCTGGATTCATCGTCGGTGCCCGGGAAAGCGTGACGCCAGACGGGTTCACGCGCAATGCCGAAGTAGGCAGGCAAACAGCAAATCGACTGGAGCCTTTTACTCTTTGCTCTTTGTTAGGGTGGAAATACAGTCGCTCTGGTGGCCGAAGACCGTCAGGCAGAGGTGCAGACGCACCGACGCGGGTGGCGCCGCGCAGCGACGGCGCTTGCTGTGTGCGTGGCGCTTCTCGCAATTTTTCATCGTCCAATTCTGTTAGCAATCGGCCGGCAGGTCGCATTGCGTTACGCTGCCCGGGAACACTTGAAGGCCGATTTCCGCCTCGAAGGCAATCCTTTTAGCAATCTAACCGTGCGGAATCTTCACGCGTCTGCTGTCGGACCTTCAGGAATTGAATCGCTCGATATCGACTATCTCTACGTCGATTACAGTCTGTTTGGATTAATGCGGCACGGTCTCTCCCATTTGCTTGACAATGTGGAAGGGCGTTCGGCGCGCATTGTTTTAAATCCGTCCAAGGCTCCGCGGAGGCCGCGACCACCGAATGCAAAAGTTGAATTGCCAAAGCTGTTTCCGGAACGAATCCGACTGGCAGACGCAACGCTTATCATCAGAGAGCAGCCGCACGATTTGATGGCCGAACATGTCGATGTTGATTTTGATCCGCGCAGTCCGGGCGAAGTGCGGATCGGGAATTTGCAACTGCCCGTCGGGGACAGCTGGTCCAAAATTTCCGGAAAAACCTCCTACACGAATAAAAACCTGGTAGTTCGCGATCTGGTTTTGAGCGACCAGGAGCAAATTCACCTCCTGAACGTTGATGCTTCGCATATCGACGCCCACACTCTTGCGATCGTTCTCACTTGCGCCATCGGTGGCGGCCAATTGTCGGCGTCGGCCGCATTAACCGAAACAGAATCTTCGCTGGATACGAAGATACATGTGGCTGCTGAAAAGGTCGCGGCGGAGTCGTTGAACAAATTTTTGATTTTCCCAGCTAGCGCTCTCTCTGGAGAAATCGAGCGCCTTGCTCTCGATGGAAAAGGTGTGATGGATCTGCCGCGCACTTGGAGCGGAACGATGTCGCTGCAGGTAAGCGACGTACATCAGCCGGAAATCGATTTCAATAGCGGCGTTGTTGAAGTTTCCGCAGAACAGAGCAGAGCAACTTTACGGTCAGCCGATATCGTTCAGGACAAGAATGAATTTCACCTTCACGGGACAATCGAATTGCCTTCAGCCATCAAGGATTTTGGCCGTACGCCCGCGACACTGGAAATGTCCGGTACTGCGCTCGATCTCCAGCAGCTGACCGCAGGAACGCCTCTGCGATTGACTGGCTCGGCTCAGTTCAACGGTAAGATCGACATCGTCAATGCGAGAATAGACGCAGATCTCGGCGTGACCGCGAGTTCAGTCGGGTTTCCGGATGGAACAGTTGAGAAACTCAACGCCACACTTCGCGCATCCAAGATAATTGCGACGTCAAAGAGTCCGCCGGGATCATCCGCCTTCGCCAACCAGCCTTCGCGTAAAGCTACGGCGGACAAGCCGATCCCGGCTCCAGGGCAGAAGCCATGGTTTGCAGATCTTCGCACTGCAATGGAGTTCAGTTTTAGCAACATACATTACCGGGATTACGTTATTGATTCAGCAGAAGGATCGCTTAACGGGAGTGATGATATCCTGGGCCTCGACCGGTTGACTCTGCGGCGAAATCAGAACGAACTAAATGTTCGCGGCCGATACCGGCTTCCGCGGGAGGTTGGCAAATTTTCTTCACAGCCCGCGGAGCTGAATGTCGCCTTGAACGCGCCCGAAGCCGGCGACTTCTGGGTTTCAGATTCCCCCAACAGATTGAGCGGCCCATTGCAAATGGCGGCCCAGATCACGTGGAAACAAGAGGCTGCCAACGGACAAGTGTCGATTTCTGGGTCGAACCTCGAGATGCGGGACTTGGTTTTCCGGCAACTAAACACGCAGTGTTCGATTTCGAACAACGTAATCTACCTGAACGATTGCAGCGCGATTCTGAACGACACTGACTTCTTTAATGCGACTGGGACTCTAAATCTGCAACGGCCCTACCATTACAACGGCAAGATTTCCGCGCGTGTCGCGAATTTATCGTCGCTTCAGCCACTGCTCAGCGTTTCCGGCAATGAAAATAAGCTGGCGGGCTCATTCGCGTTGGATTGGGAAGGGAACGGCAATGCGCAAACATTCAAGAATTCAGGGAAACTGAAGTTCGTTCTGGAGAAGGGCCGTTACGGCGATTTGCAATCGCTTCAAGCGAATATCGATGCGTCGTATTCGCCCGACGGCCTCGATGTGCCGATTATTTTTTTCGCGACCGGCAATATGGATTTTCAGGCGATCGCACAGGCAAAAGGCGAAACGCTCGAGATTAGCAAGATTCAACTTGACCAGGGCCAAGCGAAATTTGCGTCTGGCTATATTTCCATCCCGTTGGTGTGGAGAAATCTCGGGACGAACGCTCCGGTATTCCCGTCTAATGGCAAAGTCCTCGCGAACTTTCAATCCGAGAACATCGACATAAAAAGATTCTTTAAAGACGTCGGAGCCGAGCCGATGGCGGCCGGGATCGCGAATATTAAGCTCGATGCGCGGGGAACAATTGCCGACTTGAACGCGCGGCTCGACGTGCAGATGCGCGACTTGCGAAGCGAGCAATTCCCGAAACTGGACCCGGCCACGTTTGATCTCGCCGCGCAAGTCACACACGATCAACTGGCCGTTTCGGGAAAGCTGCAACAGACCAGAATTCAACCGCTGGAATTCAGCGCAAGCATGCCTTTTGACATACCGAAAATTGCTCGCGCGCGAAAATTGCCCGACGAAACGCCAATCACGGGGAAAGCCCGGCTGCCGCGCAGCTCGGTGAATTTTGTTCGACAATTCATGCCCGACGTTCAACAACTCGATGGCGATCTTGGGCTCGACGTCGATGTGCGAGGGACGATCGCGCAACCTGTGATGAGCGGCTCCGGCGACATAACGATTAACGTGGCGCGGACCACCAATGTGACGCTGCCTGCGCTCAACAATTTCAAAGCCCGGATCAATTTCGCAGGCAACGCGCTAACGATTCAACAATTCGGCGGAGAACTTTCAGGCGGGAAGTTCACGATGACTGGCGGCGTCAAATTCCCAAGGTTGACAGAGCCGATGATGGATCTGCAGTTAAAAGCAGATAGTGCGCTTGTCGCGCGTAACGACACACTGACTGCGCGCGCCGATGCAGACATTAAAGTGACGGGACCGTTGGCGAGCGCAAACGTCACCGGGAACGTCGCGATGACGAACAGTCATTTTCTGAAGAATATCGATCTCATTCCCATCGGCTTGCCGGGCCGGCCTGCGCCGGAACCACCATCTTCGCGTCCGGATTTTTCTTTCCCGGCCCCGCCAATCCGCGATTGGAAATTTGATGTTGCAATCAAAACAAAAGATCCCGTGCTCATTCGCGGGAACCTGGCGACAGGCGGAGCGATTGGCGATCTGAAGTTAACCGGAACGGGCCTGCATCCGGAGTTGCAAGGTTCGGTCCGCCTGGAAAATGTGGAAGCCACGTTACCATTCAGCCGGCTCGAGGTTTCGAACGGATTGCTTTACTTTGATCCGAGCGATTCGATGAATCCGCGCATCGATCTGCAAGGAACGTCTGTCATTCGCGATTACACAGTGCGCGTTTATGTCTATGGAACCCTGCTTGCGCCAGAGGTGATTTTCACCAGCGAACCGCCGCTGGCGCAGGAAGAAATCATTTCTTTGATAGCTACTGGCGCCACTAGGTCAGAATTATCCGGCCAGGGCAATGTTCTGGCCGGACGTGCCGCCATGCTACTGGTGCAGCAACTTTACCGGAAAATTTTCAAAAAGGGTGAGCCAACCCAGAGTAACACAGTTTTTAATCGTCTCGCCTTGGACGTGGGCACCGTTGATCCTCGAACCGGCCAGCAACAGGCGAGCGCGCGATTCAAGATCGACGACCACTTTGTGCTTGTTGGCGATATTGGTCTTGGAGGCAGTTATCGCGGGATGTTAAAGTATCTCATTCGTTTTCGTTAAGAGCAGCTCCTGAGATGCGGCACAGGGTCATTTTCTGTCTCGGAAGCGTGGCCCTTGCATTCGAAGTCGCGGCACAGGACGCGGTAGATGTTACGCGGCCGGAAGAACGGCAAAAAGCCGAACAGGCGGTGGTGAAACAACAGGAAAAGCGCGCGAAACAAGCGAGCGTTATTGAATTTCGCGGTGCGCAAGCCTTCAAAGAAAAGGAGTTGCGCACCGCTTTGAAAGAGGAAATCACCACGATCGAGGATTTTGGGTTAAGCCCGGCGCGTGCGGACGACGTCGCGTTTTTCCTTGAAGTGTTTTACCGCAAACATGGCTACGCAGATGTGAACGTGCACTCCGCAATCGAATCGCAGAATCGATTGCGTCTGGATATTACGGAGGGTCCGCGGTTCAAGCTGCGGACTATCGTCTTCGATGGAAATGTGCGGGAGCCAACTGACAAACTTTTCGAGTACGCGGTCGGGCCGACACGGGAGCGCTATTCAAAGCTCGAGAAAAAGTTGCCCTTCGTTGCGGCTGACATAGAGGAAGGAGCAAACTTGGTGCGGCGTTTTTATGTCGCGGATGGTTTTCTAGACGTGGTAGTCGATCCGCCGCGTTACACATTTCGCCGGGAAAGCAGTGAAGTGGACGTAGTCATCCCGATTCACGAAGGACAACAATATGTTTTCGGTAACATCTCCTTTAGTGGGCATACGGTTTACGATGCCGAAACACTGCGCGGAGAGATGCTTGATCTCTTGCAACGGCCTTACACTGACGCGCGTATAGCCGATATCCCGCGGCGGCTCCAGGCATATTACAAGGCGCGCGGGTATTACGATGTCAAAGTCGTGGCCACCGGCGCGCCGGAGGAAGCTGTGACGGGTCGAGTACCGGTGCAAATCACCATTGCAGCGGGACCGGTCTACCACTTCGACGGCGTCACAGTCAGCGGTCTCAGCCGGCTGCGCCCGAGTTATGTCATCAAACGTTTCAATAGATTGAATGGCAAGACTTATAGCCCGGATGTTCTCGAGGAGAGATTTCGCACGCTGATGCGCACCGGGCTTTTCAATGTCCTCCAGATCAAACCGGTACCTGTCGATGGGCATCTGCTGCGGCTGGATATTTCGGCAGAAGAAGCCAAAAGCAAGGAATTCGGTTTTTCCATCGGATACGGGACGTTCGAGGGCGGCATTGCCGGCGTGCAATATCGCGATCGCGATCTTTTCGGTTATGGCCGGCCGGTCACCACATCGATCGAAGTCTCGCAGCGCAGCTACAGAGGCGAGATTTTGTACGAAGATCCGTTTTTTTTTGATACGGATTTTGCCTTCAGAGCTCGTCTTGCCGCCTTCACTTTCGATTTCGATGGCTACTCAAAATTCGAATTAGGCGGACGATTTGAACTAACTCGGAAGATTACAAAACACGACGAAGCTGGTCTCACTTTTGCCGTCCGCCATGTGAAGATAACCAACGACGGCATAAAGCCGGAGTTTTTACTGGGCCCGACCGGGTATTTGGTGAACACAATCGGTCTGACCAACACGCTCGATATGCGGGAGAGCCCATACGTAACGCCGCGCGGCTTTCTTATTAATAACACCGTTGAATTGGCTTCGAACGCGCTTGGCAGCGACATCGAATTTGTCCGCGGCACGATGCGGGTGGGCTACTATCTGCCGTTTGGACCGAAAGTGCTCACGCCAGGTGTCGTTGAAGATCAACCGGGCACTCCTTTGCAGCGCTGGGTCCAGCAGTCCTCGATCGCATTCGGCGCGCGCGCGGGCATTATCCATTCGCTGACGGTGAGTGGTCCCGCTGAAGCGACCGCCATTCCCATCGACGAACGCTTTTTCAATGGCGGCGCAGACAGCGTGCGAAGTTTTGGCGAGCGCGAACTCGGTCCGCACGATAACAAAGGACATCCGGTCGGGGGGGAATTTTTTACGGTATTCAATATCGAATACACCTTTCCGATTCTAGGGGAATTGCAGGGTGCGATTTTTACCGATGCAGGCAATCTGTTGCCGACCTCAGAGGAAATCGGTCTAAACGATCTCCGCTACGCCATTGGTGCAGGATTGCGGTACAAACTTCCGATCGGACCCATTCGTCTCGATTACGGCGTCAATCCCGATCCGCATCCCGATGAAGATTTCGGCGCGTTTCATTTCAGCTTCGGCTTTGCGTTTTAGAGCGATCCGCCAAATGCGCCAAAACCTGTGGTGAGCGAAGCCGAATCCATGACGCAAAACATTCTTGTTCGATTACGCGATCGATCTCTGAAATTTTTGGTGTGATTTGGCGAGTTTGGCGGATCGCTTTTTCGAACGAATGAAAGATCGGCAAGATGAGCTCGGCGACGTTCCGGCGGAGGAGTTCCGCAAGCAGTTACACGAGCTCGCGGATTGGATCGCCGACTATCGGGAAAAAATTGGGTCGTTGCGCGTTGCGCCTAACGATAAGCCGGGCGCAATTCTGGCGGCGCTCCCGGCGCAACCACCCGAGGAAGGCGAAGCGTTCGAAAAAATCCTCGCGGATGTCGATCGTCTCATTGTTCCGGGAATGGTGCATTGGGGGCATCCGATGTTTCTCGGTTACTTTGGCTGGACGACGACCGCGCCGGGAATTCTCGGCGAGATCATTACGGCGCCGTTGAACGTGAACGCGATGACATGGCGCACATCGCCGGCCGCGACCGAACTGGAAACGCTCGTAATTGATTGGATTCGACAATGGATGCATTTGCCGAAGGAATTTGATGGCGTTGTTTACGATACCGCGTCGGTCGGCGTGATGCACGCGCTCGCGGTCGCGCGCGAAGAAGCTGCGCCTTTCGTGCGCAAACACGGGCTGATCAGCGTAGGTGCGCCGATCTTTCGCATTTACGCTTCCGAGCAAGCGCACAGCTCGGTGGAAAAGGCCGCGATTGCACTCGGGCTCGGCGAAGAAAACGTGCAACGCGTTCCAGTTGACGCACTCCTCTGCATGGACATGCGCGCATTGCGTGAAATGATCGCGCACGATGTTCGCGAAAAATTCATACCACTGGCCGTGGTTGCGACCGTCGGCACAACATCGACAGCGAGCGTCGATCCCGTCCCCGAGATCGCGAAAGTCTGCCGCGAAAACAAAATGTGGCTGCACATCGACGGCGCGTATGGCGCTGGCTTCGCCATTCTGCCCGAATATAAATCGCTCACTGCTGGTTGGAGCGAAGCCGATTCGATTGTCGTAAATCCGCACAAAACGCTTTTCGTTCCGCTGGATTTCAGTGTCCTTTATGTGCGCGATCTCGAGCGCTTGCGGCGCGTCTTCACACTCGTGCCGGAATATTTGCGCGGCGACACAGTCGAAGCGCAGAAGAATTACATGGATTACGGCATCCAACTTGGGCGCAGATTTCGCGCCCTGAAAGCCTGGATGATTTTCCGCAGCTTCGGCCGCGAAGGGATGGCCGCGCGCCTTCGCGAATGTGTGCGCCTGGCAAAACTTTTTGCCGATTGGATCAAGATCGACAAGCGCTTCGAGCTCGCCGCGCCGGTAAGCCTGGGCGTAGTTTGTTTCCGATTTGTCGGGCCTGTAGCCGGCATCGGTAATGCCGGGCCGAGGTCAACGACCCGGCCTACAGTGGCGGACAAGGCCGACATGTTGAACAGCGAGATCGTGGAGCGAATCAATGCATCGGGGCGCGCTTATCTTACGCAAACGAAATTGCGCGGCCGCACCGTCATTCGGATCGGCCTTGGCAATGTTCTCACGACCGAACAACATCTGCGCCAAGCGTGGGAAATGACTCAGGAAACAGCCGACGATTTGTGAGAAGAAATCCCAAATCCCAAAGTAATGGCGTGCGACTGATTTGAGCACTGAAGCTTGACATTTCCTTGGGTTTTGGAGCTTGGGATCTGGGACTCTCGCCGCATTTGCGGCTGGGCTTCGCCGCCTCTACAATTTATTCCGTTATGATGAAGTTACTGCGCAAGCATCGCCACTGGCTGATGATTGTGATCGCTATTCTCGCGATTCCGTTCGTCTTCTATTTCGTGCAACGGCCGGATTACGGCGCGATGCGCTCCGATCAATTCGCTCGGATCTATGATCGCAACGTTTCGATGCTGGAAGCCCAGCAAACGGTGCGATTATTCAGCCTGGCGCAGGCTCTTGGCATGTCTGATCTTGTGCAAAATTTGGCACCGGGTGCCAACCAGAGCCAGAACGACAAACAGAAACAGAACGAGACTTACGTCCAATTCATTTTGAACTTGCTGGTTTTGCGTCACGAGGCGGCTCGACTCGGCATTCGCCCAGACTCTTCTGAGATCGCTAATGTTGTGCGAGGATTGCCGGTATTCCAGGGTGAGTCGGGCTTCGACATGAAGAAGTTCAGCGATTTTGTGCAGAATGCATTGGCGCCGAATGGCCTTGCCGAGGAACACATCGAGCAACTGGTTCGCGATGAGCTTTGTTTAAATCAGATTAAACAACTCCTGGCTACCGGCGTCTCGATCCCGCAAGCAGAGTTGGACGCGGATTACGCGCGGGGTCACGACAAAATGTACGTGAGCGTGATTCGGCTGCGGCCCGCTGATTTTACCAAGGACGTCGCAGTTAACGATGAGGATGTGCGGAAGTATTATGAAGCGCACAAGGCCGAGCTTAAAAGCGATGAGAGACGCAAGGTCGAAGTTGTCAGCCTCGCGTTGAGTGATGAGCAAAAGAAATTAACCGGCAAAGAGCGTATCGATGCCTTGCAGGAGCTTTCCGATCGCGCTAACGATTTCACCCAGGCGCTTTTGGAGAAAGACGCGGATTTCAAGCGGGCAGCTGCAAAATTCCAGTTGCCAATCCGGACAACCGGTGAATTCACCGCAACAGCGCCCGATCCACAGTTGAATGTCGATCCACAACTTGGCGCCGCGGCGTTTAAGCTATCGACACAGGAGCCGAACAGCGATCCAATCCAGGTGGCGGACGGATTTTATATTTTGCATCTTGCCGGGGTTGTTGAGGCGCGTCCGCTCACAATCGAAGAGGCAAAACCGAAGATCGTGGATGCCATCAAAAGCTCTCGATCACGCGAGTTGATGTCAACGAAAGGCGCGGAAATTGTTCAGCAGCTGCGCGAAGCAACCGGATCTGGCCAGCCGCTTGAAGCTGCGATTCAAAACGCGGGAGTACCGGTGGAGAAGGTACCGCCGTTTACGCTGTTGAATGAATCCACGGAAGCTAAAGACAAAGAGCTGAAGAAGGAGAAGGCCGATCTTATGGCGATCAAAAATGCCGTGGCATATTTGAATTCGGGCGAGATCAGCGACTTTCTCCCGGCGGCCAACACTGGACTCATCGCTGTGTTGGAGAAGCGCGAGCGGTCGGCGGACGCAACTGATCGCGAGAAGAAAGCAGCGTTTGAAAAGCGGCTCTTAGGTAGCAAAGAACGAATTGTTTTTTACGAATGGCTGCGTGAACGGCAGCAGGCGGCCAACGTGCAATTTGCAAAAGGCTAGGCCGGCGTGGATACGCTCGACGAAATCTTCGATGACGCGAACGGCGATCTCGCCGTTGGCGATTTGGAAAGTGCAGTGGAGAAATACCGGCGTTGTGTTCAGATCGCCCCGGATTTTTTCGACGGCTGGCACGCCCTTGGCATGGCGCTGATGAAGCTCGGGCGTTTCCCAGAAGCAATCGAAGCAGGAAAAAAAGCAGTGGAGCTTCGGCCTAACGACCAGATCGGTTGGACAAGTCTCTCGCTGTTCTACAATCGCGCCGGCAACATTAAGGAAGCGGAAGCAGCTGGCGCGAAAGCGAAGATTTTGTCTTGGGGTGGAAAGATCGCACAGGAATGAACGTAGCCACTGCGCTCTATCGCCGTGTTCTAAACGCCCATCGGTGACCCGTCCGGAATGTTAAACTCTTTTTGAAATTCCGTCAGATCCGACAGCGGGCCGTTGCAACGGAAACGTCGAGGCGAATGTGCATCGATCACGACTCGCCGCTTTGTATTTTCGTCGCGCTGATTCGCACTCCAAATCGCGCAAAGCCGAGGAAGAACCTTTGCTCCGGCGTGAAGCCGTCGATTTTTTTTGCGCAGCCTCAGGATTTTGCGCGAGCGCTTTTTGCAACGCGATGCAAGCAATCTTAGCTCCACTCGACCTGCGCATTACGCAAAGACATTGACCTAGGCGCCGAGGGTTGATAGAACACGGTTCGGAACTTCATGGGCCGAAGTCAGGAGATCCGCTTTTGGACAAGTCAGTCATGCAAAATTTTCTCAAGATCCTGCATACGTTGTTCGTGAAGGGACTATTGGGTGCCCTTGTCGCTCTCCTGGGTCTGCTCGTTCTTCTGGTCGTTTTCATACCGAGTTTCTTGCTTCGCTTTTGGGAAAAGCTTTTGAAATTCCTGAGGACACGCAACTTCAAGGCGGACGAGGAGGAAAGAGACCCGTGTAATCCGCCATTCCCGGAACCGGTCATGCGCCGGCCGGATCCCTCTATCTACAGCCAAACCTATCTCGCCTCCCAAGGCGTCCCAGTTACCTGGAACAATCCAGATATCTGGATGGCCAAGGCCGCCACGCCCAATGTGATCGAACCCGATTCCTATCATTTGGAGGCGGACACTGATTACATTGTGAGCGTACAGGCGCACAATGCCTCGACCGATCTTGCGCTCGGCGTGAAGGTGCGGCTCCTCTACAGGCCTTTTAGTTTTAACTCGCCCGATCTTCTTCCGGTGGATGTCAATGCCAACGGCCAGGAAGTCGTGCGCTTCGTGAACATTGCTGGAATGGGCTCCGCTATCGCTCAATTCAATTGGCACACGCCGTCCGTGCCGCCAGGTGAAGAGCGCCATTATTGTTTGCAAGCGCACTTGAGCCATCCACTGGACGTCAATCTGGAAAACAACGTGGGCCAGGAGAACACCAACGTGCACTCCGCGAATCCCGGGCATGTCGCGCCCGGCGAGCGCATCCGAGTGGACGTACCGCTTTTCAAGCTTGGTGACGAAGCCGCGCGCGTAATCTTCCGAGCGGATGCGTACGCGATAGACGAAAAGGAAACAGTCCAGTTGCAACGGCAAACGAATACCGGGCGGCAGCGGCTCTCATTGGGTGAAAGAATCGGCAACGTCCTTCCGATGCTAGTACCTGTAGGTCGCACCCAGCCGCCGGCTCCTCCTCCCGGGCCGACGCTTCGTCGTGCGAATGCCCCCTCTGCCCGCGGCGGACGGTGGCGCCTGGTTTGGGGCCGCAGACTTCCATATACCGTCACGCGTGCTCGCTACACCGGTTACGACACTTATAAGAAAGCATTGCTCGCGCGGAACTTCGATCTTCCGCCCGGGATGGAATTCGAAGCGACGGAGCAGACGGACGGTCCGCTGCTGAAGGCGCGCGCAACCCGCAACGTCTCCGTTCAGCTTCAGGTCCCGGCTCAGGCGCCGAGCGGACAGCAGTATTCCATCAATGTCCGCGCCCAGACGGAAACCGGACGTTTGATCGGTGGGATCACTTTTTTGCTAAACGTCCAAACCTAAACTTATGGCACGAGGATTACCTGTTCGCACCACCTGCGCCCCACCTGGAGTGGCGATATCGCACAAGAATCTCGACGGTTTGCTCGGCTTGATCGTTGCTGGATGGCTCCGGCAGCGCGGCGCATTCCTTCTCGTCCTCGTCGGCATCCTTGTTCCCCTCCTGATTTTCGTACCCTGTTTCGGTATTCCCCCCTTGATCGCTATGTTGATCGGTCTGTTGGGGGAATTTAAGGATTGGTACTACAACAGACGGCTGCTTTGCGTCGATCCCAAGGACCAGTGCGTGTTGGGAGCGATCATCCATAAACCCACCGCCTCGCCCGATGATGGTGACAGGAAAATGAATTTGCTGCTCGCGCCCTACACCGAGGCGGACATTTACCGCACCGTTGCCACCCATCTAAATACGAATATTGGCCTGCTCAACAATCCCGCCAGCTTCAACAATCCGCCCTTTTTCCAGGGACAAGTTCCGCCCACGCCGACGATTGATCCGAATATTCTGGAGAACCCTAACGCCAGCGGAGCTGACCGCCGCGCAGAGCGCAAGAAAATTGCCGACTATCTGAAGATCATCAAAGGCAAGGACCCCGAGGATGCCGATGCCGTTTCGAATATTTACAGCAACTTCTGGGTCGGCTGTATGGATCGCCTGCTCGATCCTGCAAATACGAATCAAAACGGCGAGCCGAAGAATTTTCAGGGCCGCTTTTACCGCAAGGACCCGACGGTGCTTGATCCCGCCTCCGCCCTCTGGAAGGCGATTCCGCACGATCACGATCCGAACGTCAACTGGCAGGGAACCGACAGCTCGATCTCGCCGCTCAAAGAAAATAATCCATATGAGGTAGACCATCAGCCGCGCGGACTGAACCCGATGTTCCGTTTCTTCGACGACGACCGCTCCTACGACGAGAGCCTCCTGCCGTATATGCACTGCGAGATCGACGGCTACGCCTTGGCCATCTTCCTGGATCAAATCTCGCTGGCGCTCGCAGCTTTCGGTGCCGCCTACTTCCTCGCCTGTCTCGGTTTGGGACCACTCCTTGGTCTCGTTATTGGCCTCGCCGCCGCTCTCCTTGCCTTTCTCCTGCAATGGCTGCTCGACGGCGGCTCTGACGCGGGCGACGCGACTGAGCCGGATGTCGATTACGATGATCCAGATAATTTCGGAGAAGAAGGCCAGCAGCTCGATGCCGATCTGGTTTCAATTTACGGGCCTTGGATCATGGACACCGAACACTCCCAGTACTTTGAAATTCATCCCGTTAAAGCCTACTACATCATCGGCCGGAACGGTCGCGGCGAGGTGGAAATCTTCGACAGCACCGAGGAGCAGGAAAAAAGCGGCACCGAACGCATGCACAACGGCGTCGTCGATCAAAGATTGAGAGACGAAATCTGTAGCATGGTCCACCAAGCAGAAGAAGGAGATTCTGGTCCGATCCTCCTCACCCGGAATGCGCCGACCGTACTCTCGCACGGACTAACCACCCGCTATGGCGGGGGAGGCGTGCTGGTCGATTAGCGCTCCAGCAGTCCAATCCTCCAATGCCCTGATTGTCGAGCTTGTACCCACCCGCGCCTCGGCTCGCCCCGCCTTGGCGTAGGAAGCTGTCGCCGTGCTCTGAGCGCCTCGACCCGTCTTCATGAAGTTTCCGCGCGAGGAGGATACACCTCACCAAATATTCACGCGCTTGTCCGGCGGCCGAATCATGGGGCAGTTGTCGGGCAAGTTAAAAGCCTTTGCGAACTCCGGCATGTTCGATATCGGACCGTTGCACCGGTAACGGGTTGGCGAATGCGGATCTGTATTCAGGCGCAGCCGTAAATCTTGCTCGCGCTGATTGGCACGCCAAACCTGGGCCCAACCCAGGAAGAAGCGCTGCTCCGGCGTCAGTCCATCGATTTTTTGCTCACGTGCCTGCGGGTTTTTCTCAAGGGCTTTTTGCAGCGCGGCATAAGCCAGCTTCACCCCGCCAATGTCCGCGATATTCTCGCCCTCAGTCAGTTCCCCGTTGATGTGGACGCCCGGCGCCGGCTCATACTCGGAGTATTGTTGCACGACCGCCTGGGAACGGTCTTTGAATTTCGCAGCCGACTCCGGCGACCACCAATCGCGTAAGTTCCCAGATGCATCGAATTGCCGGCCTTCAT
>Ga0307278_10000812_pt1 | contig 15423 bp, 8 predicted proteins | sample ER_DNA_117_FD_194482 | JGI IMG/M metagenome (GOLD analysis project Ga0307278, IMG submission 194482) | Bulk soil microbial communities from the East River watershed near Crested Butte, Colorado, United States - ER_DNA_117 | ecosystem: Environmental > Terrestrial > Soil > Floodplain | place: USA... | reverse complement strand
CACCGAGATTGGCAAGAGCATTGCCGGTCAAACTCTCGTCACCCGTCTGTCGCGCCAGCTCCACCATCTCGCTCTGTAGCGCTCTCGCGCGCGCAAGGTCACCGTGCAGCTGCGCCACGCGCGCCAGAGCGCCGACGGCTGCGGCGACCTGCCGGTCGTCTCCGGCAAGCCTCGCCTGTTGAAGCCGCGCTTGAGCGAACGCCTCGGCATCCTCGAGATCGCCGCCGAAGACCGCTATCCAAAACGCATAGCGGAGTGCTTCTTGCTTGGCATACGGCGCGTCGACGTCGACCGCCAGCGCTGCTTCCAACCATTTCCGGCCTTCTTTCACTTCCGTGCGGATCGCCCAGAAGTGCCCGAGCGCCGCCGCCAACCGCACGAACAACATGTCGTTTCGGCTTTTCTGCAGCCATCTGAGCGCCGCACGAAGGTTCTCTCGATCCCTCTGCAACGTCAGGAACGCGTCGCTCGCCTGCGGCTGACCGGACAGGGCTTCGGCGTCCTCGGCAACGCGCAGGAAGTGTTCGGCGTGCGCGCGGGCGACTAGTTCGGCCGATTGCGTTTCCAGTAGTCGTTCCTGCGTGTACTCCCGGATCGTCTCAAGCGTCCAGTAGCGCGGCTCACCGTCGGGGTCGGACCTCTGTCGAAGGAGGCTCTTATCGATCAGGGACTGGAGACCGTCGATCCGCGCGTCGCAGACTGTCTCGGCGGCATCGAGGCGACAACCGTCGACAAAGATCGACAGCCGCTCGAACAGCGTGCGCTCGTCGTCGTCGAGCAACTCGTAGCTCCACTCGATCGTCTTCCGCAAGGTGCGTTGACGCTCCTCGGCGTCGCGCGCGCCGGAGGTTAGGAGCTTCAGACGCTCGTTCAGACGTTTGAGCAACGCCTGCGGCGTCAGCACCCCCATGCGAGCGGCGGCAAGCTCTAGCGCCAACGGCAACCCGTCGAGGCGCGCGCAGATCTCCTCGATCACGGGTGCGTCCTCGATCGTTGGAACGAAACCAGGGGTGGCCGCCTGCGCACGCGCTACGAACAACTCGCTGCCGGCATCCGCTTCGAGCGGCGGCACCTCGAAGACGTGCTCTGCTGAGACGCCGAGTCTGGTCCTGCTGGTGACCAGTAGCTTCACCTGCTCGGTGGCCGCGAGGATGTTGGCGAGCCCCGGCGCCGCGTCGACGACCTGCTCAAAGTTGTCGACGAGGAGCAGCATCTGCTTCTCGCCCAGATAGGCGGTGAGCGTGTCGTGAATCTCTTCGCCGGCCACCTCCCGCAGCCCGAGTGTGCGTGCGATCGTCGGGACCACGAGATCGGGATCACCTACGGGCGCGAGTGACACGAAGAACACACCGCTCGGGAACGCATCCAGCAGTTCCGCGCCTACCTGCAGCGCAAGCCGCGTCTTCCCTGTTCCCCCTGGGCCCGTCAGCGTCAGCAACCGCGCGTTCCCGCGCAGCAGACCGACGATCTTGCCGATCTCGTCCTCCCGGCCAATCAGTGGATTCGGCTGTACCGGCAGATTCGTCGGGCGGTTGCTCAGCGTCTTCAGCGCAGGGAACTCGCACGGCAATCCGTCGACGACGAGTTGGAAGAGATGCTCGGGCTGGAGCAGATCCTTCAGGCGGTGCTCGCCGAGGTCGAGCAGCGCCGGCTCCTGGCTGAGCTCTCTCCGCACCGCGTTCGAAAGCAGCACTTGGCCGCCGTGTCCCGCCGCCATCACACGAGCCGCGTGGTGGACGTCAATGCCGACATACCCCCCGTCCACGATTCGCGGCCTGCCGGCGTGGAGTCCCATCCGGACGCGGACCTCGTGACTCTCCGGCCACTCGTGCGCCGCAAGCGCGGACTGCGAACTCGCGGCGGCAGCGACAGCGTCGTCGGCAGATGAGAATGCGACGAAGAATGCGTCGCCCTCGGTATCGACCTCGACGCCGTTGTGCCGTGCAAATGCGGCCCGCAGCAGTCGGCGATGCGCCCGCAGCAGTTCTGCGTATGAGTCGCCGGCACGGTGAAGCAACTTCGTCGAGCCCTCGATGTCGGAGAACAGAAGCGTCACCGTCCCTGTGGGCAGCTTCGCCATGCGCTTCAGGACTATTGCGCGCTGGCTGTGAAGCGTCCAGCTACCGTCACTCGAGAAGGCTACGACGCGCGAACTCGCGCACCGAGGCTTCGTCGGCAAACTGGATGACCGCGCCCTCGGCGCCGGCCTCCAGCATCCCGTCGACCAGCTCTGGTCGCGTGCGCGGGATCACGCGCAGATCGGGGTGCTGATCCTTGACGCGGCGGATGTGGTCGGCGTCGGAGGCACGCGACGGATGCCACACGTTCCCCAGCTCGAACGCGCGCCGGATCGCAGGCGGCGAGCTGCCGCCGACCCAGATCTCCGGCTGGGGCGACGGGTGCGGCTCCGCAGTCGCGTCGTGGAACGACCAGAACTCGCCGTCGAAGTCGCTCTCGCCGTTCCAGAGCGCGCGCATCAGGCGGATCGCCTCGTCTCCGCGCCGTCCGCGGCCCTTGAACGGCACGCCCATGAAGTCGTACTCGTCCTTGTGCCAGCCCATGCCGACGCCGAGGTGGAAGCGCCCGCCGCTCAGCTCCTGCAGCGTCGCGACTTCCTTCGCCAGGTGCATCGGGTTGTGCAGCGGCACGAGCACGATCGACGTGCCGAGGCCGAGCTGTTCGGTCCAGCCGGCGATCCAGCCCAGCGTCACGAGCGGGTCGTAGACGCGCCCGTACGGGTCGACGCCCTCGGGCCCGACGATGATGTGCTCCGTCGTCCAGACGGAGTCGAAACCGCACTCGACCGCGAGCTCGGTCGTGCGGCGGATCGCCTCGGGCCTCGCGTCGCGGCCGTAGTTCGGGAGGATCACGCCGAAGTGCATTCGCTCCTCAATCTACGGCCTCCAGCGCGAGCCGATGTTCGTGAAGACACCGAACACGACCGCGGCGAAGGCGATCCCGAGGAAGAGCCAAGCCCCGTGCACGACCTCATTGTGCGTCGTTCCGGCAGGATCACGTCGACGTGCCTGATCCGCGGCTGACGACTGCGCGCGTTGCGCGTTTGGCGACGACCGATCCGGACGGACGGCCGCACCTCGTCCCGATCGTCTTCGCGCTGGACGGCGACACGCTCTACTCCGCCGTCGACCGCAAGCGGAAACGGTCGTCGAAGCTGCGGCGGATCGAGAACGCGCGAGCGCGCCCCGACGTCACCATCCTCGTCGACCACTACGACGAGGACTGGAGCGGGCTCTGGTGGATCCGTCTCCGCGGCCGGGCGCGCGTCCTCGACGACGGCGACGAGCGGGAGCACGCGCTGGCGTTGCTGGCGGAGAAATATCCGCAGTACCAAGCGCAGCCGCCGGAAGGGCCGGTACTTGCGGTGGACGTCAGCGAGATTCGGCAGTGGAGCGCGCAGGGCGAATAGCAGCGATCCGGCCGCTCGCGCGCTTGCCATTCGGCCAAGACAGGTTCATGCTGCGCCTGGGTTGGGCGATCCGTCCTTGCCGTCGGCTCGGGTCCCACCGGCCGAAACGACCGGTCCGGTCGAGGCTGCCAGCTCGCCTGTCCACGGCGACGAGCCGGAGAAGCTGGAGCCCGGCATTGCGCTCTGCCTCTCCGGCGGCGGCTACCGCGCGATGCTCTTCCACGTCGGCGCGATCTGGCGTCTGAACGAGTTCGGGTACCTCCCCAAACTGAACCGCGTGTCGAGCGTGTCGGGCGGGTCGATCACGAACGGCGTTCTGGCGCTGAACTGGACAAAGCTGCGCTACGACGACGGCGTGGCGGGCAACCTCGAGGAGCTCTTCGTCAAGCCGCTGCGGCACCTCGCCTCGAAGACGATCGACAAGCCGTCCGTCTTCAAGGGAATCCTCCTGCCCGGGACGATCTCTGACCGCGTCGCCGATGCGTACCGGGACCACGTCTTCGGCAAGGCGAGCCTGCAGGACCTTCCCGACGAGCCGCGCTTCGTCTTCAACGCGACGAGCATGCAGACGGGCGCGCTCTGGCGCTTTTCGAAGCCGTACATGGCGGACTACACCGTCGGGCTCGTGCCGAACCCCGACGTCGACCTTGCGATCGCGGTCGCAGCCTCGTCGGCGTTCCCGCCGATCCTGTCGCCCGTCGTGCTCGACATCGATCCCACCAGCTGGGACGCGAGCGCGAACGGACCGTTGCACAAAGAGCCGTACACGAAGAAGGCGGTGCTCAGCGACGGCGGCGTGTACGACAACCTCGGGCTCGAGACGGCGTGGAAGCGTCACACCACAGTCCTCGTCAGCGACGGCGGCGGCAAGATGGGCCCGCAGCCCAACCCGAAGCACGACTGGGCGCGGCACGCGTACCGCACGCTGGGCGTGATCGACACGCAGGTGCGCAACCTGCGTAAGCGGCAGGTCGTCGCCGGCTACCTGAAGGGCGAGCGCGAGGGCACGTACTGGGGCATCCGCAGCCACATCGGCGACTACGGGCCGCCGGAGGGCAGCCTCCACGTCCCGGACGACAAGGCACTGCAGCTCGCGCGCACGGCGACGCGGCTCGCGCACATGGATGACGACTTGCAGGAGCGCCTCATCAACTGGGGTTACGCCATTTGCGACGCAGCTATGCGGCGCTGGGTCGACACGACGCTGCCGGCACCCGGCGGCTTCCCGTACCCACATGCCGGCATTGGCTGAGCCGCGCCAGTCGATCCCGGCGCCCGTCTTCCGCGATCTGCGGGTGTTCGCAGTCGATCCCGGCGCGACCGCGCACCTCGAACTGCTGGCCGTCAACGAGACGACGTTGCGCGTCCCCTGGGAGAAGCTGAAGCCTGGGCCGATCGGTGAGTACCTCGCCGTCGTCGACGAGGACGAGGAGGGCACGGAGGTTTTCCCGCCGGTCGACCTCGACGCGCTGGAGATTCTCGCCGCCGACGGACTGCCGCCGTCGGACGCGAACCCGCAGTTCAGGCAGCAGATGGTCTACGCCGTCGCGATGCGCACGATCAAGAACTTCGAGCGCGCGCTCGGCCGCGTCGTGCACTGGGCGCCGAAGGGCCGTTCCTACCGGCAGCAGCTCGCGCTCTACCCACACTTCGCCGAAATCGCGAACGCGTACTACGACCGCAACAAGGGCATCCACTTCGGCTACTTCGAGAGCAACGCCGAGACCGAGCTTCCCGGCACCGTCGTCTACACCTGCCTGTCCCGCGATGTCATCGCGCACCAGGTGACCCACGCGCTGCTGGACGGGCTCAACATCGACTTCATCGGCGCAAATCTCGACGTCCCCGCGGTGCACGAAGGCTTCTCCGACCTCGTCGCGCTGCTGCAGCACTTCTCGGAGGTCGACGTCCTGCGCACGCCGATGCGCGCCGTCCGCGGCAGCCTCGAGGAGCCCAGCCAACTCGGCGCGCTCGCACCGCAGCTCGGCGCGGCGTTGGGGATGCGGGACGGAATCAGGAACGCGCTCGGCTCGACCGACGAGGAGGGACGCTGGCACCCGCGCCGTCCCGACCCCACGCTCTACGCGACCGAGACGGAACCGCATGCGCGCGGCGATCTGCTCGTCGGCGCGGTCTTCGAGGCCTTCAAGAAGATCTACGAGTCGCGCGTGGCCGACCTGCAACGCATCGCCACGCGCGGCACAGGAGTCCTGCCGCAGGGCTACCTCCACCCCGATCTCGTCAACCGCTTCACGCTCGAGGGCGTCAGGTCCGCGCGCCACGTGCTCGACATGTGCATCCGGGCGCTCGACTACCTGCCGCCCGTGGAGGCCACGTTCGGCGACTTCCTCCGTGCCGTCCTGACCGCCGACGCCGACCTCGCTCCGCAGGACGACCGCGGCTACCGCGTCGCCTTCGCCGATGCGTTCCGCAGCTACGGCATCGCGCCGACCGAGGAGCCGTCCGGACGCGGAGACGCCGCGCCGATCTCCGAGTTCGTCCGGACGCTCGCGCGGGCCGAGAGCTACTGGCGCATCCCCCGTGAGCGCCGGCATCGCGCACGGACGCTGACGTCGTGGCGGCGCGCGCTCAAGCACGAGCTCGAGGTCGCCGGCGCGAAGAAGCTCGGCGGCATCGACCTGACGCAGCCGTACGACCTCGTCACCTTCGACCTACGCGAACGAGCCGCGCTGACGGGGGAGTTCGCACTGGACTGGGTGATCAAGGTCCTGCAGCGCGACGGCGAGCGGGCAGTGGGCTGCACGCTGCTCGTCGACGCCGACACGGGGAACGTCCGCTACCGCGTCGACAAGTCCAGCGGGGCGCGCCCGCGGAAGCGGACCCTGCTCAAACGCACAGCAGCGGCGCCCGTGCCCCCGCCGCCGGAACGACGGCTGCGTGTCTTCGCGTTCGATCCGAGCGTCGGCACGCAGTTCGAGTCGGCCGCCCTCAACGAGGTGCAGCTCGCCGTTCCCTGGGAGCGAGACCAGAAGGGCAAGGACACCCTCGAGCCGGGCCCGGTCGGCGAGTACGTGGAGGTCGTCGACCACGACCCCGCGAGCGACGCGTTCTACGAGCCCGTCGACCTCAACAATCCCGCGATCGTCGCGCAGGACGGACTGCCGCCGTCGGAGAGCAACCCGCAGTTCCATCAGCAGATGGTCTACGCGGTGACGATGCGGACGATCCGGAACTTCGAGCGCGCGCTCGGCCGGCTCGCGCTGTGGTCGCCTCATCGCACGAAGAAAGACGGAAAGTGGCAAGAGGACGAGTACGTGCAGCGCCTGCGGGTCCACCCGCACGCCCTGCGCGAAGCGAACGCGTACTACAGCCCCGCGAAGAAGGCGCTGCTGTTCGGATATTTCCCCGCGCCAGTCGACGGGCGCGCGGAGACGGCGCCGCTGAACGTCTTCACCTGCGTCAGCCAGGACATCGTCGCGCACGAGACGACGCACGCGCTGCTCGACGGCATCCACCGCCGCTTCAACGAGCCGAGCAATCCCGACGTGCTCGCGTTCCACGAGGCGTTCGCCGATCTCGTAGCGCTCTTCCAGCACTTTTCTCTCCGGGACGTCCTGCACCACCAGATCGCCGAAACGCGCGGCGATCTCGCGAGCCAGAACCGGCTCGGCGAGCTGGCGCAGCAGTTCGGCCAGGCGATCGGCAAGCGCGGCGCGCTGCGGAGCGCCATCGGTAGGGAGCCGAACCCCGAGGACTACGCGACCCTGCTCGAGCCGCACGACCGTGGGTCGATTCTCGTCGCTGCGGTTTTCGAGGCGTTCCTCACCATCTACAAGGCGCGCATCGCCGATCTGCTCCGCATCGCGAGCGAGGGTACGGGCGTGCTGCCGGCGGGCGAACTGCATCCCGACCTCGTCAACCGGCTCGCAGAGGAGGCTGCGGACACCGCGCAGCACGTGCTCGACATGTGCATCCGTGCGCTCGACTACTGCCCGCCGGTGGACATCACGTTCGGCGACTACCTGCGCGCGGTGGTCACGGCCGACTCCGAGTTCGACCCCGTCGACGAGCAGCATCACCGCGTCGCGTTCGCCGAAGCATTCCGGCGCTGGGGGATCGTGCCGAACAACGTCCGGACGCTGTCCGTCGACGGGTTGCTCTGGCGTCCCGCGGCCGATGCCCCGGACGAGAACCAGAACGTCGTCCTCGACATCGTCAAGCGCTGGACTGCGGACATCGATTCCTGGAACCTGGCGAACGACCGCGCGGAGCTATTCAAGCTCATGCGTGGGAAGCGCGCGGAACTGCACGACCACATCGAGAAGAAGATCGATGCCAAGTCGGTCATCCTCAGCGGGATCGATCCAGGGCTCCTGTTCGAGGTGCACTCGATCCGGCCGTCCCTGCGGATGGACTGGAACGAGCAGGCGCGGCTCCAGTGGGTGATCGAGCTCACGCAGCGGATCACTGTGGGCGGCAACGGCGCCGCGCCCGACTACAACTTTCGCGGCGGCTGCACGCTCCTCGTCGACGCCGAGGACGGCAAGGTGCGTTACAGCATCAAGAAACCGCTCGACGACGAGGAGCGCAAGGAGCGGCAGCGGCGCTACCTGCAAGACGAAGCGAACGAAAGCCTCGCGGCGACGTACTTCGGCGACACGATGACCGAAGGGGTGGAGCCCTTCGCAATGTTGCACAGGTTCTGATGGAGCTGCGCGTGCGCATGTACAGGCAAGGCCTCGGCGACTGCTTCCTGCTGACGTGCACGGACGGCGGTGAGACAAGTCATCTGCTGATCGACTGTGGCGTGCTCAAGGGCACGCCCGATTCGTCGCAACGAATGCAGGAAGTCGCGCAGAGCGTCCGCGATACGACCGGTGGACGCCTCGATCGGCTGGTCGTGACGCACGAGCACTGGGATCACCTGTCCGGCTTTCTGCAGGCACAGGCGATCTTCGACGCGGTCGAGGTGGGCGAGGTCTGGCTCGCCTGGACGGAGGATCCGCAGGACGAGCTCGCGAACGAGTTGCGGCACCGCAAGCAGCAGCGCTTGAAAGGACTGGTCGCCGCGGCACAGCTGACCGAAGGGAAGACGGCGGAACGGCTCGACGCGCTCCTCGGCTTCCAGGGGGACCTGGGCGCCGCCAGCTCGCAGACGACGGGCAAGGCGCTTGAGTGGGTGAAGGCGCGCGACGCCGACGTGAAGTTCCTGCGACCCGGCGACCAGCTCTTCGACGAGCCCGGGCTCAGCGGGATCCGCGTGTACGTGCTCGGGCCGCCGCACGACCGCCGGCTGATCAAGCGCAGCGACCCGAGCAAGAAGCATCCGGAGGTCTACGAGCTTGCGTCCGGCGACGGGTCGCACCAGGGTTTTCTCGCCGCGGTCGAAGCACTCGCCGCCGACGAGCAACCGGGCGCGCCTTTCGATCCGTTTTTCCGCGTCGACGCTGCGAAGGCTGCCGAAGGGAACCAGCTGTGGAAGCGATACCAGGCGGACGAGTGGCGCCGGATCGACGACGACTGGCTCGGTTACGCAGGCCCGCTCGCGCTGCAGCTCGACTCGGACACGAACAACACGAGCCTCGTGCTCGCGTTCGAGCTCTCCGACGGCGGCGACGTGCTGCTGTTCCCGGGCGACGCGCAGGTCGGCAACTGGCTGTCGTGGGAGTCGCTCGAATGGCACGTCGGTAACCGGACGGTTCGCTCGGACGACCTGCTCGCGCGCACTGTCCTGTACAAGGTCGGCCACCACGGAAGCCACAACGCGACCCTGCGCGAAAAAGGGCTCGAGCTGATGGCAAGCGGCGAGCTGACGGCGATGATCCCTGTAAATCGCGTGACGGCGAAGAAAATGGACTGGCTGATGCCGTTCCCGAGCCTGCTGCAACGGCTCGAGGAGAAGACGAAAGGCCGCGTGCTGGACGCCGAGATGGGGGTGCCCGAGCAGCGACCCGCAGGCTGGACCGGGGCGGCGTGGCAGACGTTCCTCGCGAAGACCGACATGCAGCCGCTCTGGATCGATTACACGTTAGAGCTCTGAAAGCGGGCTCCTCGCCCTGCCGATCCCTCCAACGGGGGACGAGGAATCCGCCGTCCTCACGCATATCGAGACAACCGGCGCAAGCGGCTCGGAGGCCGGTATCAAGACCATGCGGCTGGCCTTTCCCCGACATGTCCTCGCAGATGGTCCCGCTGTGGATCAGCACGGCGCGCAGCGCATGCGCATGGTCGCCCCCCCGGCAGTGTCGACCGGGCTCGACGAGCGCGTCGTCCTCCTCGTCGTCGCTCTGGCGGTCGCCGCGTGCGCGGCTCTGCTGGCCGCCGGCCACGGTCTGCTCACGACGCTTTCCGACGAGCCGCTGCGGGTCGCAACGCTACTGGCGCTGACGCTCGCGCTCCAGATGTTCTCCGTCCAGGTGTACGGCCGCGGGAGCGTGAGCGTGTCCGCGATCGGCATCGTCGCGAGCGCGATCCTCTTCGACACCGGGACGACGATGGCGATCGCCGTCCTCGCTGCGGTCGTGCAATGGATCCGCCGCCGGCCGGAGCTGTACAAGGCAGTCTTCGACGCCGCGAACTTTGCCCTGGCGGCCGCTGTCGCCTCGCTTCTCTTCCACGCGCTGGGCGACTGGCGACTCCCTGCGGCTGTCTTGGCCGGCGGGGCCTTCGCGGTCGTGAACAACGGTTTGCTCTGCCTCGCCATGAGCCTGGCGGAACGGACACCGTGGACGACGATCTGGTTCGAGCGCTTCCACTGGGCGCGCTTCCACTTCGTACTCTTCGGGCCGCTGGCGCTCGCCGCGACGATCGCGTACGAGCAGGTCGGCACCGCCGGGCTCGTCGCGTTCACCCTGCCCCCGGCGCTGATGATCCTGTCGGTGCGCCAGTACCTCGAGCGCACCGCTGCTGCGGTCGACGAGATCCGTGAGGCGAACCTCAACCTCCGTCGCGCGCACAAGGACACGATCGCGGCGCTCTCGCGCAGCATGGAGGCGAAGGACCTCTACACGGGTGGGCACACAGAACGCGTCGCGGCGGTCGCCGTCGGACTTGCGCGCCGGCTCGGTTTCCGCGACGAAGAGCTCGAGGCGGTGGAGATGGGCGCGTTGCTGCACGACATCGGCAAGATCGGTGTTCCCGGTGAGGTTCTGCGCAAGAACGGACCTCTGACGGACGACGAGTGGGAGCTCGTCAAGAAGCATCCGCTCATCTCGGACTACATCCTTTCGGAGCTCGACCTGCACCCGTTCGTGCGCCAGTGCGCGCGCTCGAGCCACGAGCGCATCGACGGCGCGGGCTACCCCGAAGGGCTCAGCGGCGAGGACATTCCGCTGCCAGCGCGGATCGTGTTCGTTGCAGACGCGCTCGACGCGCTCACCAGCAACCGCCCCTACCGTCCCGCACGCCCGATGCTTGCCGCGCTCGCCGAGATCCGTGCGCATGCCGGCACCCAGTTCTGTTCGCGCGTCGTCGGCGCTTTGGAGGAGCTCTGGCGGAAGGAGCCGGGGATCTTTACGCAGCTGCCGTCGCAAGACGCCGCGACGGACGCAGCGTGACCTGAACGACTAGCGCGCCGGCGAACAACACCGCTGCCGCGACGGTGATCGCCTGCGCTGGTGAGGCAACCGCGTCGACCACCGGCGCGAACGCTACTGCACCGAGCATCGTCGTTCGCCAGAGCGTTGAGCCGACGCCGAACACTCTCCCCTGGTATCCGGCGTCGGCCTCCTGGTGGACCGCAGTCATCATCACGACTTCGACGAAACCGTTCGCGACCCCGAACGCCACGAGGAACATCAGGGCGGCGACGGCGCTACCTGCCCAGGCAAACGCGGCGAAGAAAAGTCCCATGCCTGCGAGACCGAACGACAGCCACCGCGGCTCGATGCGCTCGGCGATCGCACCGGTGAGCGCCTCGCCCGCGATCATCCCCGTCCCCAGGGCGGCGAGCGCCCAGCCGTAACCGCTCGCGCCGAGTCCCAGCTCTGCCGTGAACTTCGGCAGCGTCGCGTTGACGAGCCCCGCGGCGAGCGTGCCGAATGCGAACGAACCGACGACGACCGTCAGCGGCCGGCTGCGGAGGACGTAGCGCAGCCCGTCGATCAAGCCGCCTCGTCGAGCGGTGTCGGCCGCGCGCGGTTCTTCGGAAACTCGGATGCGCGAGTAGAGGATCACGGCGACGCCGTAACTCACGAGATTTGCGGCCAGCCCGGCCGTGGCCCCGCCGAGCGCGAGCGTGACTCCCCCCGTGACGGCGCCGAGTGCCATGGCCGCCTCCTGGCCGACGGAATGGATGCCGTTTGCCGCCGGCAGCTCGTCCGCTTCCACGACCATGGGGATCAACGCATTACCGGCGACGGTCGAGATCATCCCGACGAGGCCGCACAGCCCGACGAAGACGAAGACCGTCGCACGCGACCCAGCCATCACGCCGAAGAGCGCGCCGGCGATCGTCGCCGCGCAGGCGAGCTCGCTCCAGACGAGCACGCGCTGGCGCGGCAGCCGGTCGACGATCGAAGCTGCCACGCCTCCCCCGACGATCGGGGGCACGAGGCGGATCGACATCAGCAAGGCCACCTGCGCGACCGACGACGTCGATTCGTAGACCCAGCCAACGAGAACGGCGACCATGAGCCAGTCGCCGAGATACGAGACGCTCTTGCCGAGTGCGAGGCGGCGAAAGGCCGGCGACCGCAACGGCCGTCGAAGCCGTTCCGGAATCAAGCCGACCACCGCATGAAAGGAACGAGGGACGGCGCCGCAGCGCCGCCCCGCTCCCACTCGTAACTGCCTAGCTCCAGGTGCTGCCCTTCCGCATGACTCCTCCTCTCTGCGGGCGAAGGGACGGCCGTGACGGCGTCCTCAGCCGCCCCGCCCGCTGTGGTCGCGTGACCGGCCGTACGACCCCCCGGCCCGCCCGCCGCAGTGCTGTGGTGATTCAGTCCTCGGGTTGCATTCACGCCGCCAGACTCGCGCGAGGCGCTGAAGAATCGCTGAAGAACCCCTGAAATCGTGCTAAGACCCTGCGGTGGCGACGCCTTTGCCTCAGTTCGGCCTCCTGGGCCCGGTCTCCGCAACCATCGGAGGCGAGCCGATCGAGCTGGGAGGGCTGAAGCGACGCGCCCTTCTGGCGGCACTCCTGCTCGAGGCGAATCGGGTCGTCTCGCGGGATCGCCTGATCGATGCGCTCTGGGGTGAAGAACCGCCCGATACAGCGCGCAACACGCTCCAGGTCTACGTCTCTCAGGTGCGCAAGCTCCTTCCGGACGGCACCCTCGAGACGGCGTCGCACGGATATCGGCTCGCCGTCGACCCGGCCACCGTGGACGTGTTCGAGTTCGCGCGGCTCAGCGAGAGCGGCCGCTCGGCGCTGACGATCGGCGACGCAGCCGGCGCCGCTGCGACGTTGGGTGCTGCGCTCGAGCTTTGGCGCGGCCCAGCCCTCGCCGACGTGGCCTGGGAGCCTTTTGCGCAGGCCGAGGTCGCTCGGCTCGAGGAGCTGCGGCTGACCGCGTTGGAAGACCGGATCGAAGCCGACCTTGCGCTCGGCCGCCACGGCCAGCTCGTTGCCGAGCTCGAAGGCCTCGTCGCCGACCATCCTCTGCGTGAGCGACTGCGCGGGCAGCTGATGCTTGCGCTCTACCGCTCAGGCCGGGAGGCAGACGCCCTCGCGGTCTACCAGCGCGCGCGCAGGACGCTCGTCGACGAGCTCGGGATCGAGCCCGGCGAATCGCTGCGGAAGCTCGAGCGCGCGATCCTGGCGCACGACACCTCGCTGGACGCGCCGCAGGCGACGTCCACCTCGCCCCGTCGCGTGCCGACGCCGCCGACGCCGCTGCTTGGCCGCGAGGCGGAGCTCGACGCCGTCGCCGCGCTCGTCCGGCTGGATGACACCCGGCTGCTCACCCTCACCGGGATCGGCGGAATCGGCAAGACACGGCTCGCGCTCGAGCTCGTCCGGCGTCTCGCACCCGAGTTCCAGCACGGGGCCGCCGTCGCGACGCTTGCCAGGCTCCGCGATCCCGCGCTCGTCGTGCGCGCGATCCTCGAAGCGCTTGACATCCCGGAAGCAGGCCAGGATCCGGAGGAACAGCTCACCGCCGCGCTCGCCGGATCCGAGCTCCTCCTGCTCGTCGACAACTTCGAGCAGGTCTTGCCGGCAGCACGCGGCATCGCGCGGCTGCTCGACACAGCGCCGAAGTTGAAGGTGATCGTCACGAGCCGCGCGCCGCTGCGGATCGCGGCGGAGCGTGAGTTCCCGGTTCCTCCCCTTGTCGACGACGAGGCGGCGGAGCTCTTCATCAGCCGCGCTCAAGCTGCGAATCCGAACTTCGAGCTGAGCGAGCAGAACGCGGCCGCCGTGACCGAGCTCTGTGCGCGCCTTGACCGTCTACCGCTTGCGATCGAGCTCGCGGCGGCTCGAACCAAACTCCTTCCGCCTGCCACGCTCTTGAGGCGGCTGACGAATCGGCTCGCGCTCCTCACCGGCGGCCGACGGGACGCACCGGAGCATCAGCAGACGCTGCGCATGACCTTCGACTGGAGCTACGACCTGCTCGAGGAGGATGCCCAGGCGCTCTTCGCGCAGCTCGGCGTGTTCGCCGGCGGCTGGGCGCTCGAGTCGGCAGAGGCTGTGTGCAGCGTCGACGCCTCCGTCCTCGAGGGCCTTGGGGCGCTCGTCGACGAGAGCCTCGTTCGCCGGCGCCAGACCGCCGCCGGTGAGCCTCGGTTCTCGATGCTCGAGATCGTGCGCGAGTACGCGCTCGAGCGACTCTCGGTCTCCAATGGCAGCGACGAGCTGCGCAAGCGGCATCTCGACCATTTCGTCGCGGTCGCCGAGGAAGCGGAGCCGGAGCTCGCGAAGGGCGGCGATCAGGCGACGTGGTTTGCACGACTCGAGGACGACCACGACAACCTTCGCGACGCACTCGCTTTCGCGCTGGAGACGGGCGATGCATCGTCAGCGCTCCGACTCGTCGTCGGGATCCGTCGCTTCTGGCAAATCCACGGCTATCTGGCGGAGGGACGGCAAGCCCTGGAGTCCGCGCTCGCTCTGACGCCCGACGTCCCGTCCGAGCTGCGCGCCAATGCGCTCAACATGGCCGGCATCTTGGCCGGTGAGCAGGGCGAGTTCGAGGCTGCGCGCGTGAGCTTCAACGCGGCACTCGATGACGCGCACGCCGTCGGGGCGACGCGAGTCATCTCGTCCGCGCTCGTCAACCTCGGCAATCTCGCCTTCTTCGGCGGCGATCTCGACGGCGCGCGTGATCTATACAAGGAAAGCATCGAGTACTCCGAGTCGCTGGGCGATCTGCGCGGACAGGCGCTGGCGAAGGAGAACGTCGGGCTGATGGCTCTCACCGCCGACGACGTCCCAGAAGCGGTGACGTGGTTGACTGCCGCCCTAGAACTCGCACGCGACGGAGGCGACGACCGCGAGATCGCCGCCGCAGCGCGCTCACTGGCTGCAGCGATGATCGAGCTTGGGGACTCGCCGCAAGCGACGGAGCTGCTCGGCGAAAGCCTCGCCCTCGCTCGCGAGCTCGGCGAGGCACACGGGATTGCGGTCTGCCTGGAGACTTACGCCGGCTTCGCGGCGACGGCCGGCGACGCCGAACGAGCCGCGACGCTGTTCGGGGCGAGTGACGCAGTGCGGGCATCGATCGGCGCGCAGCGGCAGCCCGACCACCAGATCCTCTACGACCGCTGGCTCGCTCGGACGCTCGCACGGCTCGACACGAGCAGCTACTCGAAGCGGTATGAGGACGGACGGTCGTTGGGCCTAGAGGAAGCCTCTGCGCTCGCGCTTGGTCGAGTCGTGGAGCCGCGCACCCCGGTGTAACCGAGGCCCGGACGACGGGCCGAGCCGATCACGAGTACGCTCGGTACTGGCGTTCTTCCGTTTGTGGGCGCCGCCGCTGTATCCGTGCGGCGCTGTCGAAGGAGCGTTTGGCCTGACCGAATGGAGGTACAGGTAGAGAAACCCATGAAGGGAGTCACAACCATGCTCAAACAAAGCAGAACAGCCGCGTTGA
>Ga0307278_10000811_pt1 | contig 15424 bp, 17 predicted proteins | sample ER_DNA_117_FD_194482 | JGI IMG/M metagenome (GOLD analysis project Ga0307278, IMG submission 194482) | Bulk soil microbial communities from the East River watershed near Crested Butte, Colorado, United States - ER_DNA_117 | ecosystem: Environmental > Terrestrial > Soil > Floodplain | place... | reverse complement strand
TGAGCGTCGGCTTATCGGAAGTAGGTCTTTAGCAGCAACGGCCACCGCCATGACTCCGCTGTTTGACGCAGCCTCCCCCCGGGAGCATCAGCTCAACGCGTTAAGGAACCAAGAACTTCCTTTTTGCAAATTCATCCCTTTAGTTAGAGGGGATGGATTCGTTCGACGCCTACATCCGCGTCTCCAAGGTCGGTGACCGCGGGGGCTCGAAGTCCTTCATCTCGCCGGACGTGCAACGGGAGACGATCGAGCGCCTCGCATCCGCTCACAAGCTGACGATCGGCGAGGTCGTTGAAGAGCTTGATATCTCGGGAGAGAAGCCGATCGACGAGCGGGAACTCGGTCGCCTCATCCGCAAGGTGGAGGAAGGCGCTTCCGGCGGGCTGCTCGTCTGGAAGCTCTCGCGCTTCTCGCGCAGCTTGCTCGACGGCGTCACCGTGGCCGATCGCATCCAGCGGGCGGGCGGGCGCCTCCTCGCCGAGGACTTCGACTCGAGTGCCCCGATGGGGAAGGCGATGCTCGGCTTGCTCCTTGGCTGGGCGGAGGAGGAGCTCGATGCCCGTCGGGCCGGCTGGCGCGCGGCGCAGCGCCACGCGGCCAAGCGGGGCGTCTTCCCCTCGCGAACGCCGGTCGGCTACCGGCGGATCGAGGAGGAAGGCGAGGACAAGGGCCGCTTCGTCCCCGATCCAGACACCGCTCCCCTCGTCACGGCGCTGTTCAAGGCGCGCGCGGGCGGTGCCTCGCTCGGCTCCTGCGCGACCCGCCTGATGGAAGCGATCCCCGGCCGAGGCTGGAGCCTGGCGACGATGACGCAGCTCTTCGCCAACCCCGTCTACCTCGGCAAGATCGTCCACGGCGGCGACATCTACGTCGAGGGCGCGCACCCTGCCTTGATCGACGAGCGCACCTGGACGCTGGCGCAGCGCTCGGGCCCGCGCACCCCCCGAAACGGCAGCATCGCCGGCAAGGGCGTCCTCCTCGGGCTCGTCCGCTGCGCCGGCTGCGGCAACCGGTTGACGCAGTTCGCCTCCGGCCCACCGGGCGCTCGCATCGCCAACTACACCTGCCGGCGCCGCCGCGCCTCAGGCGTCTGTCCGGCACCCGCCTCGGCACAGGTCGCGCGCGTCGATGCGCTCGTCGAGCCCGAGATCGACAAGCGTGCGCGGGCCGGCGCGCTTGATCTGGAACGGATGTTGGTCGAGCTCTTTGACGCGCAGACGGCGTATGCGGCCGCATCGCGCGAGCTGGAGCAGTTCCTCGAGGCCGGACTCGTCTCCGAACTCGGCCCCGAGCTCTACGCGCGCGAGGTGTCGCGTCGCCGCGAGGCTGTGAACGCCGCCGCCGACGCCTACCGCGACGCTCTCGACGCCGAGGACGCAATCTCGGAGCTTGACCAATCGGGCATCGCCGCACGTCGCGAGGGAGCGCGCCAGCTGATCGAGTCGGTGACACTGCGCAAGGCAACGCGCGGGCGCTGGCAGCCGATTGAAGACAGGGTCGAGATCGTCTGGCGAGCGCAGAGGTGAGACGAGAATTGCACCGCTCACACAGGCGCACCGGCCGGGTGCATTTCCGTCCGCCGTGCTGGCGGCGCGATCGCGGACCGAGACGCGCGCTCCGCGGCCAAAAGGCCTTTCGGCACGGGAGGCAAGACTGAAAATGGACGACGACTACACGGGCGAGCCCTTCCGTTCCCGCGGGATTTCGGCCACCCTCGCAGAGGCTCGCGGCTACCGCCGTTACGCACCGGGCGAGCTGGAACCGATCTTCGGGGCCGACGAGCGCCTCCGCGCCGGCACCTACATCGACGACGATGGCAAAGAAAAGCGGTTCCTCGCCTGGGTGCGCAAGTATGCGCGCACCGGCGGGTGGGCGATGCCCAAGCACAGGATCCCGGCGAGCCCCTTTCCCGGCAACCCGCTTCTTCAGCTCCGCCCCGACGACCCCGTCCCGGGCCGGAAGCACGGACACGACCATGCCGGGATGCTGCACCGTGAGCGTGACTGCCCTTGCGGCATCCGCACGCACAAACGCACCGAGTACAAAGACAAGCAGGGGACCGTCGCCGTCTACGTCGGTGGCTGGCCGAACGGGGAGCAGCAGCCGCTCGGAACGATCGAGCGCGAGCTTCACGAGAGGGGCTCGGAGCACAACGGTGAGGATGCGCCGCCGATCGAGGGACCACACGCACATGTCGAGATGGCGAAGTACGCCGTCGCGCCAGGGCCGCATGGCAAGCGCTGGGACACGCATCCGGCCCTCTCACCATCAGACTTCCTGAACACCGAGCGCCTCTTCCTCCATCTGGAAGGCGTTTTGAAGCTCGACTCACTCATAAGCGCTGGTGAGGTCGGCATCGACGTTCCGTCGGTGACGCTCTGGAACCGGACCGAAGGCGATCTCTCCGAGGTCGACTACCCCGACCCTGGTGGCGGTTTTTGGAGCGAGTTCCGCCCGACGCACCAGACGCAGGAGTTGATGTCCTTCCTCGACGCCTGTGCTGCGGCGCCGATCATCATCCTCTGCGATTCGGACTGGCATACGAACCCGGCTGTTGCGATCGAAGCGTTTTGCCTTCGCGACGTCGTTCGCGATCGCGGCCTCGGGTGTGTCGTGGCGGCTCCGCCCGACGATGAGATGCCTTTCCTGCCGAACAGGAGGCGCGAGAAGCTGGGAAGCGACGACTTCTTCGCACGCGACAACGGCTTCCCGACCGGGACGCCCGATGACCTGCTCGTCGTCGAGCCGACTGAGCCTCCTGCGTTCGCTGGCTTCGCGCGCTCGTATGCGCGCGTGGGCGCCGGAAAGAGCGGCCGTAGGCGCCCGGCCGACACCGTCGATTTCGATCTGAGCGTTCTCCGCTGGCTTCTCACCCACTCGACGGCCACGGGCTTCGTCAAGCGGCCTGCCTCGACAATCGCCCGTCGCCTCAATGTCTCCGATGACGCTGTCTACGACGCCACCTCGCGCCTCATTGGGGCGGGCGCCGTCAACGGGGATGTGGATGCGCCGTACACGCGGCTCCTGAACCGACGCTACATCCGTGATGCGCGTGGACGGCTGCGAAATGTCGGGCCGGTTCACATGGGTGGGACGCCCGTTTTGCGCCTCCATCCAGATCTCCGGCCGACGCTCGACCGGTCGAGCGTCGGCGAGTGGGTGAAGACGGCGGAGCGTCGGCCGCTGCCCGCCGGATAAGCAACGATCGAAACTATTCCGAGCGGGCTTAGAGGGCGTGAGCCACGGCCCGACGTCTGTTGGCGCCGCGCCGCTACCGAGCTCACCCACCGCCCCGACAGCTTGGAGCAGTCCAACTCAGCTCCACTTAAGAGGAGGGAGCGCGATGACGTATGAGGCCGAAAAGTCCCATGCGAACACCGCGAGCACACCGCGTCACAACCTCATGAACGGGGTCGCACGCGACATCGCACGCACGTTCAATGCCCTTCGTGAGGAGCTCGCATGAGAACCGTCGACTGGCGCCTTGCGTGGGAGAACTCCACGATCGTGGCACAGCACCGCCGAGTGCTCTGCGCCCTCGCCTGCTCGATGGGAGGCGATGGTGGCCAGAGCACGGTCTGCGCACCCAACCTGTGGACCATTGGCCGCCGAAGCGGCTACGCCGAGCGAACGGCCCGACGCTATGTCCGCCAAGTGGAAGAGCTCGGGTGGGTGAACGTCGGCCGCCGCCCCGGCGGGCGCAACCGGTACTACGCGGCGCTCCCTGCTGGCGTCGAACTCGGCGTCGACGACCACGGCCGTCCAGACAGCCGCGACACTCCGGCCGCCAGAGAGACCGCTTCCTCGCACGGAGGAGAGGCCGTCCAGAAGGCCGCCCCTGCGGCCGTCCAGAGGGCCGATCTGATCGAAGATCAGGAGGAAGACCACACAACCTCTTCGGCGGAAGGCCCTCGGTGTCTCACGTGCGGGGAGCCGACGAGGCCGTTCTTCTCGAAGTGCGACCGCTGCATCGCTGAGGAGTCCCGGGAAGCAGCGAGGAGAGACGCCGAGTTGCAACGGCGCGGCCGCAGAGACGACGCCGAGCTCAGACGCTTCGCGGAGGCCCGCGATCGTTGACGGCAAGCGTTCGCGCACTCGCGATCCCGAGAACCAAGGCGAGCCTGCATGTGAAAGCGGGCACACTCGAGCCGCGTAGCTGACGCCTGTTGACGGCTCCGCGTCGGCAGTCGTCAACCGAGGCGCCCACGCTGGCGCTCGGCGGTCGGCTTCGCCGTTCGGCGCTCGCCGGCTCTGGGCTCAACAACTCTCCACTCAATCACGGGTGGGCGGGAGTGTGGCCCCAGCCGCCGGTGCTTGAGTGCAACCCACGAGGTAGCTGCGAGGAAGACGGGTCGATGAGGCAACAGGCTGTTGGCGATTTGAGCCGAAGCTTCAACTCCGGACGTCAGAGCCCTTGCGGTTCAACAGCCGGTCTTGCTCGGAGCTACTGCTCCAAGGGCAACCGACGGCGCGCTCGCCCGGCGCGCATAGGAGGCAAGACAATGACCACCCTAGAACGCGACGCGCTCGGCCGCGTCATTCAGAGCACGGGCTCGTTCCGGTACGACGTGCTGGAGGAGATGACGGAGGCTGCAGCCGACGCGCTCCACATCGAGCTCACGGACGCACTGCAACGGCTCGTGGACGAGCCACACGGCGGTTGGGAGGAGATCACGAACCCGCCCAAGGACGTCAAGTCGTGGCTTCTCCGAGACGAGACGCACCCGGCAGCGTACGGGCTATCCGGACGCGTCTCACCGGGGCGCGTCAACAAGAAGACCGGGACATTCACCGTCGCCGTCACGTTCAAGATCCCGAAGGACGACTGAGACGACTCGCCGCTTCGAGCGTCACCAGGGGACGCTGGCGGGCAGCATGCGACGAGGCCGAAGCTCGACGATGAGCCGGAGGAGCGGACAGAACACCCTGGTTTTCGCCCCGGCATCTCCGTGGCTCCGCACCCGCTGGTTGACCGCACGCGTGCGGCGGGCGGTTTTGAGCTATATCCGTTCGACTGCCCACTGAATACAAGGGTCGGGGTGTCTGGCGAGCGACGAACTAGACTCGCCACAGTCCGGCTATGGCCGCAGTCGTCGGTCGCGCTGCAAGGTACGTCTTACCTTTAGGCGCCTCGCTGCGGCGTTCTACGACGCGTCCGGTTATCGCCGGCGTCTCGAGAAGCGCTCCCGCAGCCACCTCTCGAGCAGCTCCGTCGCGACCGTCTTGGTTGCGTCACGCGCCGCCTCGCGCAGCCCTTCGCGTGCTCCCTGGACTGGCCCGGCGATGAACCAGAGCACAATGACGCCCGCTTCTACGGCAAGTGCTAGGAACGGCTTGCCATCGGCAATCAGGATGTACGCCGGCACTCCCTGACTGATTAGGCCGAGGAGGCTGGTGCCAATCGCCGGAGATCGCTCGATGACGACGATCGGCTCGTTCATCACTTCCCGAACGACCTCGACGACGGCCGCTGTTGGAACCCGCCGTGCCGCTCCTGTTTCGTACGCGATCTGCTGCAGCAGGCTCTCAAGCGAGGCCTCCGTGACCGGCGCTCCCCGATCCACGCCTAAGTCTCGGATCAGTCGTTCGAGTTGCTCAGCGGCGGGCACCTGGGCGACTGCGTCGCCGAAGTAGCGCGGCAACGAGATCAACTCGGCGACGAAAGAGCCGTCGCCAGAAGCGATAGTTGTGGTGTAGGCGTGGGTGGCCGCCACGCGGCGGGGTTCGCGCCCGCGTTGCGTCTTCCTTTGCGCGGCTCCTGGCTCAGCATGACCTCTGAGCGGTAGCCTCGCGAGCGTGCCACAGATCGGCGCAGGACGACCGCCGGACGCGGACGACTGGGACGAGCCCGAGTTTCCGGGAATGGACGTGGTGCGCGACGTCCTTGTCGTCCCATCGCCCGGATACCTCGCCGACCCGGACGAGTGGATGGAGCACCGCCCAGTCGACGGCCCGGTCGACCTCGGGAACGGCGTCATGCTCGAGCGGCTCAGGCCGGTCGACGGCGTCGACCTCGCGGAGCAAGTGATCCATGCTTCTCTTCCCCGCGGCTTGAACTTCGATCCGCCGCGCTCGTTCGGGCAGCTCTACTCATTCTGGCGCGAGATCCCAGAGCAGGAGTGGAACGGCCAAGAGATGTTCCACTTCGACCCGATACAGGCGATTCGCGAGACGGTTGCGATCTCGAGGCTCGTCCTCGACAACGCGCACGGGTTCGAGTTTGCCGGCCGCGTGTTCGATCGCGACGACGGCAACCGTAAGATCGCGCCGCTCACCGGACACGACGGGCGCACGGCCTACCGCGCGCGGAAAACGCGGTTCTGGTTCACCGAGCCGGAGGCGAACGAGCTCCGGACACTGCTCGACCAGTACCGGGCCGTGATGGACGACCTCCCCGACCGGGTGAAACGCGCGTTCTGGGAGGCGGAGCAGAGCTCCATGTCGCGCTACATCACGGACGCGGTCGCCCAAATCGCAACCGGGCTCGAGGCGCTCCTGAACACTGACGAGAACGAGGCGATCACCGCGCAGTTCGTGAAGCGGTCGCGCCAGCTCGCTGACGAGCTTGGCATCGAGGGGACGACGAACACGTACTGGAGCGGGATCTATAAGAAGCGGTCAGAGGTCGTGCACGGCGCCGAAAGCACGCTCGTCGCGCCGGTCGGCTGGCACGAGAGCGACGAGGAGCCGCCGGAGGATGTGAAGAAGATCGGGAAGGCCCAGGACGTGCTGCGCTCCGCCGTCAGACGTGCGATCGAGAACGACGAGTTCTGCGAGGTATTCGAGAGCGATGACGCGATCGCGGACCGGTGGCCGCTCGAACAGCCGGATCGCTAGGCCCGAAGGCGCGTCGGCGACTTCAGCCCGAATGGATCCTACGACCGGCCACGACGACCTGATCATGCACGCCGATCTCCGCGGCGGGTACTTTCCTCCACCGCCGAGACGAGTCCGAGCGAAACAGTCGCCCCTCCCGCTGGAGGGCGACCGTGCCAGGATCGCCTAGGCCGGAGCCGACTGTAAGGCGGTGGAAGAGGGAGCCGGGTCGAGTTCCACGGGCTTGATTCGTTCGCCCTCCTCGGAGACCTCGAGCTCAGCGAGCGCTGGAATCGCTCGTCTCGCGAGCTTCACCCACTGGGCCGACTTCTCGACGCCGATGCTTTCGTATCCGACCGCCTCGGCGGCGGCGAGCGTAGATCCTGAGCCCGAGAACGTGTCGAGAACGGTGCCGGTACCTAGCGGGAGAATCGCCCGCACGACCTGCCGGAGGAATGCTTGCGGCTTCAGCGTCGGATGGGGTGCGAGTGCGCGCTCAGCCTTTTCCGCGCGTCCGGATGGAATCACGTCCCCGAAGGGAAGGCCAGATGGTGGGCGACGGAGGCCGCCGGTACCCCACTTCTGGAGGTTCTCCCGCACGGGCCCGTCGAGTGGCTTTCGGAAGAGGACCCAGGGCTCGTGCATCGACCTCGGGATCACGCTGACGCCGGGGAACTGCTCGTGTGCGTACTTCGGTCGGTCGCCGCCCCTCATTGTGTGAACGAGCCGGCTGACTTTGCCCCGGTGCTCCAGGCCAGCCCGGTCAAGCGCAGCTGCGACCACGTATGAGAGCAGTGGGTTGGAGGCGACGAGGACATGCGCGCCGGGCACGAGTACGGGGAGGAGGAGTTGGCCCCACTCATGGAAGAAATCGTGCAGCCGGCCAATGTCGCCTGTCGAGAGCTCGGTGAACCGGGGTACCGGCGAGCGCTGGTATCCGTCGAAGGCTCTCGGGAGGCGCCAGACGCCTTTGTTGTTCCGGCTCGCCCTCAACTGCTTGCTTGTGTACTCGACAAGGCCGTAGGGCGGATCCGTGACGACGCCATGGATCGACGTCGGCTCGGCTTCCCGCAACCAGTCGAAGCAGTCGGCTTTGTACAGCCGGCTGTTTCCGTATCGCAAGACTGGGTCTGTCATGGGCCGCGCTACTGGCCTTCGCGCGCCGACATCGAGGTCCTTCGCGCCCCAATCGAGTAGGTATCGGGAGAGGGGCGTGCCTGGTCTTGTAGGTCTTCTGTAGCCCTATCTTGCGGTCTGTAGGACGTATCTGTAGACTCGGAGGCGTGGACGAGGCCGACCTCGATTTCCGCCTTCAGCTTCAGCGCCGAATCCTCACGTATCGCGAGCGCCGGGCGGCGCTTGCCGCGCATCGGGCCGAGGTGGACGCGGAGATAGAGGACATGGAGAGACGTCTCCGGTCCGCCGAGGAGCTTCACGAGGCCGAGTTCGGAGAGCCATTCATGCTCGGGTCGTCGGTCGAGGAGCCGGACCTTCGGACTCCCGAGCCCCGTGTTGGCCCACTCACCCGGCTCTCATGGGGCGATGCGGTGATCCGCGTGCTCGACGAGAACGGCGCCCTACACGTGAAGGAGATCTGGCGGCTCCTCCAGGAGGGCGGGTTCCGAACGGACGCACGCGACCCGCTCCGGAGCATCGTCGCCATCGCCATACGCCTAGGCCCGCGAGTGCTGCGCGTGGCCCCGAACACATATGCGCTCACGAGCGCGATCAGCGAGAACGTCATGGACACGAGAGGAGCGTAGGAACATGCCCAAGCCGCCCATCAAGCGAGACCGTAAGTTCGAGTGGCTCCCCGTCGACAAGATCATCCCGAACGACAAGAACCCGAGGCGCAAGGAGCACTTCACCCCTGGGGAGCTCGCAAGGCTTCGGAGTTCGATCGAGGGCCTCGGCGTTCTAGAGCCGATCATCGTCGAGCCCTACCGCGACGACCTCTTCCTCATCGTCGAGGGTCAGCGCCGGTGGACGAGCGCGAAAATCGACGGGATCAAGGAGCTCCCCGCGATTGTCGTGAACCGGATGGACGAGCACGAGCAGCTCCTCACGATGTTCAACATCCACGTGAACCGCAGGCCGTGGGAGATGGCAGAGGAACTGCTCGCGCTCAAGGAGCTCCTCGAGCGGAACGGCCGCGTGAGCGAGGAGGAGCTCTCGAAGGAGCTCAACATGTCCCGCCAGACGCTGCGGGAGCGAATGACCGTTCTGGGCATGGGCGACGAGGTCGTCGGGCAGATCGCGAAGGGCGACATCGACTATTCCTCGGCTCTCCGGTCAGCGCAGCTCGCGAAGTCGCTCGAGCGGAACCGCCCCGATGTCGTCAAGGACGCGGGTGGCGCTGAGGCCGTCGCCAAGCAGTTCGTCCAGAAGGCCAAGGTGCGGGGCGGCATCAGCCAGGAGCTCGTCGAGGGCCGGCGGGACCTGGCCGACGCCGAGTCCGGCCTCAGCGACGCCGCTGTCAGCGAATACATCAAGAAGCCCGAGATGGGCATCCGGGAGGTCCGCACGAAGGCGCTGGAGGAGGCGCGCAAGGTCGACGACCTCAACAAGGACATCCACCGACTTGAGGCGAGGCTCCGCTCCTTCGACGCCGACCTCGGCGAAGCGCCCAATCTCCGGCCGCTCCGTGGGGCGCTCGGCTCGCTGATCGACGCCGCCCAGGGGCTTGAAGGGAAGGTCTCGGACACGCTCCGAAACCGAGATCTGGCAGGTTCGAAGGCGTAGACCGCGCGAACGTGCAGACGCCGCCGAGCGCGGTCGCGGGAGCCCGCTGATGGACGTGTTCTTCCTCGACGACTCGCGACAACCCCATCCGACCCGTCCTGGCATGGGCCCTCTTGCCGCCGTCGGTGGGGTCTGCGTCTCCGAGGAGGCGGTCCGGCCGCTGGAGCTCGGGCTAGATGGCCTTTGTCAGGAGGCCGGCTTCCCCGACGGCGAGGAGTTCAAGTGGTCGCCGAAGGACGAGCACTGGATGAAGCGGAACCTCGTCCGCGCGGCCCGTCGCGATTTCTTCTTCGGGGTGATGGACCTCGTGGCTCAGCATGGCGTGAAGGCGATCGTCGTCCTAGAAGACACGAGCCGAGGCCAGGCTGACCATACGGCGCCAAGCGCCGAGGACGACGTTGTTCGGCTCTTCTTCGAACGCGTCGACAACTACCTCTCCCCGAACGGGCGCGGAATCGTGATCGCAGACCGCCCAGGCGGCGGCCAGGAAGATGAGGATCGCTTCCTAGCCGGCTGCCTCGGCACGCTCCGGAGCGGGACACCATACGCACAGCTCGAGCGCATCTCCCTCGCACTGACGACGTCCTCTCACCATGCTCGCCTTCTTCAGGTGGCCGACCTCGTTGTGGGCGCGACGACGGCGTGCTTCGCGGGCGAGTGCCGGTACGCGCCTCCGATGTTCGAGCGGATCCGGCCGCTTCTACGTGAGGAGGGGGGCAGGGTTGGCGGGGTGGGACTGAAGATCCAGCCCGACTTCCGATACATGAACCTCTACCACTGGCTGCTGGGCGACGATTACTACCGGCGTGGGATGGCCGGCGTCGGCTTGCCGCGGCCCGGCTACTCATATGCCGAGTCCCCTGACGCTCCCTAGCGTCGAACGCCTGCTGGCTATGTACGGAACCTTCGCCACTGCGCATGATGCGATCCGAGCCTGTTGCCAAGCGAGGCGACAAGCACCCGACACAGGAGGAAGGTCATGGCCAAGCAGAGCCAGCCCGACCTCGCGACCCGTCTTCGTCGGGCAGAGAAGGTCGGCTCCACGAGGTGGGCGCTGACCGGGGCGGCGCCAAGAAGAAGCCTCCGAGCGCTGAGCGAAGGAAGCACCTGACCGAGTTGCTCAAGCGACAGGAGGCGGAGGTCGCAGCGCTCAGGAAGGAACGGGACGCCGCCGCGAAGACGAAGAGCTAGCTCGCCCGAGGGCCCGGCCACGAGCCGGGCCCTCGTCGTTCCCGGCTCGGCTAGGCTCTGGCGCATGGAGCTCATCCACACCTGCTACCGCATTACCGACCCCGAGCGGTCCCTCGCCTTCTACGAGGCGCTCGGGTTCGAGAAGCGCCGCGAGCTGCCGATCCGCGACGAGGCAATGAACTACTTCCTGGGCATCCCCGGCACGGACGGGCCTGAGCTCGAGCTGACTTACAACTTCGGCGTCGGCTCGTACGAGCTCGGGACCGCATACGGGCACATTGCGGTCACAGTGGACGACATGGAAGGCACGCTCGCTCAACTCCAGGAAAAGGGAATCCAGCCCGAGAAGCCGCCCTACAGCGTGCGGGAGGGCGGATCGCTCCTCTGCTTCGTCCGCGATCCGGATAGAAACTTTACGCTTGCAGGTTGATTTCCGGCACGATCCATAGAGACACGGACGAGCTCGGACGCGTTCCGAAGCGCCTTAACCCTGCGGTCGGAGCACGGCGGAGGCCGCCAAGTTCTTGGGAAGACGTGGATGCCCGAGTGCAAGATCTTTCCTGACGTGCTGCCCGCGCTCAGGCAATTTTCATCGGCTGACGTCCGCGTGTCGTCTGCAGCAGCACGAGTCTCCCGGTCATGCACGACTTCTGCCGGCCAAACCGGCTTCTCCACCATCTGGCGTTTGTCGATGGCTGGCGACGCGGCCGTGACAAGCCAAGCAGCTTGCACGTGCGATTGCTTTGTCCGGCTTCACTCGCGACGAGATGATATTTGTCGGCGATTCCCGGCGCGGTCGGGTGCGAAAACCATGCGAACACCATGTTGTCTGGGGTTGACGGGCAAGGACACCGAGTGTTTCGCCAAGCCCCTACTTTGGCCCAACGGTGAAGGACATAAGCGAGATCTCGAGGTGTGCTTCCTCGGCTTCACGAAGATCGACGGACGTAACCACCGGAACAAACCCGTCTGCGGTGCATTCGATTCGGTAGTTCCCCGGCGACGGAGCTGAGAGAATAAACGTCCCGTCCGAATCGGTGAGGGCAGCGATATCGGGCAGCGGATCCGGTCCCGACAAGAATTGTGCACGTGCCTGTGGGACTGGAAGTCCTTGTGGATCACGAACGACACCTCGAATCAGCTTTGTCATCAAACGCCGATCGACAACCAACCTCTCCTCAGCGAGTATGTGGCCGATGCTTTGACCGCATCAGCGAAGCTCTTCCTTAAGCTCTCCATGTGAGCAGATTGTTGAACACTGGACTCACAATCCGGGTCCCGGAATTGGTCGTCGTTCCTCCATAGGCATGGACGGCGATGCCGTACCGAGCTCCGTTGATGATGCGGTAGACGCCGCTACCACTCTGGCCTCCAGCCGTGTCAATGTCGTAGAAAACCTTTCTGCTGTTCACCGAGACGATCTTACGCGCGTGATACCACTGAGTGCCCGCCGGCTTATCTCCCGGGTAGCCGGAGATATTGCCCGTAGAGGCTAGGAGGTCGGCATCCGACCAAACCCCAAAACCCAACCAGCCGACCAAGTTGCCTAGCTCCGTCGGGATGATGATCGCCCCGTAGTCGTAGTTCTGGTCGCCGCTGCCCGTCCACCCTACGACTGATCGAAAACTGCTGCTGATAACGGAGCCGTACGGCAAGGTGCTGCCATTACGGCCAGGCATGACCGTTATTCGGTTGACCCAGCCATCGCGCCCTTGAACCCCACTGTTCTTAATGAATACGACATGCCCTGCTGTTATGAGGGTATGGGGGCCGATGAACCAGCCGGTGCCGATCCATTGAGAGTTGTCCGCGGCAGTGATGAGAAGAGAAGCGTGAACTCGCCATGGGTATGTAGCTGTGTTCGCGATCTGAACTCGGTCGTCAGTTCCGATGACAGCCTCGATTGCTGGAGGCGGCCCGAAGGAGGCTTCCCCAATGTCGGGCAGACCCTGAGTGGATGGCGCCATCCAGACTTTCGGAAGTTCCTCCACCAGGCTTCGAACTTCGACGGCCTCAAGCGAAGAGTCACCGGCACCTGTGAGTCGTGCCATCTCTGTCGCAACGGGTCTGTACCCCTCAACTACCTCGATACCTTCGTCCGTCACCGGATTGGCGTCTGGTTCGATTCCTTCGCTCGGGGGGTCCGAAACCTGCTCTTGCTCGGCGGCAGGCGCTTCCTCGGGCTCATTCGATACCGGGGTGTGCGGATCCGCGGGGGTGTCCGAAGGATCGGTCGCCATCACTCCTCCTCTCTATGTTGTTCGCAGCAGCCTTCAGTAGACCGTGCCCGACCTGATGTGGGCAGCCGCTGCGCCGCAGCAACGATTCTTGTCGAAGAGACCATCGATGGGCTCCTCCCGTTGCTGAAGCTCGAAACTACGACTCGTGCAGGAGGATGTCAAGTGTTGCACCTGGGCCTCCGAGCGGCGCCTGCCGCGCCGTCGAACGCTGCTGTGCAATCCCGATCGTCGGCTAACCGGAACGAGCAGCGATTTCGTGCGAATGACGAGGCTCGTCTGAATCGACCGTGACTCCTCGAGCGATCCCATCCTCCCGGTGCCATGACACCGGATGCCGGATCGTCTTGACCCGCCAGAGGAGTTTCGCATCCTCTCTGAACAGTCATTCCTACCCGGCGGATACGCGCCGACCAACACTGAGTCCACCACCCGCGACCTTTCTACCGCCAAAGACGGATCTTGAACAGTCTGGTGCGGTGTGATACAAGCGAGTGGCCGTGAGTCACCTAATCGCCGTCACGCAGGGTCAGGCTGTGGCGTGGGGTTGTTTTGTCATCGGCATCGCCGTGCTTCTTTGCGGTGCGCTGATAGGGCTTCAGATTTCGCTCAGGCAAGCGTCGAGTAAGGCAGCGGAGGCACGAGCGAAGCTCGAGGACGCGGGGAAGAAGATCGATGAGGCGCAAACGCATCTCGAACGCACCGTGTCCGCCGCCGCAGCCGATCCGAACGTCGAGTCAGTGACGGCCTCCTCGGCCGCTGCGACCAGCGCAGCGGCTGCGGCGGAGGAGTCCACCGAGGCGGCCAAGTCGGCCCTTGAACAGGTGCAAGGCATCGTCGCCGCGCTCCCCGAAAACCTTCGTTTCGCCGGTGTCCTCATCCTCGTCGGAACTGTTCTGATGAGCGTGGCGACGATTCAGTTCGGCGGCGTCTCGTTGTTCTAGCGAATCGATGCGCGCTGAGCTTCGATCCGTAGCGAGTGCCGAGAAACCGGCCAAGGTGACACGCTTCTTGGAATGGATCAGCCGCCTCATCAGTCGCTTCGCCCACCCACCCGCCAATCCCGGCGATCTCGCCTGGGACAGCCATCGCTGGACGCGCTACCGCGCGTCTATCGCGGCGATCGACACGCTCCTTCGCCAGGTTGCGGTCGTCTTCCGCGCCACGCCTGAAGCCGACGATCGCAAATACCAGCAGCTAGTCGACCGGCCCGTCGACACGCATCCCCGAGCCTACCCGTTTGTGCGAGCGAGCCAGCGACAACTCACCACCGCCTTCAACCCAGCCGTGCTCAACGCCGCCGACACGCGAGTAGCGGCGAGCCAGACAACCTCGCTGACGGCTCACCACGACCGCAGCCCGAAGCCCGGATCGTCCCTGCGCCTAGATCGATCGAGCCAAGGATCGTGAAACGAATCAATAACGGCCAATGACGAGCACCCCTGTTTATCGCTTTCTCCGAGGCTACGTCTTTAGCCCGGGGTTCTTGACCCGTTTCGACACTGTGCTGATCAACGATGTTGTCTGTCGGACCCCCTTCGAGCATGTAGGCGGAGGAGGCAGTCTGGCTTGAGTATCTCGCGGCCTCGGGTTGGCCCGACGGCTATCGCTTCTCCGGGTGCCGCGGCGATCGCGCTTGAATGTCGGCGCGGCCGAGCTTGCATTGATCGTCCGTCCGATCCCAGGATCGACCGCTAGGGGTTCGGCTTGGACGACGATGCAATTCTCGACGCGATCAGGACGCACGTCGCGGAAGCCGCGGAAGCGCTCGCCGCCATCCAGACAGGGCTCGGTGACGACAAGCCGCTGACAGCCGATTCGATCGGAGCCCAAGCCGTCCTGGAGAATCGCGACCACGCCGAATTGTGGCTCGACGAGCTGAAGGATCGCGGGCTCGTCTCGGCATTCGTCAGCGCACTGCAGGCCCGCGGCGTGACCTTCGACGACGAGGCGCTAGAGGATCCGAACGGGGCCATCAACTTTGACGAGCTTGCCGCATTCCTACCCCGAGCGAAGGCGTTCCGCTGCCGAGTGCTTAAGAACGGGCGCGTCGCCGGCAGTGGCGTGCTCGTCGGCCCGAGCCTCGTGCTCACGGCATGGCACGTGATCGCCGTGAACGCTCCCGGCCAACCGCAAGAGCCGCCGCCCGAGCTGTCGATCCTCCTGCCCGACGACTCCAAGCAGACGGCACAGGTGCCAGCGAGATTCGAGTCGAGGTGCGGTGACGCCGAGTACGACCGCATCGCGCCCAAGAAGGATGCGGATGTGGTCGACCGCAACGACGTTGCGCTGCTCGCCATGGCCCAACCGGCTGCGAAGCATCTCGCCTACGTATCCTTGGCCACGCCGGCACCTGCCCCTCGCTCTCGAAGCCGCGTCGTGCTCGTCCACTTTCCAGAGGGGCACGACGTCGGCATCGACTTCGGGTTCACTCGAAA
>Ga0307278_10000810_pt1 | contig 15425 bp, 12 predicted proteins | sample ER_DNA_117_FD_194482 | JGI IMG/M metagenome (GOLD analysis project Ga0307278, IMG submission 194482) | Bulk soil microbial communities from the East River watershed near Crested Butte, Colorado, United States - ER_DNA_117 | ecosystem: Environmental > Terrestrial > Soil > Floodplain | place... | reverse complement strand
GTTAGTAATCAAATATTTCCAGCGAGACTGGATAGAGTGATGTTCTCCAGCGCTACGTCTGCCGGTCGCGAGAGTGCGTACGCGACTGCGCTGGCAACCTCCTTCGGCGAGATCATTTTTTCACGTGGCCATTCGCCTTCGATCTCATTCCAAATGTTTGTGTCAGTCGCGGTGGGGTAAAGGTTGATCACCCGAATTTTACGGTCGCGTAATTCTTCGCGCACAGATTGCGAAAATCCTTCAAGCGCAAACTTGCTCATGCAATACGCGCTCCAGTTGGCGAACCCGCTCTTGGCCGCGATGGAAAGAATATTCACAATACTTGATCCCGGCGGAATTCACGGGGCGAAATGCTGCGTTAGCATAAATGGCGCTGTGATATTGACGCCCACGGTTTGTTCCCATTCGATTGTGGTAATTTCTGTGAACGGTTTCACCACCGCGACGCCGGCATTGTTCACAAGCAGGTCGATTGGTTCCTTGCCGACTTCGGCGATCAGGTCAGCGACGCCGGAAGGGTTGGCTAAGTCATGAACCAAGAGGATCACTTTCGCGCAACGGGGCTCGACGGCGTTGCGCGTTTGCGCCAGGGCAACCGTGTTGCGCCCGTGCAGGAGCAACACCGCATCTTGTGTGGCCAGTTCCTCGGCGATGGCACGGCCGATTCCGCGGCTGGCGCCTGTGATGAGGTAACGCTTCATTGTGCTCGTAGAAACCCTCGAATGTCCAACGCCCAACGTCTAACGCCGAATCGGAACTTACGTGCGCCGTAAGGTAAACCGGTTATTTGCCGTCTCCCACAGACGCAATCGAACAAGCTGCTGGTTGAGGCGATTATCGATTCTTGGCCACAGCGCGCGGACGATATTTTCCCCTGTTGAGGGCGCGTCTCGAAAATCCTTCGTTTCGAGATCCAGATGTCGATCGCGCCATGGCTCAAGTGATTCCTCGACCGCTTTGCGAAACGTAACTAAGTCGTACAGCGTTCCGCTACGCGCATTATACTCGCCTCCGATGGTTGATTCCGTCAGATACCGATGACCGTGACCAAGCGGATTATTGCATTTTCCATAGAGCCTCGCGTTCTGCGCATCGGAAAGCGTGGCTGCATGCAGTCGATGCGCGGCATGGAACGGCACCTGCAAGCCTAAAAAAATCATGTTGCCCTCCCATGCTTCCGCAAAAAAATCGCCGCGCTCGTGCAAACGGACGCGCTGGAGCAGCATCATGGTGTTCACGCGTTCGTAGATGTATCGCGCCAGACTCTCGGTCGTGATGGGACGATCCTTTAGTCCAATAACGTCTTCATTCAGGTAGCGATGATCGAGTTCGGTTCGCAACGCGCGAACACAAGCATCGATTGCATCATAGCGGACCAGGGTCGCTTTGCCGTCGAATGATTGCGCCCGAAAGGTCAGACGGGAACGGTAGTTGTGCCCGTGTATTGAAACTGACTCACCAAAGAGGCGGGCGTTTTCTTCCGCGCTGAGATGGGGCGACATCGTTTTGCGCGCCGCCGAGAATTCCAACCAGTAATTCGCCTCGCACGCGCCAGTCGAATAATAAGTCGCGCTCCGCTCGGGCGACTCGGACAGATGACAACCGCACAGTTTTGCTTCGACATCGGAGAACAGCGGTGCGACGTCGATGTAGAGTTGCCGCGCAATGTTCTCGGCAGTCGGTGGAACATCGCAAAAAGATGAATTGTCCTCGTTTAGAAATTTGTGATCGAAACGTTCGCGCACAATTTTGCCGGCGCGCGCTTTAATTTCGCTGATATTGATCTGCATTCCCGTCGTTGGGTTCACCGGCCCAGTGAAGATGAAATAGGCTACGTAATTGCGACCGCTTCCGTACCGTGCGTTCGTCTCCGGACCGAAAGCGCTCAGGTTTTCAGGGGTGCTCCAATGACTAACGTGCAAACGCCGTGAGGCGGAGAATTCCAGACGCTTACTGACGGTGAGGAGCATAATTCAGCAAACACTCAGTAGATGATCGTGCAAGGTGGATCGTCTTGTCCTCAAGACGATGCCAAGCAGCGCGCCGAAGGCCAAGACGTGCAGGCGCAAACCTTGACGGCAAAGCCGCGATTACCTTTGCCAACGCGTTGAGGACAACGCGTTCCACCTAATCCTTCAACAGCGAGAGGAATTCGGACCGCGTTCGCGCGTCCTCTTTGAAAACACCGAGCAAGCACGATGTTTTCATGACCGAGTTTTGTTTTTCGACGCCGCGCATCATCATGCACAGGTGTTTCGCCTCCACCACGACTGCTACGCCGGATGGTTCAAGGCATCTCATGAGCGATTCGGCAATCTGCGTAGTAAGATTTTCCTGGATCTGCAAGCGGCGGGCAAAAACATCAACGATGCGCGCCACCTTTGAAAGCCCGATCACTTTCCCGTTGGGAATGTAAGCGACGTGCGCGCGACCGATGAAGGGAAGCAAATGATGCTCACAGAGGGAATAAAGCTCGATGTCCTTGACCAGAATGATCTCGCTCGCGTCCGATTCGAAAACGGCATCGTTAATGATCTCGCTGAGGTCCTGCCGATAACCTTGCGTGAGAAATTCCAACGCGCGCGCCGCGCGATCCGGCGTGCGTCGCAGGCCTTCGCGATCCAGATCCTCGCCAATGCCATCAAGCAGGTCGCGATATGCATCTGCGAGTCGGGCAAGATCTTTTTCCGGAAGGCGATTGCTCTCACGCATGAATCGTTCGTCGAGATCAAGATCGGAATTGCGGCGTTGAATCATCGATTGCGTTTCAGGTTAGCGTAGCACCAAGGAGCGGCGGTCTCCAGTCCGCCGGGGGCGATTTGGAAATCGCCCCTCCCTGCTTCTTACTCGAGCCAGCTTTGCGAATATTTCGGATCGTCAAGCGCGAGCGATTGCTCTGTAAGCTCGAGTGTGTGCTGCGTATCGAACATCACTGCCAGCTCTTCCGTGCGCGTTGCATTCCTGCTCGCCATGATCGTCCCCGGGTGTGGGCCGTGCGGAATCCCGCGCGGATGCAATGTAATCGAACCGCTCTCGATCCCGCGCCGCGAACCAAAATTCCCGCGCACGTAGAAAAGCACTTCATCCGCCTCGACGTTGTCATGAGCCCACGGGATTTTCATTGCGTCGGGGTGCGTGTCGAGCATGCGCGGCGCGAATGTGCACACGACGTATCCGCGAATTTCGAACGTCTGATGGATCGGCGGCGGTTGATGCAGCGTGCCGGTGATCGGCTCGAAATCCTGCGCGTTAAACGTGAATGGATAGAGGTACCCGTCCCAGCCCACAGCGTCGAATGGATGATGCGCCAGCTTCACGTGCGTCCAGCGCGGGCCGTCCTTCACCAGAATGTCCACATCATCTTCCTTGTCGATGGTGATCAACTCGCTCGGACCGTGCAGATCGCGCTCCGAGTACGGTGCGCCCATCTTGATCTGACCTTCATGATTCAAATAGCGCTTCGGGATCCGAACCGGCCCGACGGATTCCAGAATCAGATAATCTTCCTCTTCGATATTGTCCGGCACGATCCGGTAAGTAATACCCCGCGGGATCACAATATAATCTTCGGCGCGATATGGGAGCTTCCCGAATACCGATTCAACGACGCCGCCCCCGCGAAAAACGAAAATGATCTCATCGGCGCCGCCGTTTTTGTAATACTCAAATTTGTCGTAAGCCTTGGCCGGCTTCACGCGGTATGCAGTCATATCCTGGTTGAAAAGCATGGGGATGCGCCCTGTGTAAAGATCACCGCGCCGTGGAATGTTCGCGGTGCGCAAATGATGATGACGCAGCGGACTATCTGCGACTTTTTTTAGCTCCTCACATTTAAGCAGCTTCACCTCGCGGATACGCGTCGGCGGGCGCAAGTGATACATGATCGAATAAGCTTCGTCGAAACCTTGCGTGGTGAAAACATGCTCGTACGCAATGCCTTCGTTCTTATAAGTCGGCGCTGCGCCGTTGCGATGAAACCAAATATGATGCTTGCGCGGTAGCTCACCGAGTTTTTGGTAGTATGGCATGGTCTATTCCCCTCCTTCAGAATTCGATCAACTCCTCACCCTCCCCCTCTCCTCTTTGTTGAGGAGAGGCGATCCAGTCGCCTGCTCGCGTCTGGTCATCACGGTGGCGCGTGCGACCGCCTCTCCCCTTTGAGGGGAGAGGATTGAGGTGAGGGATGAACTCTTCTGATTCTTCATTCCTATAAATTTCCTCGCGCGGCTTGTTCGCGCTCGATGGCTTCGAAGAGCGCTTTGAAATTGCCTTTGCCGAAACTCTTCGCGCCTTTGCGCTGAATAATCTCGAAAAAGAGCGTCGGCCGGTCCTCGACCGGTTTGGTGAAGATTTGCAGCAGATAACCTTCATCATCGCGATCGACCAGGATGCCAAGCTGTTTCAATGCGTTCAGTTCTTCATCGATGTGCCCCACACGATCGAGCAGCGTGTCGTAGTAGGTGGAAGGAACTTTCAAGAACTCGAGCCCGCGCTTCTGCAATGCGGTCACGGTTTCGATGATGTTGTTCGTGCCCATCGCGATGTGCTGCACACCTTCGCCATCGTAAAACTCCAGGTATTCCTCCACCTGCGATTTCTTTTTGCCTTCGGCGGGCTCGTTTATCGGGAATTTGACGAAGCCGTTGCCATTGCTCATTACCTTGCTCATCAACGCGGAGTATTCGGTGGAAATGTCCTTGTCATCGAAGGTGAGGATGTTGCGGAATCCCATCACGTCTTCGTAAAATTTTACCCATGGGTTCATCTGGTTCCATCCGACGTTGCCAACGCAATGATCAACATGCTGCAATCCCGTCTCCGGCGCGCGGAACGACGGATCCCACTTCACAAAACCCGGCATGAACGGTCCGGTGTAGTCATCTCGTTCGACAAACACGTGCACGACTTCGCCGTAGGTGTGGATGCCGCTAAGGACGATTTCGCCGTGCTCGTCCTTCAGGGTTTTCGGTTCCATGTAGCTTTTGCCGCCGCGCTTCGTGGTCTCTTTCCAGGCGGAGGTCGCGTCTTTCACTTTTAACGCGATCACTTTCACACCGTCGCCATGTTTAAGAATGTGATCGGCGATTGGATGATTCGCCCGAATCGGTGTCGTCAAAACCAACGTAATCTTGTTTTGCCGGACCGCGTAACTGGCGCGGTCTCTCACGCCGGTTTCCGGTCCGCTGTAGGCCAGCGGCTGAAAACCGAGCGCGCTCTGATAAAAATGCGCCGCCTGTTTGGCATTTCCGACGTAAAACTCGATGTGATCTGTGCCCTCGAGCGGCAAAAAATCTTCCTGTGCGGCGGGGGTTCGTTTCGTTTTTGGAGCAGCAATTGTCGTTGGCATAATGACCTCCTGAATCTCTCGCGCTAAGCGCGTCCTCTAAATATAAGATCGACAATCACCCGTCGCAAGGTTGTCCGAGGTAGGGGCGGTTCACCGAACCGCCTGAGCGATTAAGAGCCTGACCTAAGCGAAGTCGAATGGGGCAATCGGCCCCTACCAAACCTCCTTTAGCGGCCACACCACGATTATCTTAAAAACGCGCCTTATTTCGCGTCCTTTGGCGCGAGCGAGGAGACGATTTTTTCGAAGTGTGGGTCGCCGCGCAGAGGATCCCAGAGTGGATTAAATTTGAGATCGCCGTAGCCCACGCCAACAGGGTTTTGTGCAGAGATTGCGAGTTGTTCGATAGCCAAATCCTTGTCGCCAGCCTGGACGGCAATTGTTGACTTCATCTCGGCAAAGAAATCTGCATTGAACGGATCGCTGACTGGAAATAGCGCGGTAGCGTGTTCAAGAGTGGCGAGCGCCTTTCTTTTATCGCCCAATGCCGCATACGCTTCAACAATATTCGAAAGCGCAAACTTTTCTCCTTTCGTGGCACGCAACTTTTCCAAATCAGTTTTAACTTGCTGCCAGGTTCCACGGGCATGGGCCATGTCGCCAGAGAACTGCTGTAAGCGCGCGATAGTAGATAAGTAGTATATCCTTTGCCAATCACGCAGAGATGGATCACGTCCTGCAATCGCGCTTTCCAATACCTCAATCGCCTCAGTGTAGCGGCGCTCATACATCCATTGCTGGATCTGCACCCAGAATAGCTCCGAGGACGAATCTAAATGGATTCGCGGTATTAGCGTCGCAGCTGCAGGAAGATCGCCTTTCGATTGATAAATTCCGGCTTTTGATGCCAGCGCAGCGGCGTTGTCTGGACTTATCTCGAGTATCCGATCGTAACCTTTCAACGCAGCCGAATACTGGCGGAGTCCCCAATATAGGTCCGCCTGCCCGCTTAAAAGTTGGATATTCCGCGGATCAAGGTCGATGGCTTCTTGAAAATATTTAAGGCTCAGTTGCCATTCACTTTTACGCCGCCAAATGAAGCCCAAACCCTGCAGAATGTCGCTGTTGTTGGGTGAAAGCTGTCGCGCTTTGTCGAATGACGCGATCGCGGAATCGTAGTCGCGATCACAGTAGTACTGATAATATCCTTTTGCCAAATAGGCTTCACCGCGATCTGGGTACAGCTCAGCAACGTTCTCCGCAGCACGCTTCGCGGTTTCACGCAATCTAGGAACGTCACTTCCAGCGGAATTAAAATATCCAAGAGCACTTTCGTGGGCGAGCCATGCCCATGCGAGCGCGAACCTAGAATCGAGTTCCACCGCGTCGGAGAAATATTTAATCGCACGTAGAGTATCGCTTTCGTAATAACCAGAGCGAAGAGCGTAAGACAGTCCGCGCAGATAAGCATCGTAAGCTTCCAGGTTGGTTGTCGGCTTCTCCGCGAGAGCACTTTGTTCAGCGCCCGTTAGCTTCGCTCTCAATGCTTCGGCGACGGCAGTAGCAACTTCAGCTTCGACGCCGAAGATATTTTCCAACTTGCGATCGTAACTCTCGGCCCACAGATGATCGTCCGTTGCTGCGCGAATCAGCTGCACATTGATGTGCACCTGATCGCCAGCCTTTTGCACCGCGCCTTCCAAAATACTCGCCACACCAAGCTGACGCGCGATCTCGGATAAATTTCCAGGTCTTGCGGCATACTGCTGCGTCGAAGTCCGCGCGATGACTTTGAGCGCACCGATTTTCGCGAGGCGCGTCAGGATTTCATCCTGAATCCCGGTAGCGAAATAGGCATTGTCAGGATCGCGGCTTAAATTCTCGAATGGCAGCACGGCGATGCTTTTCTCGGGCGCAGCCAGCGTCGATCGCACCGGTCTGCGCAAAATGAGAACGAATGCTGCCACAACCGCGCCGAGCATGACGAGTGCGATTGCCGCTTCCGCCCAACGGATACGGGTACGACGTTGTTTCAGCGCTTCGAACTTTTTTGGCAGCTGCGGATTACCGACTCCGTTGTAGTAAAGACTGACGACGCCAGTGCGCACACCGTGTTTCACTTCGCACGCGCCAAGGTCGTGCAGAAAGGGTCGCCAATGTTCATATTCGCCTAAGTCTTCGGCTATGCGTTTGGAGACAAGAATGTGCCCCGCATCGCCACAGCTCATCACTCGGTTCGCCATGTTCAAACCGGCGCCAGCGAGATTCGCGCGGCCAGTCACGTCGATCACGCCACTAACCGGACCGCTGTGAATGCCCATCCGGACAGATAAGCTTGGGTGATCGTTGAGCGCACGGCTTAGCTCGATCGCGCAGCGAACCGGCGCTTCGGGTGTTGTATAAAACACAAGCGCCATGCCGTCGCCGGTCGCGATCTTGATCAAGCGATCCGATGCGTCGGCCTTTTGAAATTGGTCGGTCGCGCGAACGATTTGGGTCAGTTCATCGACGGCTGCGTGTTGCTCGTTAATGGAAAGCTTCGAATAACCGACAATGTCGATGAACAGGACATGCGCGATCTCAAGCTGGATTTCCTTTTTGGTCTCAGCGGACATGTTCCGACGCGCATTGCAGGCGTGCCTGAAGCGATCATTCACATTTTGGGCTGCGCGTCGAGTGGATAAGATCGACAATTACCCCACAAGAGGAGCGCGGTGTTTCGGCTTATTCGCCTTAAGTTGACATACAGCCATATGCTCTGTATGGTTTTCCATATGAAGACCACGCTCAACATCGACGACACAGTGATGAACCGGCTTCGCCGGGAAGCAGCGCGACAACATAAGACCATGTCAGAGCTCGTCGAGGCGGCACTGCGTTTGTTGTTTCAAACCTCTCGCCAGACGCGAAAGGCCAAGCTACCGCCGCTGCCGACGTTCAAAGGTGGCGAGGAACTAGTCGATATCGCCGACCGGGACGCTCTCTACCGCGCCATGGGTGGCCGCTATTGAATGGTCCTGATCGACACAAATGTTTTGGTCCATGCGGCGAATCGAGAATCTCAGTTCTACGACAAGTGCCATGACGTGCTCGAACAACGTCGTCGAAGCTCCTCGCCGTGGTATCTCTCGTGGCCGATCTGCTATGAGTTTCTTCGCGTCTGTACTCACCCGGGTGCATTAGCCAAACCGCGGACAGCCGCCCAGGCTTGGCAGTTCTTAGACACCTTACTTGCCAGCCCCAATGCTGGAATCCTTGTGCCCGGTTCCCGTCACGCTGCTATCTTGCTTGAAGTGCTAACGGAGCTGCCTCACTTGCGCGGGAACATTTTACACGATGTCCACACGGCCGTGTTAATGCGCGAACATGGCATCCGCGACATCTACACTCGCGATACAGACTTCCACCGGTTTCCGTTCATTAAAGCGATCGATCCAATCGTCGGCTAGTCTCCACTCAGCGCTGAAAAACAACCACTGCTATTTGATAGTAGTCTTCGGCTCGGATTCAGAAGCAAGTTTTTGGAAACGCGGATCGTTTCGAAGCGAATCGAACATTGGATCGAGCCGGAGCAACGCGGGAGTGAGCGGCGGGCCCTCGGCCAGTACGCCAGTGTACGGTATCGAGAGTAGTTTCTGTAAAGCGGCGATGGCGCGGTCGGGTTCCCCCATGCGCGCCGCAACGCGAGCTAGGATCTCAATTGTACCGGGACCAGTCAAGGAGTCCTTTTTGATCGGCACCGCGTCCATCCCCCGATCGATCAATTTGAATGCGGCGGCCTTGTCGCCGAGGCCGACATTCGTCAGCGCGAGATCTCCAATAAGGATACGATTTTCCGGTTGTTCTTTGATAAAAGTTTCCAATTCGCTCCGCGCCTGAAGCCAACTTTCCTTTGCGGCCGCATGGTCGCCGGCGACCTCTTGTGCCCAACCTAACCAAAACCGCAGTTCGCCATTAAAGTAACCCAGAGCTGGATCAGGCTGGGCCAGTATTTCGTTTAGCCGAGAGATGATTTGTGCTGGGCGGCGCTCCAGGATGGCTTGGTAAACTTGCGCTTCCAAGGCTTGGGCGTCGTCGGCGTTTGGATGCAGCGGCGCGAGAAGCGCCGAGGCACGCGGAAGGTCACCCTCGGCTTGCGCGATAGCCGCCTTTAACGCAAGGGTATCGAGGTCGTCCGGTGTAATATCGAGAACCTGATCAAGCTTTCGTAGGGCTTCGGGGAAACGACGAAGGTAGATATAGGAAAGCGCATGCTGGGTGAGCATGTTAACGTTACGTGGATCAAGCCGCTCGGCTTCGTTGAAGTAGGACTCGCTCCGGTCCCATTGGCCCCGCCTCCGTGCAACATAGGCCATGGATTCGGGAATGCGGCTGTTATTTGGCAGGAACTGACGTGCTTGCTCAAAGTAACGCACTGCCGTGTCGTAGTCTTTGAGACAGGCGTAGTTGTAAAAACCCTTGGCCATCAGCGCCTCGCCGAGATTGGGCTGAAGAGTCAGCGCGGTTTCGCCTGCCTGCCGTGCCTCTTCACTCAGGGCGACCGTTGGTTGAAGAGTCAGTGTGATATAGCCTAGTGCATCAACGTATGACAGTAGCGCCCAACTAAGGGCGAACTTCGGATCTAAGCGCACCGCTTGTTTGAGATATTTTTCTGCGCCGAGGGAGCTGGCGGGTGTGGTTTGCGTTTTCAGTGTATAAGCCAGACCACGCAGATACGCATCGTAAGCCTCAGGATTATTTGTCGGTTTAGCAGCGATGACTTGTTCTTCGCGACCACTGATGTGCGCTCGCAACTGATCGGCGATGGCTTTGGCCACCTCACTCTCGACCGAGAAGATGTCGGTTAGTTTGCGATCAAAGGTATCAGCCCAAAGATGGGAATCATTCGCTGCTTTGATTAGCTGCACGTTCACGCGCACGGCGTCGCCGCTCTTTTGCACGCTTCCTTCCAGAATGTGGGCGACGCCAAGTTGCCTGGCGATGTCGGGCAAATTTTCCGGGGCGCTTTTGTAATGCTGCGTGGATGTGCGCGAGATCACCTTCAGATCGGCGATCTTGGATAAGCGCGTCAGAATCTCATCCTGGATGCCGTCGGCGAAGTAAGCGTTCTGCTTTTCGTCGCTGAGATTTTCGAACGGCAGCACCGCAATGCTTTTTTCCGGCGCTGCCAGCATCGATCGCACGCGATAACGGGAAAACATTGCGATGCCGGTCAAGATTGCTGAAAGCGCGAACAAGGCCGCGATCATTGCCGCCCAGCGAAGACGCGCCCGGCGTTTCTGCACGATCTCGAATTTCCGCGGCAGTGTCGCATTGCCGAATTGATCGTCATGGAGATTCACGGCCGAGACGCGAACGCCATGTTTCACTTCGCACGAACCAAGGTCATGCAGGAGTGGTCGCCACTGTTCATATTCTTCGAGGTCTTCAGCGACACGCTTCGAAAGCAGAATATGCCCGGCGTCCCCGCAATCCATCACCCGCTGCGCCATGTTGAGGCCGGCTCCGGCGAGATTAGCGCGACCAGTTACGTCTATCACGCCGCTCACCGGACCGCTATGCACCCCCATCCGAAGTTGGAGACGAGGATGCTCTTTCAGAATGCGGCTGATTTCTACGGCGCATTGTGTCGGCCCTTCTGGACTCGTGTAAAACACCAGCGCCATGCCATCGCCAGTCGGGATTTTAAGCAAACGGCTCGCGGCTTCGGCTCGTTGAAATTGCTCGGACGCCCGAACAATTTGGTTCAGATCCTCAACCGCCGCGTGCTGCTCGTTAATGGAACGGGTCGAGTAACCAACAATGTCGATGAACAAGACATGGGCGATCTCGAGCTGGATGTCTTTCTTAACCTCGGCTGACATGTTCCGGTGCACGATGCAAGCGTGCCGGGAGGGATCATTCACATTTTGCGCTGCGCGTCGAGTGATAACATCGGCAACTCATGGGCGCAAGGGGCAGGCAGTTGCATCCACTTGTCATTCCCGAGCGAAGTCTTGTCATTCCGAACGAAGTTGAGGAATGGAGCGAGTGGGACGAACGACATGGACGGTTGCGCCGCGAGGGTAGCGGCGAGAGAATCCGGAGATGAACGAGTCAATCTCTGGATGATTCCTGAATGAATCGTTTGTATTTCGGCGACAATCTTAAATGGCTTTCGGATCGGAAGGAGTTCCCCGACGCGAGTGTCGATCTGGTCTATCTCGACCCGCCGTTTAATTCGAACGCCGATTACAACGTTCTCTTTCGCGAGCCAAGCGGGCAAGTGAGTCAGGCGCAATTCCACGCCTTCACCGACACATGGAGCTGGGCCGATGCCGCCGACACTTATCACGCGTTCATCGACAACTGCCCGAATATCGCTGTCGTCGAAATGGTGGAAGCCTTTCACGGCTTCCTGAAAAACTCACCGATGATGGCCTACCTCGCGATGATGGCGCCGCGGCTCGTAGAGCTGCATCGCGTCCTGAAAGAAACGGGCAGTCTGTATCTGCATTGCGACCCCACAGCGAGCCATCATTTGAAATTGATGCTCGATGCAATTTTCGACAGCACAAACTTTCGAAACGAGATCGTCTGGAAGCGAACGAGCGCGCATTCGGCGGCGCAGCGATGGAACGATGTACATGACACGCTGCTGTTCTATGCGAAGTCGAACAATCACACTTGGAATAAAATTCTGCTCGAACACAGCGATGAATACGCTGCTCGTTACAAAAACTTGGATTCGAAAGGTAATCGATGGGCGGATGACAATCTCACCGGGCCGGGTATTCGAGGTGGCGATTCTGGCGCAGTGTGGCGTGGATTTAATCCCACCGCAAAGGGATCACATTGGAAGGTAAGTAACAAGGCGGTCGAAGCGATCGTCGGTCGTGAAAAAGCTGCATCGCTAAATACGACGGAAAAGCTAGAAGTTCTGGACAAAGCAGGCTTAATCCATTGGCCGAAGGCTCGTTCCGGCAGTGCAGCCGGCTTCCCTCGATTCAAGCGCTATCTTAGTAGCGGAGCGCCAGTCCAGGATGTGGTCACAGACATCCCGCCGATCAATTCGCAAGCTCAAGAACGACTTGGTTATCCGACGCAGAAACCTGTCGCTCTGCTTGAGCGAATCATTAGCGCTTCAACAAATCCTGGCGATGTGGTGCTCGATCCGTTTTGTGGATGCGGCACGACGATTCATGCGGCGCAAAAGTTAGATCGACACTGGATTGGGGTTGATATCACCTATCTCGCGATCAATTTGATCAAGCGCCGATTGAAAGATGCCTTCGGCGAAGAGATCGAATTCGAAGAAAAAGGTCAGCCGACTGATTTCGCCAGCGCAAAGCGACTCGCTGAGCTGGACAAATTTCAATTTCAGCATTGGGCGTTGTCGCTCATCGGCGCGCGCCCATTAAGAGAAGGCGAAGGCAAAGGCGCAGACCGTGGAGTGGATGGCTTGCTGTACTTTTACGAAACCGAACGAAAAGATTTCCTGAATCGAGTCAGAGAAGATGCGCCGTCATTGAAAACAGAAGAGCCATATCGCGAGAAAATCATCGTGCAAGTGAAAGGCGGCGGAGTGAATCGCGGCGATGTTGCAACGTTGCTTGGCGACGTTGAAAATCAGAAAGCTGCTGGCGGCGTCCTAATCACATTAGAAAAGCCGAGCAAACAAATGCGCACCGAAGCTGCCGATGCCGGCCGCTACACGTCAAAGCTCTGGCACGACAAAGATTATCCGCGCATCCAAATTCTCACTGTGGAAGGTCTGCTCAATGGAACCGAACGAGTTGACGCTCCACCGCAACTGAATCCTTTCGCGATGGCGGCGCGGGAATCACAGCGAGAGAAACAGACGGAGATGCTTTGATTCGTGACTGGCAAGCGTGACCATTTTGTCCCTCAACATTATTTGAGGCAATTCCGATTCGGCGAGACGGATCAGATAGCGATCGCAACAATCGATGCATGTAAGTTTGTAGGCCTAGGATCGATCGACAGGCAGTGTCAAAAAGACTTTTTCTACGAGAAGGACGAGGCGCTCAACAATATTCTGTGGCAGAGCGAGAACGATATTGCACCAGTCCTAGCACGGGTGACTACGAAGATGGACTTCGATTCGAAGGAGCGGTTCGCCCTGAACTTCCTTGCTACGCTTCTTCATCTACGCACGAAAAGTGCAGCCGAGCAGGCTAAGATCCTTCCCAGACGGATGGCTCACGAGTTCATTACTCACGGAATCCGAACAGGAAGATTACCCCAGCCACCAGGAGGATGGCGCGAGGACATGATGGATTTCGGTGGTGTCCCCGGAACCCTACTCAAGGAGGAAGCGATTCCATGTTGGATGGAAATGCAGACCCTCGAATGCAAATTGCTCAGAGCGCCATCAAATAGCTCTTTTGTTACCAGCGATCATCCAGTTGTGATTTTGAATCAATTTTGTATTGGAGCGCATCCGCTTCGCTCTTTCGTAGGATTCAGCCTGTCCGGGTTTCAGCTCTTGTTCCCGATTAGCCCCCGGGTATGCGCATTTTTCTACGATGCTAGGGTTTACAAGGTTGGCAGTCGACGTCGTCGAGTCTTGAACATTTCCTCCGAAGATGTCGCAATCGTTAATTCCCTCCAGATTCAATCAGCCGATAATTGTTTGTACTTTCATGACCCTGCATTGGCGCAGGAAGTTCAACACCTGATTGAAACCTATCGCGGTTTGAGAAGCCCAATAGCAGATACCCTCCGCACTTATCCTGGCAGAACGGACAATGAGGAAATCCTTCACATGAAGGCGCGATCTGTGCAGCTGCCAACTACTTGGGCGTTTTGTCGGCGCCGCCGCCATGTCAGCTTCCAAGCCGGTGACCAGCGTGATCCTGCGTGGTCATACGCTATCGAGCAACTGTCAGACGATTTGCATAACAATCCCGGAGGAGAAGGCCTTTTCGAACGATTGCGAAAACTGGGCTTCCACGACGGACAGATCGAAGCCAGTGCTTCTGCCCGGACAGGTAAATGAGCGATGGCGAGTGGCGAGTGCTGCCCAACGCCGTTATCTCATCTCATGCCGTCTACGTTTCTCTTCGCTTTGGTCGCAGCTTTAACCGCAACGCATTCAATCGGATGAAGCCGGTAGCATCGTTTTGATCATATGCTGATCCTCCGTCTTCCATCGTCGCGATCTTCGGATCGTATAAACTTGTCGGGCTTTTGCGGCCGGCGACGATGACGTTGCCCGGTGTTTCCGTGACGAGAGACTGAAGCGCTTCGCGCTCAGGCGAGAACCAGAGGCCGTTGTAAACTAGCTGGCTGTATTTCGAAAGGAGAATGTCGCTCGACTGCATTCACTGAGCGCCGTTACATTCGCGGTGGCAGGTGAATCGTGGCAATCATGCAGCGGGCGCTCCCGCCACCAAGTTCAATCGTAGGGAGTTCAAGCGGCAGGAGCCGCGCGTAGCCGGTCAGCGTTTTGCGTTGTTCCTCAGTCAATGCTCGAGCGGCACGGCTGGAAAGCACCAGCAGCTTCTCGCCACTTTTATTCTGTAGTTCAATGGTATTGCCGGCGAAATTCGCGATCTGATCTGCCGATAACTCTACGATCTCCTTCCCGGTCTTCTCCAAACGCGATCGCAGCTGTTGCCGCTCGGCTTTGTTCGGTATCACGTCCAGACCAACCATCGCGAAGGCCGTTCCGATGCACATCATCACGTTGGTGTGATAGATCGGCTGGCCATTGGAGTCGATGCTGGTGAAAGTGACCGGCTCATAGGCGAAATCATCGGCAAAGCGTTGGATCACCTTTGGGTTGGAGCGATTTGAGAGCGACACGTACGCGATTTTGTTCACGTGATCGAACACAAGACTGCCTGTGCCTTCCAGGTAGCAACCTTCATCCTCGAACGCCGAGTAATCGATCACCTCTGTGACCCGATAGTGCTTACGCAGTTCGTCGACGATATCCTGCCGACGCTCGCGACGCCGCAGGTTTGAATACATCGGGAAAAGGGCAATGCGCCCATCGTGATGCGTCGACATCCAGTTGTTGGGGAAAACCGCGTCTGGCTTTTCCGGCTCAGCTGTGTCTTCAAAGACATGCACGTTTACCCCGGCCGTGCGCAGCGTTTGCACGGCTGCGTCGAATTCGGTTCTCGCGACA
>Ga0307278_10000809_pt1 | contig 15428 bp, 15 predicted proteins | sample ER_DNA_117_FD_194482 | JGI IMG/M metagenome (GOLD analysis project Ga0307278, IMG submission 194482) | Bulk soil microbial communities from the East River watershed near Crested Butte, Colorado, United States - ER_DNA_117 | ecosystem: Environmental > Terrestrial > Soil > Floodplain | place... | reverse complement strand
CAATCTCGAATACGCGGCAGGATGGTGCCGGACCATTGCGCGGCAGAACCGCCCCAGGGCTCGGACCATTCCTCGCCTGCATCCTTCCAATCGTACTTTGTTGAATGGCTCGGCATAGTCCTTGGCCAAAACGTGGCTGGGGCCGGAATCGAACCGGCGACACGTGGATTTTCAGTCCACTGCTCTGCCAACTGAGCTACCCAGCCTTTGCAAACCTCGCTCGTCTGAGCGGGCTGCTTACTAAAGCAGAAAACCCGCCTTCGTCCAAACTACGGCGCGGCAGGCGCCCAACCCTCAACACGCCTTCGGTTGCCGCCGGCCTAGAACTCCCGCGGTAATTCCACTGCTCTGCGCAAGAGGCGCAGGTAATGGTCCCGCGAAATTTCGATACCGCCAAATTGTTCCAGATGTGGGGTGAGCCATTGCGTGTCAAGCAACGCGAATTTTCGAGCGCGCAAATGCTCTACTAGCGCGACTAACGCAATTTTCGAAGCGTCCGTTACGTAGTGGAACATTGATTCCCCAAAAAAAGCGCCACCGACCGCTACGCCGTAGAGTCCACCAGCAAGCGTGCCTTCCTTCCAGGCTTCGACAGAATGCGCGCAGCCGAACTCATGCAATCGTGTGTAGCTTTCAATAATTTCGAGATTGATCCACGTATCTTCGCGTTTCGCGCACGCCTCGATCACTTTCGAAAACGCTTTGTCCATCGTCGTTTCAAAAACTTTTTTGCGCACGAGACGCCGCAGCGCGTGTGGGACATGAAAATCTTCCAATGGCAAAATTGCACGCGGATCGGGCGAAAACCATTGAATTGAGGCGTCCTCCATCGCCATGGGAAAAACGCCGAGACGATAACCCTGCAGCAAGAGTTCGGGATCGATCATGGCGGAGGAAGTAAAAAATCAGAACGTTAAAAGGTTACAACAGAAAGGCATCGACCGTTTTCAACTATTTAACCTTTAACCAATCACTTGGTGTCATACCGCAATCCGCAATTGCAATGCCCCCCGCCCTTCATAAAATACGTAGATGAAACGCATGTCGATCTTGCCGGTGATCGCATGTCTGGCCGTGTGTGGCTGCACCGACCCTCTCGAACAACGCAGCTCGCAAGAAGTTCAGGGACAGTTTCAGCGAGGAGTGACTGGCCAAGGAACAATCGGTCCGTTGGAGCGATCTCCGGGCGACCCAGCTGTAGAGCACGGCGTCCCACAGACTCATCCGTAGCGCACGCTGAAGATGGCCGACAAATCCACGCACTCGAAAATTCTCATCCTCGACTTCGGCTCGCAGTACACGCAAGTCATAGCGCGGCGAATCCGTGAGTGCCAGGTGTATTCGGAGATTGTTCGCTTCGACATGCCAGCCGCTGAAGTCGCCGCATTGCAACCGAAGGGGCTGATCCTTTCCGGCGGACCCGCCAGTGTTTACGACAAAGGCGCACCGCAAATCGATCCTGAGATTTTTTCGCTAGGCGTTCCCGTCTTGGGAATTTGCTACGGACTAATGCTGATGGCGCATCATTTTGGTGGACGTGTCGTGTTCACGGGACGACGCGAGTACGGCGCGGGCGTCTTGCACATCAGGAATGGCTCACAACTCCTAGGCGGATTAGGCGAGCAGCTCGACGTCTGGAACAGCCATGGCGACGAGGTGACGGTGTTACCGAAAGGCTTTCGTGTCGCTGGGACCACTGAAGGTTGCGACTTCGCCGCGGTGGAAGATCCACAGCGGAAGCTGTACGGATTGCAATTTCATCCCGAAGTCGCACACACGCCGCGCGGCAGAGAGATTCTTCAGAATTTTCTGTTTCACATCTGCCACTGCGCGATGGACTGGACAATGGGCTCCTTTATTGAAGAGGCTTGCGCCCGCGTCAGGAAACAAGTCGGCGACCAAAAGGTCGTGCTCGGTTTGAGCGGCGGCGTTGATTCTTCAGTGACCGCTGCCCTCCTGCACAAGGCAATTGGCGAACAGCTCACGTGCATTTTCGTTAATAACGGGTTGCTCCGTGCGCGAGAGGAAGAAATCGTGCAGCGGATTTTCGGCGAGAATTTTCACGTGCGTCTAAAATACGTGGACGCCAGCGATCGTTTTCTCGCGCTGCTCAAGGGGGTGATCGATCCGGAAACGAAGCGCAAACTGATCGGCAATGAATTCATCGAAGTATTTCAGCACGCCACCGAGCAACTGCTCGAGGAAGACCAGGGAAATGGGGAGCGCAAAGTCGCCACGGCGAGTCCGTCCCGTACGGCGCGTGGACACGGCGGCTACAAATTTCTCGCGCAAGGCACTCTTTATCCTGATGTGATTGAGAGCGTGTCGATCCAGGGCAATCCCGCGCAAGTGATCAAAAGTCATCATAACGTCGGTGGATTGCCTGAGAAGATGCATTTCGAGCTCGTCGAGCCGGTGCGCCAATTGTTCAAAGACGAAGTGCGTCAGGCGGGATTGCAGCTCGGTTTGCCGAAGGAAATCGTATATCGTCAGCCTTTCCCGGGTCCTGGCCTCGCCGTTCGCATTCTCGGAGAAGTTACGCCCGAACGTTTATCAATTCTACGCGAGGCGGACACGATCGTGGAGAGCGAAATGGAAGCGGCCGATTGGTATTACAAAGTGTGGCAATCATTTGCTGTTTTGCTTCCTGTGCAATCGGTCGGCGTGATGGGCGACCAGCGAACTTACGAAAACACGGTTGTGCTTCGCATCGTCGAGAGCCAGGACGGCATGACCGCCGACTGGGTGCGGCTTCCCTACGAATTGCTGGCGCGCATTTCTAATCGAGTCAGTAACGAAGTGAAAGGCGTCAACAGGGTTTGTTACGACATCTCAAGTAAACCACCGAGCACGATTGAGTGGGAGTGAATTCGATTGCGGAATGTGCTTCGCAGCGCGGCGGTTAAGTTTGGGTAGCGCACGCGTCTCGCGTGCTGGCGAGCGCGTCCTCGCGATCGCGGATTTTCCTTTAGAGTCTCATTCTTCTCTGAGAATCAAACTCCAAGCAAAGATTGTTTCGGCGAGGACGCCGAAACCAACATGCGAGACGCGTGCGCTACCCGAATCTCCGCAATCCAGCGAAGAGCGGTGGCGGACTACTGCTACTCGCTAATCTCACTGATTTCGCTCAGGAACTGTGAGAAATCCTTACCGTTGCGGGCCGCATGATTGAGGGCGTCCAGGCGCGCGTCCAGTGCTGCCTCCGGCAGCGCGACCCGAATTGAATGCGCTTCATTTGCAAAAACTATTTCGTCCCACTGGATTGATGAAATCTCATCATTGAAGCGTGCTACGGCGCGACCTCGGAAGAACGCTCGCGTTGTTTCCGGCGGATTGAAGATGGACGCCTTGATTTCCTCCTCGTTTGTGACGCGGCGCATCAGACCTTTGCGCACCAGCTCATAATATAAGCCCTGGTCGAGATCGAGATTGTGATATTCAAGGTCAATAGATTGCAGCCACGGGTCGCTCCACGAAAGTTTTTCCTCTTCCTGTAACGCATCCAGCAAGAATTTCTTTGCCGCCCAGTCGATCCGGTCTCGCGTCGACATCACGTCGCGCTTGAGATCGTTGAGCACATTTTCCCATTCCTGTAATATCCATTGTCGATCCTCGCTCGCGCCGTTGTTTAATTTACTCGCAGCGCGCAAATAAATTCGTTGCACATCGATCGCAGAGATCTTGCGCCCATCTTTGAGTTCGATGATCCAATCGTAAGTCTGATCGCGGCTGATCGATTTATTTGCATCAACCGGTTGCGCGATCTCAAGCTGCGGCGCTTCTCCGCGCTCAATCAAATCGAGCACCAGCGCCGTGGTTCCAACCTTCATGGCGGTGGCCCATTCGCTCATATTTGAGTCGCCAAGAATAACGTGGAACCGGCGATACCGGCTTGCGTCCACATGCGGCTCGTCACGCGTGTTGATCAGAGGGCGGCGGTTCATTGTATCGATGCTCACAACCACGCTGAAGAAGTCCGCACGCTGCGAGATCTGATAGACGCCGGGCTCGCCCTGCGCACTCTCGGCTTCGATGCCCATCTTGCCCGCACCCGCGAAAATCTGGCGAGTTATGAGAAACGGCAGCATTCCAGCAACAATCCGGTCCCACGCGATATCGCGTCTCATCAGGTAATTGTCGTGGCAACCATAACTATGCCCGGCAAAGTCGGTGTTGTTTTTGTAAAGCCGAACGTCAAATCCGGAAGGCAACTTCTGATTTCTGCGTCGTGCGCACTCTGCCAGAATGCGTTCCCCTGCTTTATCCTGGGCAACGATCTGCCGAAGCGTTGTGCACTCCGGGGTAGAATATTCCGGGTGCGCGTGATCGTTGTAAAAGCGCGCTCCATTCGAAAGGACGAGATCACTTTTTATTTCCTCAAAGCTGAGGGGGCGGCGCTTATCGATCTCGTAATAAGCCGATTCGTCGGTGTCCTGAAGCAACTCTCGCGCGCGAAACCCTCGTGCGTCGAGATGGGGGTCTTCCAGTTCGTAATCCCATTTCATCAGCGCGCCGTTCTCAGTATACCGCCGGACCAGCTCGATCGACTCGGCCACGACATCGACACTCTCCGCACCGCCGAGAGTGATGCCGTATTCCGTCTCCAGCCCAAAGACGCGTTTCATCAGGTCCTGCCCTTTTCCGATGTCACCCGGCCAATGTACGGATGGAGATCAAGTTAAACCGGCGCGGCACTGTGGTCATTTCTCTTCGCGGCTCAGATCACGCCAAAGGTTGCACGCGCTCGCGCATCAGAAACCGGTTTAACAGGCGAAATTTTTACAACGTTCTCCGGATCGTAATCGATCAGTTTCAGCCAGTCTTCGGTGATGTCGGTCGTCGGGAAAATATCGTTCTCCATGTACTCAGCATTAAAAGCGAGCTGCAAATCCGTTTCGCGAATTCCTTGCTCCTGTTGGGTGGCAATGGCCCGTTTAATCGCCATCGCTTTTGCACGCTCCACAATCGAGGCGATGATCGCGCCACTGATAAGATCGCTGCGGTAGAGCGTCTCCTTGCGACCGCTGCGCAGGGTCACTTCCAGGAATTTGTTCTCGTCGCGGCGCGTAAACTGCCAGTCTACAAAGCGCTCAATCAGACGCTCGATTGATGCGCCCAGGCCATCGGCTTCCTTGGCAAGCACGCCATCGTAAGGAAGACTGTCTGTGAGATAGATGCGGTAGATTTCTCGCGCGCCAGCTTTATCTGGCCGGCTAACCTTTATTTTTCGATCGATTCGGCCCGGCCGCAAAATTGCCGGGTCGATCAGATCAGCACGATTGGAAGCAAGGATGATGACTACGTCATTGAGCGAATCGATCCCATCCATCTCCGAGCAAAACATCGGGACCAGCGTCGAAAGAATGTTCGAATGACGCGATGCGCGGCGCGTGCCAAGAATCGATTCGGCTTCGTCGATAAATAAAAATGGCATGAAACCCTCGCCGCGTTTCTCGCGGGCCGTAGCAAAGATCTCACGCACCATTCGCTCCGATTCGCCCACCCACATGTTCAAAATCTCGGGGCCCTTAACGTGCATGAAATACTCCTGCATCTCAGCTCCCGTTTTTTCACAAAGCTGCTTGGTCAAATTATAGGCGGTCGCCTTCCCAATCAGCGTCTTCCCACAACCCGGCGGACCGTAAAGGAGAAAACCTTTCGGTGTAGCATGCTGAAACTTTTGGAAAAGCTCGACGTGCAAAAGTGGAAGCTCGATTGCGTCCTTGATCGCTTGCAGCGCCGTCTCCTGACCGCCGACCTTTTCCCACGGCAGCTCGGGCACATTGTCTAGATAATGTTCGTGCGACTTGGGGGTCGAGAGCGTTTCCAAAGCCATCCGGTAGTTTGAGTCGACACGGACTTCGTCGCCTGATTTCAAAGTGGAGTCGGCAAGATCGGCGGAACGCTGTAACACCATCGATTGCAATCCGTGCTCGGAACCGACCCGCAGCCGGTCTTTGCCGAGGACTTCGGTGACTTTTGTCACCGGCCCCGCGGTTTCGAATCCTAGGTCGCCAACGATGACGAACGCTTCGTTTACCAGGACGCGAGTCCCCTTTTTCAATTTCGCAAGTGGAATGCGAGGATCGACATTGCAATAATAGTCAGCGCCCCCAACAACGATGTGTGCCGTATCTTTCGAAGTGGCTCCGAGAAACGTGCCGATCCGGTTCGCAGGCGAAGTGACTTTTTTGATGACCTCCTCAAGCTTCTCGATCATTCGCCGCGCTTCGACCATCGTCTCCTGTTGGTCGGAAATCTGCGGACGCAGTTCCAACAGGTCGCGTCGAACGGGATCGCCCGGAGGCAACGACGCAATGACCTGATCAAATGAATCGAGGAGATTATCCGGACCCGAGTCCCCAACCCCGCCCTGAAGTCCCTCGCTGCGCTCGTCACTCATTTATGGTTTGGGTCAATCCGCCGAACCGTGTTTCATTATAGCGTTATCAGTCGCATCCGCAATCTTCACTCGCGAAATCTTTCGGAGTTCGACGCCACAATATACAAAATGTTCAACCATGATGTCGATCTCGTGTTGCGCAGAAGTCTCTCCTCAGAGAGTTGCGACTGACGATAGCCGCCTCTACAGTTTCTCCTTCCCGAGGAGTCTTAGCTCAATTGGTTAGAGCGCCGCCCTGTCACGGCGGAGGTTGCGGGTTCGAGCCCCGTAGACTCCGGATCGTTCTCTTTCGTTTAACGCGATGCGGTCGGCCATGGAGACTTGGTTCTTCCCCGCATTAGGGCGGCATCGAATGACCACCGCCCGGCGCCGACGATGACTAAAAAGAGCAGACCGAGCCACATGGAGAAATCCGTACGCGCCTCGTGCATCATGCTCCAGAAACCATATCGCGGCAGCTTCATCAGCGAGAATCCCCAGAAACCGTGGCCCAGAAGTACGGGAATTTTGGTCGAAACAATCGCAATGCTAATATCGATCAGCAGCACGATGGCTGCGAGCCGAGTTAAAAATCCAACGATCAGCAGGGCGCCACAAACTACTTCGCATCCGCCGACAAAAGGGCCCATCACTTCCGGATCTGGAATGCCTATTTTGGCAAGGCGTCCAGCGGCAAGGTCTTCCGGATAAAGAAATTTCTGAATTCCTTCGGACAGGAAAACGCTCCCGGCCATAATTCGCACAAGAACGGTGGCCGCAGGCGCATCTGTAATAAGAAGTTCGCGCATGTTCCGTCACATCTTCGGCGTAAACTGGGCGAGATCGTAAATGCCCAATCGCTTCTCGATTCCAGCAACCTTATCGACCACCTTCTCAAATCCGTCTTCGCCGAAAAGCTCGTCTTCTTTCTTCTCGAAGTCTTCACCTAAAGCATCGAACTCATGCGGGGAAACAATCTTGCGAAATGCGGGAAAGAGAACTGTGTCTTCGCGGGCCTCGTGCGGATTGTACATACGGATGAATTGCTGCATGGACGCGATGAGTTGCCCCCGCTCGGATTCATTCTTTAGCGATTGCAAGTTCGCGAAGCGCATCGTCACATCGGTAACCTGTCGCCCGGCCTGATGCTGTGCGCGCAGTACTTTCACGAGATCGAAAAGCAGATTGGCCTTTTCGAAACGCGGGAACAAAAAATCTTCCTCGAGCTTCTCGTGATAATCCTCGACAAAGCTGCGAATGATTCGCCCGGCGTCAGCCAAAGTGTCCGGTGGAAAATCCTGCTTCGCGTCGAGCCGTCGCAACACTTCGCCGTAAACCAAAAGCACGCGTTTCAAGACGCCATGCTCCCGCATCAAATCTTCAGGCGGACCGACCTCGGCTTCTTTTTCCTCACTTTTCTTTTCCGCTTCCGCGCCACACAGCAATCTCGTTCCTGCCAGGGTTGCGCCACTGAGAATGATGCCGCTCCTGAGAAAACCTCTGCGAGTAGCAATGCGTTTGTCTTGATGTCGATCCTTCACGTTTTGACTCGCTTGTGTCTAATCGGAGAATCGAGTCCTATTTCGCTGATGAGCGTATTAGAGAAAAAAAACGAGCACTGAGTTCACCGTCGCATGATGTGGATCGAGAGAATGCGGCTTTGATGACGAGCAAGCAGATAATCGACAAAGTCACCAATAATTGAGTTCGGCTTGTTTCCTAGTTTCGTTACAACTCGGCAAATCAAAGTGTGGCTGCGCCCGTGCCATTCCAGATTGATCGCGCCATGCGCGGTTTCGCTATGGATTTTGGCCCAGCCATGCGGACGACCCGGCCGCTGATGTTCCGTGGGAATCAAATCGAAGTGCCGGAGGCGCGGATCGGTCATGATCTTTTCCCGTAGCGATCCGCGTCCGGTTGTAATGACTTGAATCACCGTTTGCATTTAGTTCGATGCTATTAGCCAATTCACCCTAACGAACGCAAACTAAAACGAAATACCCGATCGTCGCATTTGCTCCAAGCCATTCCCCGTTGGCAGAGGCCGAGGTTCCCGCTACAGAAGTGAGCGATACATGACGTAAACATCAACGTATCCTTTTTTTGGATGACGAAATGCGCCCGGCAAAGTGCCCACAATTTTCATCCCGAGATCCTGCCAAAGTTTCACTGCGGCTTCATTCGTCGAAATGACGAAATTGAATTGCATCGCACGGAAACCGAGCCGGCGCGCCTCGTTCAGGCAATGCTCACCCAGCGCGCGGCCAATCCCCCGCCCCTGCGCTTCCTTTGCAACGATGAAAGCCGCATTCGCTACGTGGGTCCCGCCACCAGATTGATTCGGATGCACGGTGTAAGCCCCGACAATCTGTTTCTCTTGTTTTCCTCCAGATCCTAAGCGTTGCTCAGCAACGTAAGCATGCGCGCCAGGTTGAAACCAATAAGCCAGTGCATCGTTGCGTGAGATGTTTGGATTAATCGGATACGTCTCCTCTGCTGCGATCACCTCGTGAAAAATATTCCAGATCGCATCGTGATCTGCATCAGTCGCTTCACAAATTTTCATCTTTCTCGCCCTTGCTCCAACGGGGTCTTGTGACAAAGCGCGACCCACGCTCCGAGAGCAGCAAGTTTCTGCTCTGCGCGCCAGGGCCCTTTAGTAGATCGCCCAAGATTTTGAATCGTCTGCCCCACATCATCTTGAGGCTTTTTCAGTTGCGCGCCGGCTGTGACATAAGCGTCGTGCTCGAGAAGAATAGCCGTTCGAATGCCACTCGCGTTCAAAGCCTGCTCGAGCGCCGAGCGAAATACCTGGCCCTCGAGCGCGTGCGCACGAATGTGCGGATTCGCGATTGTTGCAGGATCACGCTGGCTTCCAACTACCAGGGAGGCGCGCGTTATCGAGTAACCTTTCCGCCGATAATCTGAGAGAAGTTTTGTGACCGTTTGTTTTGTTACGCAATGCACGATATCCGTGCGTCTGTTTGTCTTCTTTGCGTCCGTTTCAAGTTGTCCAAAGGTGGCGTGGTACGGCTGGCGCGTCTCGGGAACTCGTGGATCGCATAAATCAATCACTCGGTTATCGCGCAACGCCGGCGAATCAATTGGACCCGTCACCAACACAACAGCTGCCCAGCCCGATTTTACGCGAAAGCCCAGGGCTGCGGTTTCGGCATTCACCTGCTTTGAAATGTAACGGGAACCGTCGCCGCCCATTCCTGGCCGGGAGCGGATTTCCACTGCCGAAGCGTGCTGAGTGCAGATTGATCAAGGAGATTATTTCCAGTCGATTGGATAACCTGGACATTGATCACGTTTCCCCTGGCATTGAAACTTAACCGGAAACGCCCCGCCCACGCTACACCCCGACGAGAACGTACCTCAGAGGGAAACGCCGGCGCAGGCGCATAAACCAATCGCGGCTTAGGCGTCGGGCGAGGCGCGGGTGTAGGTGTAACGCCAGGTTGAGCAATCTCCGACCATCGAGGCTTTGCGTCCGGTGCAATTCGAGCCAGCAACGAGCCCACGGCGTTCGAAGGTCGAACGGTCGCTTTCTCGCCACCCGATACGACCACGCCGACAACCTCGCCATTCGCGTCCACAATCGGCGACCCAACTGAATCGGGCGGGAGTGTTGCCGCGATTTCCAAGCGATCGGGTTGCTGCGTTGAGATCGTTGTTTCGTGAGCAGCTTCGGCGCTCCCGGCCAACGCGCTGCCAACTACCCCAACCCGTGCGCCCATTTCCAGGTTTGGACTCTTACTCAACGTCAAGAACGGCACGCGCTTCACATCGGCTTGAAGAATAGCCAGGTCGAGCGTGGTAGAAGCGGCAAGAATCCCGCTCACATTGTAAATTCCCCCATCAGCCGTTTTCGCGACCGCATTGATCCCGCCCTCGACTGCATGCGCGGTCGTGATGAATCTGCCATCGTCTGAAATGAAAAAACCAGTCTCGGTGCGCAGCAACTTGCCAGACGAATCAAACATTGTGATCCAAAAGACTGCGGGTCGAACGCTGTTCTCCAGTCGTGACAAATTCAGAATTGGCCGCCGCCCAGCCTCTGCCTGTGCCGCCTGAGTTGGCGAGGATGATGGACTTGGAGATTGGATTGCAGTTGAAACCACAGGCGGCGATGGCGATTGGGCCGCTGCCGCTTCACCTATAATTTGACCAGTCGATTTTCGGCCGCAACCCGCCGTCGCAAATATCGCCAGATAAAGCGAGCATCTAAGGCTAAGCCGGAACGTTTTCATCAGTGGCTACGCGCGGATAGTGTGAAATACAGAGCATAGTCCAATCAAGCCGACAAAAAAATTGCCGCGACTTCCAGTCAAGCCGCGTGTCATCCCGAGCCTGCGAAGACGGCGAGGGACCTCTCACAGGCATGTCGGATAACACTTCGATCCTGCAGAGTGACCAACTGCGTGTGGGTGGGCTCCTTCGGCGCGCTTCGCCGCCTCGGGATGACAACGCCAGCGATACGAGCGATTCAATGCCGCTTAAAGTACTGAATTGCTCGCTCGTGTTTTTGGGCTGCCGCCTTTGTCTTGAAGGTTCCCAAATTCCGGCGCTTTCCAGTTTTCGGATTTTTCTTTTGTGAGTACAACCGATATCTGCCGGACTTGAGCTTCCTGATCATGCTGTCTTGATATCAAACTTCATGACATGAGCGTTGGTGAACCATTTGCACGCGCTCGGGCTACGCTGCAGTAGCAAAGCACAGCCAGAGCCGCGAGAATCCCCAAATCCAGCGTCAGGTGGGCCGGGAAACTCCAGTTCTGGCTCGCGTGACCGAAACAGCCGCAGGTGATGTCGAGTCCGCGAACTTTTGCAGCAATCGTGGCGGCAAGGAAGACCACAACCAGCGCAGTCAAAATCGACAATGCGCCGCGATAGAAGAGGCGAAAAATCAGGGCGACGCCGCAAAAAATTTCCAACCACGGCAAATAGAACGCGAGCCCCACTCCGATAGTCCACGGCAGAATTTTGTAATGATCGATGTCGTGAGCGAGCTGGACCGGATCGAGTGCCTTAAGCGCGCCGGCATAGATGAAAATTGCGGCAAGAATAAGATCGACGATCCGCCAGATGAGATTGCCAAGTGAAAAGCGCATCTTCTACAAAGGCAGCCAACGTCCAAAGCCCAACTGCGCGGTGAAACGGTGAAACGGAGAAACGGAGAAACGGAGAAACAGGGACTTCGCCGATTCGCCCACTCGCCGATTCGCCGATTCTGTCCGTCTAAATTGAACGTTCAGCATTGGCGTTGAGCGTTTGGCGTTTGTTTCATCTGCTCTTCTTGACCCACCCTTCCCAGCCGCCCTCGAGCACGAACACATCAGGAAGCTGCGCTTCCCTGCGTAGCCGTTCGGCCACTTCACGGGCGAGATCGCAACTTTGAGCACTGCAATAGATAACGACCTTTTTCCCGGGCGACCACGCGGCCAAAAACTGTGGTAGCAATTCGTTCCAGCGATCTTCGTTCAACGAAATGGCACCAGGCACATGCTCACGAGCGAACTCGTCATCCGGACGAGCGTCGATCCAGATGGCACCGTCACCCCACTGGCGCGCCTGATCGATGCTCACCATTTCCGAAGGCGGAATTGGTGATTGCCAGGAGATCTTGTCGCGAAAATAAATCGCTTGCCCTACGCCCGGAAGAAGCGCGAACGCTGCAAGAATGAGCGCCTGGCGTGGCAGTGAAAATTTCAACGTGTTTGACTACCTGGCGCAGGCGGACGAGCCGGGGCGGTCGGGGCAGCCGGAGCTTTCTGACCAGCCGGGGCAACCGGCGCAGTCGGAGCAGTCGTGATGCGGGCGGTGGCGTAAAATGTCTTTGGCGAATTCTCGGATTGAATCGTCAAGGTCGAAGCAATGGGACGACTCGTTTCGTTAGGTTGGACGTCAACTTTGAACTGTCCTTCGCCCGTTTCCGCGACTTTGGTCTGAAAATCCGGACTCGATGACGTGACCTTGATATTTTTCACACTAAAATCCTTGCCGGCATGGACCGTGATTGTCTTCGGATCCGGCTTTTCGCCTTGTTTCCAGAACACAAAAGTCGGACTGATCTCTAATTCCTGCGGGATAATAGCCTTGAGAGTCAGGACCGTTTTCTGATTCGCGGCCTCATCGGTTTCTACCGTCACCGTTTTGATCTGAGTGCCTGTGCGATCGCCAATGTTAAACGTGGCCGTGATCTCGCCTTTTTCGCCGGGCCCAACCTGATCCTTTTGCGATTGCGCAGCCGTGCAACCGCATGAGGCATGGACCGACTTAAAATGAATGGGGGTCTTGCCGGCGTTCTGATATTTGAAATGACCGATCGCCTGTTTGTCACCACGCGCCGGGTGCAGTTCAACGGAAGTTTGCTCCCATTTCAGGTCGGCGCGCGCAGTCAGGCAAAGAATGAACGACAACGTAAGAGTGAGAATGTGGGTTTTCATTTTTTAGAATGGAAGCGCGTAATATAATCAGAGACGGCGTCGCGCCAAGTGCGAGGTGATATCCCCGTCGAGCTCGTGTATTTCGCGGTGGAAAGCACCGAATAAACAGGGCGACGGGCGATCCAGTTGGCCATGTCCTGTAATTTCTGCGCTCCAATCGTCTTCGCTTTGAGAGGAAAGCCGGCATCATGGCAGCAATCCACTGCCCATTGCGCGTATTCCTGCCAGCTACACTTCCCGGCGTTCGCGAAATGCAAAATCCCTCCCGAGACATTTCCGTCAAAAAACTGGGGGAGCATCGCGGCAATATCCAACGTGTATGTAGGGGTTGAAAATTTGTCCGCCACGGCATCGACGGCGTCATTTTCCCGCGCCTGTTGGACCATTGCGTCGATAAAACTCGGACGATCCGGCCCAAAAACCCAGGAGACGCGCACAACGAGATTCTGACCCTGCGCGGCGAGGACATTGTTTTCTCCGGCCAGCTTCGATTCACCGTAAATGCTGATGGGTTTTGCTTCATCTTCTTCCGTGTACGGTTCACGTTTTTCTCCATCGAACACGTAATCAGTGCTGAAGTGAATCAGTCTGGCGTTCTTTTCGTCGCAAATCTCTGCAAGAACCCGCGGCGCCTCTGCGTTAATGAGAAATGCCAGGTCCGGTTGCGTTTCGCAGAGGTCGACCTTCGTGAAACCGCCTGCGTTGATCAGAACGTCAAAACTAGTGTTGCGCAGTTTCTCGCGCACTGAGCGTAAATCGGAAAGATCAAGTTGCGTGTGATTAAAGCCGGCGACGTCGAATTTGTCGCTATATTCGCGCAGGAGCGCTGCGCCAAGTCGTCCGCCCGCGCCAAGAATTGCAATTTTCATGCTCTATGTAAGAACAACTATGCGCCCATGCCTTTGGCATCGAGTAGTTGGAGCGATCAGTATCTTCCGGCGCGCTCAAGCAACGGTTGCCACCACGACCGGTTTTCGCTGTACCACTGGATCGTTTCATCGAGGCCTTCCTTGAAATTGTGGCGCGGTTTCCAGTTCAGCTCGCACTGCGCAAACGACGAGTCAATCGCGTACCGGCGGTCATGACCAAGTCTGTCGGTAACAAATGAAATCAGGCTGTGTGGCTTGCCCAGTTTGTCGAGAATCATTTTTACAAGATCGATGTTCACCATCTCCCCGTCGCCGCCGAAATTATAAATCTGGCCAGGTTTCCCCTCGAAAAGCGCGGCCACGATGGCAGCGCAATGATCCGTGACATGGATCCAATCGCGCACATTCAGGCCGTCGCCATAAACCGGCAGGGGTTCATCACGAAGCGCCTTGATGATCATCAGCGGAATCAGTTTCTCGGGAAACTGATACGGTCCGTAGTTGTTCGAACAACGGGTCACCAGTACTTCCTGGCCGTAGGTCTTGTGACAGGCAAGCGCGAGCAGATCGGCGCCAGCTTTGCTGGCCGAATAAGGCGAACTCGCATCGAGCGGCGATCGTTCGGTGAATTTACCGGTAGGGCCAAGCGAACCATATACTTCATCGGTCGAGACCTGAATGAAGCGCTGAACGCCATGCCGGCGTGCGCAATCGAGCAGCACGCTCGTGCCGATGACATTTGTGTGAATGAAATTGAGCGGATCGTTGATGCTGCGGTCCACATGTGATTCAGCCGCGAAATTGACGACCGCATAGAATTGATGCTCGGTCATGAGCGCGTCCATCTGATCGGCGTTTGCGATATCGGCTTTGAAAAACTCGTAGTGTTCGCCATGTTCTTCGACCACGCCATCCAGATTGGCGAGGTTGCCCGCGTAAGTGAGGACATCCACGTTGGACACATACGCGGGCTTGTAATGTTGCAAAATATACCGAATAAAGTTGCTCCCGATGAATCCACAGCCACCGGTTACGAGAATGCGCATGGCAGCGCGTACTAGCAGCGCCGAAGGCGGCGCGCCAGCAGAATATTCTCCCGGGCTCGCCGGACTGCGCGATCATTTGGAAGCGTGGCGAGCCCGCCTGGCAGAGACAGGCTGGACTCCCTGGTTAATCCTGGGGCTGGCAGCGTTCCTGCGTTTTTTTCTGCTGGGTATCAAGCCGCCGCATTTCGATGAAGGCATCAATGGCTGGTTTGTGGATCAGGTCTTGCATAATGGGTTTTACAGATACGATCCGACGAATTACCACGGGCCGCTGCACTTCTACGTCCTGCTGCTATCGGAAAGTTTGTTTGGCCGGAGTGTCTGGGCACTGCGGCTGCCTGTTGTGCTAGTGAGCATTGCTTGCGTCTGGCTGACTTTAAAGTTTGAGCCATTAGTCGGGCGAAACGTTAGTCGAATAGCAGCGTTAACCATGGCGGTTTCTCCCGGATTTGTTTTCTACGGGCGTTACGCGATCCACGAAGTGTGGCTGCAATTCTTCTCGATGATGTTCATCCTGGGGCTGCTCGGTCTTTGGAAATCTGGGAGGGTGAATTACCTATGGTATGCAGGGATGGGAACAGCCGGGATGATTCTGACCAAGGAAACCTACGCGATTCATCTCGCCTGCGCGGTGCTAGCCATTCCAGTTCTGATGGTTTTCTCCGCGCTAAGCCGCGTT
>Ga0307278_10000808_pt1 | contig 15430 bp, 12 predicted proteins | sample ER_DNA_117_FD_194482 | JGI IMG/M metagenome (GOLD analysis project Ga0307278, IMG submission 194482) | Bulk soil microbial communities from the East River watershed near Crested Butte, Colorado, United States - ER_DNA_117 | ecosystem: Environmental > Terrestrial > Soil > Floodplain | place... | reverse complement strand
GGTGGAGGCTCTCGCACCGCCGCAGCGCCAAGGTAGGAGTCGAGACCCTGGTCGGCCGACAGGCCACCGTCGTGATGCCCTGCCGACCGCGAGGTCAGGTCCGGGTCGCGGGCGAGCTGTGGCAGGCGACATGCGCCGAAGGTGCGGATCCGGGTGACACCGTGCGTGTGATCGCCGTCCACGGTCTGGCGCTCACGGTTACCCGCTGATGCGGCTACGGCTCGCGCTCGAGTACGACGGCACCGGCTTCCGCGGCTGGGCGGCGCAGCCCGGGTACCGGACGGTGGAGAGCGTCGTGCGGGAAGCGCTCGATGCGGCCTTCCCGAACTGGTCGTCGCTCGCCGTCGCCGGTCGGACCGACGCCGGCGTGCATGCGGCCGGCCAGGTCGCCAGCGTCGACGTCGAAGGCGGGCCGCCGCCGATACGGGCCTCGGACGCGCTCAACACGCATCTTCCCTCCGACGTTGCCGTTGTTCGGGCAGAGGAGGCGGCACCGGATTTCCATGCGCGCCATTCGGCCCGCTCGCGGACGTATCGGTACCGACTCTTCACGCGTCCCACGCCGTCACCCTTCGAGACCAACCGCAGCTGGTGGTACCCGCGCCCGCCCGACGAGGCGGCGCTCTACCGCTCGGCGCAGATCCTTCGCGGCGAGCACGACTTCCGCGCCTTTACGCCGACCGAGACGCGGCACGAGCGCTTCGTCAGAGCCATCCAGGAGGCGCGCTGGGAGCGCGACGGCGATCACCTCGACTTCTGGGTCACCGCCGACAGCTTCCTGCGCCACATGGTGCGGACGGCGGTGGGCACGATGCTCGAACAGACGCCGGACGAGCTCGAGGCGCTCCTCATCGGTCGTCCCCGCCGCGAGGCCGGTTCGACGGTGCCGCCGTGGGGCCTCTACCTCGACCGCGTCGCGTACTAGAGAACCGGCCGCATGCGGCCGATTCTCTACGATCGAAGGGATGCGCTTCCCCGTGGTCCTCTTCGATCTCGACGGCACGCTGCTCGACTCCGGCTGGATGATCCTCGCCTCGATGCAGCACGCCACACGAACGGTTCTCGAGCGGGAGATCCCGGACGACCAGTTGCTCGCGCAAGTCGGCGGATCCGGCCTCCGCGACCAGATGCGCGAGCTCGATGCGGATCGGGCCGAGGACCTCGTCGCCGTCTACCGCGAGCACAACGAGGCACTCCACGACGACCTCGTGGCATGCGACGGTGTCGTTCTACTGCTGGCGCAGCTGCAAGCGGAAGGTCGCCGGCTCGGCGTCGTCACGGCGAAGCGGCATGCGACGGTGGCGCTCGCTGGCCACGCGCTGCCGTTCCTCGCCGACCTCGACGTCATCGTCGGCTGGGACGACACGGAGCGCCACAAGCCGCACCCAGACCCGATCCTCTTCGCGTTGGAGCGCCTGGGCGCGGCCCCCGACGAGGCCGCGTACGTCGGGGACTCGCCCTTCGATCTCGCCGCCGCACGCGCGGCCGGCGTCTTCGGCGTCGCCGTCACCTGGGGGCGCATCCACTCGAGTGAGCTCCTCGCTGCCGAGAACCCGGACGCTCTCGTCGACACGCCGGAGGAGCTCCTTGGCGTCCTCTGACCTTGCCGCGCGCGTCGCCGAGCTCCGCAAGGAGATCGACCACCACCTCTACCGCTACCACGTCCTCGACAATCCTGAGGTCACGGATGCCGAGTACGACCGCCTCTACGACGAGCTCCGTCGGCTCGAGGACGAGCATCCCGAGCTGCAGGACCCCAACTCGCCGACCATGCGGGTGGGCGCGACGCCGTCCGACAAGTTCCGGAAGGTCGAGCACCTGCAGCCGATGGGATCGCTGGAGAAGGTCACGACCGACGAGGAGCTCCAGAAGTGGGCGGCCGACGTCCGCAAGCGCCTGGACTCGGACGAACCTGTCAGCTACGTCACGGAGCCGAAGATCGACGGCTCCGCGGTCTCGCTCCTCTACGAAAACGGCGTCTTCACCCGTGGGGCGACGCGCGGCGACGGCGAGCGCGGCGAGGACGTGACGACGAACCTGCGCACCATCAAGTCCATCCCACTGCAGATGCGAGTGCTCGACGGCGAGACGCCGCCGGCGGTGCTCGAGGTTCGCGGTGAGGTGTACATGCCGCTCTCCTCCTTCAATCGGCTCAACGAGCGCCTCGTCGCGCAGGGGAGGAAACTCGCTCCGAACCCGCGCAACGCGGCGGCCGGGTCCCTGCGGCAGCTCAATCCGCGGATCACGGCGGAGCGTGAGCTCTCGACCTGGGTCTACGGCTTCGGCGCGGCCGAGGAGGTCAGCTTCGCTAGCCAGCTCGAGGCGCTGCAGTGGCTACAGGAGCACGGGTTCCGCACGAACCCCTTCGTCGAGCGTCACGAGACGGTCGAGTCGGTCGCGCGCGTCTGCCGGGAATGGGAGACGCGGCGCGCCGAGCTCGACTACGAGATCGACGGCATCGTGATCAAGGCCGACTCGCTCGACCAGCAGGGGCGGCTGGGCGCGCTCCACGGGCGTCCGCGCTGGGCGCGTGCCTTCAAGTGGGCGCCGATGACCGCGCAGACGAAGCTGCTGAAGGTCCACATCCGCGTCGGACGCACGGGCGCGCTCAACCCGTGGGCGCAACTCGAGCCGGTCGAGGTCAGCGGCGTCACCGCCTCGAGCGCGACGCTCCACAACGAGGACGACATCAACCGCAAGGACCTTCGTGAAGGCGACACGGTGATCGTCCAGCGCGCCGGCGACGTGATCCCGCAGGTCGTCGCTCCGGTGCTCCCGCACGCGCGCGGGACGAAGCGGTTTCGGATGCCCGCGAAGTGCCCGCTCTGCGGAGCGGGGATCGTGAAGCCGGAGGGCGAGGTCATGCATCGCTGCCCGAACCGCGCGTGCCCCTCTCGCGGCCTCGAGACGCTGATCCACTGGGTGCAAGCGGCGATGGACATCGAGGGCGTCGGGGAGCAGTTCGTACGCCGTTTCTGGGACGAGGGCCTGTTGCGCTCGATGCCCGATCTCTACCGGATGACGGCGGAGCAGCTCGCCCAGCACGAAGGGTACGGTGAGATCTCGGCGCGGAATGCCGTCGAGGCGATCGAGCGGTCGAAGCAGCAGCCGTTCCGGCGCGTCCTCCTCGGCCTCAACATTCCGCATGTCGGCTGGGTGACCGCGCAGAATCTGGTCCGCCACTTCGGCACCATCGACGCGCTCACGGCCGCGAGCCAGGAGGAGATCATGGAGGTCGAAGGCGTCGGGCCGGATCGCGCCGAGGCGATCGCCGAGTGGTTCTCCGACGAGGACAACCGGAGGCTCGTCGAGGAGCTTCGCGAACTCGGTCTCCGCTTCGAGGCGGGATCGGAGGACCGGCCGGTGGAGGGGCCGCTGTCCGGCAGCACGTACGTGATCACCGGGACGCTGGAGCAGTTCTCGCGCGAGGAGGCGAAGACCCGGCTCGAGGCGCTCGGTGCGAAGGTCGCGGACTCGGTCTCGAAGAAGACGACGGGTGTGATCGCCGGCGAGAGCCCCGGATCGAAGCTCGAGAAGGCCCGCCGCTCCGGCGTCCCGGTCCTCTCGGAGCGGGAACTGGTGCAACTGCTCGAGCAGTCGCGTTAAGAACTCGTTTCAAAATGAAGCCTTGAGCCGAACCGTCACTCTGAAACGAGTTCTAAGGCGTCCGACTCGCGCCCGGCGCATCGCGGCCGGGCAACGACCTACCCGGCATGCGCCAGGACGGTCACGAAGCGGTCCTGCGCAACCCGCGCCGTCCACGCGTTGATCGGCGAGCCGTTGTTGATGATCGCGAAGGCGTAACGTCCGTTCACGAAGCCGGCCAGCGAGGAGGAGACCAGCGTCGTCCCGGTCTTCGCGACGACGCGGCCCCGCGTCGCTCGCCCCAGGAGCCGGTCGCTGAGCGTCCCGGTCCTTCCGGCGACGGCGAGCGCGCCGACGAACGGCTTGTGGATCGACGGCGAGGCCCAGGCAGACTCCAGCAGCTCCACGAGCGAGCGCGTGGTCAACCGGTCGAGCCGCGAGAGGCCGGATCCATCGGCGAGCCGGACGCCGCCGAGCACGACGCCGTCGACCCCGAGCAGCTCACGGATCACGGCCGAGCCGGCGGCGGTCGTACCCCCCTGTCCGCGCAGCGCGCCCAGCTGTTTCACCACCATCTCCGCGGTGAAGTTGTCGCTCTCCTGGGCCATGAAGCGAAGGATCTTCCAGAGAGGTGCCGAGTGAGCCGTTGCGAGCACGGTGCCGGCGCCGTTCCCGGACTGCCGCGCCGCGGTCGCCCGCCCGGTGACATGGACGCCGACGGCTGACAGTGCATGCTTCAGCTCGGCGGCGGCGGCTGCCGCCGGCCAGCGTGTCTCGCGGCCCTGGAAGATCGCACGGTCGGTGATGAGCGCCGAAAGCGGCGGGCACTCGCTCATGTAGTAGGAGGACTTCCAGCCCGGCGCGGTCCGCCGGCGGTCGTAGAAGGACTCGTCTCCGAGGATCCTCCCCTGAATCCGCCGGATGCCCGACCCTCTCACCCTCGTTGCGAGCGTGTGGATGCTCGCGGTCGATAGCGTCGGATCTCCGTATCCGCGTAGAACGATGTCGCCTCGCCACGTCGCTCTGTTCCGCCGTCCCTCGCCGAGCACCTCGGTGTGGAAGCGAAACGTCGCCCCGAGCGCGGTCAGCGCCCCGTACATGACCGGAAGCTTCTCGACCGAGGCTGGCGCGAGAGGCCGCATGGAGTTCTTGGCGTAGACGACCTCGCCGTTACGGAGGTCGACGGCGAAGGCTGCCGTTCGCGTGGAGCCGAGCCCCGGCGCGGAGAGCGCCTTCGCAAGCTTCCGTGCGAGCGTCGGCTTCGTCGCGGCGGGCGACGCCGAGGCCACGGGCGCAAGCAGCACGGCGAGCGGTACGAGCAGGGCGACGCGACGCACGCGTACATTGTTCGGGCCGGCACCGGACGGCGTCAAACGCGCGAGCGTCTCGTCTATCTACTTCCCCCGGATAAACGCCTGCGGCAGGCCGGACCGGGTCGGCGGGGGAAAACGGAGCCACTCCCCCCGAACCGCAGCTACGAGCTGCCGACAACGTTTATCCGGGGGAAGTAGCTAGGTCGACGGCTGACGAGCGGGCTTCAGCGACTGCATGTCGCGCGCGCGGCTCCGCAGCTCGGCGAGCCGGTCGCGAAGCCGGGCGAGCTCGCCGTCGGTCTTCGCCAGTCGCCGCGCGAGCCTCGAGAGCTCGCGAACGCGCTCGGCGTCCCCGTCCTCGAGCTGGGCGGCTGCCTCGCCGATCCGGCGGTGGATTCGCCAACGCTCGGCCTCGAGCGAGAGCGCCTCCGCGTACCCGTCGGTGAGTGTCCGTTCCACCTCGTCGGGAGCCGCCGGCGCGTCGATCAGCTCTTCGATTCGATCGAGTAACGCGCCCCCCATCGCCTTCCAATTATCGGCGACGCCGACGACCCGCACCATGGGCCGTTCGGCCTATCTTCGAGGTCGCGCGGACCTAGCGAGAAGGAGTTACGCCAGCCCGCTGCGGACGGCGTAGACAGCGGCTTGGATTCGGTTCTCGATCTGGAGCTTCACGAGGATGTTCGAGATGTGGTTCTTGACCGTCTTCGGGCTGATCATCAGGTCGCGCGCGATCTCGGCGTTGTCCTTGCCGTTCGCGATCAGGCGCAGCACCTCGAGCTCGCGAGCGGACAGCTCGGATCGGACCGTCTCCGCCGCCTGCGGCACGGTGCTCGCGGCACGCAGGCGTTGGAGCACCTTGGCCGCGATCTGCGGCGAGATGAGCGACTCGCCCACGGCGGCTGCCTGGATGCCGCGGACGAGGTCGTGGATCGAGGAGTCCTTGAGCAGGTAGCCGCAAGCGCCGGCCAGGATCGCGTCCATCACGTCGGCGTCGTCGTCGGAGATCGTGAGCACGACCACGCGGGTGAGCGGTGCCGCCTGGGCGATCCGCTGGGTCGCTTCGACACCCGCCATGCCGGGCATGTTCAGGTCCATCAGCACGACCTCGGGCGCGAGCTCCCGGACCAATCCGAGCGCCTCCGCGCCGTCCCCCGCCTCGCCGACGACGCGTATTCCTTGCTCCTCGAGCAGGTTACGGAGTCCGGTCCGAAACAGGCCGTGGTCGTCGACGATCAGGACTCGGATGCCGCTCGTCGCCACCCCGCCATTCTCGCGTTCGGCTGTTCCGTCGAGCGTTTCGCCCACAGCGTCGCCCCTCCCCCGATCAGGCGGGGAAGTGTACCTAGTGAATGGTGATCGTGACAGTGCGCGCACCCCAGGCGAGCGCCTGCGCGTAGGTCGGGAACCACACGTCGATTCTCGCCCCGATGATCGCGCTGCCCGTGTCGGCCGCGACACCCTCACCGTAACCGGGGATCGTCATGCGCGTTCCCATCGGAATGACGGACGGATCCACGGCCACGATTCCCGGGCCCACCGGAAGCCCGCTCGCCGTCGTGCCGGGGAGCGAGTACGCGGTGGCGATCACCGTCAAGCGGCGCCCGCCAACCACGGGCGCGGTGGCGGGCGCCGGCGGGGCGGCCGTGACCGCGGGAGCCGGCGGCGGGGCTGACGCAGCGACCTCCTCCGCGCGCTGCTCCGCCTCCTGGGCACGCTTGTCGAGGGAGGCGATCTGCGACTCGTTCAGTCGCCGCTGGGCCGTCAGGCGCCCGACGTAGGCTGCGCGCTCCGCTCGGGCCGATTCGAGCGACGCGGCTGCTGCTTCGGCCTCGCGCCGGAGCGCATCCAGCCGAGTCTCTCGGGTGGCGAGCGACCGCGACAGCAGCGCGAGCTCGCTCCGCGCCCGCCCCGCCTCCGCGGCGATCTGCCGGTCGAGCTCCGCGAAGCGTTTGACGTGGTCGAGGCGTGTGAGCGCCTCGTCGACGGAGGCCGAACCGAGGATCACCGCCAGGGGGTCGATCTCGCCCTCCTCGTAGAGCGCGAGAACTCGGCGCGCGAGATGGCGCTGTGCTGACCCGAGCGTCCGTCGCGCGAGCCGAAGGCGGGCCCGTGCCTCCGCCCGCTGGCGCCGCACGTCGGCCGCCTGCGCGGCGAGCTGGTCGACGCGGGAGAGCGCGCCGGCGCGCTCGCTCTCGAGCGCGTACAGCTGGAGCAGCGCCGCGTGGGATTGCTCCGCGAGCGTGGACGTCTCCCTTCGCAGTTCCGTCGCGCGCGATCGGAGTTGGGAGGGACGGTCGGCACCACCGGCGTCCACGGCAACGCATGCCGTAACGACGGCAACAAAGGCGACGAGAAATCGCGCCGCGCGGGTGGGCCGTTCCGCGCGCACAATCGGGGACGCTACCAAACGATCCAACATTGTGCTTTGTAATTTTTTTGCAAATTGGCACGGTTTTGCGCTGAAGTGGCGCGGTTTTGCCCTGTAGCGGCGACTTGCGCCCGTCCGGCGTCGCTGCTAGGGTGCCGCGCTTGTGACGCACCGGAGCCTGCTCGGGCGCCCGTCCCGAGAGCGTCGAACTGGGAAGATGCGGCGGGCGTCGTTCCTCATCATCGCGTTTCTGGGCGCGTTGTTTTGGGCATCCCAAACGCCTGCCGAGCCACCCTCGATTGCCGCCAAGGAGGCCGAGGTTCAGAGCGTTCTCGGCCAGATCCAATCGCTCGACTCGAGCCTGAGCGCGGCGATCGAGGCGTACAACTCGGCGACGGCGCAGCTCGAGCAGGTGCGCAGCGATTTGCGCGTGAACACCCACCATCTGGTGATCGCCAAGGCAAGCCTGCGGCGCTCGCAGCGGACGCTCAACGAACGCCTGGTCGCCCTCTACACGTCGGGTGAGGATCAGTCGACGCTGGCCGTCCTCCTGGGTGCGACGAGCCTGGACGACTTCATCAACCGGGTCGAGACCGTCAACCGCGTCTCCGACCAGGACTCGACCGTCCTGAAAGACGTGGAGCGCTCGCGTGCGGAGGTGCAGCGGCGGCAGGTCCGGCTACGACATGCGCGTGCGAGGGCCGAGGACCTCGTCGCGGAGCGCGCTGCGGCCAAGCAGTCGATCGAGCAGCAGCTCGCCGAGCGGCGGCAGCTCGTCTCGTCGATCAGAAGCGAGATTCAGCGCATGAAGGAGGAGGAGGCGCGGAGGCAGGCCGAGCTCGCTCGGCAGGCGCGCGAGCGTGCTTTGCAGGCGGCCACCGCGCCGGCCTTCACGCCGAGCACGGACGGCACGAGCTCGTCTGACGGCTCGAGCTCGTCCTCGTCGTCCTCGTCGTCCTCGTCGTCCTCGCCCGCACCGGCCGTCACGGCACCGAGTCGCGGCGGTGTCGTGTCCATCGCGATGCAGTACCTCGGCGTGCCGTACGTGTGGGCGGGTGCATCTCCGAGTCAGGGCTTCGACTGCTCCGGATTTACGATGTACGTCTTCGCGCAGGTCGGGGTCTCGCTCCCACACGGCGCGTCTGGGCAGTACGGGTATGGCGTGCCAGTCTCGCGCAGCCAGCTGCAGCCAGGCGATCTCGTGTTCTTCGACGGCCTCGGCCACGTCGGCATCTACATCGGCGGAAACCAGTTCATCCACTCGCCCCACACCGGCGACGTCGTCAAGATCTCCGACATGACCGGCTGGTACTCGTCGACGTACGTCGGCGCCCGCCGCATATAGCGAACCACAGGGTTCCGCCACTGGCCCCCTCCTTAATCGGTTGACGCGCGTCCCGCGGTCTGGCTGCGGCGGGCTAAGCCCGCCTCCGCCGATTCGGCCTCATTCGAGCGTCAGGCAGGCCGGGAGGTTCACGGCCGCTCGGCCGGGTCAATAACTGGTCGCTCAACACGAGTTGACTCCAACTTCCGGCGTATAGAGTCCGTCAACTCGTGACCCGCGCCCCTCTGAGTCGGCGGAGCCGGGCTCAGCCCGGCGGGAGCCAAGCGCGGGAAGCGCGTCTGCTTCCAAAACGTCGCTGAAAGTCGTCATGTCCCCTGGCGGGCCGTGCCCGGCCAGGGGCGGACTTTCAGCGATAAAGATCGGAGATCTCGTCCGCGAAGTGCTGTTCGACGACGCGGCGGCGGAGCTTCATGGTCGCCGTCAGCTCTTCCTGGTCGATCGAGAAGTCGCGTGGGAGGATCGCGAAGCGCTTGATCTGCTCGAAGCGGGCCAGCTTGCCGTTGATCTCGCCGACCGAGCGCTCGAGCTCGGCCCGGAGGCGCTCGTCGTGAGCGAGCGCGGCCACGTCGTCGTCGGCCCCGTGCCGGGCGGCCCACCGCTGCGCCTCCGGCTCGTCCAGCGTGAGCAGTGCCACCACATGGGGGCGCCGGTCGCCGACGAGGACGGCGTGCGAGACGAGCTCGATGCGCTTGAGGGCGTTCTCGATGTTCTGCGGCGCGACGTTCTTGCCTCCCGCTGTGACCAGGATGTCCTTCTTGCGGTCGGTGATGGTCAGGAAGCCGTCCTCGTCGAGCTCCCCGACGTCGCCCGAGTGCAGCCAGCCCTCCCCGTCGAGGACCTCGCGCGTTGCCTGCTCGTCCTTCAGGTAGCCGGCAAAGACCGTCTGGCTCCGGATCAGGATCTCGCCGTCCTCGGCGATCCGAAGCTCGAAGCCGGGAAGTGCCAGCCCGACGGTTCCGAACTTGAAGCGATCGAGGCGATTGACGGCGCACGCGGTCGTGCATTCGGTGAGGCCGTAGCCCTCGAGGATCAGGATGTCGAGCGCATGGAAGAACTCGCCGATCTCCGGCGCCAGCGGCGCGGCGCCAGAGATTGCGAAGCGAAGCCGACCGCCGAGCCTCTCCTTCACCTTCGCGTAGACGAGGCGGTCCGCAAGCCGGTGCCTGATCGCGAGCGTCGCCGGAATCGCTTCGCCGCGCTGGCGGAGACGAGTCGTGCGGTAGCCCACGGCGAGCGCCCAGTCGATCAGGTGTCGCTTCATTCCCGTGGCCGAGTCGAACTGACCCTTGACGGCCGCATGGACCTTCTCGTAGAGGCGAGGCGCGCTCGGGAGGACGGTCGGGCGTACGTGCGGCAGGACCTCCCCGACGCGATACGGGTCAGGACAGAACGCAATCGTGAAGCCCACGTACGGCCCGGCGAGGTGCATCAGGCGTCCGAAGTTGTGCGCCAGGGGAAGCCAGAGCAGCATCACGTCGTCGGCCGTGATGAAGTTGTCCAGCCGATCGATGACCGCCGCCATCTCCGAGTAGTTGCGGTGACGGATCACGCACGCCTTCGGCTGCCCGGTCGTCCCGGACGTGTAGATGTACGTGAAGGGATCCTCCTCGTCCACGGCTGCCTCGGCGCGGGCGAGCGTGTCCGGAGACTCCTCGCGGTACGCCCGGCCCTTCGCCTCGAGCTGCTGGAGCTCCGCGAACGTGAGCAGATGGCGTAGTTGGTTCCGCCCGCCGTTATCCTCGACGCGGGCCCGTTCGTCGTCCCCCTCGACGACCGCAACCACCGCTTCGGAGTGTCCGAGCAGGTAGTGACACTCGGGACCGCTGCTCGACGGGTAGATCGCCGCGGTCACGGCGCCGATCAGCGCGAGCGCGAAGTCGACGAGCGTCCACTCGAGCGCCGTTCGGCCGATGATTGCGACGACGTCGCCCTTGCCAACCCCGAGCGAGAGAAACCCGAAGGCAAGGTCCTCGACACGACGAGCGGCCTCCTCCCACGAGACCGACCGCCACCCCTCGTCCGTCTCGATCAGGTAGGCCGGATTCGTACGGGACTGCGACGTGGCTTCCCGCCACAGGCGCCCGATCGTACGGCCACCGGTGGTGGTCGCCGCCGCGCTCGTCCCGACGGACACGACGTCAGCCACGGCGCTAGCTTACTCCCGCGCTCCAGCCTGCAACCGGGATGGTGGGGCGTGCGGAAGGGAAGCGGCGTGTGGCGTTGAATGAGGCGTTCCCTGTAGGCTGTTTTCGCGGCTATGCGGACGATCTGGAACGGATCCATCAGCTTCGGCCTTGTCAGCATCCCCGTCGGGCTGGCGCCGGCGACGAAGCCCAAGGCACGGCAGTCGGACGTCAGCTTCCGGACCCTGCACCGTGAGTGCAAGACGCCGATCAAGCAGAGGCGCTGGTGTCCCTACCACGAGCGGGAGGTCGACTCCGACGAGATCGTCAAGGGGTGGGAGGTGGCGAAGGGGCAGTTCGTGATCGTCGAGGACGCCGACCTCGAGGCGATCGAGCGCCAGAGCGACTCGCGCTCGATCGAGATCACGCAATTCGTCAACCTCGCCGAGGTCGACCCGATCTACTTCGACCGCACCTACTTCCTCGTTCCCGGCGGTGCAGTCGCGCAGCGTCGCCCGTACGTGCTGTTGCTCGACTCGATGCGTGACATGGACGTCGCCGCGCTCGGGCGGATGGTCATTCGCGGGAGCGAGTACGTCTGCCTGATTCGGCCAAAGGGGGATGCGCTTGCGCTCGAGACGCTGTTCCTCGCCGAGGACGTCTACTCGCAGGCCGAGGTCAGCGAGGCTGTCTCCGAGACAGACGTGAAGGAGCCGGAGCTCGAGCTCGCTCGTCAGGTGATCGAGAGCCTCGTCGCAGAGTTCGACGCGCAGGTGTTGACGAGCCAGTACCGCCAAGACCTGCGTCGCATGCTCGAGGCAAAGCTCGCAGGCGAGGAGGTCGCTCGGCCCGAGCCCGTGGCCGAGGAGGCCCCGGTCATCGACCTCATGGAGGCGCTACGAGCGAGCGTTGCCGATGTGAAGAAACGTCGACCCGAGCCCGAAGAGGCGAAGCCGAAGCGGCCCCCCCGACGGCGCGCCGCCGCGAAGCGCTAGACAGCAGCCCCCTGAGGCTGCTGTCTATGAACCGCCTCGTTACGACTTCGGGGTCGGCGCGCGAAGCGCCTGGAGCTGCGCCTGGAAAAGCGTCTTGTCGATCTTGCCCTGGTAGATGGGAACCCCTTCCTCGATACAGAGGCGGATGACCTCCTGGCGATCGATCCCGAGCTCCTTCGACAGCTCCTCAGGCGTGAGGTGGTTCGCCATGATGCTCCCTTCTCCAGCGGGCAAGAACGAGAAAGCCCGCCGGCGCGACGCTCGACGGGCTCACGAGATACCAGTGTCGGTGCAGAGAACCAATGCCCGAACAGAATAGTCGACCAGTGCTGGCTGGAGCAACGAAGGTGCCGGGGCTCGAGGAGCACGTTGCAGACGCGAAGGGGGTGCGCATCCGGTACTTCCTGCGCCGTGGGGAGGAGGCGCCCCTCGTCCTCGTCCACGGCCTCGGCGGGGCTGCCTGCAACTGGACGCCCCTCGTGCAGTTGCTCGGCCGACGCTATCCCCTCCTGGTGCCGGATCTGCCGGGCCATGCCGGCTCGTCGCCGCTGCCCGCGACACCGCGGCTCGACCCGCTCGCGGACCGGCTTCTCCTGGTCGCCGAGCGCGAGCGGCTCGGCCCCGCCGTGCTCGTGGGTCACTCGCTTGGTGCGCTCGTCGCGCTGCGGGCGGCGCGCCGTTCGCCCGCCAGCGTGCGCGGCCTCGTCCTCGCCGGTGCCGCGGGCATCTCGTCGACCAGCCGACGCGCCCGGAAGGCGCTCACGATCACGTCGCTGGTCAAGCCCGGCCGGCGGCTCGCCCCCTATCGCGAGGTCGTTGCGCGCCGTTCGCGGCTGCGGAGGCTCGCGTTCTGCTGGGGCGCCGCGGACACCGAGGCGCTCGCGCCCGAGGCGGCCGAGCGGTTCCTGATCGGGCCGGCGCTCCACACCGACACCGTGTCCGCTGCTCGCGTACTGGTGACCGACGACGTCCGCGAGCAGCTCGCTGGCGTTCGCTGTCCCTGTCTGGTGCTCTGGGGGGCGCGCGATGCACAGGTCCCGGTCGGCGATGCCTGGGATTTCTCGCGACGCCTGCGCGCGCCGCTCCGGGTGATCGCAGACTGCGGGCATCTCCTGATCGGGGAGCGCCCGGACGCGTGCGCGGCCGCAATCGAGGGCTTCGTGGACTCGCTGGGTCGAGTCGAGATGAGTCCTTAGTCCGGCCGTGGGATCTCGGGGATCTCCCCAGTCGAGTCGAAGCGCTTGGCGAGGTGGGCCGAGATCGAGAGTCGCTAACCTTGACTGCCAGACCGTCGGGGTGTGGCGCAGCCTGGTAGCGCGCTCCGTTCGGGTCGGAGAGGTCCCCAGTTCAAATCTGGGCACCCCGATCAACGTGGGGGAAACCGGGTTTCCCCCACGGACCCCCTCCTGAGAGGCAGACGCGCGTCCCGCGTTGTGGCTCCCGCCGGGCTGAGCCCGGCTCCGCCGGCCCGAAAGGTCGGGCAGTATCTGCCCCGCGCAGGGCGCGTAAGACGCACCATTACTGCCAACATGGTCGAAGACCGTCATCGAACTGGGTTCGGAACAGACGTGGGCGACCTGGCCCGCTCGCTCGAGGCCGTCGTCGAGGGTGAAGTGCGCTTCGACTCGGGGAGCCGTGCGCTCTACGCGCACGATCTCTCCATCTACCGCCAGGTACCGATCGGGGTCGTCGTCCCGCGCTCGGTCGATGACGTGGTCGCGACAGTCGAGGCATGTCGAGCCCACGGCGCGCCGATCCTCCCCCGCGGCGGCGGCACGAGCCTCGTCGGGCAGTGCACCAACGTCGCCGTCGTCGTCGACTGCTCCAAGTACCTGAACGGGATCGTCGACCTCGACCCCGAGCAGAAGCTCGCCGTCGTCGAGCCGGGCGTGATCTGCGACCAGCTGCGGGACGCGGCGCAGCCCCACGGGCTGACATTCGGGCCAGACCCCGCGACACACGCCTGGTGCACGCTCGGGGGCATGATCGGCAACAACTCGTGTGGGGTTCACTCCGTGCTGACCGAGCTGTACGGCCAGGGCCCCCGGACGTCCGACCAGGTCGAGGAGCTCGAGATCCTGACCTACGACGGCGAGCGGCTCCGCGTCGGGCCGACAGCCGACGACGAGCTCGAGGCAATCGTGGCCGCCGGAGGCCGGCAGGGAGAGATCTACCGGCGGCTCCGCGACATCCGCGACCGCTACGGCGGCCTCGTGCGCGAGCGCTTCCCCGACATCCCGAGGCGCGTCTCCGGCTACAGCCTGGACGAGCTCCTTCCCGAGCACGGGTTCAACGTCGCACGCGCGCTCGTGGCCACCGAGGGCACCTGCGCTTTCATGCTCCAGGCGACCGTCCGGCTCGTGGAGAGCCCGCCCGCGCGCGCGCTCGCGGTCCTCGGGTACCAGAACCACTTCCTGGCAGCCGACGACGTGATCGACATTCTCGAGCACAGGCCGGTGGGGCTCGAGGGCTTCGATGCGAGCGCGACCGACACAATGGAAGGGCTGGGTCTCCTTCGCCGCGAGCGGGCGCTCCTGCCCGACGGCGGCGCCTGGCTCCTGGTCGAGTTCGGCGGCGGGGACGCCGACCACGCCCGCGAACAGGCCGAGCGGCTCGTGGAGCGTTTCCGCGGTCGACCGGGCCTGGCGGGAGCCAGGATCTTCGACGACGCAGCGGGGCAGAGCGCGGTCTGGTTCGTGCGGGAATCGGCGCTCGGTGCCAGCCGCATCCCCGGAAAGTTCGAGACCTGGCCCTCGTTCGAGGACGCCGCGGTCCATCCGGCGAAGCTGGGTGCGTATCTCCGGGACTTCGCGCAGCTGCTCGAGCGGCACGGTTACCGCTGCGTCTTCTTCGGCCACTACGGTCAGGGCTGCGTCCACTGCCGGATCAACTTCGACCTGCGTACGCGCGAGGGGCTTGCCGTCTTCAAGCGCTTCCTCGACGAGGGCTCCGAGCTCGTCGCCTCGTACGGAGGTTCGCTCTCGGGCGAGCACGGCGACGGCCAGTCCCATGCTCACCACCTCGGGACGATGTTCGGCGAGGAGTTGGTGGAGGGCTTCCGCGAGTTCAAGGCGACCTGGGATCCCGACAACCGGATGAACCCCGGCAAGCTGATCGACGCCTATCCCGTCGACGCCAACCTCCGCCTCGGGCCCGACCAGCCCCGTCGCACCGTTCGCACGCACTTCAGGTTCCACGATGACGGCGGCAGCTTCGCCGCTGCGGCTGAGCGCTGCTTCGGCATGGGCAGGTGTCGCAGAACCGCGGGCGGGACGATGTGCCCGAGCTACATGGTCACACGCGAGGAGATGCACTCCACGCGCGGGCGGGCGCACCTCCTCTTCGAGCTCGTCCGCGGCGAGGTCATCGGCCGGGACGGTTGGCGGGACGAGTCAGTGAAGGACGCGCTCGACCTGTGCCTCGCCTGCAAGGGGTGCAAGGGCGAGTGCCCGGTCCAGGTCGACGTGGCGACGTACAAGGCGGAGTTCCTCGCGCACTACTACGAGCGCCGCCTCCGGCCCGCTGCCGCGTACGCACTCGGGCTCGTCCAGTGGTGGGGGCGCGCGGGCTCCGGCGGCCGGGCGTTTGCCAACACGCTCACGCAGACACCCGCACTCGCGCGCGCGGCGAAGGCGCTCGTCGGCATCGCGCCCGAACGGGCCCTGCCGCGCTTCGCCGATCGGACGTTCAGGGACTGG
>Ga0307278_10000807_pt1 | contig 15447 bp, 13 predicted proteins | sample ER_DNA_117_FD_194482 | JGI IMG/M metagenome (GOLD analysis project Ga0307278, IMG submission 194482) | Bulk soil microbial communities from the East River watershed near Crested Butte, Colorado, United States - ER_DNA_117 | ecosystem: Environmental > Terrestrial > Soil > Floodplain | place... | reverse complement strand
CGGCCCGGGGCGTGGGCGTCCCGGGGCGCCCGGGCGGCCCGGTGGTCGCGGGCGACCCGGCGACCACGGGCCGGCGGGGGAGCGGGCCATGACGCTGCTGGCTCGCGCGGCGAGGGCGCCGTCCGGTGGGCGCGTCAGCGGCGCCGGCGGCCCGGCCGGCGCGCCGTCCCCCCCCGCGCCCGCCGTGCGACCGCGCCCGGTCCCGCGCACCCTGGCCGCCGGGCCGCGCGGCCGGAGCGGGCGCGCCGCCGCCCCGGTGCGGCCGGCCACCGGCACGCTCGTGGCCCGGGTGGCCGGCGCCCACCGGCGCATCGAACGGCCCGCCCGCGGGGCCGCCGGGCCACGCCAGCCCGCCGGCCCGGTCGTGGCCGCCGAGCACGCCGTGGCCGCGGGCCAGCGCCCGGCCGGGCCACCGGCGGAGCCGCCGCCCCCGGCCACCGCCAAGCCGGCCCCGGGCGGCCCCGGCGGAATGCCGCCGGTCGACCTCGACCAGCTCACCGACCAGATCGTCACCCGCCTCGACCACCGGCTGATCGCTCACCGCGAGCGGTTCGGCCGGGTCTCCTAGACGCCGCCCCGACGGAGAGACCGCGATGGCCCTTGCCAAGCTCAAGCTCACGGTCGAACACACGGGTGAGGAGATCTTCCTGCAGTTCAACCCCGAGGAGTTCAGCCTCAACCACGACAACAGCTTCGCCGCGCAGGCGATCCCGGGCCTGTCCGGCCCCATCCTCCAGTTCGTCAACGGGAACATGCAGACGCTGGAGATGGAGGTGCTGTTCGACACCTGGGACACCGACCGCGCGGTCAAGAAGGACGTCAGGGACCTGACCAACCGGCTCGTCCGGCTGCTGGAGATCGACCGCGACCTCCACGCGCCGCCGGTGCTCCGGGTCCAGTGGGGGAGCCTGGACTTCCGCTGCGTCCTGGCCAGGGCCAACCAGAAGTTCCAGATGTTCGCCGACGACGGCCGGCCGGTCCGGGCCCGCGTCACGGTCACCTTCAACCGCTTCATCGACGCCGAGCGCGAGGCCAAGGAGGTCCCCAGGCAGACCTCGGACTTCACCAAGCTCCACGTCGTGATCCAGGGGGAGACCCTCAGCGGGATCGCCGCCCAGCACTACCAGGACGCCCGGCTGTGGCGGCCGATCGCGCTGGCCAGCGAGCTGGACGACCCGCGCGCGATCGTCCCGGGCCAGTCGCTGCGGGTCCCGTCGCTGCCGTTCAACGACGAGACGGGCGAGGTGGTGCGCTGACATGGCCCGCTACCCGACCTACGCGCCCGACTACTCGATCGAGATCGACGGCGAGCCGATCCCGCCGGCGCTGCGCGGGTCCATCAGCCGGCTCAGCTACACCGACGGGATGCAGGGCGCCGACCGCGTCGAGGTGTCGATCGCCAACGACGGGCTGCGCTGGCTCGACCATCCGCTGCTGGCTGTCGACAACGGCTTCACCCTGTCGCTGGGCTACGCCCCCGACCCGCTGGAGCGGGTCTTCGTCGGCGAGATCACCGGGGTCAACGCCAGCTTCCCCAACGGCGGCATGCCGACCCTGACCGTGATCGCCCACGACTTCCTGCAGCGGCTGACGACCGGGACCAAGGACCGCGGGTTCCTGCTGGACCTCCCGACCATCGGGCACTTCCCGCTGCCCGACCCGGCGGTCGTCTCGCTGGTCGCCGGCACCAACCTGCTGATCCCCTACCCCGACCCCATCGGCGCCGCCCTGTCGTTCTTCACCCTGCTGCTCGCCTACGCGGTGAACGCCATGGAGGCCAAGAAGGGCGTGCGCATGCAGCGGGCGCAGAGCGACTTCGACTTCCTGGCCGGGATCGCCAAGGACAACGGCTGGGAGATGTACATCGACCACACCCTGGACCCGCAGGGGTTCGTCCTCCGCTTCCAGTTCCTGGTCCAGGACTACGCGCCCAGCGTCACCCTGGCCTGGGGCGAGTCCCTGGCCGAGTTCACCCCCCGCCTGACCACCGTCGGGCAGGTGGCCGGCGTCCAGACCCGGATCTGGATCTCGAGCATCAAGACCGAGCTGGTGATCGTGCTCGGCTGGGACTACGACCGCGCCGCCTTCGACCTGCAGATCTTCCCCGGCTTCAAGGGCCTGGACGACGTCCTCGGCAAGGCCAAGGCCCGCTCGCTGGTCAAGGTCGAGGCGGTCGGCCCCGCGACCATGCCGAAGAAGCTGCTCAGCGAGCTCCTCCCGCGGCTCAACGGCCGCCTGACCGGGAGCGGCAGCGCGGTCGGCAACCTGGAGATCAAGGCCGGACGGGTCATCGACCTCCACGGCCTCGGCGAGCAGTTCAGCGGGCTGTACCGCATCACCTCGGCCACCCACACGATCGACGGCGGCGGCTTCAAGACCGCCTTCGAGGTGCGCAAGGAGGTCTGGTTCGAATCGATCAAGAGGCTGACCGGGATCGGCGGCCTGCGGAGCGTCAACGGCCAGCCCATCGGCTAGGGCCGGTGGGCGACCGGAGGGATGACCATGACCACGATGTTCGAGTGGGGCACCGACGAGGAGGCGGGGGGCCGGCCCGGCGCCAGCATCGCGCTGGGCACGGTGACCAACAACCTCGACTCGCTGACCGAGGGCAAGGTCCTGGTCCGCGTCACCGCCATCGACCAGGAGGTCTGGGTGCGCCTGACCGCGCCGGGGGCGGGGTCGGGAGCCGGCTTCTTCTACGTCCCCCGGATCGACGACGAGGTGCTGGTCGCCTTCGCGGGCGACGACCCGACCGACGGCTTCATCGTCGGCGGGCTGTGGAACGACCGCGACCGGATCCCGGTCGGCGACCCAGTGTCGGCCCTCGCCAAGCGGATCATCCGCAGCGGCGTGACGGCCGGGACGGGCCACGAGATCGAGCTGGACGACACCGAGCAGTCGGTCACCATCACGACCTCGACCAAGCAGAAGATCACCATGGACCCGGGCAAGATCGAGCTGACCAACCTGGCCGGCACGGTCAAGATCACGCTGGACAACGCCGGCCAGTCGGTGTCGATCACCGCCGCCGCCAGCCTCAAGCTGGAAGCCCCCCAGATCACCCTCAAGGGCGCGACCGTCGAGGTCAACGGGACCGCCATGACCACCGTCAAGTCGGGCGCGGCCGTCAACGTGACCGCCCCCATGGTCAAGATCAACTAGCGATGGAGGTCAGCGACCCATGCCACCAGCCGCGCGCGTTCTCGACCCGACCGGGCACCCGGGCGTGGTGACCGGGCCGGGGGTGCCGACCGTCCTCATCGGCGGCCAGCCCGCCGCCGTGCTCGGCGACTCGCACGCCTGCAGCATGCCGCCGACCGCCGGGCCCCACCCGCCCAGCCCGATCGTCAAGGGCAGCGCCACCGTCCTGATCGGCGGGCGCGGCGCGGCCAGGATGGGGGACTCGGCCGGCTGCGGCGCTCCGATCGTCCTCGGGCTCCCCACCGTGCAGATCGGAGGCTGACCCGATGGCCGCGCAGCCAGCCCCGTCCGACCCCAAGGCCTTCCTCGGCGTCGGCTGGGCGTTCCCGCCGGGGGTCGACGCCGACGGCTCCCCGACGATGGCCGTCTACGAGGAGGACATCCACCAGGCGCTGGTGATCATCCTGGGCACCAACCCGGGGGAGCGGGTGATGCGACCCGACTTCGGCGCCGGCCTCAACACCTTCGTGTTCGAGCCCGTCAACGCCACCACCATGACCCGGGTCGGCACCCGGGTCCGCGAGGCGCTGGTCGACTGGGAGCCCCGCATCGACGTCCTCGACGTCCAGGTGACCACCGACACCCAGGAGCGCAACCGCCTCATCATCGAGGTCGGCTACCGCGTCCGGGCGACCAACACCCTGCACAACCTCGTCTACCCGTTCTACCTCGACGAGGGGACACCCCGATGACCCCGCCCGCCCGCCCGCTGGTCGAGCCGAGGGACGCGGCCGCCTTCGCCGAGACCCTGCTCGCCCGCGGCCCTGGCTACGTCCCCGAGTGGCGGCCGGGCGCGACCGGCGCGGACGTGGCCCTCGTCCAGGCCGTCGGCCGCTACCTGGCGGCGACCGCGACCCGGCTCAACCAGGCGCCCGACAAGCTCCAGCTGGCCCTGCTCGACCTGCTCGGCGTCGGGCTCATCCCCGCCCAGGCCGCCCGGGTCCCGGTGGTCTTCACCCTCTCCGACGACGCCAACGACACCCGGGTGCCCGCCGGCACCCGGCTCGCCGCCCAGGCGCCCCCGCCCGCCACCACCGACCAGACCGCGATCGGCGAGGCGCCGGCGACGACGCCGCCCGGCCCGGTCCTGTTCGAGACCGAGCGCGCCACCGGGCTGGCGGCCGGCAAGCTGGTCGAGCTGCGCAGCCTGTGGCCGGGCCGCGACCAGTCGATCGACCACATGCCGGCCCTCGGCGCCGGCCAGCCGTTCCAGCCGTGGCGGCTGTCCGACCTCCAGGACATGCCCCACCGGCTGTACATCGCCCACGCCAAGCTGCTGGCGCTGTCGGGTGAGAGCCACGTCGAGGTCGGGCTCGAGCTGACCCAGGGCGCCTCCGAGGCGCTGGACTCCATCTGGGAGTACTGGGACGGCAAGGTCTGGCGGCCGTTCAAGAACACCGTGGCGGCCTGCGACCAGGAGACCGCCGCCCGCGAGGACAGCACCGACCGCTTCCAGCAGACCGGCACCGTCCACCTGCTGACCGAATGCGCCGAGGCCAAGCAGACCGAGGTCGCGGGCACCAAGAGCTTCTGGGTGCGGGCCCGGCTGACCGAGCCGCTGCTGCCCGACCCGGACCAGCTCCTGCCCGAGGTCGAGCAGGTCCAGCTGGCGACCGTGATCACCCGCGGGGCCGGCTGGGCCGACGACCCCAGCGACGGCTCGCCGGTGATCGTCGGCGGCTTCCTGCCCGACAAGGCGGTCGCCGACGGCGCCGAGGTCGACCTCAGCAGGCCGTTCTACCCGTTCGGCCTGCAGCCGCAGCCCGGCTCGACCTTCTACTTCTCCTCCGAGGACGCCTTCACCAAGCCAGGCGCCGACCTGCAGGTGCTGTTCCTGCGCACGGCCACGCCCCAGGACAAGCTGCAAGGCGGCAAGGAGGAGGTGCTGCCCCACCGGGTCGCCTGGGAGTACTGGGACGGCCGCGAGTGGGCGCCGATCCCCGGCTTCGCCGACGACCCCAAGAAGGCCCCGGCCGACCTCGACCCGGGCCCGGCCGACCCGACCGGCACCGTCACCCTCACCGTCCCCGGCGACATGGAGCCGACCACCGTCGCCGACATCGAGTCGCGCTGGATGCGGGTGCGGCTGGTCAGTGGCGGCTTCGGGTTCAAGGACGAGATCACCTGGACCGACACGGGCTCCAGTCCGGCCGTCCACAACAAGTCCACCTACGTGGTCAGCCGGCCGCCGGCGATCTCGGCCCTCAAGCTCGGCTACAGCTGGACCTACGGGCCGTTCCCGCCCGAGCGGGTGCTGAGCTTCAACGACTTCCAGTACACCGACCGGACCAGCGAGGCGATCTGGCCGGGCCAGGTCTTCCAGCCGTTCACGCCGCCCGCCGACGTCACGCCGGCGCTGTATCTCGGGTTCGACAAGGCCCTGCCGGTCGACGCCCTCGGTCTCTTCTTCGACCTCGAGGAGGACCCGGCCGACACGCTCGGGCCGGCGCTGGTGTGGGAGCACTGGGACGGGGGCGCGTGGCGGCCGCTGCGGGTCGAGGACGAGACCCACCGGCTGCGCGTCCCGGGCCTGGTCGGCCTGATCGGCCCCAGCGACAGCCAGCCCCTGGCGCGCTTCGGGACGGCCCGCACCTGGCTGCGCGTCCGGCTGAAGGAGGACGGCCCACCCGGGGCGCCCACGATCCGCGGCCTGTTCCCGAACACGACCTGGGCGGTCCAGCAGCAGACCGTCATCGACGACCCGATCGGGGCCAGCACCGGGCTGCCCAACCAGGTGTTCGGCTTCCGGCAGATCCCCGTCCTGGCCGGCGAGCGCATCGAGGTCCGCGAGCTCGCCGGGCGCCGCGCGAACGTGGAGTGGCGCATCGTCGCCCTCGAGCTGCTCCCGGGCGGCCAGCGCGCCATCCGCGAGATCGAGGCCCTGGTCGGCCGTGAGGGGACGGCCACCGACGTCGAGTACGGCCCGCTCCGGCTGCGGCGCGACCGCAACAAGCAGGTGACCGAGCTGTGGGTGCTGTGGCAGGGCCGGGAGCACCTGCTGCGCTCCGGCCCCAACGACCGGCACTACGTGCTCGAGCGCTCGCGGGGCCGGCTGCAGTTCGGCGACGGCACCGCCGGCAAGGTCCCGCCGCCCGGGGCGGCGATCCTGGCCCGCCGCTACCGGACCGGCGGCGGCAGCATCGGCAACCTGCCGGCGGGCGCGATCACCCAGCTCCAGGGGGCGATCGGCGGTGTCGACTCGGTCCGCAACCCGGTGCCGGCCGAGGGCGGCGCCGACGCCGAGACCCTCGACGCGGTGCGGACCCGCGGCCCCTCGACCCTCCACCACCGCGGCCGCGGGCTGTCGGTGACCGACCTGGCCACCATGGCCCGGGAGGCGTCGCCGGCGGTCGCGGTCGCCAGCGTGATCCCGGCCCGCTCGGTCGACGGCCGCCGGCACCCTGGGCACGTGACCCTGGTCATCATCCCAGCCAGCGCCGACCCCCGCCCGTGGCCGTCGTTCGGGCTCAGGGAGCGAGTCCGCCGCTACGTGGAGGCGCGCGCCGAGGCCACGGTCGCGGCCCTCGGGCGCATCGAGGTGACCGGGCCGGCCTATGTCCCGGTCGACGTGGACGCGACCATCGTGCCGCTCGACCCGTCCGAGGCCGGCGCCGTCGAGCAGCGCGCCCGGGCGGCGCTCAGCAGGCTCCTGCACCCGCTCACCGGGGGGCCGGAGGGCGCCGGCTGGCAGCCGGGGCGGGACGTGTACCTGTCGGACCTCGCCGCCGTCCTCGAACGCGTCGAGGGGGTGGACCACGTCGCCGACCTCGCCATCTCGGTCGCCGGCCGCATCGCCGGCGAGAAGGTCGACGTGGCCCCCGGCCGCACCGTGGTCGCCGGCGAGCTGCGGCTGAAGCTGACCAGCGGATAGGTGGCGCACGAGAGGGGACCGGACGGATGCCAACGCTGCCACTGCCGAACCTGGACGACCGGCGCTGGGAGGACCTCGTCGACGAGGGCCGCTCCCTGATCCCCTTCTACGCGCCCGAATGGACCGACCACAACGCCCACGACCCCGGGATCAGCCTGCTGGAGCTGTTCGCGTGGGTCGCCGAGCAGGACCTGTATGTCGTCAACCGGGTCACCGACGCCCACCGCCGCAAGCTTCTCGCCCTCGCCGGGGTCGCCCCCGACCCGCCGCGGCCGGCGGGCACGCTGCTCGCCTTCGGCCTCGCCCCCGGCACCCCGGCCCGCCAGCTCCCGGCCGGGCTGGAGGTCGAGGGCGACGACCCGTTCGGCGCGCCGGTCCGCTTCCGCACCCTGCACGGGCTGACCGTGCAGCCGGGGCGGATCGCGGCCGTGCTCGCCGGGCGCCAGCCGGCGCCGGCGGACCTCACGGCCGCCTGGCGGCGCGGCGAGCCACTCCAGCCGTTCGGCGCCGACCCCAGCCCCGGGGACGCGTTCTACCTCGGCTTCGAGCTCGAGTCGCCCTGGCCCGCCGGGACGGTGCTCAGGCTCGGCTTCGCCGCGGCCGGCCCGGACGGCGGCGCGACCGGCGGCGAACGCCAGCGGATCGCCCGGGAGGCGGCCGGGCGTGCCGAGGACTGCCGCCCGCCGTGGCGGTCGTGCGGCCCCGCCGGCACGCCCGCCGACGATTCCCCGGCGGGGCGGCCGCGGCATCACAGCGCCCGGCTGCTCTGGGAGGTGACCACCGGCCCCCGGCGGTGGACCCGGCTGCGGCCCGGCGCCGGGCTGGACGACGACACCCGTGCCCTGACCCTCGACGGCCAGGTCGTCGCCGAGCTGCCCGAGCCAGTGGCCCCGGTCGCGCTCGGCGGCCACCCGGGCGCGCTCGCCTGGCTGCGGGCCCGCCTGGTGCGCGGCGCCTACGACGCCCCGCCCGTCCTGCGGGGCGTCGCCTTCAACGCGGCCGACGCCGTCCAGGCCGTCCCCGCGGTCGTCCGCCTGCGGATCGGGCCGGACGCGCCGGTGACCGGCACCCCGCCGGCCCCTGGCGGGCTGGCCAGCCTGGACCTCCAGGTCGACGGGGCGGGGCAGGTCACCCACCTGGCCTTCGCGCCGCCCGCCGCCGGCCAGCCGGCCGTGCGCGTGCTGGCCTTCGACGCCCCCGGACGGCGGCTGACGATCGAGGCCGCGGCCGTGGCCGGCGGCAGCGGCGCGCCCGCCCAGCGCATCCAGGTGCCGCACGCGCCCGTGGTCGCTGGCAGCGTGGCCCTGGCGAGCCTCGAGGGCGGCGCCTGGCGCGGCTGGGCCCCGCGGGCCGACTTCGACGCCTCCGGCCGGGCCGACGCCCACTTCCTGCTCGACCCGACGGCCGGGACCATCACCCTGGGGGACGGCGAGCGGGGCCGCACCGCCGCGCCCGGCTCGACCCTGCTGGTGACCGCGGAGGAGACCCGCGCGGGCGACGGCAACCTGCCCGCGGGCACGGTCACCCGGCTCGCGGACTCGCCGCGCAACCACGCGGCCGTGCCTGACCTCGACGTCCTGGCCACCCAGCTCGCCTCGATCGCCAACGTGGTGCCGGCCGCCGGCGGCGGCGCCGCCGAGACGGTCGACGCGGCCGCGGCGCGCGCCCGGGAGGACCGCGAGCGGCCCGTGCGGGCGGTGACACTCGCCGACCACGTGACGCTGGCCCGCGAGACCCCCGGCGTCCGCCTGGCACGGGCCGAGGCCCGCGCGAACTTCCATCCGGGGTTCCCGTGCCTGACCGCCCCCGGGATCGTGACGGTCCTGGTGCTGCCGTCGCTGCCGGCCGACCGGCCGGCGCCCGGCCCCGGCCTGCGCCGGGCCGTGGCCGCCTACCTCGACCGGCGGCGCACGATCGGCACCCGGGTGGAGGTCGCCGGGCCCGTCTACGTCACCGTCACCGTCCGGGCCACGGTCCAGGCCTGCCCGGACGCGCGCCGGGCCGAGCTAGGCGACGCCATCCGGGCCGCGCTCGACCGCTTCTTCCATCCGCTTGTGGGCGGCCCGGACTGGACGGGCTGGCCGTTCGGCAGGGACGTCTACCGCGCGGAGGTGCTCCAGGTGATCGACGAGGTGCCCGGCGTGGCCAACGTGCTCGCCCTCGAGCTGGTCGGCGACGGCGCCGGCCCGTCCTGCGGCAACCTCTGCCTCGGCCCGACCGGGCTGGTCGCGGCCGGACCGCACGAGGTCGAGGTCCGATGAGCGCGCCCAAGGTGAGCCCCCTGGTGCCGGTGGCGCCGCAGCGCCTGCGCCACGGCGACGGCGAGGCGCTAGCCCGGCGCGACTTCGCCGACCAGGCCGCCCAGGACGACCAGCTCCGCTGGTGGCACAGCCGCGCCCTGCACCAGGCGTACGGGGTCGTGACCGGGCTCGAGGTCAACATCGCGGTGGTCGACGGGGTCAGGGTCGCCGAGGTCGAGCCGGGGCTGGCCTACGACTGCCACGGGCGGGAGCTGCCGCTCGACCGCTCCCGGCGGGTCCCCGTGCCGGCCGACGACCAGGGGTCCGTCCTGGTCATCGGGAGCGCCGCCGCCGAGCCCGGGTGCGCGCCGCCGCCCGGCGGCTGGTGCCGGGACGAGCGGGTCCCGGCCGGCGGGGTCGTGCTGCGCTGGGTGCCGCGGGCCGAGCTCAGCCTGCGCGACGGCGTGCCCCTGACGGCGACCGGCGCCGCCACCCCCTTCGCCGCGCCCCAGGCCCGCCCGCTGGCCCGCCCGCGGATCGGCCACGGGACGACGGTCCCGGGCGAGACCGCGTGGCGGCCGTGGCTGGAAGGGCTCCCGGACGAGCACGTGCTCCGCCTCGGCATGCAGGTGGAGGTCGACACCTCCGCGGCCGGCTTCACCGCCGTCCCCTGCTACTTCGCGCAGCTCACGGGGTCGATGTGGACCGCCAGGGTGCCGCTGGTCCTGCTGCTGCCGTTCGGCCACGTGGCGCAGGCGGCCAAGGACCGGTTCAGCTTCCGGATCCTCGCCCCTTGGCTGTACGTCGTCGGGGTGGTCGGGACGCTGAGGCGGCCGGAGCCGGAGTCGGAGGCGGAGTTCCGCCAGGCGTTCCTGGCGCTAGGGCGCGCCAACCGCCTCGCCGTCGCCTGGACCGGCATCCAGCAGCGCGGCGACGGCGGCGACCCGGTCGCGCAAGCACGCACCGATGGGAGCACCCATGGACTTCATTAGCGCCACCCGCTCGATCGAGCGGCAGCGGTTCTTCGACGGCCAGCGCCTGTTCGCCTCCGACCTGCAGGGGATCGAGGCCTTCAACCGCGAGATGCGGTGGCTGCACAACTGGAGCCTGCACGATTCGGGCATCGGCAACGGCCTCGCCGTCAGCGGCCACAAGGACGACCGCGACGTCGTCGTCGGGCCCGGCTACGCGGTCGACGACCTGGGCCGCGAGATCGTGCTGACCAGCTCGCGCACCATCCCGGTCCCCCCGGTAGCGGGCAACGGCGGGCCCAGGCGCTTCGTCCTGACCGTGGAGTACCCCGACGACACCTACCTGGAGGAGGTCGAGCGGCGCGAGGGGATCTGCAACACCCGCGGCGCGGTCCGGCTGCGCGAGGAGCCGATCTTCTGCTGGGTGCCGCTCAACCCGGACGGCAGCCCGGCCCAGGACAAGGCCGAGATCCTCGGCGGCCGCAAGCTCGTCCTGACCGAGGTGGCGGTCCGCGACTGCAAGCTCGCCGACGACATCAGCATCGTCCAGCGGCGCAACGCGCGCCCGCCGACCCAGCCGGTGATCGCGTGCGGCGTGGAGCAGCCGACGGCGTGGAAGCCGTGGAACCCCTGGGAGAACCCCGCCGACCCGCCCGGCGGGCCGGTCCTCGCCAGGATCCTGCGGGTCTTCTACCAGATGCTCGGCGGCGTCCAGGCGGAGATCCACACCGGCTCGGCCGGGTTCCGGACCACGCCGGACTACTTCGCCCGCATCGACGGCCCGAGGGTCGTCGAGATCACCGTGGACGAGCAGCCGACCCGGACCGTCATCGACGGGCTGCTCAGCATCGTCAAGCCGGCGCCGGACCGGTTCGTCGCCCAGGTGGTCGTGCTGGCCTTCCCCGTCGTCGAGCCGGAGGTGGAGGAGCCGCCCCAGGCGGCGGCGCCCGGCCGGCGCCGGTTCGTCGCCGGCTTCGACGCCGGCGCCCTGACGAGCGTGGTCGACGAGGCCATCGCCGAGGCCCGGGCGCCTCGGAGCAAGCGGCGCGCCGAGGCAGCCGCCGGCACCGGGCTCGACCTCACCGAGCTGGTCGAGAAATGGGAGGTCGGCTGGATGGGTGTCGAGGGATGAGGTGGGACCGGTGAGCGCGACCCAGCACGGTGGAGCCGGCGAGCCCGGCTTCGTGTACCTCAACCGCGACAACGCCTGGCTCGAGCTCCGCTGGCGCGACCTCGACCTCGACGGCGGCCGCCTGCGCCTCAGCGGGCTGCCGGCGCTCGCCGGGCCGCCGCCCGACGCGCTCGCCGGGCTCGAGGCGCCCACCGGGCCGGCGGGCGTGGCCGTGGCCCCGGACGGGACCGTCCTGTACACCAACCTGGTCGACGCCACCGTGCTGCGGATCGGACGCTGCGACGGCAGCCAGCGGCCGGTCGCCTGCCTCGGCGGCGAGGGCGAGGAGCCGACCCGCCTGCGCGACCCGGGCGGCCTGCTGGTCCATTCCGGCAAGCGGCTGCTCGTCGCCGACACCGGCAACCACCGCGTCCAGGTCTTCGACCTGGCGACCCTCCAGCTGCTCGCCGTGTGGGGCGCCGAGCCACCGGCGCCGAGCCAGGAGCCGGGCCGCTTCGACCGGCCCTCGGCGCTGGCGGCCGACGCCTCCGGGCGCGTCTACGTGGTTGACCGCGGCAACCGGCGGGTGCAGCGGTTCGGCGCCAGCGGGCAGCTCGACGCCGGGTTCTGGGCCACCCTCGACGGCGAGGCGGAGCTGGACGACCCGGTCGACGTCGCCGTCCTGGACCGCCCGGACGGGCCGCTGGTCTGCATCCTCGACCACGGCCGCGCGGCGCTGCTGCTGGCCGACGCCGCCGGGCACCGCGTCGACGACCGCCGGCTCGAGGTCGCCGGCGACCCGTTCGGGCTGGCCGTGACCGGCGCGGCCGTCTACGTCGGCGACAACGAGCCCGGCGGCGGCCGCCGGGTCGTGCGCTTGCGGTTCGACGGCTCCCTGGTCGGCGCGGCCCGCGGCTACGCCGGCCCGGTGGCGGCGCTGGCCCTCGACGGCCGCGGCGGCCTCCTGGTCCACCCGGGCTCGTCGGGCCCGCCGGTCCGCCTCGCGCTGGGGGGCGCCTTCGTGCGCCAAGGCATCGCCTGGGGCGGGCCCTTCGGCGGCTTCACCAAGCTCACCAAGGCCTGGCACCGGCTCGCCGCCACCATGGAGCTGCCCGCCGGCGCCCACTCCCAGCTCTTCGTCCACACCGGCGACGACCCGGACGTGCCGCCGCCGGTCAACCCGGCGGGGCCGGACCACTTCCCGGCTTCGGCGTGGACGCCGGGGCCCCCGGACCTCGCCCAGCACCTCCTCGACGTCCCCGACGCGACCCTCGCCTGGGTCGGGATCCGGTTCGGCGGGGAGGGCACGACCTCGCCGGCGGTCGAGCAGGTCCGGCTGGAGTTCGACAACGGGACCTACCTGGACCACCTGCCCGCGATCTACCGCGAGGACACCACCGCCGACCCCTTCCTGCCGCGGTACCTGGCCCTGGTGGAGAGCGGCTTCGGCGAGGTCGAGGACGAGACCCGCGGGCTCGGCCGGCTGCTCGACCCCGCCGCCGCCCCGGCCCCCTTCCTGGCCCAGCTCGCGCGCTGGCTGGCCCTGCCCGTCTCGGGCGACTGGGACGAGGCCGAGCTGCGGGCGGCCGTGGCCGCGGCCTACGCCGAGGCCGCCGCGGGCGGGACCGCCCGTGGCCTGCGGGCGGCGCTGCGGCGCTATGTCGGCGTCGACGCCCTGGTCGAGGAGCCGGTGGTGCAGACCGCGTGGTGGGCGCTCGCCGGCGAGGACGGGCCGGAGGTGGAGCGGGACACCTCCCTGCTGGGCGTGACCACGGTGCTCGCCGGGGCCGAGCCCCAGGGGGCCGTGCTCGGCTCGACGGCCACGGTCGACCGCTCGCACCTGATCGAGGGGGCCGACTACGGCGCCCCCCTGTTCGAGGAGGTGGCCTACCGCTTCACCGTCCGCCTCTACCAGGGCGGCAGCTACAGCGAGCAGCGCCGGCGCGCCGTCGAGGCGCTGCTGGAGCGCGAGCAGCCGGCCCACACCGAGCACCTCGTCTGCCGCGTCGAGCCGCGCCTGACGGTCGGGATGCAGTCGCGCGTCGGCGTCGACGCCATCGTCGGCGGCGAGCCGCTCCCGACCGGACTGGACGGCGACGCGGTGCTCGGCGAGCGCCTCGTGCTCGGCGGCCGGCCCGCCGGCCGGGTCGGCATGACCACGATCCTCGAGGCGTCGGGGTGAGGGACTGAACCAGGGCGACGCAGCCGCGAATGGAGGCGCCATGCACGGAACACGACACACGCCGGGCCGGACCGACGGGCGCGGCGGGCTGGCCACACCCCGCCGCAACCGCTTCTTCCACGGCAAGATGATGGACGTCTACCAGTTCGAGCTGGAGACCGGGTACGCCATCTCGATGCGCCGCCTGCTCAACCGGCTCGTCGCCGGCGACGGGGTCGTCTGCGGCCTCGACGTGGTCCGCGGCGACCAGCCGTGCTCGGTCAGGGTGACCAGGGGGGTCGCGATCGACCCGTGGGGACGCGAGATCATTGTCCCCAGCCAGACGGCCTCGGTCCCGATCCCGCCCGAGCTGGTCGAGCGCGTCTGCAACCGCGACGGCAACGGCTACGGCGGCAAGGGCGAGCCGTCCCAGCAGCAGCAGGACCAGGGCGGCCGGCGGGGCCACGAGCACCACCGCGACGACGCCTGCGTCACCGTGGTGCTCTGCTACCAGGAGTGCGAGAGCGAGCCGGTGGCGGTGCTCGCCGGCGACTGCTCGACCCAGACGCCGTGCACGCCCGGGGCCATCCGCGAGCAGTACCGGATCGCGTTCGAGGAGGGCTGCGCCGACCCGATCGACGTCAGCTGCCGGTTCCCCGACGTCATCAGCGGTGGCGAGATCGAGTACGGGGCGCTGGCCCGCTGGGTCACCCGGGACTGCCCCGACCCGCCGGGCAATCCCTGCATCCCCCTGGCCAACCTGCGCCTGGAGTGCCGCGACGACGGCTGCCGCATCGACGACATCGACATCGAGATCCGCCCGGTCGTGTTCGGCAACGCCATCCTGTTCGACATCCTCAGCCGGATCGTCGAGGAGTGGCAGTCGGGCGACCGGCGGAGACGGTAACCGGCCATCCCGCCACAGCCGCACCGCACCGGCAAGGAGCGAGCCCATGAACATGACCGTCCCCCACCCGATCGGGGTCCTGGAGCGGCCCCGCTACTTCCCGCGCCAGCTCATCACCCCGGACGAGCTGAGCCTTGAGGCGGCCTACTTCCTCGACCGGCTCCGCCGCCACAACATCTACCTGCACGGCTGGGGGGTCGTCTGCGGCGCGCTGGTGTGCGTCGTCCCGGCCACCAACGGCAACGGCAACGGTACGGCGGCCACCAAGCCGTGGGTCGTCTGCGTCCAGCCCGGCTACGTCCTCGGTCCCTACGGCGACGAGATCGTCATCGACTGCCAGCGCGAGGTACCGCTGCGCGGCGACCGGGTCCGCGGCTGCGGGGGCGACGTCGACGACCTCACCGACCCCTGGTGCAGCGAGGTCTACGTCAAGGACCCCAAGCAGGACGAGCCCATGTACGTCGCCGTCCGCTACCTCGAATGCCGGGTCCGGCCGGTCCTGCCCCAGCCGGCGGGCTGCGGCTGCGACGACAGCCCCTGCGAGTACTCCCGCTACCACGACAGCTACGAGCTCGGCATCCTCGACCACTGCCCGGACACCCACACCAAGCCGGCGCCCGAGGGCGACGCCACCCACCCCAACCCGGTGTGCCCCGACTGCCCCGACAGCCCATGGGTCGTCCTGGCCGAGGTGACCGTGGACGGCGACGGGACGATCACCAAGATCGACAACTGCGCCTGCCGGCGCATCGTCCCCTCGACCCGGGACCAGGTGATCCGCTGCGACGGCACCGACCAGGACTACCCGCCCCGGCAGGCGCAGCCGGCCGAGCCCACCGCGGCACCGGCGGCCCAGCCCGAGGCCGAGCCCGAGGAGGAAGCCGCTCCGGCGCGCCGCACGCAACGGCAGCGGAGGCGCAAGGACGGCAAGTGACGCGCGCAGCAGGTTGTCGGAGGAGCAGAACCCAACGCGTCTTCGCAGCGG
>Ga0307278_10000806_pt1 | contig 15452 bp, 13 predicted proteins | sample ER_DNA_117_FD_194482 | JGI IMG/M metagenome (GOLD analysis project Ga0307278, IMG submission 194482) | Bulk soil microbial communities from the East River watershed near Crested Butte, Colorado, United States - ER_DNA_117 | ecosystem: Environmental > Terrestrial > Soil > Floodplain | place... | reverse complement strand
ATTCACTACGACCTCGGCGAGGGGCACCCGCTGCTCGGACGCCGCATGCCCGATCTCGACCTGGTCACCGCCAACGGCCCGCTGCGGGTCTTCACCCTGCTGCACGATGCCCGGCCGGTGCTCCTCAACCTCGGTGAGCCCGGCGGCGTCGACATCACTCCATGGGCGGATCGCGTTCAGTTGAGCGACGCCAAATACGAGGGTACGTGGGAGCTTCCGGCGATCGGGGCGGTCACGGCTCCCACCGCCGTTTTGGTTCGGCCCGACGGATATGTGGCCTGGGTGGGAGACCCAACCCACCTGGGGCTCGCTGACGCGCTAATCATCTGGTTCGGACCGCCTACTGCGGCGTAGTGTGAGAGCGACGGTGCGTTCCGCTGTGAGCGGGTTGCCAGTCACGCGGAGCGGGTCGCGCATAGGCAGATCGAGCAGACGGACTACTTCCCGCAGATGCGGGCACTCAGGCGTGGTTGTGTTCACGCAACGGTTGGGGTTGCGTCTTGCCCCGTACGATCGGCGAGCTGGGTCCGGATCGCCGACCGGGTCCCATCGATGTCGAAGCAGGCGTATTGGTTCTCGCGCATGAGCCTACGCGCGATCTCGATCGCCTGTCGCTCGTTCAGGTATCCGGCATCGATTTCAGCTTCCAGTGCGTGCCGCAACCCTTTCCGCGCTTGGAATGAGTAGGCGATGGCGGAGGTCGGCCACATGGTGTCGCCACCGAAGGCGAATAGCTTGTTGATCGGGACGGCATGGAGGAATCGGCGCACAAACTCCGAGGAGCTGTGGGGATCGATTGACCAGGCCCAGCACAGGTCCACCCAGACGTTGGGATAGTGCTTCGCAATCGAGACGAGCTCGTCGTTATACGGATACGAGATGTGCATGAGCACAAATCGAGCTTCGGGGTAGCGAGCAAGAAGCGGACAGAGATTTCCTGCCCGTACCCAGTCGATCGGCATCTGCTTCGTGCCCGCATGGTGGCCGGTATGGAGTTTGAAAGGCAGATCGTGCTCGACTGCCAGTTCGACGCCGCGAGCCCAACACCAATCGCCAAGGATCAGTCGCGTGGGTTCATCGAGCTCGCCCCCTGCCACCACGGCCGCGAGTGCGCGCGCCGCGTCCTCGTCAGAGCGCTCCTCCCAGCGAAGCGTCCGCGTGTATGCGTGTTGGGCTTTGACGGCGATCGCACAGGGTGCGTAGCGCTGGAAGATTCGAGCCAGCGCCTCGCGAAGGTCGTCAAGTTTCGTGACTTCGAGCCCAGTCTCTTCTTGGATCTCGTTGATCCTCAGATCGCCGTTGGCGAAATTCGCCCACGACAGGTCGTAGAGGAAAAAGTCGGGGCCGGATTCGTCGGGGATACAAGCCCACCGAAAGTCGTCGATCTGAACGTGGTCAAGCCGCGCAACGTCGCGGAGCAGCCGCAGTCGCTCGCCCGGTTGGCGGAGCTCTTCCAGCTTCTTCTGGGCTTGTTCGAGGCCCTCGGGTGTCAGTTCATCGAGGCCATAGACTTCCCGGGCGATCAGCCTGACGGCCTCGCCGTATCCGGTGTACTGCATTGCTTCCCATGCCTCGCGGATGCCTGAGAAACGGCTCTCAATGTCGCCGGCTGAGGGGTTGTAGAGTCGCTTGATCGCATCCTCGGTAGCGCCAGCAACCTCGAGGTCGCTCGGCGCGTAATTGAGGAACAGATCCTGCAGGATGTCGGGAGTGACGTCGCTCCATTCGCTGTTCGGATTGCTTTGCCTGGAGGCTTCGACCAGCTTCGAGTTGTCGCCGCTCCACTGATCGTCGGACAGGAGGTGTTCGTGCGTATCGACGAGCTCAACCGTGTTGATCTCAGCCTCTAGATCCGTGTGCTTATGCACGAATTCTCCTCGCGTGAGGTACTCCATTTTCGTTGGTTGCCGACCTGCCGGCTAGCAGTCGCGACACTACATTTTGTTAGCTTTGACGACTGGCGTTGCCGCGCAGTCCTTGCCGATACCGGCTAACGTGCGCGACGTAACCCGCCCCGTTGACGACTCTGTCGACGTTCCAGTTCTTGTCGTAGGCTTTAATCGAGGAGCACGGCGGGTGGCTCGGCGTTGTGGTTGCCGCCCTGAATGTGCACGGCTCAAAGCTGTTGGAGCCGACGATCGCGGCCACGTTGTCGAACGTCCCAACCCCGGCGCGTATCGTCAGCACCCGCCTGGCCAGGAAACAGAAAGCGTTCGTCTTTGGGGACATCACGCGTTGTCCGGAAGACTGACTGCTCCACCACGTGCTCCACACCCACCGCACGTGCGATCACAAGCAAGTTGATCTGAACGAGAAAGCCCCGTTTCCGGGGCTTTTGCAGAGCCCTCTGACGGACTCGAACCGTCGACGCCCTCCTTACCATGGAGGTTCCCAGGCGGTACTGGCGGGCGCGATCGGGCACTCGCGATCACGTTTTCCTGCAAATCACCGCTTCGGAGTGTGTCGGTCGTGCCCGCGCGTGCCCGCGCGTGCTCGATCTGATGTACCCGTCTCGTACCCGCGAAGCGTTGTCGGATTGCTAAACAGACAACGAAGCCTTCTACGGACGAAGGCACGCCGGCGTTCCGTTCGATGTCAGCGCGGCTGCACCCAGTCGAGCGGATCACCGGCGCCCGCGAACCACGGCAGCGATCGGAGTCGGGTGCCGTCGGGCCGGACGATGTACCACTTCGGCAGCGGCTCGTCGCCCGTGAAGTGCGCGAAGACGATCTCGCCACTTCGGAGCCAGGTGCCGGCCGAGTCGCCCCCGGGCCAGTCGGTGAGGCGGTAAGCGCCGCTGCCGTCGGAGTTGATCACCCAGAGCTCGTTGCCCTGGCCCTGGTTGCTGCTGTAGAGGAGCCGTGTCCCGTCTGGCGACCAGGCCGCGATCTGGTCGCCGCCGCTCCCGCGCGGCTCAACCAGCGTCGGGAAGGTGAGCTGTCGCCTGCCGCTGCCGTCGCGGTTCATCACCCATAGCGCCCAGTTCCCGTTCCCGGAGTGGCCGCTGTACGCGATTCGTCTGGAGTCGGGCGACCACGCCAGCCCCTCCTGCACGGCGGAGAACGAGGGCTCGGCGAGGTCGCGGAGCTGCTTGCCGGCCGGGGTGACGAGGTGGATCGACTCCCCGTCGAGGTCGCGCTGCAGCGTGCTGAACGCGATCGCGGTGCCGTCGGGCGACCAGCTCGGGAAGAGCCCGCCGCGCGGCGGGTGCACCGGGTGCTCGCGGCGCGTCCGAACGTTGACGACGAAGATGCCCTCGGCCCCGATCCCGCCCGGGTCGCGCAGGTACTTGCCCCGCGACGTGCGGAAGACGATCGAACGGCCGTTGGGTGAGAGGCTCGGGTCGAAGTCGAACCCGGGGCGGGAGCGCGTGATGCGCCGCCGGCCGGTGCCGTTGGCGTTCATCACCCAGACGTCGCCATCGCGGGTGCTGTAGGCGACAATCCCACGAAGCGCCGTCCGGTCGGCGGCCGGGATGGGGCCGGTTGGGTGGACGGGCGCAACGGCGTGGGTGGGCTCTTCGCCGGCAGAGGAACTCGAACATGCACTCGCAAGGACGAACACGACGAGCGCTGAGATGGATGCAAACCGCATGTCGCATCTACGAAGGGCGCAACTCCGTTCCGCTCGTCGGCTCGGACGTTGGGCGCGAGTGGAACCATCGGAGCGGCGCGCCTGACGTCCTTCGCGCAGTTGGTGGAGGCAGCGTCCGAGCGTCGGCGTGCGGTCGCGTGGCCAGGCCGCACCCGCAACCGCGGCGGGCAGCCAGATCGTCTGCCAGGCGTAGCCGTGCGCGGCGGCGAGCACCCAGAGTGCGAGGGCGGCTGTGCTGGTGATCGCGAGCGGCAGCCAGCGCTTGGCGAGGATGTGCATCAGGTTTCTCCGTGTCGCAGAGGGCGTGTGTCTACGCTGCTGGCGGGGAGCAGGTTCCGGTTCGAGTGACTGCCTGCCGCGCGGTGATCGGGGACGGGGCCGAGCAGCAGCGCCGCCGCGCCGATGAGGACGCCGGCGGGGATCCAGAGCGGCATCGCGGTCACGAGCCCGGCGAGTGCCGCGGCGATCAGCAGGGTGCGGGCGGAACGAGCGCCCGTGGCTGCGAGGAAGGAGCCGGCGAGGGCGAGCGCGAGCACGGCGAAGGTGAGCACGCCGCCGACGGCCGCGATGACAAGCAGCGCGCGGGGCGAATCGCCGTGGTCGATGTTGAACACGTTGATCAGGCCGGCGAAGTCGAGCTGCGCGAGCGGGATCGGGATCGCGCTCGCAGCGAGCGCGGCGAGCGCGGCGGCGGCGATGCGATTCGCGCTTAGCGTTTCTCTTGTCTGCGAGATCGTCATGGCGCCGAGTCTGGTCGTTGCGCACGAGGTGCGACAGCCGGGTGACGAGAGTCCGGCTACCGGCTAGCCGTACACCGCGGGACTCCTGCTCGCCGGGTGGCGCGCTGCTCGGACGAATGCGAGGCTCGGGCGGTGCCCAAGCCACGGGAGGACGTGCGGCGCTGTACAGCTTGCAGCCGGGGGTGCACGATCTGCCCAGGTCCCTGATGAGGCGTGACCTCTTCACCGAACTGTTCGCGCTCGCCGCGGGAGTCGGCGCGGTGCTGCTGGTGCTCGGGAGCGACCGGGAGCGGAGTCCCGTGGCGGCCTCGGCGGTGCTCGCGCTCGTCGTCGGCTGGGCCTATATCGCTAGCGGCCTGATCGCGCGGCGGCAGCGCCCGGAGAACCGGCTGGGCACGGTGATGGTCTTCGTCGGCTTTGCCTGGTTTGCCACCTTCCTCGCCGACGCGGGTTCGTCGCTCGTCTTCACGCTGGGGAAGGCGCTCGAGTCCGTCTACCTGGTCGGCTTCGTCTACCTGGTGCTCTCATTCCCGACGGGGCGGCTGCGGAGCCGGCTTGACCGCGGGCTGATCGCGGCCGCAGTCGTGCTCGTGATCGTGGTCGAGCTCGCCTGGCTGCTGTTCGCCGACTCTCGCTCGCAGATCTGTTCCGAGTGCCCGCACAACGCGTTCGAGATCACCCGCAACGACGGCCTCGCGAACGGGATCCTGCAGGGGCAGCGCAGCGTTGGGGTCGTGCTCTCGCTGTTCACGGTCGTGCTGCTCTTGCGCCGGTGGCGACGCGCGAGCCCGCCCGAGCGCCGAGCGGGCGCGCCGGTGCTCTGGGCGGGGAGCGCGATGTTCGCCGCGCTCGCGTTCTCGGTCGGCAACGACATTCTCGGGCACCCGCTCGGGCCGGGGCCCGCGTGGACGCGGGAGCTGGTGTTCGCATCGATTCCGATCGCCGTGCTGGCAGTGCTGTTGCAGCGGCGACTCGCGCGTGGGGCCGTCGCCGGGCTCGTGGTAGAGCTCGGAGAGGGTGTGACCGCTGTCGACCTCCGCGAGGCGCTCGCCCGTGCGCTGGGTGATCGGTCGCTCGAGCTCGCGTATTGGGTCCCAGCCCGCGGAAGCTACGTCGACGCGGGGGGACAGCCGGTCGAGCTACCGCAGCCCGAGTCGGAGCGGAAGGCGACCGTGGTGGAGCGCGCGGGAGAGCCGATCGCCGCGCTCATCCACGATCCTGCGCTGGCCGAGAACGAGGAGCTCGTGCAGTCGGTCTGCGCCGCGGCGGCGTTGACGCTCGAGAACGCGCGCCTGCAGGCCGAGTTGCGGGCACGGCTTGCCGACCTGCAGGCCTCGCGCGCCCGGTTGGTCGCGGCGACCGACGCGGAGCGGCGGCGGATCGAGCGCGACCTGCACGACGGGACGCAGCAGCGGCTCGTGTCGATCGCGATGGCCCTGGGGCTGGCGGAGTCGAAACTCGCGTCCGACCGGCCTGCGGTACAGCCCGTCTTACGCGAGGCGCGCGACGCGCTTGCCATTGCGCTGGCGGAGCTGCGCGAGCTGACGCAGGGGATCCGCCCGGCGATCCTGGTCGAGCGCGGGCTGGCCGCCGCGCTCGACGACCTCTCGAGGCGCGCCGCACTGCCCGTGCGACTACACGTCGCCCTCAGCGGCCGGCTGCCGGAGCCGGTCGAGAGTGCAGCCTACTTCGTCGCCAGCGAGGCGCTGGCGAACGCCGCCAAGCACTCGCACGCGAGTGAAGTACGCCTCGCCGCTTCTCATGAGGGTCCGCTGCTCGTGATCGAGGTGGCTGACGACGGGATCGGCGGCGCCGCAACGGGCGGCGGCTCCGGGCTGCGCGGCCTCGCCGACCGTATTGAGGCGCTCGGCGGGCGGCTGACGGTGTCGAGCCCGCCGGGCCGCGGCACGACGCTACGAGCGGAGATCCCGTGCGCATAGTCGTCGCCGACGACGCGGTCATCCTGCGCGAGGGCCTGGCCCGTCTACTCGGGGAGGCCGGCTTCGAGGTGATCGGGCTGGCCGCGCACGCCGACGAGCTCTTCGCGCTCGTCGAGCGTGAGCGTCCGGACGTCGCGATCGTCGACATCCGCATGCCGCCCACCCACACCGACGAGGGACTACAAGCGGCGAAGCTGATCCGCGCGCGCTGGCCGCAGGTCGGGATCCTGGTGCTCTCCCAGTACGTGCAGGCACGCTACGCAGTCGAGCTGCTCGCGGCGGGGACGGAGCGCGTCGGCTACATGCTCAAGGATCGCGTCTCCGACCTGGAGGAGTTAGCGGCGAGCGTCCGGCGGATCGGCGAGGGGGCCTCCGTGCTCGACCCAGCGGTCGTGGCGCAGTTGGTCGGCCAGCGCCGCAAGGGCGACACGCCGCTCGAGGACCTGACCGAGCGCGAGCTCGAGGTGCTTGCCCTGATGGCGGAAGGACGTTCGAACAAGGCGATCGGAGAGCGCTTGTTCATTACCGAACACACGGTCGAGAAACACGTGAAGAACATCTTCGCCACGCTGCGTCTCCCGCCCTCAGAAGACGACCACCGGCGCGTGCTGGCGGTCGTCACCTTCCTCAACGCGACCTAGTACCGGCCAGCCCTACTCGGCAAGTCTCCTGCTGCCCGGCTGGGCACGCGGGCCCACCCGTGCGAGCCTCGAGCGCATCCAAAGGAGGTCGCACGTGAGCATCGGACGTTGGAGCATCCACCACCCGCGGGCCGCGGTCGCAGCCTGGCTCGCGTTCGTCGCCGTCTGCGTCGCGCTCGGCGCGATCAGCGGCACCAAGACACTCGACAACGGCGCCGTCGGCGAATCCGCACGCGGCTACGCGATCATGAACAAGCACCGCCTCTGGGGGGCGCCGCGCGAGCTGGCCTACATCCACGCGCCGCGCGCGCCCGTGCCCAAGGTGGCGATCCGCGACGTCGAGCGGCGCTTCAGCGCGCTCGGCCTCACGCCGGAACTCAAGCGCTCCGCTGACGGCCACTCCGCGGTCGTGATCGCCGAGCTCACGCGAGAGGTCCCGGTCGAGCGCCTTCGCGCAGCGGTGGCCGGCGCGGCGCGCGTGCACCCGCAGCTGACGATCGAGGAGACGGGCGATGTCTCCGCCGACCAGGCGCGGAACGGCACGGTCGACCGCGACCTGCACCGCGCCGAGCTGCTCTCGATCCCAGTCACGCTGCTCGTGCTCCTGTTCGCCTTCGGCGCCCTCGCAGCGGCGCTCGTCCCGGTCGTGCTCGCACTGAGCGCGGTCGCCGCCGGGCTCGGACTGCTCGGGCCGCTCAGCCAGCTGTTCCCGCTGGAGGACAGCGCCAAGACCGTCGTGCTCCTGATCGGAATGGCAGTCGGCGTCGACTACGCGCTCTTCTTCGTCGTCCGCTCGCGCGCAGAACGCAACCGCGGGTCCGCTGTCGACGAGGCGCTCGTGACGACGCTGCGAACCTCCGGCCGGACGGTGATCGTCTCGGGCGCGACCGTCGCGATCGCCATGGCCGGCATGTACATCGTCGGCGTCAGGACCCTGAGCGGCATCGCGACCGCCGCGATCGCCGTCATCGCTTGCGCCGTCCTCGGCGCCGTCACCGTCTTGCCCGCCAGCCTTCGCCTGCTCGGCCCGAGGATCGACCGCGGCCGCATTCCGCTAATGCCGCACGCGCACACCGAGGGCGGCAGCCGCTTCTGGTCGGCACTCGTCGATCGCGTCACTCGACGACCGCTCATCGCCGCCGTGTTCGCAACCGCGCTGCTCGCTGCGCTCGCGTACCCGGCGCTGTCGCTGCGCATCTCGAAGCCGAGCGACCTCGCGCTGAGCGCCCAGAACGAGCCTGCGCTGAAGGCGCTCGACGACGTCCGCCGAGCTTTCCCCAGCGCCGGCGAGACCGCCGTCGTGGCGGTCGAGGCGCCAGCGACGGCGAAGCAGCAACTCCGGCAGCAGCTGCATCGCATCAGCCGACTCGCCGTTCGCGAGGGGTTCGCGAACAAACCCGACGATTCGATCCGAACCGTCTCGACGAGCGCCGGCAGCGCGGGGGCGCTCTTCCTGCCACTCACCGGCAATGGCGCGAACACCTCGAGCCGTCATGCCGTGGAAGCGCTGCGGCAGCGGTTGATCCCCTCGACGCTCGGGCGCGTTCGTGGAGTCCAGACCGCCGTGACCGGTCCCACGGCCGAGGATGTCGACTTCACCCGCCAGATCCGCCACGCGCTGCCGTACGTGCTCGCCTTCGTGCTCGCGCTCGCCTTCTGCCTGCTCCTCGTCACCTTCCGCTCGATCGTCGTACCGCTCAAAGCGATCGCGCTCAACCTGCTCTCCGTCGCGGCCGCCTACGGCGTGCTCGCGCTCGTCTTCCAACACCACTGGGCCGAACCGATCCTCGGCTTCCAGTCCAACGGCACGATCGTCTCCTGGCTACCGCTCTTCCTGTTCGTCGTCCTGTTCGGACTCTCGATGGACTACCACGTCTTCATCCTCAGTCGGGTGCGCGAAGCCGTCGACTGCGGCGAGCGCACCGAGCCGGCCGTGCGACGCTCGATCGCGCTCACCGCCGGAGTCGTCACCGCCGCGGCCGTCGTCATGATCTGTGTCTTCGCCCTCTTTGGAACGCTCTCATCGCTCGAGCTCAAGCAGGCGGGGGTCGGCCTCGCCGCGGCCGTCCTGATCGACGCGACCGTAATCCGGGGCGTCCTCCTCCCGGCGACAATGAAGCTGCTCGGAGAATGGAACTGGTACCTCCCTCGTCGCCTGCAATGGCTCCCGCACCTCGAGCATGCGGAGAGACCGCGCGAGCGGCTCGAACCGTCGCTCGACTCAGCCGCCTAGGAACCTGGAGAGACGAACTTGACGGGCGAGCTACGTGACGGCGGCCACATCACGACCCGCGAGGCAACTCGTGAAGATGAACAACGGCTTCGCGAAATCGCGTTCACGGCGAAGGCGACGTGGGGTTATGACCGAGACCGCGTCCGCACGTGGGCCGAGACCCTCCAGCTGTTCGCTAAGACCCCACCAACTGCCGAGATCTACGTCGCGGAAACGGCGGGCCTTGCAGTCGCCTGGATGCGCCTCGTCCCGGGAAACGAAAGTTGCATTCTGGAGGACTTGTGGGTTGAGCCAATCTCCCAGAGGGCGGGCGTCGGCAGGAGGCTATTTCGTTTCGCCGAACGGAGAGCCTGCCAACTGGACGCACCGCGGCTCGAATGGGAAGCCGAGCCCAATGCGATCGGCTTCTATGAGCGGATGGGCGGCCGGCATATCCGCGACACACCGCCGAACGAATGGGGCCGCACCTTACCCGTCATGGCTGTATTCCCCTCCGCTGGCGAGGCTGCGTGACCCGTCGCGCGATCCATCTTCAAGGGAATTCGACCGGTGCGTAGATGATCTGTGGCGTGGAAACGGGCGACGCTGCAATCCCGATGACTCCCTCTCTAGCGAAGGAGGGAGTCAGCGTCGCGCCAGCTCAGGCAACACTGACATCCTGTTTGCAAGAACTTTCCGAGTTGGCGGTCGCGATCCAGTGTCTCGAGGACGTCCCTCGCTGCATCTTTCGGGAGGGACGGACAGGAACAGAGAAACCCTCGTTGGAACGCACTGATGTTGCCTGATTGTTGCCCGAGCGTGTCAGCTATCCAGACAACATTCTCAACTCGCAGAACCCTACGGGGGCTTGGGCGGAGGGTAGCGCCGACCGTAGCCGCGAGCCGCAACCTCACCCACGACCTGACCGCAACGACCCGACCGCACTGTCACCCGTCGAAGTTAGTCGTCGCTGCCGAGCGGCGGGTCGCGACGCGGGATTGGCGAAGCGTTGATGAGTGAGGTGGTGGTTTCGCCGTAGGCGAGGAAGCGGTCCAGGACCGCGCTGAGTTCGTCGATCGAGCGCAGGTGGATTTTGAGGTAGAAACAATCCTCGCCGGTGATGCGGTGGCATTCGCCTATCTCGGGAATCTGGGCGGCGAGTTCGGGGATCCGCGGCAGCTGCCCCGGGGCGGGTTTGATGCGGACGATCGCCGTGAGTTGGTAGCCGAGCGTGCGCGGGTCGATCTCGGCGCGATAGCCGGTGATGACACCCGCTCGTTCGAGTCGCTGGACGCGCTCGGCCACTGCCGGCGACGACAGGCTCACGCGGCGTCCAAGCTCGGCGAATGAGACACGGCCGTCAGTCGACAGCTCGCTGATGATTTTACGGTCAGTGGCGTCGATCCTCGGAAGATTTGCTCCAGCAGCGCGCGAAAGTCCGTTCTTCATGGTCTCTCCGAAGCGTAACGCCTTTGATTTGCCGTGTCCATTTCACGCGCCGCTAGGAACAATGTTCCCATCGCAACTCGCGTCGACACCGCCCCCCTCGCGCCACCCTTCGCAGCGGCCGGCCGCCTCGATGCCGTGCCCCCGCAGGCGTACTTCGTCGGGAGCGCCGTCTTTCATTACCTCGGCCCTTCTTTTGCGGTCCTGCTCTTCGCCCGCGTGGACGTGCTGGGTGTGGCCTGGCTGCGGATCGCTTCGGCCGCGGTGATCTTCGCGATCTGGCGCCGGCCTTGGCAGAGGTTCCTCGCCGTCGACCGCAGTGGTCAGACGCTGATCGTCGCCTTGGGGGCGGTCTTCGCGGTCATGAACGCCTGCTTTTACCTCTCGATCGACCGCCTGCCGCTGGCGACCGTGGCCGCGATCGAGTTCATCGGGCCGATCGCCCTGGCGGTGATCGGCGCGCGCGTCGGGCGCAACTTCGCCGCCGTCGTCGTCGCGGCGGCCGGAGTCTATCTCCTGACTCACGTGCGCTTCGCCGGCCAGCCAGTCGGCGTCGCCTTCGCTCTCGCGAACGCGGCGCTGTTCACGCTCTACATCGTTCTTGCGCACCGGGTCGCCCGGCGCTCGGCGATGGGTGGCGTCGACGGCCTCGCCGCGGCCATGCTGTTCGCCTTCGTCTTCGTTTGCCCGATCGGCCTTTCGGGTGCCGCTCACGCGTTCGCCGATCCGGTCGCGCTCGCGGCCGGCGTCGGCGTCGGCGTTTCCTCGTCGGTGATTCCGTACGTCTGCGACCAGCTTGCTATGGCCCGCTTGCCCCGCGCGACCTACGCGCTCTTCGTGGCGCTCCTCCCGGCGACCGCGACCGTGATCGGCGTCATCGTCCTGCATCAGCTTCCCTCACTGGTCGACGCCGTGGGCATCGGCTTGGTCATGGTCGGCGTCGCGCTGCATCGACCCGACCCGACGGCCGTGGCGCCCTCGCCAACACGGGAGCCGATCCCGCGGCGAAAACCCCAGCCACAGACGCGGGCCCAAAGGAGCGGAGAATGAGCGAGATCCCGCCCCTGTCAATACAGCGGGTCGATGATGGCGCGCTCATTCTTGCCGCTGATGTCGTGCTCGACCAGCTCGGCGTCGGCGGCGACGGCGTCTTCCTCGTCGTCTCAAACCCAGAGCTCGGCGCGATCGCGACCGAGCTCGCCGAGGCGGCGCGCCGGCGAACCGAGAGGGCCGAAATGCAGGAGTTCGGCCCGACCGGGCGGGACGGTGCAGAACCGCCGGACGCGGTCGCGGCGGCGATGCGGGCGTCGTCTGTGGTCGCGCTCGTGACTTGCTTCTCGCTCAGTCATACCCTGGCACGGGCCGCGGCGACGCACGCGGGCGCGCGGATCGCTTCGCTCCCCGGCATCACGGCGGAGATCTTCGCGCGCACCATCCCCGTCGACTACGACCAGCTGCAAAGGGTCGGATCCGCCCTTACCAGCAAGCTGACCGGCGCAGGACGCTGCCGCGTCACCGCCCCCGCTGGAACGGATGTCGAACTCGCCCTGCGCGGCCGCGCGGCGATCTGCGACGACGGCGATCTCCGGGCATCCGGCGCCTGGGGGAACCTCCCGGCAGGCGAGGCCTTCATCGCACCGCTCGAAACAGAAGCCACGGGGACGATCGTCTTCGACGGCTCTCTCGCAGGGTGGGGACTGCTCGACCAGCCGCTCAGCATCGAGCTCGAACGCGGACGGCTCGTGACCGCTGCCGGCGGAGCGGCCGCCGACTGGCTGCTCGCGACACTCGACGCCGGCGGGCCGAACGGACGCACGATCGCCGAGCTTGGGATCGGCACCAATCCGAACGCCACCATCACAGGCGTCATCCTCGAAGACGAGAAGGTTGAAGGGACAGTTCACTTCGCCTTCGGCACCAACACCAGCATTGGCGGCGCCAACCAGGCCTCCGTCCACATCGACGCCCTCGTGCAAAACGCGCTCGTCGAGCTCGACGGATATCCCATCCTGCGCGACGGGCGCCTTCTCGACTGACGAAACCGCCGATCTGCCACGACCTGGTACGCGGCTGTCTTACAGTGCCCGAGCCGGGGCGCTCTGCATCAAAGGTCGATGGTCTTCTTCATCGACGGCCGAGGAGCGGCGCGTTTTGTCCCGACCAGCACCGAAATTGCGGTGCGCGCACGAGATTGTGATCCTAAGCACAAAACTTCAGGTACAGTTAGGGAGCGCGTAGACCCAGCGCGGAAGCCGCTGAGGCTCCTCGTTCCTCTCCGACTTACACAAAAGGCCTAAGTGCGTCGGGCGGACGCCTTCTCGGGGTTCGCCGCGGGCAAGTCGAGAGAGATGGAGGCAATCACGTGTATGCGACCGTGCGCCGCTACGAAGGGATCGACAAGGTGCGCTCCGAGGAAGTGACGAGGAAGGTCGGCGACAGCCTGCAAAGTGGGTGAGGGAGAGCAGAAGCTCGAAGACGCACTCCCGAACACACCGAAGATCACAGCTGGCCCGGTGATCGCCTGCGAGGCCAGCGGCGCGGCGGTCACGAACGGAGTTGCCGCGCTCGCGTAAAGCTCCGGAGACGCTCGCCACCGAGACCGTGACTAATCAAAGACCAAAGAGGATTCTTCAAGGAGGCTCTCATGAATCTGCAGCCGCTAGGTGACCGCCTGATCGTCGAGGTGCTCGATGAGGAGGAGTTGACGGTGAGCGGGATCGTCCTGCCTGATACCGCGAGGGAGAAGCCGCAGCGTGGCCGCGTGTGCGCGGTCGGCCCGGGTGGGCGGGACGAGGACGGGAAGTACATCGAAATGGACGTCGCCGAGGGGGACGAGATCGTCTTCTCGAAGTACGGCGGCACCGAGATCAAACTCGGGGCCGAGGACGTCCTGATACTGCGCGAGACAGATGTGCTCGCGAAGGTCGTAAACACGGGTGGCAAGCGCAAACGCAAGCTCGCCGGCGCCACCGCCTAGTAGCTCGTATCCCTCAGGAGGAAGAGATGGCTCACAAGGAGCTGAAGTTCAGCGAGGATGCGCGCCGCTCACTGGAGCGTGGCGTGAACATCCTCGCCGACGCGGTCAAGGTCACCCTTGGCCCGAAGGGGCGCTACGTCGTGCTCGACAAGAAGTTCGGCGCTCCGACCATCACCAACGACGGTGTCACGATCGCACGTGAGATCGAGGTCGAGGACGTCTTCGAGAACCAGGGCGCGCAGCTCGTCCGTGAGGTCGCCACGTCGACGAACGACGTCGCCGGCGATGGCACGACGACGGCCACGCTGCTTGCGCAAGCGATCGTGCGCGAGGGTTTGAAGAACGTGGCCGCGGGCGCGAACCCGATGGCGCTCAAGCGCGGGATCGAGCAGGCCGTCGACGCCGTCGTCGAGAACCTGAAGACGCAGTCGAAGGAGATCTCAGGCAAGGAGGACATCGCCCGGGTCGCCACGATCTCGGCGCGTGAGCGCGAGATTGGCGACGTGATCGCGAACGCGATCGAGAAGGTCGGCAAGGACGGCGTCGTGAACGTCGAGGAGGGCCAGACGTTCGGCCTCGAGCTCGAGTTCACGGAGGGCATGCAGTTCGACAAGGGCTATCTGTCGCCATACATGGTGACCGACCCCGAGCGCATGGAAGCGGTCCTCGAGGATCCGTACATCCTGGTCGCGAACCAGAAGATCGGCGCCATAAAAGACGTCCTGCCGGTGCTCGAGCAGGTGATCCAGGCCGGCAAGCCGCTCCTGATCGTGGCCGAGGACGTCGAGGGCGAGTCGCTCGCGACGATCGTGGTCAACAAGCTGCGCGGCACATTCACCGCCGTCGCCGTGAAGGCGCCGGGCTTCGGGGATCGCCGCAAGCGCATGCTCGAGGACATCGCTGTCCTCAGCGGTGCGGAGGTGATCACCGAGGAGCTGGGCCTCAAGCTCGAGAACACGAAGCTGCAGCAGCTCGGCAAGGCCCGCAAGGTCGTCGTCGACAAGGACACGACGACAATCATCGACGGCAACGGAAAGGCGGACGCGATCAAGGCTCGCATCAAGCAGTTGAAGGCCGAGATCGAGAACACCGACTCCGACTTCGACCGCGAGAAGCTCCAGGAGCGGCTCGCGAAGCTCGCCGGCGGCGTTGCGGTCGTGAAGGTCGGCGCTGCGACCGAGACGGAGATGAAGGAGAAGAAGCACCGCGTCGAGGACGCGCTCCAGGCCACCCGCGCCGCCCTTGAAGAGGGCATCGTCCCAGGCGGCGGCGTCGCGCTCCTGAACGCGGCTGAGTCGATCAAGCTGGACGGCTTCGGCGATCCGGACGAACGGACGGGCGCGCAGATCATCGTCCGCGCGCTCGAGGAGCCGCTCCGCCAACTCGCCTACAACGCGGGACTCGAAGGCTCGGTCGTCGTGAACAACGTCCGTATGGCCGCCAAGGGCCAGGGCCTGAACGTCGACACGAACGAGGTTGAGGACCTCGTCAAGGCCGGCATCATCGACCCGACCATGGTCACGCGCTCGGCGTTGCAGAACGCAGCCTCGATCGCCAAGAACATCCTCATGACCGAGGCGATCGTCGCCGAGCCACCCGAAAAGGCCGGAGCCGGCATGGGTGGCGGCATGGGCGGCATGGGCGACATGGGCGGAATGATGTAAGGCAAGCGGGCCATAGAACCGAGGCGGTCGGTTCAGCGAGAAGGCCGGCCAGAGGGCCGGCCTTCTGCGTGTCTCAGAGGAGAAGACGCTCTTTGCGGTGATTGGCGGGTCGCGCCCGGCACGCATGGCTGTTGGGCAGGCGCGGGTGGCGGGGCCGCCGTCCGCGCCGTTGCTGCTGGCGGTCGCCGCGCTCACGAACCGGCTGAATTAGGTTTGATCGGCGCCGGAGTTCGTGCGG
>Ga0307278_10000805_pt1 | contig 15455 bp, 5 predicted proteins | sample ER_DNA_117_FD_194482 | JGI IMG/M metagenome (GOLD analysis project Ga0307278, IMG submission 194482) | Bulk soil microbial communities from the East River watershed near Crested Butte, Colorado, United States - ER_DNA_117 | ecosystem: Environmental > Terrestrial > Soil > Floodplain | place: USA... | reverse complement strand
CCCCGCTTCGGCTTGTCCTCTCGGTAGTCGACCGCGACGACGCGGTTGCGCGACTTGGCAAGGCGCCTTCGCACCCGCGGCGCCTCAGTCGCAAATGCCACCATGCGCGACGCGAGCTCCACCAAGAGCTCCGTCAGCTCTCCGGCAGACTCGGGCTGCGAACCAGCAAGTCGTAGTGCGCGCGCTTCCTCGCGGCGCGTAACCAGTGCGGCCATGTCTACCCCCTTCCGATCGTCCGGGACAAGCTGATCGCGGACATCGGCGGGCCGCAGGCCTTGGACGCTGGCTTGCCCTCTAGACGGCGATGGCTCCGCTCGTTAGCGGAAGCGCGACAAGGACGCAAGCGCTTCACGTACTGGACTCTCCGCTGTCGCGTTAGCGCACCAGTAACGCACCATCGCCTGGACGGCTTTGTCACCTCGCTGGTCGCCGACCCCCGAAACGCCCGCCGTTCGGGCTCCCCTGTCGGCTCGCTTGTCGGCGTTGCGGAAGTTGTGTAGTGGGCCGCGATCCCTCTAAGCATCAGGCTCCAGCGAGCCGCGTGGCTCCGCGTTGCCGCGGTGTCGCGTTGTCGGGCGCCGACAAGGAGAAGACGGCGGGTAAACCTGGTCCGCGCTGCGCTGACGCGCAGCGCGGACAAAAGCTTCGCTTTGGGCCGGGCAGGAATCGAACCTGCGACCTTGGGATTAAAAGTGGCACTCAGCGTCTCGAGACGGCTGGGGGTTGCTATATGAACGGCTTGGTTGACCGAAACTTGCATCGGACCTGTTCGGGTGCTCTGGCGGTGCCTTGTTGACCTTCTGTTGACCCCGACTCTTGCCTAAATAGACAACCCCGCGGCTCAGCGTACGTCGACGTAGATGACCTCGACGGCGTTGTTGCCGTCCAGAGCGGCTTCTCCCAGTGTTCTGGGCTGCTCTCACCGACGTCGCCGAGCTCGGCCGCGCGGGCCGCCATTCCCTGCCTGAACTACTCGCAGGCGGCGGGTCGGCGCCGACGGCATCGTGCACACCGCGTGGACCGAGTTCCACGGCCGGGCCGGCGTCACGTCGCCAACCAGAACGTGTACGTCGCGAACTACATCCCGTAACCGCTGAGGCGTGGCGCCCCGGCACAAGTCCGGGGGCGCCTCGGCGCCCGGCCGGGTGATGTAGGTTCGGCTTTACTTGCACTAGGGAGAGCCAGGTCGGATTGAGTTCGCGAGCTCGTGATCAGCGGTGCCCGAGGCGCCGTGGCTGATTCGTCGACGCCACTCGACGGCGCGATCGTCCGGTTTCTCCTACTGGTGGTCGACCGCTTCGAGTCCACCGTCTCCGACCCCGAGGCGCTGCTCGCAAGTCTCAAGGCGGTCGGTCTCGACGACTCGGCGGTAGCGCAGTACGAGTCGTTCCTGAGCGCCCGCGCGAGCGACGTCTCCAAGCTGTCGACCGACCTGCCCAAGCTCCTTTCCGTCATCGAGAGCAGCAATCCCGACCTGCCGTCGCTGATCACGCCGGTGAAGGATCTCTGGAGCGTCGTGACGGGCCTCGTCGCGGACGCGCCGAAGGTCGCACCGCCGCAAATGCCGCAGGCTCCGTCGCTGCCGAACGGCGATGTTCTCGGCCAGCTGGTGACGTCGGCGGTCGAGGACGCGCTGCGCGAGCAAGCCCCTGCGCTGTGGGCGGCTCTGTCCGCCACCGGCTTCGTCGGGCCGGGGACGAGCATCCTTCCGTCGCTCTCCGCCGCGGCTTCCGGTCCCATCGCATACATCTGGCAGCTCTACCAGGCGCTACGACGCGAGAACACCCTCTCGATCGCGGGCGTCCTGACCGGGCCGAGGGTGATCTCGACGTCCAGCGTCGAGCTGGGGCCGAAAGAATCTCCCGCCTCCGGGGCCTTGGCTACCTTCGGCGCGGGCGTCGTCGTGTTGCAGCGGCTGATCCTCAAAGTCGCCGCCGACACGTACAGCGATCCGGTCAAGCTTCAGCTGGACATCCTCGGAACCGACGCGGTTCCCCCGAAGTTCGTCGCCGGCGTCCTCTCTGCGGACGCAATCGCGGCTCCGGTGAATCTCGGATCGGCGCTCCAGCTCTCGCTCGACCCGTTCAACGCGCCCTTCGCGCTCGCGATGACCGACTTCGGCGGCGTCAAGCAGATCGCCGGCAGCCCGCCCAAGCTGACACTCGGCGCCCAGACCCCGCGTGCGTTCCGGGTCGGCGCCGACGGAGGGATCGGCCTCAGTCTGCAGCAGCCCGTGTTCGACGTGACGGCTTCCCCGGATTCGTGGGACGCGACGTTCGGGGTGACGACCTTCGAGCTGACGATCCCGAAGTCGGCTGCGGGACCCCTCCTGGGAATCTTTCTGCCGAGCAACGGCGTCAGCCTGCGCGGGAAGCTGCTGTTTCATGTCGACGCGGCCGGCTTTCACTTCGACGGCGGCGTCGGCCTCAGCGCCACGTGGCCCGATGTCGTGCACCTGCCCGGCATCGTCATCCACAGCTTCGCGACGAGCGTGGCGGTCTCGGGCTCCGACTTCCCGATCAGCGCCAAGGGAACGATCGTCGCTTCGCTCGGGCCGCTGACGGTCACGATCGAGGGGTTCGGCGTCGAGCAGCCTCTTCGCCTCACCACCGACGGCGCCGGCAACCTCGGCATCCTCAACCTCGGAACGCCGAGCTTTGCTTCGCCGACCGGGATCGGCGTCGCGATCGACGCCAGTGTCGTGAAGGGCGGCGGTTTCCTGCGCGTCACGGACACACAGATCGCGGGTGCGTTGGAGCTCGCCGTCGTCCTCGGCGACCTCGAGCTGTCCGTTCAGGCCTTCGGGGTCATCCAGCAGCTGAACGGCGAGCTGTCGTTCATCGTCGTCATGTCGGTGACGTTCTCGCCGGCGATCGAGATCTTCCTCGGCCTCACGCTGAATGCCGTCGGCGGCATCTTCGGGCTCAACCGCACGGTCGACACGACATCGCTCGGCGCACTCGTCCGCGACGGCCACACCAACGACGTCCTGATCCCCGACGACCTGATCGGCCGGGCCGACACCGTGCTCACCGCAGTCGCAACCGTGTTCCCGCCGAAGAGCGGCCAGTACGTTGCCGGCCCGGTCCTCGAGCTCGGCTGGGGCCGCCCGATCTCGATCGTCACGATGACCGTGGGCGTCGTCTTCACGTTCCCGAATCCCGAGTCGGTCGTGATCATCGGCGAGATCCGGATCGCATTGCCCGAGCCGGACGCGCCGGTCATCGATCTGCAGGCGGATTTCGCCGGCACCATCAACCCGACGACCGGAGCCGTGTCGTTCGACGCATCGCTCGCGCGCTCCCGCATCGCGGCCTTCGACGTCACGGGCGACCTCGCGCTGCGCGGCGGCTCCGAGAGCTTCGTCATGACCGCGGGTGGCTTCAACCCGCTGTTCGCACCGCCGCCCGACCTCACGAGCGTCCGCCGCCTGAGCATCTCCATCTCGCCGAGCCCGCTTCTCAACATCTGGGCCGAGTCGTATTTCGCCGTCACCGGCAGCTCGCTCCAGTTCGGCGGCGCGCTGTACATCGAAGGGAAGCTCGGTCCAATCGGCGCGAAAGGACACGTCAGCCTCGACACGCTGATCCACACCGAGCCGAAGCTGCATTTCACCGCCACGATCTCCGGCGATTTCGTCCTCACCGTGTCGGGCGAGGACATCGCCACGATGAACGTCGACGTCCTCCTCGAAGGGCCCGGGCTCTGGCACGCGCGCGCCCACGCGAGCATCAGCTTCTTCTTCTTCAGCATCTCCGGGACCCTCGAGCTCCAGTGGGGAACCGACTCGATTCCGGTGCTCGGCCCGCCGGTCGACGTCGCTCAGCAGGTGCACGACGCGCTGGCGGACGACGCGACCTGGCGGCACGTGATTCCCGCCACCGATGCCGGAACGGTGCAATTGCGCTCGGGCGCCGACGCGCTGCATCCGCTCGGCCTCTTGCGCCTGACCCAGACGGCGGCGCCGCTCGACGTGCCGCTGGAGAAGTTCGGCGCGAACGCCGTCACGACCGGGGATGCGGTGACCGTCGCGATCACCGCGCAAGGCGGCGTCGTGATCACGGCGCAGGAGTTGTTCGCGCCGTCCCAGTTCTTCGAGCTGAGCGACGAAGACCGGATCGCGAAACCGGCCTTCCTCCCGTTCGATGCAGGGGGCACGGTTCAAGGCGCGACCTGGCAAGTCAGCGATCCGCAAACGGCGTCGGTCGTCTACGAGGAGAGCCTGGGCCTCGACGAGAACGTGCCGGGTTCGAGGAACTTCCGTGTCCTCGACGCCGTCGCGCTGGGCTGGGCCGAGCTGGGTGCGGCCGGTCGCGCCCGTCCGCCGCTCGTCAAGTCCGTCGGTGCGAAGATCGCCGTCACCGCGCCCAGCTACTCGGTTGCGGATGCAGCGACCGGGGCGATCGTCGCGACGGGCGCCGCGTCGGCGGTGACAGCGTCAACGCGTCGATCCGCCGACACGATCGCCGTCGCCGACTTCGAACTCCAGGTGGTCAGCTGATGGCCGGCACGCAGTTCACCTTCGCGTCGATGATCCATCGCGGGTTCCTCGCGGACCAGAACGCGACCACCGAGGTCACGGTCGCCGTTCAGGGCAAGCCGTTCATCACGCGTCAGGTCCCGATGATGACCCCGGGCGACGTGATCGGGATCGCATCCCGTCAAGTCATCCGCTGCACGCCGGTCAACGGGCTCGTCGACGCGGAGCCGAACTATCTCGCGACGATCGAGTTCGACGCGCCCGGTCTGCCGTGGCTCTTCAGCCGTACGCCGGCCGGCGGGCCGATTCAACCCTGGATCGCGCTGGCCGTCGTCGACGAAACCGATCTGAACGCCGACCCGTTGTCCGCATCACCCGTCGGAACGCAGCTGACGATCGACGCTGCGCAATTGCCGAACCCGGCGGAGTCCTGGATGTGGGCCCACGGCCAGCTGCTCGACGCCGACACCGTCCCGGCCGATCCCGCGCGATCGCTGTCGCGTCTCGTCAGCTCTCGGAAACTGGAGCCGAATCGTCGCTATCTGGCCTGCGTCGTCCCGGTGTTCGCGGCGGGCAAGACCGCGGGGCTCGGCACGGATCCCGGGGACGCGCGCACGAGCATGGAATTCGCGTGGGATCCGGCGGCAGGTGGTGAGGTCGTCCTGCCGGTCTACTATTTCTGGCGATTCGGCACCGGGCCCGACGGTGATTTCGAAGCGCTCGTCCGACGGCTTCACGGGGTGCCGCTGCCGGACGGCCTCGGCAAGCGGAAGCTCGTGCTCGAGTATTCGATGTCGGGCTTGCCGGCGCCGGAGACGGACGGCTCCGCCGTCGAGCTGCAGGTGGCGCTCCGTCCGCCCGGCGCGCAACTCGGCGACATTCGGCCCCTGGTCGGCAACGACTATCTTGAGGAGCTTCGGTCGCGTCTGGTCGACGCGGGGTACGACGTGTCTCTCCTGACGTTGAACGCGGATGCGCCGCCGCCGGTCGTCGGCCCCCCGGTCTATGGACAGCTCGCGGTCGGCGCGAACGCCTCCGCGGCCAAGCTCGAGACGGTCGCACCGCCGTGGGTGCGCGAAGCGAACCTCGATCCGCGGCTGCGGGTCGCGGCCGGGCTCGGAAGCGAAGTCGTACGGCAGAACCAGGATCGATACGTCGAAGAGGCCTGGCAGCAGGTGGGTGACGTACTCGCCGCGAACGCCCTTCGCCGGCGGGGCGAGTTCTCGCTCGCCGCGAGCGCAATCCTCCACAGGAAGTGGATCTCGCAGCTGTCGCCCGTCGACCTCGTGACCTCGACGGCGCCCGTCCACTCGCGCATCTTCGACAGCCCCGAGCTCACGATCACCGGGCGACTTCGTCAATCGCCGCTGCCGCCCTCGATCGTTTCGGTCGAGTACCGGCGGGCGACGCGCCCGCGGGGCAACGGTGCCGGCGCTTCGATGTGGCGCGCCGCAGTCGGTCCGGACGTGCTCGCCTCGCAGTCGGCCCTGCCCCAGCCCATGAAGGCCGCGGTTCCGCTCGACACCATCGACACGCTCGAGGCGCCGAGCCGCGTGTGGGGAGCCGGCGCGGCGACGACCATTCTCGAGCGGCTCGTGCCTGATCTCGATCAGAGCGGGTTGACGGCGGCGCAAGCCGCGGCTCAGCTGGATTCGCTGAGCCAGATCACCGTCGTGGATTTTGCGACCGCCGACGCGGCCGCGGCGCACGTGGGATCGATCGACGCCGAGCGCGTCCTGACCGCGGCGGGAATGCTGCCGGTCGCGTCGCACCCCGGCCCGATCACGCACGGCCCGACCGGGGTGACCGTCCATCCGGCGGCCGTCTCGGCGATCGCGCCGAGCGCTCCGGCGTCGATGACGATCACGCCGTCGGTATTCCACGAGCTGATCGCGGGCACGTTCACCGCGCCCGCCGCGCCTAGCCGAGCCTTCGCCCTACCGCCGGCGGCCGTCGCGCCGCTGAAGGAGCAGATGTCCGAGGTGGCAAGGGTGATCATCGATCGGCAAATCGTCTCCTCGGATGCTGCGTCGCCGTCGGAAACGAGTTTGGCCGGGGGCTTCGAGTCGCTTCGCGACGGGATCGTCGCGGCGCTCGACCCCAGCGTCACGATCGCGCGGATGGTCAACCCCCGGATCTCGGCGCTGAGCGACGCTCAGGCCAAGAGCTTCGACGACATCATGGCGGCGCCCGATCTTTCCGAGCCGACGTTCCCGGCGCTGGCTGCGATCTCTCACGACTGGTTGCTGCCGGGCATCGATACGTTGCCCGCGGACACGACGACGCTGGTCGAGTCGAATCGCGCGTTCATCAGTGGCTTTCTCGTCGGCATGAACCACGAGCTGGCACGCGAGCTGCTCTGGCAGGAATACCCGACCGACCAGCGCGGCACCTACTGCCGCCAGTTCTGGGCTCATCGGAACACCGGTGATCCGACCGACCAGGCCGATCTCCAGTACCGGCTCCACGAGGCGCCCAACCTCAGCCTCGAGCAGCTTGGCGAGAGACCCGGCCAGGCGGCGTCGCCCCTCGTTCTGGTCGTCAAAGGAGAGCTGGTTCGCCGCTATCCCGGAATGCTGGTGACGGCCGCGAACACGAAGATGAGCGGGCCGATCCGCATTCTCGATCCGGCGACGGAGATCCAACCCGATTTCATGGCCAGGCTGGAGCCCGACGTGCTGCTCGTGGGTTTCGAGACGTTGAGCGCCGACATCGTCTGGTCGCTCGGCGACAACGAGGACACCGCCTGGTGGTTCTTCTTCGCCGAGCATTTCACCGAACCGCGGTTCGGTCTCGATCAGCCCGCGGCCGGCGATCCCGTCGCGTTCACCGATTGGAACGACGCGACGTGGGCGAACGCGGTGCTTGACTCGGCGGGGCGACTCGGCGCGAACAGCTTCACCGGGCCACCCTGGCCGAAGTCGAGGCCGGGAACGCCGCAGGGGCCGGGTTACGACTGGCATGGAATCAGCTCGTCGATCGCCTTGATCCTCTTGCAGTACCCCTTCCGCCGCGGAATACGTGGCACCGACCTGCTCCCGCCAAGGCAGGCGCCGTCATGACCGTGATCCCCGGGGTCGACGCGCAACTGCCGATCACCTTGCTGCCGGTTCGGATCGAAACCCGGTTCGCGGGTACGCCGGCAGCGCCGCAGCTGCAAGTGCGGCTGTATCCGGACGACGTTCACGTCGACCAGCACGATCCGCGGCTCACCTCCGGCGAGGTGGCGGCGGCGACCCGCTACTGGACGAGCGTCCGCGCCGGCACCGCCCCCGATCAAGCGTGGGCGCAACTCCTGAAGGACGTCGGTCCGAAGCGCGCGATCTGGGCTCGACAGGCGCTCACGCCGACGAACAGCTCAGGGCCGCCGACGTTTCCCGACGCCGCGACCGTCGACGGCAACGCGGGCATCGCGGCGGCCGCACGCGCACTACCCAGCGCGTTCATCGTTCGGGTGCGCTATCCGGACGGCGAGGCGATCGTTCAGGGGAAGGCGATCCCGGCGAGCCTTCCGGTGGGCGTCTCGTTCGGCGGCGCTCCGCGCGGAGCGCCGTCGGTTGCACCTCCAGTCGAAGCCAACGCGACGCTCGTGCTCGACGAGGGCATGCGCTGGATGGTCGACTACGCCGCCGCACTCGAGGTCGGAATGGCCGTCACGGTCGATCTGCCGGCTCACACGGATTTCGTTCAGGACGTGATGGCCGTCGGGGTCGCGGCCGACGCAGACGGCGCGGCCCTGATCGGCGCGCTGGTCGAGTCGCACCGACTGAGCGACGGGGCGGCGTTCATTCCCCCCGGCACGCCGACGAACAACCTTGCCGACTCGGCGAGCGGCTACTCGATCACGGCGGTGCCGCCGCCCGGGCCGCTCACTGCGCCCGCCGACGGCTCGGTCGCCGCGGTGCTCGCAACGGCGTGGAGCATCGACCCGATGTCACTCGCGCCGATCGAGGGCGCCACCAGTCGGGAGCTCGACGAGGCCCACCTGATGGGCCGCGCGCTGTTCGAGGCGACCTGGGGGTCGTACCTGCGGGAGCACGCGCAGCCGGGCTTCGACCTCGGCCTCCTGCCGCAGGCATACGCCCACGTGACGTCGTTCGTTCGTGGCGGCGGACCGCTGCCGGCGATTCGACTGGGACGCCAGCCCTACTCGATCGCGCCGGTGCTGGCCCGGGGCGCGTGGGCGCCGGTCGGGGAAAGCACGTTCCAGCAATGGCTGAGCGGGTTGCTGCCGCGCATCCGACCGCTCTGGACCACGGGTGTCGTCGACGCGCCGTCCGGCCCTGATCTGTTCGCGCAAGAACCGGTGTCGACCCACGTGCGCCTCCGCACGACGAACATGAGCTCCGCAGTCGCCTACATGGTCGCGATGGGAGATGCGGCAGTGCACGGCGATCCCGAGGTCAGTCGACGCGAGCTGCTCGCCGAGCTGGGGTTCACGACCGCGATGCCGGCGGTGCTCACGTACCTCTTCCCGAAGAGCGCCGCGAACCTTTGGCTCTCGATGGCGGCGGACGGCGACACCGCGTTCAACGTTCTCGCGCCCGCCCCGAAGGACGCAACGAGCGTCCTCGGCTTGCTGCTACGCAACTCGGCGCTGCGGATCGCCGCGGATACGACGAACGAGTTTGCGGGCCTTCCCGCAGGCCGGCTGGACACCGAGGTTGCGCGAGCGCCGTGGGTGCCACCTGTTGCGAATCTGCCGGCCGCAGCCGGGAGCGCGGCACCGACGGTGTCGGGATTCGCCGCCGCGACGACGATCGCGACGCCACAGTCGACGGCGTCGGGACTCGGCAAGGATGTGAGCGGCGCAACCTTCACGATCCGCGACCGCCTGGCCGACATCGTCGGCGATCCTGCGAAGTACGCGCCGGACTACGGGCGCTACTTCAACAGCGACGCCCTCGCGGCGTTCCGGGATGCGCTCGCGTCGCTGGCCGGCATCTCAACCGACCGGCGCGCGGTCCTCGCCGGCGAGATCCTCGACTGCGCGGCCTACCGTTACGACGCCTGGGTGACCTCTCTCGCCACCGCACGGCTCGCCGGGATGCAGGCGGCCAGGCAAGGGAACCAGGTCGGGGCCTGGGGAGCTGTTCGCAGCATCCAGCCACGCGAGCTGACCGTCGTGCCTGCGTCGGGCTCTATTCCGGAGGGAACCGTCACCGACCCGTCGAGCGGTGGTTTCGTCATGGCTCCGTCCCCGCGCCAGGCGAGCGCCGCAGGGGTACTGCGCGCAGCCTGGCGTGCACACGGCGGCTCGTCGGGCGGCGCGCTCGCTCCCTTCGCGACAGGTCTTACGTCGAGAGCGGTTCGGCGCGCGCTCACGATCGCCGAGGGCATGCGCAACGGACAGCAGCTCGGGGCGTTGCTCGGCTACTTGCTCGAGCGCGGCATCCACGATGCCTCCGGCGTGGGCGGGATCGAGATCGACTGGGTGGTGTTCGAGCTGCGTCGCCAGTACCCACTCAAGGTCGACACGATCGACAACGCGCCGCAGGCCAGCGCAGAACGATCGGTTGCCGACGGCTGGAAGCTGGCGCAGGTGGAGAGAGGCACGCCGGGGGCCGTGGTCGCGGCCATTCCGGGCCCCGTGGGCGCAGGCCAGCCGACGTTCGGCCCGGCGGAGAAGAGCGCGCTGCAGGCGGTGATCTCCGATGTCGTCGACGCGCTCGACGCATTCACGGATCTCGGACTGGCGGAATCGATGTACCAGCTCGCCGGCGCGAACCTCGAGCGCGCGGCCGCCGCAGCCGACATGATGGGCCGCGCATCGTCACCGCCCGACGTGTTCGAATCCATGACGACACCGCGGGGCGGACGCGGCATCGAGCAGCGGCTGGTCGTCGCATTTGGTTCGGACGAGCGGCCGGCCGGGTACGCAAGCGACACGCCTCGTGCGCGCTTCGCGCCGAAAGCGGATGCGTTCGTGGCGCGGCGGCTCGGCCCGCTCGACGAGATCCGCGTGCGCCTCCTCGACGCGTTCGGCACGCAGCTCGCGGCGCCGAAGCTGTCGTCGCTCCGACTGTCGGCCCTTGACATCGCCGCGCTCGATCTGTCGACCGAGAACGTGATGCTGTCGAGCATCACCGCACCGGAGACGATGCCGGGCGCGCCCAACTCGAACCCGGGACGACAGGGCGTCGCACGCCTGCTTGTTGCGGCCGGCGAGCCCGATGCGGCGACGGTCGGCTTCGATCTGACGCTCGACGCCGAGCTCCTCGACCTGCTCGATCACGCCGCTGCCTGGCAGCAGGCGCTCGCCGGCCGGAAGCCGTTGTCGGCCGAGACGTTCATCCCCCGCGCGGCGCTCGAATCGCTTCCGAGCACATCCGAACTCACCGCTGCCGTCACGTCGCTCTCGAACGAGCTGGGCTCGGCGACCGCGACGGCGCTGAAGGCGTGGGGGATCGGTGGAGACGCGGCCGTCGCGCGCGCCGCCGCCGACGCGCGGATTGCCGCCGCGGCAGGCAGCTCCGATCCGATCGATGCAGCGGGCGCGCTACTGGGAGGGCCTGCCGTCGTCGAAGGATCGGTCGACGCCCTGCCCCCGGACGTCCGTACGAGCATCGGCGACCAGGCTGCGGTCCTCGGTTCCGGCAAGGGCGTCCTGGCGCGCTGGCTTCAGGACTCCGCGCGCGTGCGTTCGCCGGTCGCGAATCTCACCGGCGCGCTCTTGCGAGACGACCTCGCGGGGAGTGCGTCAGTCGGGTCGTGGGCGGCGCAGTCGCCCGCAGCGCCGTATGTCGCCGAGACGGTCGACGCCGCTTCCGCACACGCCTGGGTCGGGCTGCCGTTCCCCGGCGCCCTCGATTCTGCGCCGGTCACCAGCGTCGTCATCGTCGGTGACGGTGCAAGCGATGCAGTGACCGGCGTCGAGCTGGATGCCTGGACGGAGGTCGTCCCTGATCCGGCGGGAACCGCCGGCGTCGCCGCGAACCTCGCTGCGCCGGACGCGCGCGCTCCCAACGTGATCCTGCTCGCGGTGCCGCCCGATCCCAGCCAGCCGTGGACGCAGGAGTCGCTGCTGTCCGTCGTCGACGAGGCGCTGGAACTTGCCGATTGTCGAATGGTCGACTTCGATGCGACCCGCAGGGTCCCCGCGTTGCTTCCCGCCGTCTACCTCGCCGAGTTCGACGAGAACGACCTCGGCGTCCGGCCGTTCCTGAACGGCGCCGAGGCGTTTCCCGTGCGCTGGGTCGCGAGCGACACGACATGACCATCGTCTACTCACTCACGAGGGTCGAGCCTGTTTCGCGTGGAGGCGATCCGGGGCGTGGGCTCGCCGCGACCGTGCAGGACCCGTTCTGGATGCTCGCGCGCCAGCGGCAGTTCGGCGAGCTGACCGGCGAAGACGCAGGCTCGCCCGTACAGGTCGCCTTCAAGCAGACGCAGGCGCCCTTCGACGGCTGGAAGCCGGAGAGCGGTGCCGTGCTGCCGCACTCGCCGAGCGCGGACGTCGTCGAGGCGCTCGCCGCGGGCGAAGCGGCGGGCCCCGCGCACAGCACGCTCGATCGACTCGAGGCGGGCCGAGCGCTGGCCGCTGCCGTCCCGGAATCCGTCGCCGACAAGTTGCGTGAGGGCTTTCCGTTGCCCGTGACTTCCGACTCGCCGCGGCTACTGGCTCGCGCGGCGGCGCGGTTCGCCGACGGGCTCGCGCTCGCGGCGGCGGTGACCGGTGCCGCGAGCGGCGCGGACGCGGCATTCGCCGCAGCGGTGAAGCTTCCGACCGCCGACGCGACGGCCGCCCGCGCAGACCTCACGGCGTTCGCGCGGTGGTGTGGTGTCACGTTCGGCACCGGACCGAACAGTTGGATTCCCGAACGGCTCGAGCGGCGGTTCGAGCTGACCGTCGGCGGCAACCCCGTGCTCGGTGCTCCCGGTCACACACGTGAAAGGGTCGACTGGTTCGATTTCGAAGCCGTCGCCGACGCCGATCCGATCAGCGCGGGGACTTCCGAGCTCCGCGCGCGCGTCCCGACGACCATCCAGTTCCCCGGTCAACCGCTCAGCCGCTTCTGGGAGTTCGAGGAAGCCACCCTCGCGCTGTCCCGCATCGACGCGGCCACAACCGATCTCGGCCGCCTGGCGCTCGTCGAGTTCAGCACGATCTACGGCAACGACTGGTTCACGTTTCCGATCCCGGTCGCGTACGGATCCATGCAGGCGATCTCCGATCTCGTCGTGCGGGACACCTTCGGGACGCACGAACTCATCGCGCCCGCAGCCGACGCTCAATGGGCGATGTACCGGCCGACCGGAACCTCCATCGCGACGCCGGCGCTCGCTATGCCCGCCGTGACCGTCGCGCCGCTCGCTGGCGACTTCGTCGAGGAAGTGCGGTTTCTGCGCGACGAGCTGGCCAATCTCGTCTGGGGCGTCGAGCAGATCGTGACCGACGCCGACGGCACGCGGCGCGATCTCGTGGACGAATACGTCCGAGCCGTCGTGCCCGGCATTCCGGTGCCGCCGAACGCCGATGTCGCGTACCGGCTGGCCACGGACGTACCCGAGCACTGGGTGCCGTTCATCCCTGTGCACCTGCCCGGCAGTTCGCGCCAGGTTGGCCTGGTCGAGGCAGTGCTGCCCCGGCCCAATAGCCTCGGCGACCTGGAGGCGTCCTCGCCACGATCGAGCGTTCTCCAGGAGCTCGCCGGGCGCGTCATCCCCGAGGAGGAAGTCCCGAGCAGCGGCGTCGTCGTACGCCGACGGTGGTTCCTGGCGCGATCGGCCGACGGCGGTCGGCACGCGTGGGCGGCGCGGTCCGTCTCCGTCGGACGCGGCGAGGGCTCGAGCGGACTGCGGTTCGACGTTGCGGAGCCGGTGGAACCGTAGGCGACGATGGCGGACGAGCTCACCTTCCTCATGAACGTGGACTCGGCCGGCGCCCCGAACAACTTCTACACGCTCGCGAAGCAGTACTTCGTCGCGGCCGGGTCGACCGTGGTCGACGCCCCGGCCAACGGCCAGACGCTCGAGGGGGTGTTCGAGGAGCTCGTCACCAGAGGCGTGGAACAGACAACGATCAATCTGGTGAGCGACGCCGCGGGATTCGCGGCGCTGGATTGCCCGGTGACGCTCACCGAACAGGCGGCGGGCCGCAAGGTCGCGACGGCCGACGATCTGCAGAACGCACTTGCCAACAAGTCACTCGCGGCGCCGGGGCCAGGCATCGTCACGGCACGAACCCGGGTCGTGATCTACGGGTGCGACCTGGGGCGTTCGGAGGTCTTCCTCAGGATGCTCTCAGGTCTGCTCGGCGCCCCCGGCGAGTTGCTTGCGCCACGGCGGCTCGGGCTGTTCGTCTCGGATGGGACGACGGTCGAGTACCGGCAGGCGCAAACCTGGTCGCTGATCCGGAAGCCGCCGTTGATTATCGACGGCGCTGCTGCTCCATCGGGAGGCTGGCCGGGCTACCGCGCCGCGTTCGTGAACGACGCGGTCGGCAGGTTCGGTGGGATAGCGAGCGCCAGCGAGGCCACAGGCGAGGATGATCTGAAGACGATGCTCACGACTGCCGCTCAGAACGCGACGACGACGGCCGGGCCTTCGTTCTTCCTCGAAGAGACCGTCGACATCTTCCCGCAGGGGTCGCAGACAGCGGCGGAGGCTGCTGCGAGCGTGAGGCCGAGGTCGAACGGCGATCCGGTCACGGCCACGCCGAAGACCGCATCGGAGGTCGACGATGCGGCCCTGGTCACAACGATCACCGGGGCGGATGCTTTCCCGGCGGACACAGCGAACACCAGGTTCCAGATCACCGTCGCCGTTCTGGCGCAGGTCGTCGACCAGCCCGTATTGATCGCCGAAGGGCCTGACTATCGGCGCGTGACATCGAGCGAGGGCAGCGCGCCCTCGCCCGGGCCGAAGCCGGTCGACGGCGGTACGGGAAGCGGCGCCCTGCCGCCGGACGCCGAGCTTCAGGCAACCGTCGCCGTGCTGCTTGCCGACGGAGCCGCCCAGGCCGACGCCGACGCACTTCTCGCCGCGATCCCTCAGGGCGATGCGACCGAAGAAGCCGTACCCGACGATTCGGATCCGGCCGAGACGTGGGAGTTCGACGGCTCCGACTATTTCGACCCCGAAGAGGGGCTGGCGTGAAGCTGAACCGGCTCTTCTTGAAGGCGGGCGACCGGGCCGGAAAACGGGCTGCGTGCAGTTTCACGGTGAAGGCCGACGACATAACCGAGCTGGAAAACAAGGGGACAACCGTGGACCCGGCGTTCGACATTCCCGACGGCACGAGCACCGTCAGCGTGGCCTTCAAACCAGGGGTCGTGGCCTTCTGGGGAGGCGTCTTCACCCTCTCGGTCGCCGCCGACGGCTCCCTCACGGTGGCCCCGCCGTCATCCCCCGACGACGAGGATCTCCGGAACCGCGTCGCGTTGCTGACGATGCCGGCGGCAATGACGACTCCGATCGGCGACGGCCGAGCGACGCTCGCAGTCGTCAAGGTGAGTCAGTTCCGGGACCGCACGGAACACGTTCGCGCGCTTTTGAAGAAACCCCCCACCAGACGGTGCATCTGGCATCCGGAACTGAGGGACCCGGATCCTCCGCACAAGATGGGCGTCTTCCGCATGGATAACGTCGACGAGGTCAAGACGCATACGGACTTCTACGGGAAGTGGGCCCCTGACGACTGGAAGCTCCCCGGCGTGCCCAAGGCCAGCGTCCTCGACGTCGACGCGCCGTTGACTGCGGGCAACGCCCTGAATTTCCTTCCGGCAGGGGACTCGTCGCCGCTCGACAGCGACTGTGTCGTGCTCGAGCGCGCCGGGCCGGGGATGTCGCCGCGGTACTTCGCCGTCGCCTGGCCAGGATCGATCGCTCCGAAGGCGGACGCAGACTCGACGCCGTTTCTCCTCTATATCCGCCAGATTCTCGAGGGGAACAAGTACGACCTCCAGGGCAAGTACATCAACAGCCCGGGTTGCAAGGAGGGCGGCCAACTCGAGCCGTATCCGGACAACTTCGA
>Ga0307278_10000804_pt1 | contig 15460 bp, 9 predicted proteins | sample ER_DNA_117_FD_194482 | JGI IMG/M metagenome (GOLD analysis project Ga0307278, IMG submission 194482) | Bulk soil microbial communities from the East River watershed near Crested Butte, Colorado, United States - ER_DNA_117 | ecosystem: Environmental > Terrestrial > Soil > Floodplain | place: USA... | reverse complement strand
TTGATGCGATCACGCTGCAAACCGGAAAGGATTATTTGCCGGCGCTCCGAGCGTTTTTCAAACAACGCGAACGCCGCGTCCGTGTTCGATGAGGAGAAGGGTTAAATGCTTAAACCACTGAAGGGCGTGCTCATCCGGTTGCTTCAACGCTTCAACGCTTCAACGGAAATCTAGATGTCGATGTTATCGTTATCACTGCTCGCCGCCGAGGAATTCCACGACATTGCGCCACCGGTGGATTATTCACTAATTCCGCCATGGTTAGTTTTCGTGATCGCATTCGTCGCGCTCTCGCTTTTCGGTCTGGTAGGCTTGTTGTTTGCGAAGCGCCGCAAATCGCCCGTGCCGCCGAAGTTGCCGCGCGAGATTGCGCTCGAAGAGCTCGAACGAATTAGCCGCGAAATTGAAAGGATGAGCCCGTATCAATTCAGCATTCGCGTCTCCGACATTTTGCGAAAATACGTGACGCAGCAGTACGGCCTGCCGGCGACGCGACAAACTTCCATCGAGTTTCTGACTGCCCTTGCAAAAGCGTCCCCAATCTCGACCGACGACAAATCGTTGCTCGAAGATTTTTTGAACCGGTGCGACCTGATCAAGTTCGCACGATATGAAGCGACAACATCGGACAGCGAATTGCTACTCCAAGAAGCGATTCGTTTTGTGAAAGGAGGTCAACTTGCGACTGTTTGAATGGTGGCCAGCAAACAGCGCGTTGACGTTCGCGCACCCGTGGCTGCTACTGCTGCTCCTGGGAATCCCGTTGCTGGCATATTTGCGTGGAAAACGCGGCCCGGCTGCGGCGCTGACTTATTCATCCACCGCGAGCCTTCGGGCAATCGGAAAACACAGCGCGGCGCGCGCGGGGAAAATTCTGCAGACACTGTTGCTGGCTTCGCTGGCGATCTTCGTGGTCGGGCTCGCACGTCCGCAGCTCGGCAAAAGTCTTACCCAGATCGAGGCGAGCGGGATCGACATTATGCTCGTGCTCGATGTCTCCGGGTCGATGTTGACGAAGGATTTTACGATTGGTGGACAAGAAGCGACGCGAGTTGATGCGATCCGCGAAGTCACACGCAAATTTATCGAGGAACGGCCGAATGATCGGATCGGCATCATCGCGTTCGCCGGTCGTCCGTACGTCGTAAGCCCGATGACGCTGGATCACGATTGGCTTCTGCAAAACCTGGACCGAGTGCGGATAGGTCTCGTCGAAGACGGCACTGCGATTGGATCAGCCATGGCAGCGGCTGCCAATCGGTTAAATGATAAACGCTCAAAGAGTCACGTGCTCCTCCTGTTGACCGATGGAGAGAACAACGCCGGCAAAATTCCACCAAACACTGCCGCCGAGGCAGTGAAGGCCTTAAAGATTCATTTCTATGCCATTGGAGCTGGCATCAACGGAATTGCACCGGCGCCGATCTTCACTAACCGAGGACCATTAACCGATGCGCTGGGCAATATTCTCTACGAAAACCAGCGCGTAGAGTTTAACGAGACCGGGCTGAGGGAGGTTGCAAAAATTGCCGACGGTAAGTTCTTTCGAGCGACTGACACCAAGTCGCTCGAACAAATTTACAACGACATAGACCAGCTGGAGAAATCCACGGTCAGTGTAAAGAAATATCAGCAATACCGCGATCTGTTTCCGTTGTGTCTAATGAGTGGATGCGGGCTGTTGCTCGCGCAAATTTTGTTATCCCAAACGGTCTGGAAGAAGCTGCCATGACCACTCCGCTTCAACGTTTTAACAATTCAACGATTTAACGAATTCCATGAGCTTCGGCGCACCAGAATGGCTTGGGGGATTGTTGCTCGTCCCGCTCTTGATTGTCCTCTTTGTCCGCGCGGAGCGTCGGGGACACAAGCGGCTGCAGGAGTTTGTTTCAGCGCGCTTGCTCCCGCAGCTTGCCGGAACGGTGAATCGGCCGCGGCGCATAACGAGATTTGCACTCCAGTTGCTTGGGCTTTCCCTGGCCCTTGTGAGTCTCGCGCAACCCCGCTGGGGTTACACGTTTGAGGATGTAAAGCGCAAAGGGCTCGATCTGCTGATCGCCGTAGATACATCGCGCAGCATGCTTTCCAATGACGTTCAGCCGAACAGGCTCGAACGCGTCAAGCTTGCGGTCCAGGATTTGATCAACGAACTCCAAGGCGACCGTGTCGGTCTGATTGCTTTTGCTGGCCGCGCTTTTTTGCAAGCACCACTTACGATTGATTACGATGCCGTAGTTGAGGCCATCAACGATCTGGACACGAAGACGATTCCCGAAGGCGGGACCAATATCTCCGCCGCCATTGCTCTTGCCACGCAAAGTTTCGGCAAAAGCGCAACAGGGAATCGAGCGCTCATCATCTTTACCGATGGCGAGGAATTAAGCGGTGACGCTGTAAAGACGGCAAAAGAAGCGGCTGACGCGGGCGTGCGAATCTTCACGGTAGGCGTTGGAACACCGCAGGGCTCGCTCATTCCCGTCACTGGTGACGATGGTCAAACAGCCTTTGTGAAGGACTCAGCCGGCCAGGTCGTGAAATCAAAGCTGGACGACAAACGTTTGCGCGAAATCGCTCAGGCCACAGGCGGGTTTTATGTTCATCTGGAAAGCGGCCCCCGCGCGATGCAGCAATTTCAAAATGAAGGGTTGGCCAAAATGCAGGCTGCTGAAATGGATGTGCGTTTATCGCGCCGTCCGATTGAGCGCTACGAATGGCCGCTGAGCGCGGCGTTGATTGCTCTCGCATTGTCGATTCTGATTCCGGAGCGGAAGCGCGCACGCGAACGACGTTACGTTCCTGCGCCTGCCCGCAATACTACGCACAGCGTTGCAGGCGGGCCTGTCAGGACTGCGGGCGCGACGGCCGCCCTCCTAATTTTAGTCAGTTCATTTGCGTTTGCCGCCGCCCCGGGAATTGACGCGTATCGCGAGGGGAAATTCGAAGATGCGTACAGTCAATTTCAGCAGACGTTGAAATCGCATCCACAATCGCGCGCCGACGACAAGCTCCAATTCGATTCGGGCGCGGCGGCTTACAAATTAAAGGATTACAGTAAAGCGCTGGAATCGTTCAGTCAGGCGTTGCTCACGCGTGATACTGGTTTGCAAGGCAAGGGCCATTACAATCTCGGCAACACGCTTTATCAGCGCGGTGAAGCGGAAAAAACTGACGAAAAGAAGCTCAGCGATTGGACAAACGCGCTCGACCATTATCAACAAACGCTCAAGCTCGATCCGAACGACAAAGACGCCAAAGACAACTACGATTACGTCAAAAAGAAGATCGAGGAGCTGAAAAACAAGAAATCACAACAACAGCCCTCCCCTTCCCCATCCCCGCAGCAAAAGAACAAACAGAATCAACAGAACAAGCAAGATCAGCAGCACCAGCAAAATCAGGACCAACAGCAGCAAAACCAGCAGCAGAATAAAGAGCAACAGCAGAACAAGCAGGAACAACAGCAACAGCAAGATCAGCAGCAGCAGAATCAACAACAGCAGCAGCAGAACCAGCAACAGCAGCAGCAGGGCCAGGGCCAGCAAGAGAAAAAGGATCAGCAATCACAGGATCAACAGTCGCAAAACGAATCGGCTAACGACAAAGAGCAAAAGGACAAAAAGCAAAACGACCGATCCGAAGCGAAAAACGAGCCACAAAAGAAACAGCAGCAACAGCCCAGTGAGAGCCCTTCTCCGTCGCCAGGCGCGGAAAACCAGCAGGCCAATCAGCCTTCACCGTCACCCGGGGAACGGCAAGCTGAAGAATCACCCAGCCCAGGCGAAGGAGAAAATGAGATGCCCTCGCCGTCACCGGGAGAAGGTGAAGGAGAAAATCCGACACCGTCGGCTGCTCCATCAGAATCGCCGCAGAAGAAATTCGCCGGCGAAGTGAAAGGGGCTGGAGGGGACAAATCGGAAAAGCCGCCCGATAAAAACGCGCAGGTTGCGGAAGCTGAATCAGAAAAAGAGGGTCAGATGAGCGAACGCCAGGCCCTCGCGCTGCTTGAATCGATGAAAGATGAAGAGGCGCGAGTTCAACTTGATGAACGCAAAGTAAAGCGCCGTGTCTATAATGACTGGTGAGGGCTAAGGGTTGATCGTTGAGAGTTAATAGCTGATGGAGATGTCGATGCGCTGTCGAATCTTATTTGTAGCGATCGCCGCAATCGCAGCTGCGCAGTTTGCGCGCGCCGATCCGCCGAGCGTCACGGCAGTGTTGAGCAATTCGGAGGCGGTTGTTGGCGAAACGGTTGAGCTACAGATCAAGGTAACCGGCCCTGGAGATGCGAGGCCGCCGGAAGAAATTTCACTCGATGGCTTGGAGATTCACGCTACTGGAACATCGCGGCAGTTCGAAATACACAACTTCAACACCAATTCTAGCGTGACGTACAATTATACCGTCCTGCCGCTCAGGGCCGGCCGGTTCACGATCCCGCCGCAAATAGTCCGCGCCGGAGGCAAGTTGCTACGGACTCCCGAACTGATTTTAAACGTCGCTGACTCGTCTGGCGGTTCATCTGGCGCCCGGCCGAGTCGTGGCCGGCAAAGCCAACCAACCAGAGCAGGTGATCTGCTTTTCGCCGAATTGATTGTGCCGAAGAAGGTTGCCTATGTCGGTGAGATTGTTCCTGTTCAGATCCGGATGGGGTTTGACCCGCGCGTTCGCCCAAGGCTCATCGAGCCACCTGAAATCGCCGGACAAGGATTCACCGCCCAGAAATTACAGCAATCCGGACAAAGTTCAGAAACAATCAATGGCAGACCTTACGACGTGGTCACATATAAAACTGCAATCGCTGCCGCGCGCGCCGGAAAATTCGAGTTAGGACCCGTCAAGGCGAAGGCACAAGTCATAATTCCTCGAGCACGAAGTGCGCCGCGATCTCGTTCGCGCTCGCCATTCGACCTGTTCGATCTGGATGACCCGTTTTCTGATCCATTCTTTAGTAATCCGTTCGCCCAGGTTGGTGAGCGACGCGAGGTAGAGATCAAGAGCGAGCCCGTGGCGCTCGAAGTAAAATCGTTGCCAACAAATGCGCCGCCGAGTTTTTCAGGCGCAATTGGGAATTTCGTAATGACGACGGATGCAAACCCCAAGAGTGTGCAGGTGGGCGATCCCATCACCGTCACAAGTGCGATCTCGGGCCGTGGCAATTTCGATCGCGTCAATCCGCCACTGCTTGAAGACGACCGGGGCTGGCACAAATATCCGCCGTCTTCCAAGTTCAAGCAGGATGACGAAGTCGGTATCAGTGGCACAAAAACTTTCGAGACGGTGCTTTCGCCCAACGAGAAAAAGCAAACTGTGCCACTGCTCGCATTCTCGTATTTCGATCCAGCAAAAGAACAATATGTGACACTGCGCAGCGACCCAATTGCGATCGCTGTTCAAGGCGAAGCGGCTACGACGCAAAATGTCGCGGCCAGCCAACCGGCATCACCCAGCCCGGCAATAGCTGTCGCTCCACAAGGAACGCAGAAACCGCAGGATATTTTGTATCAATTGACCGATCGGCCAGCAACGGCGGAATCATTCACGCCGCTCTACACGCGCCCGGTTTTTTGGACCGCCCAGTTAGTCCCGTTCCTCGCGCTGATTGGATTCGCGGGTTGGAAAATTCGAAGAGCGCGAATCGACAATCGAGAGGCCAGGCGCATCTCTGCTCTGCAACATGAAGCGGCTGAACTGATGCACAAATTGCGTCGTAACGCCGCATCACCGCGAGAATATTATGCCGAAGCCTCCAGAGTCGTTCGCGTAAAAACCGCCCTGGCGTCCGGCGGCGGAGGAGTCGATCCGAACGTGGTAGATGCGGAAACTGCGGCAGACACTTTCAAACTCAACAGCGACTCGCGTGACCAGTTGCGCCGTCTATTCGAGCAGAGCGACGAGTGGCAATACAGCGGAGCACACAATGGCCCGGCAACGATCTCGCCGGAAAACCGCCGCGAGGTGCTGGAGTTGATTGAAAACCTAAAATGAAGATACGCGCTTCCCTGATTGCTTTTCTTTTCTGCGCGCTCGCGATTCCCTCAGTATTGGCGCAAGCAGACGTCGAGTTTGCAAAGGCAAACGAAGAATTCGCCCAAGGCCATTTTAAAGAAGCGATCTCCGGTTACGAGGCGCTAATCCGCGCCGGACAATGGAGCGCAAACGTGTTTTACGATCTGGGCAACGCTTATTTCCGCACGGGCGACTTTGGACGCGCGATTTTGAATTACGAACGCGCGCTTGCCTTGCAGCGGCATCATCCCGAAGCGACAGCAAATTTGCAGATCGCACGCGACGAAGCGCATGCTCTGGAGATCCAGCCGAGCTGGCTGGAGCGCTATCTGCAGTTTGCGAGTGTCAATCAGTACACGATCACCGCCGCCGTCGCTTTTTGGATCGCAGTGTTTTGTTTGGCGGCGTTGATTTTCACGCGTCGCCGGTCGGCTGCGAGAGTTACCTTGCTGCTTGTGATGCTTCTGGTGTTTGCTGGAGCGACCTTTGCGACCTGGCAACTCGAGCGCGGCAGCAAAGGTATGGCACTCGCTATTGTTATAGGCAAAGATGTGCAAGCGCGGCTCGCGACCGCGGACACAGCGAATAGCGTCCTGGCATTGCCTCCCGGCAGTGAGGTCAAAATTCTGAGCACGCGTGGCGATTGGACCTACGCAGCGCTACCAAATAGTTTGCGCGGTTGGATTCCGGCGAAGAACGCCGAACGCGTGCGATTGTAGCTTGCTTCCGTAACACTGGATTTCGCCCAGGCGTCTGACACAGACGCCCTACAGCGCGCGCATCCGGTCCCGGTTTGCGGCGATAGGAAATTGCCGCTACAGAAATTGTATGAATCCTGCGATGGAAATCGCCACCGACGAGAAGGCCCTGAAGATCAATCTAGATGCAACCAAGTATGGGACCTTTGCTGAAATTGGCGCCGGCCAGGAAGTCGCGCGCCGATTTTTTCGCATCGGCGGCGCAGCCGGCACGATTGCCAAAACGATGTCGGCGTACGACATGACGTTTAGCGACGCAATCTATGGACCGGCGGACCGCTACGTTAGCCGTGTTCGTCTCCAGACAATGCTCGATCACGAATATGATCTCCTCATCGAACGGCTTGACCGAAAATTCGGGGCGGAGAAAACATTTTTTGTTTTCGCCGACACGATTGCGGCGCGTAGTTTCAAGGAACGCAATGAATCGCATGGCTGGCTCGGTGTGCGATTTCAATCCGAGCCACGCGGCCAACCGAGCCAGATTATTATCCACGTTCGCTTGCTCGACGAAGCCAACATCGACCAACAGGAAGCGCTCGGTGTCATTGGCGTGAATCTCCTTTTCGGCGCATTCTACCATCGCCAGCCGGAGAAATTGATTTCGTCCCTTCAGGAAAATCTCGCTCCCGGAAGAATCGAAGTGGACATGATCAAGCTTTCCGGGCCCGTATTTCAAGGCGTCGACAACCGGTTAATGAGTTTGCAGTTGGTCAGCCAGGGTTTGACGAATGCGGTAATGTTCAAGGCCGATGGTGAGACGGTTCAGCCAGCCGAGGTCTTCTACAAGAAGGCGATCCTGGTTGAGCGCGGGAGTTTTCGACCTGTTACCTACGCTACGAACGATATGCTCGACGGAGCGCGCCGCGTATTTCTGAAGCACTGCGATTGCTCAGAAGACGACGTGGTCGTGCTTATGGAAATGACGGTTGAGAATTTGCTCGCGGGAGGACAACTCGATCACGCGGATTTTCTCGCCCGCGTGGATATTCTTGGCGCTCTCGGACGAACCGTGTTGATCTCGAGGTTTCGCGAATATTATCGGCTCGCGGGATATCTCTTTCGTTACACGAACAAAAGTATCGGCCTGGTGATGGGCGTGCCGAGCTTGATCGAGATTTTCGACGAAAAATATTACACGAACCTCGAAGGCGGAATTCTGGAAGCGCTGGGCAGAATGTTTAAGGATGGACTAAAACTCTACGTTTATCCAACAATCGATGAGGCGACTGGAAAGATCGTCAGCGCAACGCAAGTCAAGGTTGCACCGAATCTTCGCTCGCTATTTCAATATTTGATCGATAATCAATACGTGCAGGAAATTACCGACTATCATCCCGAGTACTTGCGAATTCATCCGTCCGACGTGCTGGCCAAATTGCAGTCTGGAGACAGCAACTGGGAGCGAATGGTTCCACCGGAAGTAGTGCACATCATTAAGAAGCGCGAGTTTTTCGGCTACCGCAGACCGATTGCAGCCTAGTGACTGCCCATCAATGTCATTCCGAGCGAAGTCGAGGAATCTCTGATTTTCAGGCAGGAAGAGAAGTCCAGAGATGTCTCGACTCCGCTCGACATGACAACCGGCACGAAGAATGTGTCTCGGGGAGGAAGATGTATGAAAATTGCGGTCGCTCAGATTTCGTGTTCGCTCGGTGATCCTGACGCAAATCTTCTTAAGGTTCGCGACTTTTCTCGCCGGGCTAAAGAGCTGGGGGCCGAGCTGATCGTCTTTCCGGAGATGACTGATACCGGGTACTCCATGTCGGTAATTCGGGCGCGTGCCAGTCATTGGAACAGCGGATTCGTTCCCGGGCTTCAAGAAATCGCCAGCGATCTTTCGATTGCAATCGTCAGTGGCGTTTCCGAACGCGCTGATTCATCAATTTACAATTCCCAGGTTCTTATCGATTCGCATGGCAACCTCCCTGCGAAATATCGCAAGACTCATCTGTATGCGGTGGCGCCCGTCGAAGAACAGACGTGCTTTGCTCCGGGTGATGCCTTCGCGAGCTTTGTACTCGGCGGTCTGCATTTCGGCTTCAGCATCTGTTACGACCTTCGCTTTCCGGAGATGTACCGAAGACTGGCGACCGAGCAGAAGGTTTGCGCTTTTATCGTGTCTTCTGCCTGGCCTTTTCCGCGAGTCGAACATTTTCGGACGCTCGCCATGGCACGGGCGATCGAAAATCAGAGCTACGTTATTGCATCGAACCGCGTCGGGAAAGACGATGACTTATGGTTTTGTGGCAGTTCCGCGATCATCGATCCCCGCGGAGTCGTGATTGCAGCCGCATCCGCAGACCGCGAAGAACTTATTCAGGCAGATTTATCCGAAGACCTTGTACTCTCAGTCCGGAGCCGCGTACACTCCTTCGCCCATCGCCGCCAGGATCTATACGGATAGAAGAAACACGAAATCCGGGTGGTCAGGCTTGTTTCAAATTGTGAGTAACAGCAGGCCGCAGCTTTTCACCAATCTAAAGCATGATGGGATCTGGCGCGGACATGCCGCGCCAAATACCGGTAATCGGTCGAAGGTCGAATTGAGCTAGCCTGAGGTTTGGCGCGGATGGAACGCGCCAACTCCCCATCATCCGTCAGAGCCCGAATCTCGTGCCACTAACCTCAGCACATGCAGTTGCGATTAAGTTGCCGTTCGGGTCATAGACTTGGATGGTTGCGGTGCCGGCATTGGCGTTTCCTGTTGCATCCACGGTTAGTTCTCCCCCAATGATCGTCCAGCCCGTAAAAACGTTCTGAGCATTAAACGTGAAGAATTTGAAGCGAAACGCATAGGCATTGTCAGTGCTATGGCGCCAAACACCTTCTCCAGGCGTCTTCAGAGCCTGCGGTGTCCCCCCGTTCGACTCCACCACCGTGCCTCCCGCCGCGTATTCTATTAGTGACGGGAAGCTCCTTATCACGTGACCTGCGCAATCGGTTAGAGTTATTTGCATCTCCCAGGTCCCTTGAAGTGTTCCGCCTTGCGTGCCCTGCCCGGACGCCGTTGCGGCAACCATGGTGAGTGACGCACAGGCGACCACTAAGGAAGCCATTATGTTCTTAACTAATTTTGTTTTCATAATCTAATTTTCCTCTTCTCGTTTTGGCCTTCTTTGACTTCTCATCGTGAGGAATCATTTCGGGCCGTTCACTGATGTACTCCGTAAGATTTGGCCAGGCGTTACGCGGAAAATGCAGGCCCTGGGCTGCGGAGGCAGCCGTGCCGGCTATAAAGAAAAGGTTGTTCTAAAACTGCAGGCGGCACGCCTGCCACCACAGTTCTACTCCAGCGAAACGCACTCAGCCCGCATCGTCGCGCAGTGGATTTCAGATCACGGATAGGCTCTTTCGACTGGTTAGAATTTTTTCTTAAGCTGGACGTACCAGAACCGGCCTTTGATCGTGGCAAGCGATGCGTCATAGCCACCCGAGCCAAATGCAAACGGCGGGTCTTCGTCGAACACGTTCTGCATTCCAAGGGAAATCGTGGTGTTATTCAACCAAGCGCCCCATCCACAGGGATTGTATTCGGCCGTGGGTACAGGCATGACATTTTTCTCCTTGCCGTCCTTCGCCTTGAAATTTTTACCTCCATCCTTAGCAAAACCAGGCACTGGCACCGGAGCAGACGGCGGCAGGTTGAACGTGTACGACGCAATCAGATCCAGCGTGATCCACTCCCGCACTTTCCGCGCGCGCCAAGCGTAAAACCCGCTTCTAGGCATTTGTGGTTTGGGTGAGCCGGTCAGACTCACATTGTCATCTTCGTATTGGCCGGTGTAGTGGACCACCGCACCAATATCCAGACCCTGCATCCATGTATCGGCCGGGCCGTCGTAGAACAGACTGAAATTGGCGCGATTCCATGGCAGCGAGCCGGTCAGGCTGAATCCCGGCGGTATAACTTCACCCGCGATACCGAACCGTTTTGTATCAGGCAAAATCTGAAGCTCAGCTCGGGATAGCCACGTGCCGTTGAGCGTTGCCGTCAGTTTGCCAAAATCCCCGTGACCAAAAATCGCAGAATCCAGAATATAGGTGGCTTCGTAATCGAGACCTTCAAAGATCGCGCCTGAAAGATTTTTGTTAGGATCAATGACCACCATGATCCGTCCCGGTTCACCAGGACTCACAGGAGGACCGCGGATCACCAGACCGGGGATATCATTATTGACAATGAACTGAAAACCGAGGAGGGACGTGATCGATCGCATATCGATATGCCACCAATCCGTGCTGAGCGTGAGGCCCTTCAGCCATTTCGGGCTGTACACAGCTCCATAAGACCATTCATAGGCCACCTCCGGCTGTAGGTTGGGATTTCCTAAAGTGCGTCCTTCCGCGCCATAGAAGAAGTGCAAAAGCGGATCGAACACTCCAATCGGCCCTCCTGTGGAAGCGGGCGAAATCTCCGATAGCGCCGGAGCATGAAACGCTTCTGTGTAGCTGCCACGCAAGGTAAGGGCGCCGATATATTTTGGATCAAGCGGCTGCCAGCGAATGGAGACCTTTGGCTTCTGCGCGTTATACTGGCTGTGCGCCGCCGGCTGAAATGGGAAAACTCCAGAAGGTAGAACAGCAGAGGCGTTCTGGCTGTACCACTCCTCGCGCTCGGCAAAGTCAACCTCGAAGCTGTAGAAACCGGGGAAGTTCCACGTTGGGCTGGTGAAGGGTACGCGGACTTCCTGGTAGATTGACCAAACATCCCGGTTCACTCGTGCGCTTCCCCCATTCGTCGAGCCAATGCTTTCAAAGGTTGTGTTGAGCGCGTCACGATCAAGCGTCCATCTCGGCGCGTCATACTCACCGCCAAGAGCAAATGAGACCGGACCGGCCGGAAGGTTGAAAAGGTCGCCGTTAATAGTGACGTAACCAATGGGCAACTCATATTCGCCTGAGTTATGCAGGTTGACGTAAACTCTGCTCCTGGCCGCCTTGGTGTTGTGAGCATTGAAGTTCAGGAACGGATCAAACGCCGTAGCTGGGTTTGTATCCAAAAGTGCTTCCCGTAGTCCAGGGTCACTAACTGCGCCCGTTGACAAATTCTGCCCCTCATTCCGGGAATAGCGGAAACCAAACTCCCAGTTCCAAGTCTTGAAATAATCGCCAAATTCTCCCATCTCACCTTTCAGTCCGACGTCGAAGAGAGTATCCCAGTAGGTGAACTTTTCATGTCTAGGACCGGTGTCGTTAACGGCCCGAAACCCAACTCCGGTAGTTACGGGGAGGCCGCTTCCATCGGGAAAGAAATTTGGAATAGTCGCATCCGCGACAGTGAAGGGGTTAAACGGATTCTGAATTGGCACACTGAAGGCGCGCGGACTAAAAGGTGCAGTCGTGCCTGGGACCTTGAATGGATCGGGAACAATTGCCACCGCTGCGAAGGACGAATCGAAGAATGAGCGGACGACCTTGAAATCAGAAAACACCTGCAGGTATTTGTCGCAGATGTCGCGAATGAACGAACCGTAAAAACTCTGGCGATCAGCCGGCGGAAGCTCTGGTGTTATAGCCGCGAAGTTATAGAACCAGTAATCGCCGCCGCCCTTGTAATCAGTGCCGAACTGTGGGCGGAATTCGAACGCATGGGGGCCAACGATACCGGGGGCGCCTGGATATGCATTGGGATTAATGAAACCAGGCCCGTTGGGAATGCCGAAGAAGAACGGGGGATAAGAGGGCGTCTTATAAAATGGCGAAACCGCCGCATTCGGAGCCGAGTGCGGAAGGGGCGTGTTCACGCCGGGTAGGGGTGTACCGCCTGGACCGAAAAACATGCCTGGAAGCAAGCGGCGGTTTCTAACGGTACCAGATCCAACGAAGTCGCGACCATCAAATCCTCCCCAGGGTATGTAAAACGCGTTAGCCGTGAGATCCCGGTCGCGACTGAAGAGACCGCCAGTCCGCTCCCAAAAATCAGCGATCACTACAACATCGGTCTTGTCATCGCCCGTGCCGGCTTTGATCCATGCCTCCCATTCGCCCATGTCGTTCGAGGCTCCCAGGTTGGTGTTCCCATAACTGCCGCCGATCTCAAGCCCACGGAACTTGTGGACCAAAAAGAAATTGACGACGCCGGCGATCGCGTCGGAGCCATACACGGCCGAGGCGCCATCCTTCAGAATGTCGACGTGATCAATCATCGGAAACGGAATCAGGTTAATGTCTACACCTCCGCTGAACCCGACGGCATTTAACGAACCAAGGGCGACACGTTTTCCGTCAACAAGCACCAGGGTTTCTTTGGACAACAAGCCGCGCAGGTTGAATTGAACGGTGCCGTCCCCGCCAGTGCGGGCGTTCAGGTTCTTGGTCCCCCCCGCCTGCTGTGGCAGAAAAGTTGTCAGGTCCGTTGCATTGCGAATGCCCAGTTTTTCGATGTCTGCCGGACGATACGTATCCACCGGATTTGGGCCGGTCTCTTCCGCTGTGGGAATGTTCGAGCCAGTGACAATGACTCGCTGCACTTCGGACGTGACTCCCGTTGTCCCTTGCGCAGGAGGCGGCGACCTTAGCGCCGCCGGCACAATCGCTTGAGCGGGAAGCTTGGGAGCGAACAACAGATTAACCCCGACAGCAGCCGCGAAGGCAGTTTGCCTTATCGCCGATCGTGTTAGGCTTACTTTCACTAACAGCTGTTCTTCCAGCTCGTGCGAGTCTTGGTGATCGGCCCGACTGCATGCAAGCTAAATCGGGGCTAGCCGCGCTTAGTGGGTAGTACTGGTCAAGGTGGATCGTCTTGTCCTCAAGACGATAGCCATCGGCGAAGGCGCAAGAATCCGTTTTCTCTTGCGCGGCCGGAAGCAAAAATCCGGCGGCATAGCCGCATTTCCAACGCGTTGAGGACAACGCGTTCCACCACTTTCTGCTCCGAGAACGAGCGGCGTTATTTGGAAACTGTTTCTTGCGGCGCTAAGGAGGCTGCGATTTTTTCGAAGCGCGGATCGCCGCGCAGCGGATCCCACATAGGGTCCAAGCGCAATTCGCCATAACTTGGACCGCCGGGAACTTTGGTGACGGCTTCAAGTTGCTCCAGCGCCAGGTCAGGTTCGCCCGCCCAAGCACAAATCATGGCAAAGGATCTTTTTAGAAATGCCTCATTAGTATATGACCCGAACATCGGGTCTTGGGTGGTGGGCAGCGCGCGTGCGCGCAGTTCCATCGCGCGCCGGCCTTCGCTCAGCGCCTCCTCTCTTCTTCCCAGGAATGCATCAATCAGCCCGAGGTCAGAAAGTAGGTCCATATTATCAGGATGAATACGTAGCTCTTCCTCCAGCTTTGTGCGCACTTTCGTAAAGGCAGCGTGGGCAGCCATCGCGTCTCCTTTCAACCGAGCGACTACGCCCAGTGAAAAGTCACGACTACCTTGAGTGAAGCCGGCGTCGAGCGTCTGCTTGAGGGGAAGCGCCGCCGCGATGCTCCTTGCATCGTCGAAGTCGCGATCAGACAAAGCAAGACCCAGGCGAATGCTCGCCACAAATGGATCTTCCGCTGACCCAGGTTCATTGGCCAAGGCCTTTTCAATTGCAGCACGCAAAGGTCGTGTGTCCGCTCGCCGTTCTTGTTCGATGATAGCACGAATGATCCGCGGTTTGTTGCGGTCTGGTTGAAGTGAAATGATACGATCCATAATTCGGGCCATTTGATCGTAGTCGTGCAACCGCAGGTAGGTCGTTGCGAGGGTAATCAGGTAAGGGATATTTTGAGGATCGAGCTCAGATGCGCGCTCGAGATTGTGCGTGGCCTCAGCCCAGCGACCTTCTCGACGGTCAATCAATCCAGCTAACTCAAAAGCTCGCGGGTTATTGGGCAAACTCTGTTGAGCAACAGCAATTTCAGCGCGGGCACGCGTGTAATCGGAATATCCCCAGTAGAGATGCCAGCCGAGCGCCAGGTGCGCTTCCCCCGAATCCGGCCTCAACCGAGATGCAGAATCTATGGCCGCCTTTGCCAGGGCCAAGCGAGCGGGGGTGTGGTCAATCTCTTGCTGATAAATCAAATCGTGCGCAAAGGCTAACTGGCAATAGGCGAGAAAGAAGTTAGGATCACGAGCAACTGCCTTATTAAGCAGCTCCACAGCCTCGGAACGATCCACTGAATTCGCCGAGGATGGCAACTGGGCGTTGTAAATTAGAGAGACAGCGCGGACATAAAAATCATAGGCCACCAAGTCCTCAGTTGGTCTTTCTTCAACGGACGCCTTCTCACTGGCTGACAGCTTGGCGTGAAGGTGCCCGGCAACTTTTTGGGCAATCTCACTCTGGACTGCAAACAAGTCATTCAAATCGCGATCATATTCTTCGGCCCAAACGTGAGTGTCGGTGCGCGTGTCGATCAATTGCGCGTTGAGACGAAGATGCGTGCCCGCTCTTCGGACACTGCCTTCCAGAACATGCGATACCCGCAGATCATTTCCAATCTGACGAAGATTTCGTTTGCCACGGTAATCCATCACGCTGGTCCGGCTGATGACTTTCAGGTCACCGATTTTGGCCAGCTTGGTCAAAATGTCGTCCTGCAACCCATCGACAAACGCCGCGTTCTCTTTCTGCTCGCCCAGATTTTCAAATGGCAGAACGGCGATGCCGGTTGTTACCGGACGGCGGACTAGCTCGCTCTTCCAAATATTCCATCCTACGACCGCAGCTAACGCCACTAGTGAAGTTGCCAGCAGCGCGCTTGTTGGATTG
>Ga0307278_10000803_pt1 | contig 15461 bp, 15 predicted proteins | sample ER_DNA_117_FD_194482 | JGI IMG/M metagenome (GOLD analysis project Ga0307278, IMG submission 194482) | Bulk soil microbial communities from the East River watershed near Crested Butte, Colorado, United States - ER_DNA_117 | ecosystem: Environmental > Terrestrial > Soil > Floodplain | place... | reverse complement strand
TTCAAGCCCCCCACCGGCGCGAGAGGGTCAGGCCGCTGCGGGCCGTGGGTCGGCAACGCCGACGAGACGGTAGGCCCGCGCAGGGACGGCCTTCCCCTTGATCTCGACCTCGGCGGTGGCGTCGATCGTGATCTCGTCTCGAACGAGCTCGTACGTCGGCTCTGCGAGCAGCACCTCTCCCGGTTCAGCGGCGCCCTGGATGCTGGACGCGACGTTCGACGTGTCGCCGGCAACGAGCACGTCGCCTTCGCCGGCGACCGGGCCCGTGGTGATCCCGGTCCGCGTGCCGATCCCAACGCCACGGCTGCGCTCCAGCTCGTCGTTGAGCGGCTCCAGCCGGTCACGCATCGCGACCGCGGCTCGGCAGGCTTGCAGCGGCCTGTCCCCCTCGTCGTCGAGCCCCCAAACCGCCACAAGCGCGTCGCCGATGAACTTGATCACGCGTCCGCCGTGCCGTTCGACGACCGGCTTCATCGTCTCGTAGTACGCGCCCGTCACGTGCGCGAGCACCTCCGGATCCAGCTTCGCTCCGAGCGCGGTCGAGCCGACGATGTCGGAGAAGAGCAGCGTGACGGTCTTCGTGAACCGCTCCGGCGCCGCGACGGCGAGCGGCTGCCCGCAGGCGAGGCAGAACCGCGCGCGCTCCGGGTTCTCCTCGCCGCAACTCGCGCAGATCGGCACGCCGGGAGTCTAGGCCGCGAGTCGCGCTGGATCGACCGCCGGGCCGTGACCCAGGCAGGCGACCTCGAGGCCCCGCGCCGCCTCGGCCAGCCGTCGGAGGCTCTCTCGGGCGAGCGTCTCGTCCTCGTTGAACGGCGACAGGCCGATTCCGAGCACGTTCGCGGCGGTGTCCGCGGTGAAGACGACCCGGCTGCGCGGCGCGACAAGCGAGACATGACCCGCGGCGTGGCCCGGCGTGTGCACGACGCGCAGCCCGCCGGCGAAGGGAAGCTCGTCGCCGTGCGCGATCTCGTGGTCGACCTCGACCGGCTCGATCTGCGCCGGGGCCCTGACGAGCATCGGCGAGAGCAGGCGTCCCCTCGCTCCGCTCGGGCGCATCGGCCGCCGGCAACGGCCCTCGCGGACGAGCGCCGCGTCGTCACGGTGCATGTAAATCCCGGCCGGCACCATCCGGCGCAGCGCGCCCGAAGTCGCAAGACTTCGGGCGACTCAGCGCCCGGCGACCGAGAGCTGATTCTCCGCGTGCTTGATCCGCTGCTCGAGCTGCCAGCGGTCGGCGTCCGACTCGCCGCGCTCGACGCGCTCGAGCGCGGCGCGCGCCTCCTCGAGCTGCGCGCGCGCCCGGTCCGGGTCGATCGCCTTCGCGGAGACGGCGTCGTCGACGAGCGCGATCGCCCGGTCCTGCTCGACCTTGAAGAACCCCGGGCCGGTTGCGAACTCGAGCACCTCCCGGTCCGAGACATGGATCCGGGTCGAGCCGGCCTTCAGCATCGCCACGAGCGGTGCGTGGCGTGCCAGCACGCCGATCTCGCCGTCGGCGCCGGGGACGATCAGCATCCGGGCTTCCGCCTCGAAGGCCGAGCCCTCGGGCGTCACGAGCGCGACGTCGAAGGTGCGGTACCCGTCCGCCACTCTACGAGGCCGCGGCGGCCGGCTCGGGCTCTTCCTGGGTCTCCTCTTCGGCCTCCGGCGTGGCCGCCGGCCGATCCTCGCCAGCGAACTGGCGCGCCTTCTCGACAGCCTCCTCGATCGGGCCGACCATGTAAAAGGCCTGCTCGGGCAGATCGTCGTGCCTGCCGGCGAGGATCTCCTGGAACCCCTTGATGGTGTCCTCGAGCTTCACGTACACGCCAGGCTGGTTCGTGAACGCCTCAGCGACGAACATGGGCTGGGACAGGAAGCGCTCGATCTTGCGAGCGCGCTGCACCGTCAGCTTGTCCTCGTCGGAGAGCTCCTCCATCCCGAGGATGGCGATGATGTCCTGGAGGTCGCGGTAGCGCTGCAGCACTTCCTGGACGCGCGTGGTCGTCTCGTAGTGCTCGTCCGACACGATCCCGGGTTGGAGCGCGCGCGAGCTCGAGTCGAGCGGGTCGATCGCCGGGAAGATCCCCTTCTCGACGATCGAGCGCGCCAGCGTGATGAACGCGTCGAGGTGTGCGAACGTGTTCGCCGGAGCCGGGTCGGTGAGGTCATCCGCCGGCACGTAGATGGCCTGCACGGACGTGATCGAGCCGGTGTGCGTCGAGGTGATCCGCTCCTGGAGTTGGCCCATCTCGGTTGCGAGCGTCGGCTGGTAGCCGACGGCGCTCGGCATCCGGCCGAGGAGCGCTGAGACCTCCGAGCCCGCCTGGACGAAGCGAAAGATGTTGTCGATGAAGAGCAGAACGTTCTGGCCCTGCTCGCGGAACGACTCGGCGACCGTGAGGGCGCTCAGCGCGACGCGGAGGCGTGCCCCGGGAGGTTCGTTCATCTGCCCGTACACGAGGGCCGTCGATCCGATTACCCCGGACTCCGTCATCTCGTTCCAGAGGTCGTTCCCCTCGCGCGTGCGCTCCCCCACGCCGGCGAAGACGGACCGGCCCTTGTGCTGCGTGGCGATGTTGTGGATCAGCTCCTGGATCAGGACGGTCTTGCCGAGGCCGGCTCCGCCGAAGAGACCGACCTTGCCGCCCTGCACGAACGGCGCGATCAGGTCGATCACCTTCATGCCCGTCTCGTAGACCTGGACGGAGGGCTCCAGCTCGCCGAACTCGGGCGGGTCGCGGTGGATCGGCCAGCGTTCGACGTCCTCGCCCAGCGGGTCTCCCTTGTCGACGGGCTCGCCGATGACGTTGAAGATGCGGCCGAGGGTCGCCTCGCCGACCGGGACGCTGATCGGCCCACCGGTGTCGATGACCTCGACGCCGCGCGGCATGCCGTCCGTCGAGTCCATCGCGACCGCGCGCAGGCGGTCGTCTCCGAGGTGCTGCTGGACCTCCGCGATCAGGTCGGCCCGAGGCTCGCCGTCCGCAGCGGGGAGCTCGATGCGGAGGGCGCTGTTGATCTCCGGAAGGTGCTCCGTGAAGACGGCGTCGATGACCACGCCCTTGATCTCGACGACCTTGCCCACGTTGTTCCGGGCGCCGTCTCGCGTCTCAGTACTCATGGGTCTCCTGCAGCGGTGGGTTGAGGCCGCGCCGCCGGAACGGGAGGCGCCGGCCGAACATTCTCAGTCTACCCCAGCGCTGCTCCGCCGAGAGCCCGAGCCCACGAGCCGTGCGTGCGTCCTCCTCGAGCGCCGCCACCCGGGCCGCGTGGTCGAGGCTTCAGACGTACGACGAGACGAGCGAGGGGATCATGCTGTAAAGCTACCGCGTCCGGCCGCGGCGGGGGCGTTCCCTCCCTACATCGGCTGAGGGCCCGGGTGCCGCCGCATCGTTGCGCGCCGATGCAGCTCCTTGGCCCAGAGCTGCCGCTTCTGCACCTGCAGCTCGCGGAACAGCCCGGTATCCAGGGCCGAGGACGAGCGCGATGACGTCGCGCTGAAGACGCCGCGAGCGTCGAGCGTGGCAAAGGTGGAACCCAAGCCGACGGCGGCGACGGCGAGAGCAGCCGCGGCCACGCGCACCGGCTGCACGAGCCGCCGGCGCCTCGGCGGGATGACCACGTGGAGATCGTGCTTCTCGAGCGGGGCCATGCGCAGCGTGTCCGTGAAGACTTGGACGTCCTCGCGAAAGATCCGACATGCCTCACACCCTCTGACGTGCGCACGCAGCAGCGCCGACTCGAAGTCGGAGAGGACGCCGTCGACCTCGGCGGACACCCATGCGCGCGTTCGCTCGCAACTCACTGCCAGACCTGCCTCCATTTCACCTAGTGTGACGGCGGAGACCGGCGAGAGTTAGGTAGAACTCTGTGAACCGGCGTGCGTTCAGATTAGCGAGTTTCGGCTGTCGGCCGCAACGCCGATTGCGAGCAGCGCGAGCCCCAGCACGATGAAGAGTGCCGACAGGTTGATCTGCTCTTCCCGCTCCTCCTTCGTTGCGACCCGAACGCGCCGTGGCCCGAAGAACGAGAAGACCGCCGCCGAGTTGGCCAGACTCTCGCTCTTGGCCCGCAGCGGCCCGCGGTTCCCGACGAAGAAGCCGCCGAGGAGCACGAACGAGCCGACGAGGTAGAAGCCGACCGAGATCGACCGCGAGAGCGACGACCCGAACAGGAGGCCGAGCACGGCCGCTCCGGCCGCAGTCGCTCCGGCGATCGCGACGAGCAGTACGCCGAACCGGCGAAGAGCCGGGACGAGCATTAGCGCACCTGCGACGTCTCGGGCGGGGGTGAGGCCGACGGCCCCGGGCGACGGAAGTCCTCGAGAGCGAGCGGCCACCGCTCGAGCGGATAGTGGCAGGCTGCCACGTGTCCGTTGCCGAACGAGTAGAGCGGCGGCTCCTCGACGTCGCAGCGGCCCTCCTGGAAGCGCGGGCAGCGCGGGTGGAAGCGGCAGGCCGCCGGCGGATTGATCGGGCTGGGCACGTCCCCCTCCAGCACGACCGGCTTGCGCTGGCGGCCCAGCTCGGGATTCGGGATCGGGACCGCCGACATCAGCGCCCCGGTGTAGGGATGCTTCGGGGACGCATACAGCTCGTCGCGGCCGGCCAGCTCGGCGATCTTGCCGAGGTACATGACCATGACGCGGTCGGAGATGTGCCGAACGACGTTGAGATCGTGTGCGATGAAGACGTAGGTGAGGCCGAAGTCCTCCTGGAGATCCTCGAGGAGGTTCATGATCTGCGCCTGCACGGAGACGTCCAGGGCCGAGACCGGCTCGTCGCACACGATCAGCTTCGGATTGACCGCCAGCGCGCGTGCGACCCCGATGCGCTGCCGCTGGCCGCCGGAGAACTCGTGCGGGAAGCGGTTGTAGTGCTCCGGGTTGAGGCCGACGACCTCGAGCAACTCCTGGACGCGGCGCTTGATCTCGGCGTCCGAGCCGAGCTTGTGTACGAGCAGCGCCTCGCCGATGATGAAGCCGACGCGCTTGCGCGGGTTGAGCGACGCGTACGGGTCCTGGAAGATCATCATCATCTCGCGCCGGATCGGCCGCATCTGCGCGCGCGAGAGCTTCGTGATGTCGCGGCCCTCGAAGACGATGCTCCCGGCCGTGATGTCGAGGAGGTGCATGATGCAGCGCGCAAGCGTCGACTTCCCGCACCCCGACTCGCCGACGATGCCGAGCGTCTCGCCCTGCTTGACGCTGAAGCTGACGCCGTCGACGGCCTTCACCGAGCCGATCTCCTTCTGGAAGATGATTCCCCGGGTGATCGGGAAGTGCTTCTTGACGTCCTCGACGACGAGCAGGTCGTCGGCCATCAGGAAGCCTCGGCCATCGTGGACGCGACCAGCTTGGCCGCCTCACGGTCCTTCGTCTCCTGATCCAGGTGGCAGGCCTGCAGGTGCGGGGCGTCGACCGCCGCCTGAACGAGCTCGGGCTCGACGCGGCTGCACACTTCCATCACGTAGGAGCAGCGAGGGTGGAACCGGCAGCCCGACGGCGGCCGGAGCAACGAGGGAGGCTGGCCAGGGATCTGGGCGAGGCGGTCGACGTCGCCCACCAGCCTGGGCAACGACCCGAGCAGGCCCCAGGTGTACGGGTGCTGGGGACGGCTGAAGATGTCGTCGACCTGCGCATGCTCGACGATCTTCCCGGCGTACATCACGATGACGTCGTCGGCCACCTCCGCGATCACTCCGAGGTCGTGCGTGATCATGATGATCGCGCTGCCGAAGTCGTCCTGCAGACGCTTCATCAGGTTGAGGATCTGTGCCTGCGTGGTCACGTCGAGCGCGGTCGTCGGCTCGTCGGCGATCAGGAGGTCGGGGTCGTTGACGAGCGCCATGGCGATCATCGCCCGCTGCCGCATACCGCCGGAGAACTGGTGCGGGTAGTCGTCGATGCGGCTCTCGGCCCGGGGGATGCCGACCGCCCTGAGCAGCTCGAGCGCCCTCGACCGCGCGACCCGCCTGGAGACGTCGCGGTGGAGCTGGATCGCCTCGACGAGCTGCTTCCCGATCGAGTGCACGGGGTTCAGCGACGTCATCGGATCCTGAAAAACCATCGAGATCTCGTTCCCGCGGATGTCCCGGAGCCGCCGGCCGCCGAGCGCGAGGAGGTCGGCTTCGTCCTTCCAGAGCGCCGTTCCGCTCGAGATCGACGTCCTCTTCGCGTTGAGGCCCATGATCGTGAGGCAGGTGACGCTCTTCCCGCAACCCGACTCGCCGACGATGCCGAGCGTCTTCCCCTTCTCGACCTCGAACGTGACCCCGTCGACCGCCTTGACGACGCCGTCGTCGGTGTGGAAGTACGTCTTGAGGTCGGTGACTTGAAGGAGTGGAGCCACGAGGACGAACTTGATTGTAGGCGACTGCCCCTACGCGAGCCGGATCCTGGGATCGATCCAGGCGTACAGCAGGTCGACGATCAGGTTGAAGACGATGATCGCGATCGCCGCGAAGACCACGATCCCCATCACGACCGGAAGGTCGGATTGCCCGATCGACAGGATCGCTTGTTTCCCCAGCCCGGGTAACCCGTAGACGGTCTCCGTGAAGATCGCGCCGCCGAGCGCGAGCCCGATGTCCATCCCGAGCATCGTCACCACGGGGAGGAGCGCATTCCGCAGCACGTGGCTCCGGATGACCCGGCCCTCGGGCGCGCCCTTGGCGCGCGCGGTGCGGACGTAGTCCTCGGTCAGCGTCTCCATCACGTTCGCACGGATCATCCGCACGTACAGCGCAGCGAAGAGAATCGCGAACGTCATCCAGGGCAGAATCATGTGGTAGGCCCACTGGACGGGTCCACCCTCCTGCCCCTCGGGCGCATTGATGAAGTCGGCGTAGCCCTGGATCGGCGTCCAGCTCAGCTTGTAGCCGATGAAGTACGAGAAGATCAGTCCCAGCCAGATCGGATGCGCGGAGATTCCGACCAGGACGAAGATCATCGAGAACCTGTCTAAGAGCGAGCGCGGTCGGAGCGCCGACAGGATTCCGATCGGCAGGGCGATCAGCATCCAGAGGATCGCGCCGCCGATGACGAGCGACGCCGTGACGGGAGCCGCAGCCGCGATGATCTCGTTCACGCTCTGCGCGGTCAGGAACGACTTGCCGAGCGACCCGTGGCGGACGAGCCGCCACATGAACTTGCCGTACTGGACGTAGACCGGGTCATCGAGGCCGTAGTAGGCGATCGCGCGCGCCCGTTGCTCCTGGTTCGACCCCTTGCCTGCCAGCGAGCTCGCTAGGTCGTTCGGGACGAGGAAGAAGATCACATACGTGACCATGGTGACCGCGATGAAGAGGACGACGGCCCAGAGAAGTCTCCTGATCAGATACCGAAACACGGTAGATCCTCCCGGTGCGGCGTCAGGTTAGCGCATTCGTGGCACGTGCGAGGCGCCGGCCGGGCCGGCGCCTCGCAGTTCGTGCTTCGTTCGGCCAAACGCTCTCCTACTTGAGGGCGAGCTGGCCGAGATCGATCCCGTAGATGTTCGACACCTTGATCGACTTCGTGTCGATCCTCGAGGAGAAGAACTCCCGGTCGTTCAGGATCTCGTAGTTCGCGAGCGGCGCCCAGGTCTTGGCGATCTTGGCGTCGAGCGCGCCGTACGTCTTGTACCGCTTCGGCGGCTTCTGAGCAGCTGCCTGATTCATCAGCTTGTTCGCCGTCTTGTTGTTGAAGTACGAGATGTTGACGTTCTGGGCGTCCTGGATCGTGTTACCCGAGAGCAGCTTGTTCAGGTAGTCGTACGGATCCGGGAAGTCCTGGCACCAGCCCGCGCGGGCGATGTCGTAGCTCGTGCCCTTCTTGCCGAGCTGCGTGTAGTACCCGCTGGCGATCGACTTCTGCTCGATGTTGCTGAAGCCGATCCGCTTGAGCTGGCTCTCGAGCAGCTGCGCACGCAGGACCGACGCGTCGGTCGTGGTGTGCCAGAGCTCGATGTGCGCACCCGTGTGTCCGCGGGCGAGCGACGTCGCCTTCGAGACGTTCGGGTTGTTGGGGTAGAGGTTCGCCTTCTTGTAGCCCGGGATCGAGGGCGTCAGCAGCTGACTGGTCGTCACGCCGCCCTGTGCCCCGTCCAGGGTCACGAACGCCCTGCGGCCCATGCCGTAGTTGACCGCCTTGCGGGCGTTGACCGAACCGAAGGCGTTGTGCGTCGTGTTCATCGCCGCATACGCCACGCACGAGGTCGGGATCGACCGCGCGCGCCCCTTGGTCCCGTACTGCTTGAACAGGTTGCCCCAGACGCTCGGGTCGAGCGGGCCGGAATGCCAGTCCGCCGTCCCCTTCTTGATCAGGAGCAGCTCCTGGGATGCTTCAACGCCGATCTGGTAGTTGATCTGGTTGAAGTGCCCAGGCACCCGCGCCGCACCGAGCGGCTTGTAGTACTTGTTCTTCTTCAGCACGAGCGAGCGGCTCGGGGTCCGGCTCGCGACGTAGTAGCGGCCGCCCGACGGCAGCTGCTTGAAGCTCCCGAACGGGATCTTCGTGATCGGCTGGAACGGGAACCCGATCGGCTCTGCACTCGTGAACGGCAGAGCAACGAGGCTGAGCATCAGCGGCGAGGGCTTGACGAGCTTGATGATGAAGGTGTACTTGCCCTTCGTCGAGATGCCGACGCTGCCCTTGCCGTCGGCGTTGTACGCACCACCGCCGACGATGTTCACGGATGCCGGGTCGATCATGAAGGACGCCGCCGGCGACTGCACGCCGGGGTTCAGGAGCCGCAGGAACGCGTGCTTGAAGTTCGCTGCGGTGATCGGCTTGCCGTCGCTGAACTTCATGCCCTGCCTGAGCGCGAAGGTGTAGGTCTTGCCGTCCTTCGAGATCCGGTAGCTCTTGGCTGCGTCGTTGTTCAGCCGGTAGCCGGCCTTGCCGGCCTTGTGCGCGTAGTTCAGGAGCATGCGCCCCGTCAGCCACTCGAACTGCCACTCGTTGGTGACGTACGAGCGAGCCGGATCGACGTTCTCGAAGTCGATCTCCTGGACGAAGTGCGCCGTGCCGCCTGTCCGCGCCTGCTGAGCGTTCGAGCTGCCGGCCTTGCTCGAGCCTCCGAGCGCGGTTGCGGCCAGCAAGCCCGCCCCGATCGCCAGCATGGCAATCGAGAGCCAGAAGCGCTTGTGCATGGAACTCCTTTCCTCGAACCGACCGGACACGAACGCCGGTCAGGTGCGTTCTCGCACCCGCGTGTAGAGACGATCTGCCGCCCGTTTAGTTAGCTACTTCCCCGGATAGACGCGGTCGCCAGGCCACGACGGGACGACCGGGAAGTAGCTTGAGAAATGGCTTCGCCTTAAGATTTCTCTAGATTCTGGGAAGTGCCTGCACTTTCCAAGAATCCCGCAAACCCATCCAAAGGCGCAGCCTGAAAGGAAGCTCCTTTCCCCCTGAGCCGTTCCGCCTTCGACGTGACGCTGTCCGGGGGAAAGGAGCTAGTGGCTCGAGCGCGGGTCGAACGCGTCCCGCAGGCCGTCGCCGAGCAGGTTGAAGGAGAGCGTCGTGATCAGCACGGCCACGCCCGGCCAGACCATCAGCCAGGGCTGCGTGAGGTAGAAGCGCGGCGCCGCCGAGAGCAGATTGCCCCAGCTCGCCGTCGACGACTGGATGCCGAGGCCGAGGAAGGAGAGCCCCGCCTCGGCGAGCACGTACGTGGCAATTGTCAGCGTCGAGTAGACGATGATCGGGGCGACGAGATGCGGCAGCACGTGCGACCGCATGATGCGGCTGTCGCTGGCGCCGATCATCCGGGCGGCTTCCACGAACTCTTTCTCCCGTAAGGACAGCACCTGCGCCCGCATGATGCGAGCCGGGTAGAACCAGCCGAAGAGCGTGAAGACGAGCACGAGCGTGATCACGCCCGGGTACGTGATGCCGAGCGTGACGTCGTTCAGCCGCGGCCCGATCGTCGCCGACAGCGCGATGATGAAGAGCAGCGCCGGGAAGACCATGGTGAGCTCGAGGACGCGCGAGATGGTCGTGTCGATCCACCCTCGGTAGTAGCCGGCCATCACGCCGAGGACGACGCCGATCAGCATGGCACCGAACGTCGCCATGATCGCCACCTCGAGCGAGACGCGCGCCCCGTACAGGAGCCGCAGGAAGACGTCGCGGCCGAGCTCGCCGTCCCCTCCGAGCACCAGGAGCTGCTTGTGGCCGAAGTCGTCGGTGATCGTCGTCCACGGCCCGGCGGGGACTCCGATCGCGCCGTTCGAGATATGCCCGGCACCGGCATTGATGAAGATGTCGTTGGGCCCGTGGTGGAGGTAGTGCTCCGCGATCGGGCCGCCGATGACGGCGATGAGGATCAGGAGGAAGACGACGAATCCGCTGACGATCGCGAGCTTGTCGCGGCGGAAGCGCAGCCACACCTGCTCCCAGTAGCCGCGAGCGCGAATCGCCTCGACTTCGCCGAGCTCACCCTGGCTCTCGATCGCGACGGCGGCCCCGAGACCCGCCTGGGCCCCGACGATCTCCTGTCGCTGACGCGTCGCCATTCGTTGGGAAGCATAACGCGGGGGCCTCCCCGCGGTTCGCCCTTTCTTAGACGCGGGGGCGCCTTCCGAGTTAGTTCCACGTCCGGCGGCGGCCGAGCGCCGCCGCCTCCGGGCAAACCACGTGCCTGCTGTGACGTCCCACTAGTATCGCTGGAGTTTTGAACCTGAGATTCGCGGGGAGCGCCGCGACGGCCGTGGCGATCGTTGCCGCTTGCCTCGCCTTCGCCTCACCGGCCGAGGCCGGCGGCGGCCTGGGCGGAGGGTACGAGGGGTACGGGCCCTACACCCGTGAAGCCGTCGTCTACTTCAGGTGCGCGCACACGCGGAGACAGCGAGCGTGCCTGATCAAGCAGACGCTCCGCCTGCTCCGAAGCCACGGCCCGGCGCACGAGCTGCCGCGGATCGATCGCTACGTCCTCGACACCACCGGCGGCTACTTCCTGAACCACTGCCACGGGCTCATGCATACGATCGGCAGGCGCTACGGGCAGATGGTGCACGTCACACTCGCGCGCCTGCGGCAGTACCTGCCACGGTCGAACAATCCCGGCTGCTCGGCCGGCTTCGCGCACGGCCTGCTCACCTATCTGGGGCCGCAGATCATCAAGATCGGTCCGAAGGGCGCCGCGGCGCAGTGCGCCACGGCGCTGACCCGCTACCAGCGCTACAGCTGCATCCACGGGCTCGGCCACGCCTACATGCGCCTGTTCGGGGAGCTGTTCGGCTACGCGCTCCGCTGGTGCCGCGCGCTCGGCCCCGGGAACGCGGTCGACTGCGCACAGGGCGTGTACCACGACTACTGGATCTCGCTCAGCGGCATGGACAATACGCACCGGCCCGCACACGCGAAGACGTCGCCGCGCGCCCTGTGCGGCTCACAGCCGAGGATGTTCGTGCGCGGATGCTGGTACCGGGCGTTCATCGAGCATCCGCCACCGCGGAAGCTGCACTCGGCCGGCGACTTGCTCGCGGTCTGTCGGAAGGTGCATGGCCTGCAGCGCGAGGCGTGCGTGACTGCCGCCTCGGTCATCGCCTCTGACGACCCCTTCCACCAGCTCCGGATCTGCGCCAAGCTCGACGGCCGCCTTGCGGTCGACTGCGCCCACGGGGTGCAGGTCTGGAACACCGCCGGCGCCCGGATGTGGTACCAGGTCTCGTTGGTCCGCCTCTGCGCGAGCTTCGACCGGCGGTCGCGCACGGGCTGCTACTCCTGGCTCGGCAAGACGCTGAACGTCGTCCTGAACGGCCGCTTCGGCCCCCACGGCTGCCCGCGGCTGCACCGGCAGGCAGCCCGAGCCGCCTGCGCCCGCGGCGCCCGCTCGTACGAGAGTCCGCTCGTGACCTTCAGTTAATCGTGGGGGAATAACGTGGGGGAAACCAGGTTCCCCCACGAGCCCCCTTCTTACTCAACTCGAGAGACGCGAGTGCCCGCGGTGTGGCTCCGCGGGGCAAAGCCCCGCTCCGCCGATCGGTGCAAGCACCAGTTGCGCCGCTTCAGATTTAGCTGCGCCGCTTCCTATTTCGGCGCAGGCGGGCTTGGCCCGCCGGAGCCACAGCGCGGGACGCGCGTCTGCCTTCAGGAGGGGGTCAATGGGGGAAACCCGGTTTCCCCCGTTTGGTGCAGGCGGGCCTGGCCCGCCGGAGCCACCGCGCGGGGAGCGCGTCTGCTTCCAGGAGGGGGTCAACGGGGGAAACCCGGTTTCCCCCGTTCTCGAAGCCGGTTTCCCCCGTTACGCAGTGAGTGCGTCTGCACCGGCTACGACCTCCAGGATTTCCTGCGTGATCTCCGCCTGGCGGGCTCGGTTCATCTCCAGGGTCAACCGATCGATCAGCTCGCCCGCGTTCTTCGATGCGTTCCGCATCGCGGTCATCCGCGCGCCGTGCTCGGAGGCCGCCGACTCCAGCAGCGCCCGGTACAGCTCGGTCTCGAGGTACACGGGGAGCAGGCGCTCGAGGATCTGCTCGGGCTCCGGCTCGTAGATGAAGTCGCCGACGAGCGCCGCTTGCCGCTGCTCCTCCTCCCCTTCGAGCAGGCCCTCGGAGATCGGGAGCACCTCCTGCACCTCGACCGTCTGCGTGAGCGGCGAGTAGTAGCGGTTGTAGATGACGAGGGCGCGGTCGATCGCCTGCTCGGTGTAGAGCTCCTCCAGTCGGTGCGCGATCGCCTGCGCGTCGTGGTACGAGGGCCGGTCGGTGAAGCCGATCCAGGCGCGATCGATTTCGTAGCGTCGGAACCGCAGGGTCGAGCGCCCCTTCTTCCCGGTCACGAGCCAGCGGATCTCGGTGCCCTCCGCGCGAAGGTCGCGCTCGACCGCGAAGGCGCGGCGGAGGATCTGGCCGTTGAACGCACCGGCGAGTCCGCGGTCGCCCGTGATCGGCACCACGGCGACGGTGCGCACGGCGCGCTGCTGGAGGAGCGGGAGGCCGCGGAAGGACGCGGCGGCGCGGGCTGTTCCGGCCATCAGCTCTCGCATCCGCTCGGCGTACGGGCGCATGGCCTCGATCCGAGCCTCGGCGCGCCGCAGCCGCGCGGCCGCGACGAGCTCCATCGCACGCGTGATCTTGCGCGTGTTCCTGACGGAGCGGATCCGCCGCTCGATGTCCCGCCGCGACGCCATCTACTCGGCGGAGGACCCCACCAGGCTCGGCTCCTCCTCGACGTTGAACATGCTCTTGAACCTCTCGAGCTCCTTGTTCAGGCGCTCGGCGAGCTCGTCCGGCAGGTCCTTGCCCTCGCGGAGCTCCTGGTAGACCGTCTTCTCGGCCTTCAGGTGCTCCCGCAGCTCCTCCTGGAACCGCGGTATCTGCGACGTCGGAACGTCGTCCAGGAAGCCCTGCGTGCCGACGTAGATCGCGACGACCTGCTCCTCGATCGGCCATGGCTGGTACTGCGGCTGGTTCAGCGTCGCGACCATCCGCTCCCCGCGCGCGAGCGACTTCTGCGTCTGGACGTCGAGCTCCGCGCCGAACTGCGCGAACGCCTCCAGCTCGCGGTACTGTGACAGGTCGAGTCGCAGGCGCCCGGCCACCTTCTTCATCGCCCGCGTCTGTGCGTTACCGCCCACGCGCGAGACCGAGATGCCGACGTTGATCGCGGGCCGCACGCCCGAGTAGAAGAGCTCGGACTCGAGAAAGATCTGACCGTCGGTGATGGAGATGACGTTCGTCGGGATGTACGCGGAGACGTCGCCGGCCTGCGTCTCGACGATCGGGAGGCCGGTCAGCGACCCGCTCCCGTACTCGTCTGACAACTTGCACGAGCGCTCGAGCAGGCGCGAGTGCAGGTAGAAGACGTCTCCCGGGAACGCCTCGCGTCCCGGGGGGCGACGCAGGAGCAGCGACATCTGCCGGTACGCGTCGGCGTGCTTGGAGAGGTCGTCGTAGAAGCACGTCGCGTGGCCCCCCCCGAACATGAAGTATTCGCCCATAGCGCACCCCGCGTAGGGCGCCATCCACTTGATCGGCGCCGCCTCGTTCGCCGCGGCGGTGACGATGATCGTGTACTCCATCGCCCCGGCGTCGCGCAGCCGCTCGTAGACCTGCGCCACCGTCGACGCCTTCTGGCCGATGGCGACGTAGATGCAGACCATCTCCTCGCCGCCCTGGTTGAGGATCGTGTCCACCACGATCGCCGTCTTGCCCGTGCCGCGGTCGCCGATGATCAGCTCCCGCTGACCGCGGCCGATCGGGATCATCGAGTCGATCGCCTTCAGGCCGGTCTGGAGCGGCTCCGTCACGGGCTGGCGGTCGATGACGCCGGGTGCCTTGAACTCGAGCGGACGCGTCTCCGAGGCCTCGATGGGGCCGCCGCCGTCGAGGGGTCGCCCGAGCGGATCGACCACGCGGCCGAGCAGGGCGTCGCCGACGGGCACGCTCGCGACGCGACCCGTTCGCCGCGCGGGCTGGCCCTCGCTCACGTGCTCCCACTCGCCGAACAGCGCCGCGCCGACGTTGTCCTCCTCGAGGTTGAACGCCAGGCCGACGACCCCGTGCTCGAGCTCGAGCATCTCGCCCGCGACGGCGTTCTCGAGGCCGTAGATGCGGGCGATGCCGTCGCCGACCTGGAGCACCGTGCCGACCTCGGCGAGGTCGGTCTCGACGTTGTACTGCTCGATCCGCTGCTTGAGGATCGACGTGATCTCTTCGGGCCTCAGCTTCATGGGCATGGAGGAACCCATGGTTCGCCCATGAGCCCCCTCCTCCTTTCTCGTGTGGGAACCCGTGGTTTCCCCACGGATCCCCTCCTTTCGCATGTGGGAACCCAGGGTTCCCCCATGGACCCCCTCCTATGGGTGGTTGACACGCTTCCCGTGCGGTGACTCCGCCAGGCAGAGCCCGGCTCCGTCGGAACCTCGAACCTCATCGTGTCACGAGCTCCCTGCGCAGTCGGTCGAGGCGGCCGCGGACGCTTGCGTCGACGCGCAGCGATCCGGCCTGGAGGACGATGCCTCCGATCAGGCGCGGGTCGACCTTCCGGGTCGCCTCCACGCGCCGGCCGGCCGCACGTTCGATCTGGCCGACGATGTCGCGGGCCTCGTCCTCGCCGAGCTCGATCGCGGTGGTCAGCTCCACCTCGATCCGCCCCTCCTCTCGGGCGACGAGGCGCTCGAACTCCCGCTCGACCTCCTCGACCTCGGGCGCGCGCCCGCGCTCGGCGAGGAGGAGCAGGAAGTTGCGCACCAGCTCGTCGGCGTCGCCGAGGAGACCCTCGAGGATCGACACCTTGGCACGGGGATCGACCTGGGGGTTGCGGAGCAGCTCGCGCAGCTCGGGCACCTCACGCACCGAGGCCACGAAGTCCCCGAGCTGCTCGCGCACGGCGGCCAGGCGGTCCTGATCCTTCGCCGCCTCGAGCAGGGCGCGTGCGTACATCCGTTGCGCGACCGCCATTTACCGTGGGAGAAACCAGGTTTCCCCCACGAGCCCCCTTTTTGACCGCAGGGGAAACCAGGTTTCCCCCACGAACCCCCTTCTTT
>Ga0307278_10000802_pt1 | contig 15468 bp, 16 predicted proteins | sample ER_DNA_117_FD_194482 | JGI IMG/M metagenome (GOLD analysis project Ga0307278, IMG submission 194482) | Bulk soil microbial communities from the East River watershed near Crested Butte, Colorado, United States - ER_DNA_117 | ecosystem: Environmental > Terrestrial > Soil > Floodplain | place... | reverse complement strand
GCGGGGCGCGCTCACGGTGGTGGTGGTCGGCGGCGGCCCCACCGGGGTGGAGATGGCCGGCGCCCTCCACGAGCTGTTCAAGCACGTGCTGGTCCACGACTTCCCCGACCTCGACATCAACCAGGCCAGGGTGGTCCTGCTGGAGGCGACCGACCACCTGCTGGCGCCGTTCCATCCCAGCTCGCGCCAGCACGCCCTCGAGACCCTGAACAAGCGCGGGGTCGAGGTGCGGCTCGGCCAGGCCATGGAGCGCGCCACCCCCGACCAGGTCGTGCTCAAGGACGGCACGGTGATCCCGACCCGGACCCTGATCTGGGGGGCCGGGGTGCGGGCCCACCCGCTGGCCGATCACCTCGGCCTCGAGCAGGCCCGCGGCGGCCGGATCGTGGTCGGCGACGACCTGAGCGTCCCCGGCCGGCCCGAGGTGTTCGTGGTCGGCGACCTGGCCGGGGCCGGCGACGGCAAGGGCGGGCTGCTGCCCCAGGTCGCCCAGCCGGCCATCCAGGAGGCCAAGCACGCCGCCCAGAACATCGAGCGGACCCTCCAGGACACGGCCAGGACCGGCTTCGCCTACAAGGACAAGGGGATCATGGCCACCATCGGCCGCAACGCCGCGGTGACCGAGCTGCCCAGCGGGGCCAGGTTCAAGGGCGTGCTCGCCTGGTACATGTGGCTGGTGCTGCACCTGGCCTACATCATCGGGTTCCGTAGCCGGGTCGCGGTCCTGGTCAACTGGATCTGGAGCTACCTGACCTACGACCGCCACGCCCGCATCATCGTCTCGGTCGAGCCGTCGCCCCGGCCCGCCCTCAAGGCCCCGGCCCCGCCCCAGCGCACCCCATGAGCGGGGAGCTGGTCGTGGCCGTGATCTCCGCGGCCGTCGCCCTGGCCAGCGTCGCCATCAGCGTCTGGAGCGCCCGCGGCACCATCCGGCTCCAGGACGAGCTCGAGCAGCGCCGCCAGCAGGCCAGCAAGGAGGAGCTGGTCGAGCAGGTCATGAGCCGCTACCGGGAGCCGCTGCTGCGGGCCGCCTTCGACCTCCAGAGCCGCATCTACAACATCGTCCGCCAGAAGTTCCTGCTCCGCTACCTGCGCCAGGGCGACCCGCCCGGCCAGGCGTACGCCTGCCGCAACACGATGTTCGTGGTCGCCGAGTACCTGGGGTGGGTGGAGATCCTGCGCCGCGGCGTCCAGTTCCTCGACCTCGGCGACGTGCGCCGCAACCAGCAGCTGGTCGAGCGGCTGGAGGCCATCGGGACGACCCTGTCGACCGACCGGGACTACCAGGGGGCGGTCCCGCGGATGTTCCGGGGCGAGCAGCGGGCCGTGGGGGAGCTGATGATCGACCCCGCCCAGGCGGGGGAGGGGGCGGCGGTCCGCCAGTGCATCGGCTACGCCGCCTTCGCCGCCCGGCTGGACGCCGAGCCCGACTTCGCCCGCTGGTTCGCCCCGCTGGAGCGCGACATCCGCGAGCTGGCGGCCGGCGACGCCCCCGACCACCGGCGGCTGGTGGCGCTGCAGCACGCCCTGCTCGACCTGATCAACTTCCTGGACGACCCGCCGGCCCGCTTCCCGGCCGAGCAGCTCACCCGCTTGTGACCCCGCGGCTCAGGCGGCGGAGAGGGCCAGCGAGACCGCGAACCCGGCCACGACCAGGCTGCCGGTGAGCTCCCCTTCGACCGCGTAGGCCTTGGCCACCAGGTTGACCGCCGCTGGCGGCCGGGTCGGGGGCCGGGTCGGCCGGGCTAAATTAGGCGTCGGCGCTCTCCATGGCCTCGGTGTAGCTGCCGGAGCGGGCGGCCCCGTTCAGCCGGGCGCGGTGGAGGAAGGCCTGCTGGGCCGCGGGGCCGTTGGCGGCCTCGCCCTTCCAGGCCTTGAGGGCCGGGGCCTGGAGGGCCCGGCCGTAGGAGAAGCTGAGCTGCCAGGGCGCCCCGCCGAGCCGGTTCATGGCGTCGAGGTGGGCGGTGGCCGCCTGGTCGCTCTGGCCGCCGGACAGGAACACGATCCCGGGCACCGAGGCCGGGACGTGGTCGCGCAGGCAGGCCAGGGTGGCCTCGGCGACCTGGGCGACCCCGGCCTGGGTGGGGCAGTCGCTGCCGGACAGGACCATGTTCGGCTTCAGCAGCATGCCGTCGAAGCGGACCCGGTGGCGGCGCAGGGCGGCGAAGGTCGCGGCCAGGGTGTCGCGGCTGGCCCGGTCGCAGCGCTCGATCGGGTGGTCGCCGTCCATCAGCACCTCGGGCTCGACGATCGGGACCAGCCCGGCCGCCTGCGAGCAGGCGGCGAAGCGGGCCAGCGCCTCGGCGTTCGCCCGGATGCAGCCGGCGCTGGGCAGGCCGTCGCCGATGGCGATGACCGCCCGCCACTTGGTGAACCTGGCCCCCAGCCGGCGGTAGTCGGCCAGGCGGCCGTCGAGGCCGTCGAGGCCCTCGGTGATCTTCTCGCCCTCGAAGCCGGCCAGGGCGACGGTGCCGGCGTCGACCTTGATACCCGGGATGATGCCCTGGCGCGACAGCGTCTCGGGCAGCGGCGTGCCGTCGCCCGCCCGCTGGCGCAGGGTCTCGTCGTACAGGATGACGCCGCTGATGAAGCTGGCCGCCCCCTCGGTGGTGAACAGCAGCTCGCGGTAGGCGCGGCGCCGCTCCTCGGTGGATTCGACCTCGATCGAGGCGAAGCGCTTCTTGATGGTGCCGCTGCTCTCGTCGGCGGCCAGGATGCCCTTGCCGGGGGCGACCAGCGCCGCCGCCGTCGCGGCCAGCTCGTCTGCGGTCATGTTCGGCGCCTCCTCGGATGCTCGGGGGTGCGCTGATTATCGCCCGTCGGCGGCCAGGCCGCTGTAGGCGGCGTGGCGCAGCCGGCCGCCCTCCCAGCCCAGGAAGGTGACCTCGACGGCCACGACGGGCCGGACGAACCGCGGCGCCGGGTCGCGGCCGCCGGGCCGGGCCCAGCGGCCCCCGAGCAGGAGCGCGGCCGGCTCGGCGAACGGGCTCCGGCCGGTCGCCAGCGGGGCCAGCAGCGCCCCCAGCCGCCGCCGGGCCGCCGGCACCAGCCCGTGGTCGACCCGGCCGGCGAAGCGCAGCCGCCCCGGCCGGTCCGGGTCGGGCAGGCCGACCAGCAGCGAGCGGACCTGGTCGCCGTCGGGCACGAACCCGCCCACCAGGAACCTCTCGCGCTGGTAGTGCTTGGTCTTGAGCCAGCTCCGGGTCCGCCGGCCCGGCTGGTAGGTGCTGGCCAGCCGCTTGGCCACCACCCCCTCCAGGCCCTGCTGGCGGGTGGCGGCCAGCAGGGCGCTGCCGGCCCCGGGGAACGAGGCCACCGTCTGCCAGGCCCCGCCGGCCACCTCCAGCTCCTCCAGCAGCCGCCGGCGCTCGCGGTAGGGCAGCCCGGTCAGCAGCCGGCCGTCCAGCCACAGCAGGTCGAAGACCAGGTAGGTCACGGGCGCGCCCCGGCGCCGGCCGGCCCGGCCGGCCATGCGCTGCTGCAGGGCCTCGAAGCTCGGCCGGCCGCCGGGGTCGATGGCCACGACCTCGCCGTCGAGCACGGCGGCGTGGTCGCCGAGCGCCCCGGCCAGCCCGGCCAGCTCCGGGAACCAGCCGGCCATGTCGACCCCGTTGCGGCTGCGCAGGGCCAGCCCGCCGGCGACCAGGTGCCCGAGCGCCCGGTAGCCGTCCCACTTCGGCTCGAACGCCCAGGCGGCCTGGTCGGCCGGCAGCTCCCGGGCCGCCGTCGGCTGCATCGGCCGCAGCCCGGCCGGCGGCGGCACCGCCCCCGCCGCCGCCCCCGATCCCCCCCGAACGCGCATACCCGGGTGATCGGCGCCGCCGGGTCGCGTCCTGAGCTGCAGCGGCCCACCCGACCTGCCGACAACTCCTGCAACGACCGGTTGTGCGGACAGGAGCGGGAGCTGCGGTGCTGACCTGGTTCGCGGCCGCCCTGGCGGTGGCCGCGGTGGCGGTGGCGGTCCACTGGTGGCTGCGCCGGGTCGACGAGCTGGGCCGCCCGCAGCGGTTCCCGTGGGTGAGCGTGGCCCTGCTGGCGGCCCTGGCGGTGGCCGCCGCCGTCCCGGGGGTGGCCAGGGTGCGGCAGGAGCGGCGCCTCGGCGGGGCCGCCTCGGTGCTGGCCGGGGCCAGGGTGGCGGTGCGCTGCCAGAGTCTCGGCGGCGCCTTCGTCGACGGCGGCCCCGAGCTCGGCTACGTGCGCTGGCGGCCCGACGGGACCCCGGAGACCTGGGCCCTGCTCAAGCGCGACCAGTGCCGCCAGCTGGCCGCCTACCTGCGCTCGGACCGCCACCGGCCCGGCCGCGACCAGGTGGTGGCCGTGCACGTCCTCACCCACGAGGCCATGCACCTGGCCGGCCGCCTTGACGAGGCGGCGGCCGAGTGCGCGGCCGTCCAGCGCGACGCCGAGACGGCCCGGCTGCTGGGCAGCCGGCCCGCCGACGCCGCCCGGCTGGCCGCCACCTACTGGCGCGACCTCTACCCGTTGCTGCCCGACGGCTACCGGTCGCCGGAGTGCCGCCAGGGCGGGGCGCTGGACGAGCACCTGGCGGACGCGCCGTGGCTTGCGCCGCTGCCCTCCTAGATGTTCGATACCGCCGAGGAAGGCATCCATCCCGGAAGGAGCGCCGTCATGCTCGGAGCAGTGCTGCTTGGCCTCGTCGCCGGGGTGGTCGCCCGGATGCTGGTCCCGGGTGACGTGTTCCGGAACATGAGCGGCGCGACCTCGTGGCTGGCCTCGATCGCCCTCGGGCTGGCCGGGGCCATCCTCGGCTACCTGATCTTCACCGTCGGCCTCGGCATCGGCGACACCGACGTGTTCGACTTCGGCGGCATCATCTCGGCCATCATCGGCACGGTGATCGTGCTGCTGGTGGTCGGGTTCATCGTCCGCCGGCGGGGCAGCTCCCGGCTGTGATCACCGGGGTCCACGCACTCGTCTACTCGCAGGACGCCGAGGCGCTGCGGGCGTTCTTCCGGGACGTCCTCGGCCTGGGCTCGGTCGACGCCGGCGGCGGCTGGCTGATCTTCGCCCTGCCGCCGGCCGAGCTGGCCGCCCACCCGGCCGGGGCGCCGAGCCACGAGCTCTACCTGATGTGCGACGACGTCGACGCCACCGTGCGCGAGCTCGAGGCCAAGGGCGCCGAGTTCGCCGGCCCGGTGACCGAGGAGGGCTTCGGCCGGCTGACCCGGATCCGGCTCCCCGGCGGCGGCGAGCTGGGCCTGTACGAGCCGCGGCACCCCACCGCGATCCCCTGAACCCCGGGAACCTGCCTAGGCAGGGGACGTAGGCGGGGATACGGCAGCCTCCGGATTGGCGTGATCGACCCGACTCATGGATGCTTGTCCGGCGCACGGCGAAATGCGGGGAGTTGTCGCGCGTCCAGGAGACCGGGCTGGCCGTCGGGGGGCAGGAGGATGAGCCAATGCAGGTTCGAGCCGTGGTGCGGGGGCTGGTCGTGACGACCATCCTGGCCATGCTGGCGGCGCTGCTGCCCCAGCTGGCGTCCGCCGCGCCCAAGGGCGCCTCCGGGCGCTACCTGGTCGTGGCCAGGTCGTCGGCCGACTACGCCGGCCTGCGGGCCAAGGCCGTCAAGGCGGGCGCGCGCGTGCTGCGCGACCTGCCGCAGGCCAAGACGATCGTGGTCAACGCCTCGGCGTCCGCCCGCAGCGCCCTGGCCGCCGACCGGCGGACTCTCGGCGTCGCCAAGGACCAGGTGCGCCAGATCACCTCCGAGCGGAACAAGCCCAACCTGTCCGCTCCCGGCCTGCGCAGCGCCACCCAGCTCAAGGCCAAGGCGCCGGCGGCCACCACCGCCGCCGGGATCAACCCCGACCCGGCCTTCGACTACAAGGGCCTGCTGTGGGACTACCGGCGTATCGGCCTGCCCCAGGGCTGGAAGACCACCGCCGGCAGCAGCGCGGTGACGGTCGGGGTGGCCGACACCGGCCTGGACTTCACCCACGTCGAGCTGGCCCCAAAGGTCAAGCGGGTGATCGACTTCACCGGGCTCGAGGACCCGCCGGTCTGCGAGACCTTCTTCGGCGGCGTCTCCGACGCCGACCTGGCCGCCGAGTTCGGCGGGCCGGAGAAGACCGACTGGAACGGCCACGGGTCCTGGATCGGCGGCCGCATCGCCGCCGCCCTGAACGGCACCGGCATCAACGGGATCGCCCCCAGGGTCAACCTGGTGGCGCTGAAGATCTCCCAGTGGTGCGGCTCCACCTTCGACTCGACCATCCTGGCCGCGTTCGTGACCGCCGCCGACCTCGGACTGGACATCGTCAGCATCTCCTTCGGCGGCTACAGCGACCTCACCGACCCCGAGCAGGCCGCCATCTACCAGGCCTACGTCGACGCCGTCGGCTACGCCCGCGGCAAGGGCACCACGATCGTCGCCTCGGCCGGCAACGAGCACGTCCGGGTCGGCGCCGGCGGCCGGGTGATCTCGCACGGCCCGCTCACCACCCCGGGGACCGCTCCGGCCGACTTCCAGGACTTCTTCGGCCTGTTCGAGACCCCGGGCGGGGTCCCGGGCGTGGTCGACGTCGCCTCGACCGGCCGGGTGACCGTCCCCTCCTCGCCGACCTGCCCGCCGGGCACCACCGGCGACCCGGAGACCGACCTCAACCCCACCTGCAAGCCCATCACCGACCGCCACCAGGCGGCCGGGCAGGGCAAGACCAACCAGCTGGCCTACTACTCGTCCTATGGTCCGCGGATCGACCTGGCCGGCCCGGGCGGGGCGCGCAAGTTCAACCTGCCCTTCTGGGACCGGGGCGGCACCCCCGGGTTCCCGTACACCCTCGAGGACCTGACCAACACCTGGGAGGTCTTCAGCACCACCTCCAACTGGGCGGTCGAGATCCCCTGCTTCACCTTCACCAGGGGCTCCGGGTTCCCCCAGGGCGAGTGCTACTCGACCATCCAGGGGACCTCGATGGCCGCGCCCCAGGTGTCGGGGTCGCTGGCCCTGGTGGCCAGCGCCCACCCGTCGCTGCGCAAGCACCCGGCGGCGCTGATCGCCCGGCTCAAGAGCCTGGCCAACGACAACCCGCACAACTTCACGCAGGTCCTGTCGGCGACCGACACCTCGCCCGGTGACCTGAGCGGGCTGCGCTGCCCGACCCGCTTCTGCCACCTCGGCGGGCCGGCGGTCTCCGACTCCGACGCCTACGGGGCCGGGCTGGTGAACGTGGCCACCCCGTAACCCACGACCGCACCGACGGCGAGGGGCCGGCCTCCGGGCCGGCCCCTCAGCCTTCCACGGGCCAGGTGTGGACCGGGTCGCCGGCGGCCTGCAGCTCCAGGTAGCGCTCCAGCAGCTCGCCGGCGGCCCGCTCGCGCCCGCCCGTGGCCTCGAGGGCGGCAAGGGTGCGCCGCTGCCAGACGGCGCCGGTCTGCCCGGAGGCGGCCCGGTCGCCGATCACCTTCAGCAGCCGGTCGGCCTCCGCCTCGTCGACCTCGGCCTCGACCAGCCCGCGGCGGGCCTCGGGCAGCAGCCGGCGGACCAGCTCGGCGGCCCCGACCCGCTCGCTGCGGCCGCCGGGGCCCGGCCACTCCAGCTCGGCCTCGAGGCCGAGGCGGGCCGCGTCGTAGAAGTTGGCGTGGGCCCGGGCGAACAGGATCTGCCTGGTCCAGGTGCCGGCGTCGGGGGCGAGGGCCAGGGTGAGGCCGAGCAGGAAGGCGGCGTTGGCGGCCATGTCGACCACCGTCGGCCCCGCCGGCAGGGGACGCATCTCGATGCGCAGGTGGCCGCCGAAGCCGGAGTCGTAGATGGCCCGGTTCCAGCGCCAGACCGTGCCCTGGTGCAGGCGCAGCTCGTCCAGCCGCGGCACCCCGTCGCCGTCGAGGGCCAGCAGCGGGTCCTGGTCGCCGCAGATCGGCAGCAGCGGCTCGTGGTGGCGCACGCTCTCGTCGAACAGGTCGAGCACGCTCGTGCGCAGCCAGTCGGTGCCGAACGCCACCCGCGACACCAGCCGCTCGCGTCCTGGGGTGTCGCGGTCGTCGGCCGCCTGCTCGAACAGGGCGATGCGGGTCTCCTCCCACAGCACCCGGCCGAGGAACAGCGGCGAGTTGCCGGCAACCGCCAGCACCGGGGCGGTGGCCAGCTGGGCGGCGTTGAAGCTGGCCACGTAGTCGGCCGGGTCGACCCGCAGGTGGACCTGGAAGGAGGTGTTGGCCCCCTCCATGACGATGTTGTCGCGCACCACCCGCAGCGGCTCGGGGTCGTGGCCGGCGATCTCGATCTCGAACGGCTCGGCCTTGACCCGGCTGAGGCTCCAGTCCAGCGCCCGGTAGCGGGGGGCGTCGGTGATGGCGCCGCGGTGCAGGTCCTGGTCGCGCAGGGTGGGCAGGATGCCGACCATGGCCACCCGGCCGCCGTGGGCGGCGACGGTGGCCCGGACCGACGCCAGCGCCCCCTCCAGCTCCCGGGCCAGCCCGCTGAACGGCTGGCCGGCCAACGACAACGGCGACGGGTTGACCTCCAGGTTGAACCGGTCCAGCTCGAGGGTCAGGCGCGGGTCGCCGGACTCCTCGAGGATGGCCTTGTTCCTGGCCAGGGGATGGCCGTTGCGGTCGATCAGGAACAGCTCCAGCTCCGCCCCGATGGTCCGGGGGCCGACCCCGAACCCGGGCCGCTCCAGCAGCCGCTCGAGGGCCTGCAGGCACTGCTCCAGCCGTTCGGTGAAGCGGGCGTAGTCGGCCTCGTCGAACCGCTCGCGGTCGATCTCGATGCCCATCCGGCCCTCCTCGTCAGTTGATCGGCTGCAGGGTGCCGGTGGTCGGGATCTCGGGGTGGCTGGCGTTGGAGACGATCTCGAGCTCGAACGGCCAGGTCCTGCCCCGGCGCCACTGGCCGCCGACCAGCGGGGTCCTGGACACGTTGGGGAAGTCGGCCTGGTCGAGGGTCCAGTCGACCCGCCCGACGATGGTGTCGATCCTGGTCGCCTTGATGGCCTCGGCCAGGGCCCGCCGGTCGCCGACGTCGCCGGCCCGCTTGAGCACCGATGCCGCCACCTCGAACAGGGCGTGCACGAAGCCGAGCGGCTGGATCCACTGCCGGCCGGTCCGGGCCCGGTAGTCCTCGCACAGCTGGCCGGCGCTCGCCCCGGTCAGCGAGGAGGTGAAGGGGTGCCCTGGGCTCCACCAGACCTCGGTCGAGACTCCCTCGGCGGTGCCCATGGCCTCGAGGAACGCCGGGAAGGCCAGCGCCTTGCCCACCGAGGCGACCCTGGGCCGGTAGTCCCGCTGGGCCGCCTGCCTCCAGAAGGTGGCGAAGTCCGAGGGCAGTGGCACCCCGGTGACGATCTCGGCCTGGCTGGCCTTGAACGCGTCGATCTCGGTGGCGAAGCTGTCCTTCCCGTCCTTGTACCGGCCCGGGTCGATGATGTGGTAGCCCTGGTTGCGCAGGACCTGGGGGAAGCCGGCGCCCCAGGCCCGGCCGTCGCGGTCGTCGGGCCACAGGCCGCCGAGGACCATGTTGGTCTCGACCTGGCCCCACATCTCGGCGAACACCGCGGTGATGTCCTCGAGGCCCCAGAAGAAGTGCCAGGTCCACCGGTAGGGCTTGCGGGAACCCGGGGCCGGGGCCGGGTGCCTGGCCAGGTACCAGGGCTGGTACGGGGCGGCCGTGGAGATGCAGGGCATCCCCGCCTCCTCGCAGGCGTCGGCCACCGGGTTGGTGGTCTCGGGGGTGGAGGAGACCAGCATCATGGCCACCTGCTCGCGGTTGATCAGGTCCCTGGCCGCTTCGCCGGCCCGCTTCGGGCTGGACTGGCTGTCCCTGACCAGGATCTCCACCGGGTGGGAACGGCCGCCGATCTCCAGCCCGTCCTTGAACACCCGCCGGGCGCTCTCGATGACGAAGCTGTCGGCCTGGCCGAAGCCGAACAGGGTGCCGCTCTGGGGCGAGACGTAGCCGAGCTTGACCGGCTGGCGGTCGCCGAGCGTGTCGGAGGTCCCGCAGCCGGCCAGCGCGGCCGCGCCGGAGAGGGCGGCCAGGTGCACGAACCGCCGGCGGTCCAGGGTGCCGGCCATCAGCTCGGCGGCGGCCGGCCACCCCGCCAGGCGGCGCCGAGCAGGGCCCGCAGCTCGGTCACCCCGGCCCGGCGCGGCGTCTGGACGACCCTGGCCACGGCCTGCTCGGCGGCCCGGTCCAGCTCGGCCTCGGCCAGCCCGAGCTCGGCCAGGCTGGCCGGGGTGCCCAGCCGCCGGCCCAGCTCCCAGATCCCGCCGGCGACGTCGTCGACCCCGAGGGCGCCGGCCAGCCGGGCCATCTGGGGGCGGGCGGCCGGGGCGACGAAGCGGACCACGTGGGGAAGCACGACCGCGTGCAGGCCGGCATGGGGCAGGCGGTAGGCGCCGCCGAGCAGGTGGCAGAGCTGATGGTGGATGCCGACCCCGGCGACGGCCATGGCCGACCCGGCCATGAAGGCCCCGAGCAGGGCGTCGGTGCGGGCGGCCAGGTCGGCCGGGTCGGCCACCGCCCTTGGCAGGCCGCGCTGGAGCAGCCGGGCGCCCTCCTCGGCCAGCAGCGAGGTGACCGGGTTGGCGCCGGGGGCGTAGGTGGCCTCGACGCAGTGGGCCAGGGCGTTCATGCCCGACGGGCCGGTCACCTCGGCCGGCAGGCCGGTGGTGAGGGCCGGGTCGTAGACCACCGAGCGGGGCAGGACCCGCAGGTCGCGGCCGGTGCGCTTGCCGTCGGGACCGGTCAGCCCGTAGATCGGGGTGACCTCGGAGCCGGCGTAGGTGGTGGGCACGGCCAGGATCGGCGCCGGATGCTCCAGCGCCACCGCCTTGGCCATCCCGGTGGCCGACCCGCCGCCCATGGCGACCAGGCAGTCGGCGCCGGCGTCGGCGGCGGCGGCCACCGCGCGGGCCGCCGCCTCCACCGGGACGTGCTGCTGGACGTCGGTGAAGCTGGCCGCCCAGCGGTCGCCGAGCCGTTCCACCAGGCCGTCCACGGCCCGCTTGCCGGCGATGGCCAGCACCCGCCGGCCGCCGAGGCGGTCGACCTCCTCGCCCAGGCGCCCGACCGCGCCCACGCCGAACAGCACCCGGCCGGGCAGCGCGTCGTAGGCGAAGGAGGGAACCAGGGGCATGGCGCTCTGATAGCCGAACGGTTCGGCGAAGTCAAGATCGGGCACTCCGGCATGGCCGGTCACCGGCGCGCCGCGCCGGCGCCGTCTCCCCGGCCTATGCTCTCGCCCACGACGTGCCCGGATGGGGCCCTGACGGGGAGAGAACATGTACGTGGTGGTGGTGTCGGCCAAGGTCAAGCCCGAGCAGCGGGGCCGGTTCCTGGAGGCGATCGAGGACAATGCCGTCAGCGCGGTCCGCGACGAGCCCGGCTGCCTGCGCTTCGACGTCGTCCGCGACGGCGAGGACCCCGACCACTACCTGTTCTACGAGGTCTACCGGGACGAGGACGCCTTCGCCACCCATCGCGACAGCGACCACTTCGCCCGCTGGCGGGCGGCCGCCGAGGTCTGCCTGTCCGAGCCCCTCGCCGCCACCCACGCCGCCATGGTGATCACCCGCAGCGACCGGGAGTGACCGCGGGCGCGGCGTCAGCCGCCCCCGGCCGCCGCCGTGGTGGTGGTCGCGGCCGCGACCGAGGCGCCCTGGGCGGTGGGGCGGACGGCACCGATGAAGTCGCCGCGCAGGAAGGGCGTGATGCGGACGGTGGCGCCGGTGTAAGGGGCGTCGATCATGTTCCCGGCGCCGATGTAGATGCCGACGTGGTGGATGGTCGCCGGGTCGGCGGTGTTGTAGGCGTAGAAGACCAGGTCGCCAGGCTGCATCTGGGAGACCTCCCAGACCCGGGCGCCGGCGTACCACTGCAGGCGGGAGGTGCGGGGCAGCTCCAGCCCGCCCGCCGCATACGCCTTCTGCATCAGCCCCGAGCAGTCGTAGAACCCCTGCTCGCCGGTGGCGCCCCACTGATAGGGGGAGCCGAGCCGGTCGTAGGCGTAGCGGACCGCTGCGGCCGCCACCTCCTCGGCCGGGGCGCCGGGGGGCAGGCCCTGGCTGGCGGCGTAGGTCGAGGCGACGGCCAGGACCTTGGTCACGTACCAGTCGGCGTGGTTGTAGGCGAAGACCGCCCCGGCCACGTCCGCGCCCTTGCCGGCGCCGTTCTGGCAGAGGTAGTTGGCCGCGGTGAAGATGGCGTCGGCCGGGCTGTACACGTCGGGCCCGCCGCCGTCGGCGTCGATCGCGTAGCCGGCGAAGGTGTTGCCGGCCTTGCCGCCGATGCCGATCTGCATCGGCCCGGCGGCCCCGGCGAAGTTGGCCCCCGAGCGCACCCCCGGGGCGGTCGAGCGGCCGTGGTCGGACTCGACCTTGCCGATGGCCGCCAGCACCGGCCAGGGCAGCCCGGGGCAGCTGTCGGCGGCCGTCTGGTAGACCGGCAGCAGCTGCGGCGGGATGTCCTCCTGGGCGCTGGCGCTGGGCGCCCCGCCCCCGATGAGCGAGGTCGACAACGCCAGGGCCATCAGGCCGAGGACCAGGAAGACGGCCCCGAAGACGCCGAACAGGAGTTTGCCCATCAGCTGGCCAATCGGTGGTATTTTAGGATGGTCGAGTCGGTTGACAGGTTCGACGTCCAGGGGCTTACAGAGTAGGTGGCGAGGCGGTCCCGGTCCACCGGACAGGAGCGGGCATTCAACAGGTCCGATTCCTGCTGGTCGACTGCCTTGGTGTCATTGCACATCAGTGTAATCTGTTGGTAATCACACGCGGACAGATCCTCCCAAATCCGCATCGGACCGCACGAGATCTGGAGACCGACCGGGGGTCGTTGTGAGCCAGCAGCAGAGGCCCGCCTGGACCGGGGGTTCCGACGAGGCCCTGGTCCCGCTCGGCCGTGGCGACGAACCGGTCCCGGCGACCGATGGCGAGAGCCGCGCCGCCCCCGGGCGGGCCCGGCCGGTCGAGCCGCGGGAACCCGAGCAGCGGGCACCCGCCGGCCCGCCGCCCCGGCCCGAGCCGCCCGCGGCCCCGCCCGAGCGGGACCGGACGCCGGGCCAGCCGCCGCCCCCGCCCCCTCGCGACCTGGTCGACGGGCGCTCCAACCGGGCCGACCGGGCCGGCCGGCTCGCCGGGGTGACCAGCCCGGCCAGCGGGCGCTCGACCGCGACCGCGGCCGACTTCACCCCCGAGCGCTACCTGCGCGGCCAGGCCGCCCCGCCCCGCGACGGCTGGCGGCGGTTCGTCTACTGGCTGACCGGGGGCCGGATCAACCTCGGCCCCAGCCCGGCCGAGCGGGCCGAGCGCCAGCTGATCGCCAGGGCCAAGGCCCCGGTGGCCGGCTGCCGCTCCATCGCCGTCATCAGCCGTAAGGGCGGGGTCGGCAAGACCACCACCACCCTGATGCTCGGCCACACCTTCGCGTCGCTGCGCGGCGACCGGGTGGTGGCCCTTGACGGCAACCCCGACGCCGGCTCGCTCGGCTACCGGGTCCGGCGCGAGACCGCCGCCACCGTCACCAACCTGCTGGCCGACGAACAGGAGATCCTCCGCTACGCCGACATCCGCTCCTACACCAACCAGGCCCCGACCCGCCTGGAGGTGGTCGCCTCCGACGACGACCCGCGGATCACCACCGCCCTCGGTGAGGAGGACTACCGCCGGGCCATCGCCCTGCTGGAGCGCCACTACAACCTGATCCTGCTCGACACCGGAACCGGTGTCTTGGAATCAGCTACAAAGGGAATCCTCCAGTTGGCCGAGCAGATCGTGGTCGTGATGTCGCCGAGCCTGGACTCGGCCAGGGCGGCCAGCTCGACGCTCGACTGGCTGAACGAGAACGGCCACGCCGAGCTGGTCCGCAACGCCATCGCGGTCATCAACGCGGTGCGTGAGGAGGGCCTGGTTGAAGTGGACAAGATCAAGGACCATTTCCAGGGGCGCTGCCGGACCGTGGTCCAGGTCCCGTGGGACCCGCACCTCAGCGCCGGCGCCGAGACCCAGGTCGACCGTTTGCGCCCCGTTACCAGACGCGCGTACTTGGAGGTAGCCGCCGCCGTGGCCGATGGATTCACGGCATGACCATCGGAGGGATCTACCGATGTTGCTGCGCTTGATCGTCGCCCAGCAAGTCACGTTCAGCCCCGACTTCGACGCCATCCCCGGCGCCGGGCCGGTCCAGCAGCTGATCAACGGGATCGGCGCCTTCGCCCTGCTGCTCGCCCTCGTCGGGATCATCATCGGCGGGGCCATGTGGGGCGTTGGCTCGCTGTCGTCCAACTACCACCAGGCCGCGGTGGGCAAGCGGGCCACCCTGTACTCGGTGGTCGGGGCCATCATCGTCGGAGCGGCCGCCGCCCTGGTCAACTGGGCGTTCTCGCTCGGGCAGACGGCGTAAGGGACGTTCATGGTGAGCTCCCCGACGCCGGGAGCCCGGTCGGCACGCCGGGCCTCGTCGGCGTTGGCGGGGGCGTGACGGCCATGGCCGTCGGCGACCAGCGGGCCCGGGTGCTGTACCGGCTCCCCGAGCAGCGGCGGTTCGGGGCCAGCGGCATGCCGGCCATGCTGACCCTGGTGCTGCTGGCCCTGGTGGTGTTCCTTGGCGGGCTGGTCATCGGCCGGGCCAGCAGCACCAGGAGCCCGGCGGGCACCCCGGCCGCCACCACCCCGCCGGCGGCGACCACCGCCACGGGCCCGGCCGCGGCCGCCACCCCGGGCACGGCCGCCGCCCCGGCCGAGGCGTCGGCGGCGACCAGCGAGGTCGGGCCGCGCGCCTGGCGCAAGGAGGTCGGGGTCGGCTACGCCCGCACCCAGCAGGGCGCCGTCGCCGCCGCGGCCAACTACACCCGGGTCCTGTCCAGCGACCTCATCCTCGACGACGGCCGGCGGCACGCGGCCATCGACACCCTGGCCGCCCCCGAGGCCAAGCGCCGCCTGCAGAAGACCTTCGACCAGGCGGTGGGCTCGCTGCGCTCGGGCCTCGGCCTCACCGGCGCGGCCGGCGACAACCCCCAGGTGCTGATGCGGGCCACCCCGGTCGGCTGGCGGGTCGAGGCCTACGACGGCCGGGCGGCCACGGTCGCCATCTGGGTGACCAGCGTCGCCGGGTCGCTCGGCCAGACCAGCCAGCCGGCCCCGATCCGCGAGGGCTGGGGCACGACCACCGTCCGGCTGCGCTGGGCCGGTGGCGACTGGAAGCAGGTCGACAGCACCACCACCGACGGGCCGGTCCCGATCGCCGACGTCTCACCCCCGACCGCCGCCCCCGAGCTGGTCGACAAGGCCAGCCAGTTCAAGGAGTTCACCTATGCACCAGGACCGTAGGCGTGCCTGGGCCCGCACGGTCCTGGTCCTCCTCGCCGTCGCCGCCCTGCTGGTGGTGGCCGCGCCCGCCGCCATGGCCCAGAGCACGCCCGGCGACCCCGGCCAGGAACGCTGCGACAACATCCCCAACCCGGTCGCCCGCAACGTCTGCAAGGCCGGCACCAACCCCGGCCAGGC
>Ga0307278_10000801_pt1 | contig 15490 bp, 19 predicted proteins | sample ER_DNA_117_FD_194482 | JGI IMG/M metagenome (GOLD analysis project Ga0307278, IMG submission 194482) | Bulk soil microbial communities from the East River watershed near Crested Butte, Colorado, United States - ER_DNA_117 | ecosystem: Environmental > Terrestrial > Soil > Floodplain | place... | reverse complement strand
CACGCTCCGCGTCTTCGGCCCCGTGCTCGGCCAGCGGCCGGCGCGCGCCGGCGCGCGCTTCCGCACCCGAACGGTCGGCTACGCGGACCAGCACTACGCTCGCGCCCTCGCGCCCGAGCTCAGCGCGCGGGAGCTGGTCGGCCTGGAGCTCGGACTGGCCGGCGCGACCACCGCCGAGCGTAACCGGCGCGCAGACGAGCTGCTCGAGCGCGTCGGCCTCGCGGACAAGCGCGCCGCACGGCCGGCGGAGCTCTCGGGCGGTGAGCAGCAGCGCGTTGCGGTCGCAGCGTCGCTCGCGCATCGGCCGCGGCTCTTCCTCGCGGACGAGCCGACAGGGGAACTCGACAGCGCAAGTGCGCAGCTCGTCTACGACACGATCGGCGACCTGATCCGCTCGGAGCAGTGCACGGCCGTAATCGTCAGCCACGACCCCGAGTCCGCCTCGATCGCCGACCGGGTCGTCCGCATCCGGGACGGCCGCGTCAGCGAGGAGTCAGGCGGCGAGCTCGGACAGGACACGATCGTCGTCGGCAAGGGCGGCTGGCTCCGGCTTCCGGAGGAGCTCTTGCGGCGCTCCGGCATCCGCACGCACGCCAACGCGCGCCTCGAAGGACGCGACATCGTCGTCTCTGGCGACGAGACGGTTGAAGAAGCCGCCGGCGGCGAGACCGTGGCGACGGCGGCGCCCGGCGGCACGACCGAGGTCGCCGTCCTCCGCGGGCTCACCAAGAGCTACGGGGACCGCCTCGTCCTCGATGGGCTCGACGCTCGGTTCGAGTCCTCGATGCTCACCGCCGTGACCGGGCCGTCCGGATCCGGCAAGACGACGCTCCTGCACCTCGTCGCGGGGCTCGAGCTCCCGGATACCGGCGCGGTCGACGTCCTCGGCACGCAGTTGACGCTGCTCGACCGTGCCGCGCGGGCGCAGTTCCGGAGCGATCACGTCGGCTACGTCGGGCAGCAAGCGGGACTGATCCCGGCGCTCAGCGCGCTCGAGAACGTGGAGCTTGCGCTCGCGCTACGGGGGCTGCCCTCCGAACGAGCGCTCGAGACGCTCGTCGCTGTCGGGCTCGAGGATCGCGCAGAGCAACGCGTCTCGCGCCTCTCAACCGGGGAGCGCGGCCGCGTCGCGATCGCCCGCGCCCTCGCGCCGAGGCCCGAGCTTCTGCTCGCGGACGAACCGACCTCACGCCTCGACCAGGCGAATGCGATCGCTGTGGGCATGCTCTTCGTCCGCCTCGCGCGCAAGTTCGGGGCCGCCGTCGTGTGCGCGACGCACGACCCGCTCTTGATCGAGCAGGCCGACGAAGTGCTCGAGCTCGGCTAGCTAGTTGGATTGATACGTACGGGACATGGCCTGGAGGAGCTTCCAGGCGATGGAGCCGTGCGTCTCGACGAGCGGACGGAATTCCCAGGATGTGAGCCCGTAGCACTTCAGGTCGCTCTCGGCCGTAATCGTCGCCGTGCGTGCGCTCTCGTTCAGCAGCGCCACCTCGCCGAAGTAGTCGCCGGGGCCAAGACGCCGCCGCTCGTCGCCGCCGACCGTCACCTTTGCCTCACCCGACTCGATCACGAAGAACCCGACCCCGCTCTGCCCCTCGGTCGTGACCGTGTCGCCGGAGGCGAACGTGCGCTCCTTCATCGAAGCCGCGATGCGTTCGAGCTCTTTCCGGTCGAGGTCGGAAAAGAGCGGAACGCTCTTGAGGAGTTCGGCTGCGCCCTCTGCCACGCGAGGACTATGCCACACTGGAATGGTGAGACTCATGGTCGTCGGGTGTTCGCCGGCCTGGCCCAACCCCGGCGGCGCGCAGTCGGGCTATCTGGTGGAGGGGTCAGGGCGCCTGCTGCTCGATTGCGGTCCCGGCGTCCTGCCCCGGCTCCGCGAGCAGGACGGCTGGCCGCGGGTCGACGCGATCGTGATCACGCATTTCCACCTCGATCACTGGGGCGACCTCGTGCCCTGGACGTTCGGCGCGATGTACGGGCCCGGACGAGACGTGCCGAAACCCGACCTCTGGCTGCCCCCGGGCGGCCTCGGAGAGCTCGAGCAGTTCGGGGAGAAGTTCGGCGTCCCGGGAATGTTCTCGGAAGGCTTCAACACGCAGGAGTACGTCGCCGGCGAGCCGTTCGAGTCGTGTGGGTTGACGGTGACCCCGTTGCGCGTCCCCCACTACCAGCTGCAGACCTACGCGCTTCGTGTGAGCGACGGAACGTCGACGCTCGCGTACTCCGGCGACTCGGCGCCGAGCCCGATGCTCGCCGAGGTCGGACGCGACGCCGACCTCTTCCTGTGTGAAGCGACGCTGCGGGAGAGCGTCGAAGGCGGCAACGGCCTACGCGGCCATCTCTCCGCCGAGGAAGCGGTCGCCGCGTTCCACGAGTCCGGCGCCCGCCGGCTAGTGATCATCCACCGGCCCGACGAGCTACCTCTGGACGAAGGCATCGAACGCGCCGCCGACGGCGACGTCTTCACCTTTTAGCCGGGCAAAGCTCCGCTTTTACGGATCTGGGATCGCCGCTTCGCGGAGAACGTGCGCGGGCCCAGCCCGCGCACTCCTAGTGGTTCGCGGGCCGGAGCTTGCTGTCGCCCCGCGCGTGCGCGGAGGGCTTCGCGCTCCCCGCACGCGTGCGTTCGGCCTCCGGTTAGTGCGGCTTCGCCTGCACTAACCTCCGGCCCCTGGGTTGTCGCCGGCAACGCCTGACTACGGCAGGCGAAACGCAAGCTCGCCTAATCGACGGTAACCCTCTGGGGAAGGATGGTCGCCGTCCGACGTCCACTCTTCGGGCATTCGCCCGGGACGGTCCGGATCTTCGAGCGTGTCGTGGAACGGGAGGAGTGGGACGTCCTCGTCGCGGGCGATCTGTGCGATCAGGGCGTTGAGTCTGCCGATCTTCGGGTCGGCATCGGGCCAGCCGTTGTTCCACGGCAGCACGTCGGCGAGCGCGACGCGCAGTCCGAGCTGCTTGCCGCGTTGCACAATGGTGCGAAGGTTGTCGGCGGCATCCTCGATGTCTCGCCCCTGAGCGATGTCGTTGATTCCTCCCTGGACGATCAGGACGTGCGCGCCGCGCGCACACTCGTCGAGCCGCGCGGCGATCTCATCCGTTCGTTGCCCGTAGATCCCGCAGTTCCGGAACTCGAGGCGCGGGTCTGCCAGCGCCGCCCAGTGATCCCAGCCGGTCGTGCCGGGTGAGCCCTCCGTGATCGAGTCGCCGAGCGCGGCGACGACCGTCCGCCCGCTAGTCGGCTCGGGGATCGGTGCTCTCCGCGATCAGCCTCGGCACCGGCTCGACCTTCTCGACGACCTCGTAGCCGGCCCGCTGGGCAATGACGCGCTCGACGTCCGGGATTACGTGGCCGGGATAGACCGCGAAGTGATGTGAATCCGACCGCAGCTTCTCGAACTCCGCGTGGGTCATGTGGATGCGTTGCACGCACGAGGCGTCACCACACTCACAGATGAAGTCGAGCGGCTCCGAGCCGAGGTCGAACGTCTCGGCGAGTGTCTCGATGCGCTCGTTGACCTCGCGGAAGACGGCCTCGTTGAGGCCGATGCGGGCGTCACGACCTTCCATTGGCATATTTCTCGACGATCACGTATCCATCGTTACGGGCCACGACCTTTGCCGCCGGCTTCTCGGCCTCCTCATGGCCGACAGCAGTGATGAAGTGTCTCGAATGGTTCCGGACCTCTGCGTACTGCGCACGTGTCAACTGGACAATCTCCACGCAGTCCTCGACCGGACACTCGCAGAGAAACGGAATCCGCTGCATCCCGGCGCCGACCGCATCCGCCCTGTCGCGGATGCTCTCGTTCGCCTCCCGAAATCGCTCGTTGTTCGCTCGGATCCTTTCGACGTGTGGATCGGCCACCACGGTCATTTAGGACCGATCGCTCGCGGCTAAACCTTCGAGCTGTGAGGCCAACTCGTCGGGAGTGGGCTCGCCGGGCTTGATCTTCCGAACGAGGTCGTGCAGCTTGATCCGGTTCGAACGTGCGGCGCGCCGGATGATCTCGAAGGACTCCTCGACGTCGAGCCGGTAGCGCTCGGCGATCACGCCCTTGGCCTGCTCGATCGCGACGCGCGACTGGAGAGCTTGCTCGAGCTGGGCTCGCCGCTCGTACGCCGCCTCGGTGACGGACAGGAGCCGTCCGACCGCAGCTGCGGCCTCTTCGGCACTTCCTCCTCGAAGCGAGTCGATCGCCTGTTGCGGGACATCCTGACTCACGCCCGGTGATCTTATTCAGACCGAGGCGTGCTTTTGGGCTACCTTGAAGCGAGACCGAGGGCGATTCGCTTCCAGAGGCGTTTCCCGCGGCCGATCCACTCGGCTCGAGAAGGGAATCGGAATGCCAGGAGAATCGCAACGTGAAGCGCGTGCTGCGCAGAACGAGCTCGTCTTTCGCGCGGTCAACGAACAGATCGTCAAGATGACCGACCGCTTTCGCGCGCAACTCTCGGACATCGACATCGTCTGTGAGTGCGCCACCACAACCTGCGTCGGCACGATCCGCATCGCCACCAGTGAGTTCGCGGAGATTGAGCGCGCTGAGGGAACGTTCCTCGTCCTGCCCGGACACGAGGATGAGTCCGTCGAGGAGGTCGTGACGCGACGCGACGCCTACGTCGTCGTCTGGAAAGAGATCGTCTCGTCGGACGATGTACCACCCGTAGTGCGTTAGCGACGCGGCTTCAAGTCCACAACGAGGTCGCAGTCGAGCGCGTCCGCGATGCGCAGGAGCGTGTCGATCCGTGGCGGGCGACCGCCGCGTTCAAGCCGGGCGATCGCCGACTGAGTGGTTCCGACGATCTCCGCGAGCTCGCGCTGCGAGAGACCCTTCGCCTGCCGGCGCTCGGCGACCTTCTCGGCGACCGCCGCGAAGAACCAGCCGCGATCGGCAGTGCGGATCTTCTCCTGAAGACGCTCGAGCGGGCTCTTCGCGGCACGGGCCATACCAGCCATGCTATGCGACTACGCCAGCAGAGTCCGGTGGCGCTGCAACGCCGCCAGCACGGCGTCCACGTCTTCGACCGTGTTGTAACAGTGCGCCGAGACGCGGAGGTTGCCGTCACGCTCCGAGGTGACGATCCCCTCGCCGTCGAGCGCCGCGACGAGGGCTTGCGGGTCCGTTGACCTGATGCACATGAGTGCACCGCGCGCGACCGCGGCGCGCGGCGTGGCGACGGTTGCGCCGAGCTCGTCCAACCCGTCCAGCAGATGCGCGTTCAGGGCGTTGACGTGTTCGCGCGTCGCAGGGATCCCGATCTCCTGCATCAGCCCGATCCCTGCGATGCCCGCGTAGATCGCCGGCACCGGCGGCGTCCCGGACTGGAATCGGGCCGCGGTGTGGGCCGGTGAGTAGTCCGTGTGGTCCATCGCAAAGATGTTCTCGTCGGCGAACCAGCCTGTCTGCGTAGGCCAGACGCGGTCGACCAGGTTGCGCCGGCAGTAGAAGAAGCCGAGTCCGGCCGATCCGAGCAAGTACTTGAGCACGCCGGCGCCGAGAAAGTCGACGCCGAGGTCGCGGACATCGATCGGCAGCGACCCGATCGCCTGATACGCGTCGAGCAGGACGAGTGCACCCCGTTCGTGTGCGAGCTCGGTGACCCTCGGCACGTCGACCATTGCGCCGTTGCGGTAGCAGACATGCGTGATCGACACGAGCAGCGTGTCGTCGTCGATCGCGCGCTCGAAGTGCTCGAGCGGGATCGTCCCGTCGTCGGCCGCCGGCACGTGCACGACGCGTGCGCCGCGCGCTTCCTGCGCGTGCCAGATCTGCCCGATGGTCGGAAACTCCCAGTCCGTCAACACGACCTTCGATCTGCGCGTGAAGCGCAGCCCGCTCGCGAGTGCGCTGACGCCCGCCGAGAGGGACGTCGTCACCGCAACCTCGTCCGGCGCGGCGTTGATCAGGGTCGCGAAAGCCGCGCGCGCCGCCTCGCCCCGTTCGACCCAGTACTCCCACGGCGCGCCGTACTCGTCCCAGTCGGATAGGTACTGCTCATACGAGGCGCGAACGGCATCCGAGAGGGCGCCTTGCGAGCAGGAGTTGATGTAGACCCGCTGCTGGAAGATCGGGAACCGGTGCCGGATGCGCAGTGGCAGCGGCCCGAGCTCGACCCTCGCCTCAGTCTGCGGTGCGCTCATGTCCCGATTGTAGGAGCCGCCTGTGGAAACAACGTCACGCTTTCGTCACAACCAGGGTCAGACCCTGCCGCGCAGCGGCACGTCCGCGGAGCCGACCGGTGGAAGGGGTCTGGGGGAACCGGGAGGTTCCCCCAGCCGGAGCCGTGCGCTGGCTTCAACGGCCGAGGTAGGCCTTCCTCAGGTCCTCGTGCTCCAGCAATTCGCCGGCGGCGCCCTCCAACACGAGCCGGCCTGTCGAGAGGACATAGCCGCGGTCCGCGATCGAGAGCGCCATGTTCGCGTTCTGCTCGACGATCAGCATCGCGACGCCGGACTGGTGCACCTGCTGGATGATCTCGAAGCTCCGCTCGACGAGGATCGGCGCGAGGCCCATCGACGGCTCGTCCATCAGCAGCAGCTTCGGGTGCGACATCAGCGCCCGCCCCATCGCGACCATCTGCTGCTCGCCGCCCGAAAGCGTCCCTGCGAGCTGGCTGCGTCGTTCATGCAGCAACGGGAAGAGCGTGTAGACGCGCTCGAAGTCCTCCTTGCGTCCTTTGCCGTCCCGGTTGAGGTACGCACCCATCTCGAGGTTCTCGAGCACCGTCATCGGCCCGAACAGGCGCCTGTTCTCCGGGACGATCGCCATCCCCTGGCGGATGCGGTAGCTCGTCGTCCGCCCGGTCACGTCCTCGCCGCGGAACTCCACCGTCCCGTTGCGGGGCTGCACGATCCCAAGAATCGTCTTGAGCGTCGTCGACTTGCCGGACGCGTTTCCGCCCAGCAGCGAGCAGAGCTCGCCCTCGCGCACCTCGAGGTTCAGCTTTTCGAGGATGTGGATCTGCCCGTAGTAGGTGTCGATCCCGTCGAGCCGAAGAAGCGGAGGGCTGCCGTTCGCGCTCATTTCGTCTGCGCCTTGCGCAGGCCGAGGTAGGCCTCGACGACGCGCGGGTCGGTCGCGACCGTGTCGAACGACCCTTCCGCGATCTTGACTCCGTGGTCGAGCGCGATCACGCGATCGGAGATGCCTTCGACGACGTGCATGTCGTGTTCGATCACCAGGATGGTGTATGCGGCGTCGGTGCGGAGCTTCGCGATCAGCTCGGTGATCTCGTGCGTCTCGGAAGGGTTCATCCCGGCGGCGGGCTCGTCGAGGAGCAGAATGCGCGGCTCGGTTGCCATCGCGCGCGCGATCTCGAGCCGTCGCCGGTTGGCGTACGAGAGGCTGTACGCAGGCTGATCCCAGCGGTAGCCGACGAGGCGCTGCCCGAAGAACGAGAGCTTTTCCTCCGCGCGTTCGCGAATCTCCCGTTCTTCACGACGCGCCCGCGGCAGCCGCAGCATGGCCTCGAAGGGCGTCGCCTTCGTGCGCCCGTACTGCACGGCCATCACGTTCTCGCGCACGCTCATGTTGAGGAACAGGCGCAGCGTCTGAAAGGTGCGCGCGACGCCGCGGTTCGTGACCTCGTGCGGCTCGAGCCCGACGAGGCTCTTGCCCTCGAGGAGGATCTCGCCGCTGTCTGGGGCGTAGACCCCGGTGATGACGTTGAACAGCGTCGTCTTCCCGGCGCCGTTCGGGCCGATCACGCTCACGATCTCGCCCTCGTCGACGTGAAGGTCGAGGTCGGAGATGCAGGTGAGGCCGCCGAACGATTTGTTCAGCCCACGCAGCTCGAGCAGCCGCTTCGCGTCGGACATCAGGCGATCTCCACGCGCGCTGTCCCGAACAGCCCCTGCGGGCGGGCGTTCATCAGAACGACGAGCAGCGCTCCCAGCAGCAGGAAGCGCGTCGCGCCCGCCGTCTGTTCGACGAGCAGGTTCTCCCACACGAACGCCGCGAGCCAGATGGTCGGGATCATCACGATCGTGCGCCACCATCCCTTCAGCAAGGTCAGCACCAGGATCGCGGCGATCAGGAGCCCGTAGGCCCAGTTTGCGATCTGCGTCGAATGCGTCGGCAGCAGCATCCAGTGGCTCACCCAGTGCGCCAGTGCACCCTCGCCCGGGTTGCCCGCCGTCCAGCGCGGGAAGGCGGGGTCCGCCACCGCATGCAACACGAAGCCGAACGCGAGCGTTCCCACCACCAGGACCGCCAGTCGCAACCAGGGCCTGATCTTGATCAGGACGAGCAGCACGACCGTCGTGTAGAAGACCCACTCCGCCTCGTTGGGGTCGCGCAGCAGCTCCGGCACGCCGTTGACGATCAGCGCCCCGACGATCACGCCGGCAAGGCTCCCGGCGCCGCCGAGGATCACGATCGCGTAGATCGTGATCAACAGGCCGACGTCGTAGTCGCCCGGGAATGCGCCCGTCTGCACGGAGCCGTAGATCGCGCCCGCGAAGCCTGCGATCGCCGCGCCGAAGACGAACGCCATCAGCTTCAGCCGGTTGACCGGCATGCTCATCACCTCGGCGGCGAGCGGATCCTCACGCAGCGCCTTCCAGGCGCGGCCCGTGCGCGATTCGCTAACGAGATACAGGAGGACCATCACGAGCAGGAACGCGCCGAGTGTGAACCAGTAGTACTCCTTGGTCGTGTTCACCGTCCAGCCGAGGATCTTGATCGGGTCGATGTTGGCGAGCCCGTTCGCACCGCCGGTGAGATCGGCGTGGCCGATCAACGGAAAGTCGATGCGGTTGGCGTTGTTGACGAACACGACGAACGCCTGACCGAAGAAGAGCGTCACGATCGCGAGGTAATCCCCCACGAGCCGCCTCGATGGGTACCCGACGATCAGACCGACTGCAGCGGCCACCGCAATGGCCAGCAGAATCGCCAGCAGGGGCGGCCAGTGGTGCCCGGTTTGCGACGACGCCACGTAGCCGTAGGTGTACGCACCGAAGCCGAAGAAGGCGATGTAGCCGAGGTCGAGCAGGCCCGCGAAGCCGACGGTGACGTTCAGCCCGAGCCCGAGCAACGCATACAGCAACGTGATCAACCCGTAGCGGAAGAGGTTCCCTTCCGTCGTGACGAGCGGGAAGATCGCGGCGGGGACGACGAACACGAGCAGGCGTACACCCGGCGGCGCCTCGTCCCAGCCGCGGCGGAGCCAGCCGATGGGGCCGCGGTAGCGCTCGCGCTTGCCCTCGACGGACGCGACCCACTCGTCGACGCCGATCCTCGGCTGGTCGGGCGGCGGCTGCGGTGTCAGGTTGTCAGCCACGTCACACCTTCTTCACGTCGGCCTTGCCGAGGATCCCGCTCGGCCGGATGATGATGATCGCGATCAGGAGCGCGAAGACGTAGAGGTTCTGGAACGTCGAGCCCTGCGGGAGATACCCGGTTGCATACGACTCGGCGAGACCGACGAGCAGCCCGCCGAGCATCGCGCCGGGGATGCTCCCGATCCCGCCGATCACCGCTGCGGTGAAGCCCTTCAGTCCTGCGAGGAAGCCCATGAAGTGGTAGATCTGGCCGAAGACGAGGCCGAACATGACGCCGGCCGCGCCGGCCAGCGCCGAGCCGATGAAGAACGTCGACGCGATGACACGGTCGACGTCGATTCCCATCATCGAAGCGGCCTCGCGATCGAACGACGTCGCGCGCATCGCCTTGCCGATCTTCGTCCGAGCCACGAGCAACGTCAGCCCGATCATCAACCCGATCGCCGAGACGATCGTGAGGATCTGCGGCACCGACAGAAAGATGTCGCCGTAGTTGTACGTCTTCGCGCCGATCAGATGAAACGTGTCGTAGTCGCGGAAGCTCGCGCCGAAGACGAGCAGCGCACTGTTCTGTAGGAAGAACGACACGCCGAGCGCGCTGATCAGCGGCGCGATCCGCGGTGCGTTGCGCAACGGCCTATACGCGAAGCGCTCGATCACCACCCCGAGGCCGCCGCAGGCAACCATCGCGACGAGGAACATCAGCACGATGACCACCCAGGCAGCGGCGTTGGGACTAACCGGGCCGCCGAGCGCGTGCAGGCCGAACCAGCCGACGAACGCACCGATCATGTAAACGTCGCCGTGGGCGAAGTTGAGCAGCTTCAGGATCCCGTAGACCATCGAGTAGCCGAGCGCGACCAGCGCGTACACGCTGCCGAGCGTCACGCCGCTGACCGTCAGATCCCAGAACAGGCTCCAGTTCACGGGCGCCTACCTTCGCACAGAAGACGTGCGGCCCACCACGAGGATGGGCCGCACGGTCGAACAGTTGACGGGTGGATTACCCGACGGGATTGAACGTCCCGGCGGCATTGGCCTTCCAGATGCCGAACTGCCCGCCCTTGATGTCGCCCTGAGCGTTGTAGCTCACGTTCAGGCCGAGCACCGTCTTCTTCAGGTTCGTCTTCTTGACCTGCGCGCGAACCTCGCCACGCGTTGCCTTACCGTCCTTGCAGGCCCGCTCGATCGCGCCGCCGACCACCTGCGCGGCGACGAAGCTCGGGGCGCCGAAGTACTCCGGATCGCCGCCGTGCGTCTTCTTGAACGCCTTCACGATCGGGTTCGTCGCGCTCGTCGGGAACGACGAGGCGTAGACGTTGCCGAGCGAGGCAAAATCGGCGTCAAACAGACCGTCGGAGCCCATCAGCTGGATGCTGCCCTTGCCCGCGGAGCGGAGCTGCTGACCGAACGCCTTGCCCTTCGGCGGCAGCTGCCACGGGATGTACACGAGCTGGGTGTCGCGCGGGATCTTCGCGATCAGGGACGAGAAGTCCGACTGCTGCTGGCTGACGCCGTCACGGGTGACGGTGACGCCGGCGGAGCGGAGCTTCGACTGCACCGTGTCGGCGAGACCGGTGCTGTAAGCCTCCTGGTCGTCGATGATGTAGACGCGCTTGAACTTCAGCTTCTTGTTGATGAAGTTCGCGACCGACGTACCCTGCGCACTGTCCGGCGGCACAGTGCGGTAGAAGAAACCCGTCCGTGTGCCGTCAGTGGTCAGTTCCGTGTTGGTCGCAGAGCCGCTGACGAAAGCAAAGCCCGCGTTCTTCAGCGTCGCGGTCGTCGCACGAACCTCATTGCTGCCTGCCGGGCCGATGACGCCGAGCACGTTGGACCCCATCGACTGGGCGGCCTTCACGGCTTCCGCCGTGCCCCCCGGCCCGCCGAGGACCGTGTCGCCGTACTGGGCGCGGAGCTTTCCCTTCTTATGGGTCTTGTTGTACTTCGAGATGTAGTACTTGATCCAGTCGATCTGCAGCTTGCCGAGCGAGGCGGCAGGCCCCGTGATCGGCCCCAGCACACCCATCGTTCGCGTGTTACCGCACGAGATCAGGCGTGCATCGGCAGACGACGCTGCCGCGGGCGCGGCCGCACGATCGACCTTCGCGGACGCCGCGGCAACGACCGCGAGTGCGGCGAGCGCCAGCAAGGCCGCAATCGCAGTTGCCCTTCTCCTCATTGAATCCCTCCTTGGTGGTGAGCCCCAGTCCTTCCAATCATGTGACGCCAGCCGAGGCTACTTGTTGTCCTGATATACGCGATTTGCCGGTGAATCGGAAGGGTGGAAGACCCCGAGGATGCGCATCTGACCCGGTCCGACGTTCTCGATGCAGTGGACCTTCTCGGGCGGCAGGTGGAAGCAGGAGCCCGGCCGAAGCGGGACGGAGCGGCCGCCGACATGAGCGACGCCCTCGCCTTCCAAGATGTACCCGAGTTCCTCGTACGGGTGGCTGTGGAAGGGCGCTTTGCTCGGGTCGACGAGCCCGATGAACTGCGTCACGTCGAGGCAACCGGCGTCCTCGTTGACCAGATATCGGAATCTCCGCTCGACCGAGGCTGTGTGCTCCTGCTGGTCGTCGAAGCGGATCGTGACCCGCCGCCGCGCCTCGTCGACGTCGAGGTCGGCCGTCGCCGAGACCGAGACCACGAGCAACTCGTCGGGCCCGTTGTTCTCCACGGCATACGTCTCGCCAGGGGCAACGAAGGCACCCGTGCCCGCCTCCAGGGCGTGCCGCTTTCCCTCGAGCTCGAGCTCACCCGTGCCGACGACGACGTAGAGCAGGTCGTGGCGCGCGTCGGCCGTTCGCTCGCGCGAGCGTCCCGGCGCGAACCGGATCACGCGCTGCTCGAGATGCTCCGCCTCGAAGGTGAGCCTCGTGCTCGCGCTATCGCCTTCCTCGCGGACGGGGTCGACGTCGGCCTCGTCGACAACGAAGCTGGTCACGGCAGCCATGTCCGAAGCCTACGCCGTTTGCTCGAGCAGGCTGAGCTCGACGACCTCGACGCTGTCGCCAAGAGCGACTTTGCCGGGCTCGACGACCTCGCCGTACACGCCGAACGGGATGTGTTTCTTCCCCGCCTCGTTGGCAGTCTCGGGCCGGTAGGCGGCGATCGTGCGCAGGGTGTCGAAGTCCGGCACGCCGGTTTCGGGATTCTGCGTCGTGATCGCGCAGCGGCCTACGTCGCCGCGCAGGCGCACGAGCGCCTCGCCGATCCGAACGTGACGCTGGATCCAGGCGTCCTCCTCGTGCGACGCGCAGCCGCCGAGCTCGAACAGCATCCGGAAGCGGCGGCCGTCGACGGCGCCGTCCTGTCGTCCTTGCCGGCCTAGCTCCTCGAGGGATGCGCGCGAGACCATCGAGACGTGACCGCGCCTGCGATCGACGGCAGCGCCGGGCGCCGACTGGACGAGACGCAGTGGCCGTCCCGCCCAGCGCGAAAGCGCGACTGTCCAGGGACCCTCCACGAGGCGACCGTCCACGGGCCGGCCGTAGAAGTCCGTCGTGACTTCCACGCCGAGCGAGATGCGCCCGTCGGCAGTCGTGCCGTCGGGAAAGTGCAGCGCGAGACGCTCCGTCGCGGCGTCGTACTCCTGGTTGATCTGCACGAGCTTCCCTTTCCGCAGCTGGTTATAGCGGCGACCGTCGGCGTCGACGATGTGAAAGCGCCTGTTCTCTCGAACGCCGGTCCGCTCCAACAGCACCTCGTCCGGATGGATCAGCGCCAGGCCCTTGACGGGCGAGATCGAGATCCGGCTGACCGTCGGCACACCTCTAGGTTACGCGCGCGCCTCCACCTCCACCTCGTGACCTTCAAGCTCGAACACATAGAAGTCGCGCCCCGTGACGTGGACGGCGACGTTGTAGACGGGCGTCGTGCCGATCGCCCCCTCGAAGCTGCCGGCGTGCGCGTGGCCATGCAGGACGACGTCCGGCCGGTATTCGGCGATCGGCGCAGCGAGGCGATCGCAGCCGAGGTAGGTCCAGATCCCTTCGGGCTCGCCGTGCAGCGTGTCGGACGTCGGCGCGTAGTGGAGGAGGACGACGCGGATCGGGCAGTGCGCGACCTCTTGCAAACCGCGGCGAATCGCATCGACCTCGGCGCTCGTCTCCGCATAGACCCGACGGAGCAGCGGCTCCCCGAAGTCCGGCAGCTGAGAGCCCGTGAAGCCGCCGACGAAACCCTTCGTACCCACGATGCCGACCTCGCCACCGTCGAGCTCCAGGGTCGTCGAGGAGCGGTCGAGCATGTGGACGCCTGCGTCGCGAAGCACGGCAGCGACCTCGTCGCCGCGACCGCAGTGGAGGTCGTGGTTGCCGAGCACGGCGCACACGGGAACACGCAGGTCGGCGCATGCATCCGCGAGCATCTGCGCCTGCTCAGGCTCACCGATGGTCGTCAGATCGCCGGCGAGCAGGACGAGATCGACGCGTTCCTCGAGCGCCGCGAACGACTGCTCGAGCCTCGTCCGGCTCGCCTCTGAAGCGTGAACGTCACCGGCTGCGGCGATCGTGACCATCGCGTCTATGTTCCACGCCGGCGCATCGAGGGAAACCAGCCTCCGGTGGTAGACGAGCACGATCAGTCGTTCGAGCACCTTCTCGATGCGATGAAGAGGGCTGCCGGCGTGCTCCAGGGCGCCGGCGTCCCGTTCGTCCTCGGCGGGGGCCTCGCCTGCTGGGCACGCGGCGCCCCGAAGACGGAGCATGACGTCGACTTCCTTGTCCGCCCCGAAGATGCCGAACGTGCGCGGACAGCGCTTGCCCTGGCCGGAATGCGCACGGAGAACCCGCCCGAGGGCTGGTTGTTGAAGGCTTTCGACGACCGAGTGCTGATCGACCTGATCTTCGATCCGCAGGGAGGCCCGGTCGACGACGCGACCTTCGAACGGGCCGAGGAGCTCGAGGTGTACGCGACGCGGCTCGAGGTCGCGGCGCTCGAGGATGTGCTCGTCCAGAAGCTGCTCGCCATCAGCGAGCAGGACCCCGACTACTCCAGCGTGCTCGAGCTCGCGCGCTCGCTCCGGGAACAGGTCGACTGGGATGATGTCCGCGAACGAACCGAGGCTTCACCGTTCGCCAAGGGCTACTTCACGCTCCTCGACGAGCTGGAGATCGTGCCGAGCTAGCGCTCGGTGGCCAGCCGCGCACCGAACGCGACCAAGACGGCCCCCACGACTGCATCGATCACGCGGCGGACGGGCGGACGGCGGAGCACGTCGCCGGCCTTGGCCACGGCCACCGCGTACGCGCTCAGCCACGCCACGGTCATCAAGGCGAAGACGAGCCCCAGCACGAGCAGTCCGGCGAACGAGTCGGCGAACTGTGGCAAGAGGCTCGAGAAGAAGATCGCCATCTTCGGATTGCCGAGGTTGCTGACGAGTCCTTGCCGGTAGGCCGAGCGAGGCCGCCGCGGCCGATCGTGCGGTGCGTCGACACGGCGAATCGCGCGCGACAGCGACTGCAGGCCCAGGAAGATCAGATACGCCGCTCCGAACCAGCGCAACGCGAGGAACACCGGCTCCGACGCGACGAGCAGCGCTGCGAGCCCCGCGCTCGTGGCCGCAGCCCAGACGCACTGGGCAGTGGAGACGCCGAGCGCAGTGAAGACGCCGCCGCGCCGTCCGCCACGCAGCGTGTTGCGAATCGTCAGTGCGGTGTCCTGCCCCGGCGTGACGATCACCAGGGCCGAGACGCCGAAGAAGCTCAGAAGTAGAACTGCGACCACGCCGTCCACCAGTCGTCGCCGCGGGAGACGAGCGTGTGCGCGTCGATCTGCTCCGTCCCCTTACGGTTGCGGTACTCGACGAGCCGCGCCGGCGTGTGGAACTCGACCTGAATCTCACAGGGACGGCCCGGGTCGTACGGCTTGACGGCGCTCAAATCCTTCAGTGCCTTCTTCGCGCCGTCCTCGATCAGCTCGCGGGCCTTCTGCGCCGGCAGCTGCCGTGCACTGAACTGGCCCAGGCCCTTTTTCACCGCCACCGTGGTGAGCCCGTCGCCGAGAAGCTCGCGCCCTTCGCGGCACACCGCCTCGTCACCCGTCACGAGCAGCACCGGGCAGTTCCATTGGCCGCACAGTGCGGCGTTGATGCCCGTCTCGCCGACGGAGGTGCCGTTGAACTTCAGCTCCCGCCACGCCTGACCGGACACGGTATGCGCGAGCACCCCGTCGGGCGTGCCGGACTTGGCA
>Ga0307278_10000800_pt1 | contig 15492 bp, 15 predicted proteins | sample ER_DNA_117_FD_194482 | JGI IMG/M metagenome (GOLD analysis project Ga0307278, IMG submission 194482) | Bulk soil microbial communities from the East River watershed near Crested Butte, Colorado, United States - ER_DNA_117 | ecosystem: Environmental > Terrestrial > Soil > Floodplain | place... | reverse complement strand
ATGCACGACGCGCGGGGCAACACCACCTACTCGGGGCCGAAGACGCTCACCCCCAGATACCCCTCGCTGCGCCAGGCGAAGTTCGCCGGCGACTTCGAGGGGTACGTGAGCTGGGGCCTGGGGCTGGACGACACGGTCGGCTTCAGGGTGAGGGTGCTCAGCGCGCCCACCCGGATCGCGATCGACGTGGCGGCCTGACGGCCTGGCGGCCTGACGGCCTGGCGGCCTGACGGCGTGTCGGGAGGTACCGGCCCCAAACAGCGCCTGTGCCATGGCCTGTGCCATCGGTAGGGTGAGGGAATGAGCGTGGAGCAGCCGACCTCCACGACCCGGCCCCTGGTCCGGACCGGGGGGCGGGTCGTGGTCGACCAGCTCCTGGTGCACGGGGTGGACACGGCCTTCTGCGTGCCCGGCGAGAGCTACCTGGCGGTGCTGGACGCGCTGCACGACGTCGGGGAGCGGCTGCGGCTGGTGGTCTGCCGGCAGGAGGGCGGGGCGGCCCACATGGCGGCGGCCTACGGGCGGCTGACCAGGCGGCCGGGGGTGTGTCTGGTGACGCGGGGACCGGGTGCGACCAACGCGAGCGTCGGGGTGCACAGCGCGTTCCAGGACTCGGCTGGGTGGGTCCACAGCGCCGTCTCTGGGGTGGGTCCGCAGGCGGAGACTCCGGTCAGCGCCGGTCGCGGGCGGGCCCGTCACAGCGCCCACCAGGTGGTGCCGTCGGCGCCGATCGGCCAGCGGCCGGCGAGCAGCAGGTGGCCGGCCGCCTCCAGAGGGCCGCCGGGGATGCCGGCGACGGTGGCGGCGACCAGGCCGCTCAGCCAGAACACGGCCGCGCCGCCGGCGGCCAGGCGGACGGCCTCGTCGGCCTCCCGGCGCGGGGTGGTCCTGGCGGTGACGACGAGCGCGCAGACCCGCAGGGCGCCCTCCAGCTCCTCGTCCAGGCCGGCGCGCAGGGCCGCCAGCCTGGCCGACCGGCGCAGCCCGTCGGCCGCCTCGATGGCGGCCGGGGCCAGGCGGCCGAGGACCCGGCCCGCCTCGGCCCACGACGGCAGCCAGCCCGGCTGGCCGCCGCCCAGGGAGGACGCGAGCAGGTCGAGCGCCCCGCGCTCGCCGGCGTCGGGCCCGGCGCCGGCGCGGCAGAACCAGGCCGTCCCGGCCATGCCGGCGAGCAGGCTTGCGACCGCCGGCCCGCGGGCGCCGAAGGCGCTGGCAAGCTCGGCCCGCTCGGCGCCGTCGTGGAAGGCGAGCGGCCAGGCCGCCTCGGCCAGGGTGGCCAGCGCGCCGGCTGGGGTGGGCGCACGGGCGAGCCCGACCGGCCGGCCGCTGCCACCGTCGACCACCATCCACCCTCCGGCCGTGCCCATGCCGCCATTCTCGCTCCCCGAAGCCCATCACGTTCCTCCTCGTCCGCGTCATGCTCGACGGATGTGCCTGGCGTGCGTACCACCGGAACCGGGCGTCAATACGATCCGGTGCAGGAGGTCGTGAGCGGCGGCCACGGAAAACGCCGCCCGGCTCGGGCGGGCGGATTACCGGGGCGCCACCGGATTACCGGGGCGCCACCGTGGTAGCTCCGCCCAATGCGGTACGCACGACCGTCGAGGAAGGAATGGCAGAGGAAGGAATGGCAGAGAAGGGAATGGGAAGCACGCACACCGTTACCGACGACATCGTCTACGACCTCGTCAGCATCGAGTACCACGCCCTACAGGGCGCCGAGACCTACGGCAGGTACCTGCAGGACGCCGCGGCCGCGGGGCACGAGGACGTCGCCCAGTTCATCCGCCAGGTCCGGGAGGAGGACGTCAGCCGGGCGGCTCGCTGCCACGACCTGCTCCTCCAGCTCACCAAGGACAGCGGCCCGAGCGTGGTCAGCCGGTAGCCGAGACGGCCGGCCTCACGGGCTGCCGCCCGCACGGACCTCGTCGAGCAGGCCGGCCGCCTCCACCACCGCACAGCGGTCCTCGGCCGGGCCGAGCCCCATCAGGTGCACGCCCCGGACCCCGTCGACCGCGAGCAGCTTGCCGACCAGCTCGACCGCGAGGGCGACGCCCTCAGCGCGCTCGTCGCGGGCGCCGGCCAGGCGCGCCACGGTGGCGTCGGGCACGACCACCCCGGGGACCTTGTCGCGCAGGAACTCGGCCCGCCGGGCCGAGTCGAGCACGAACACCCCGGCCAGGACGGCCACCCGGTCGAGCAGGCCGGCATCTCCGGCCAGGTCGATCCAGCGGGTGAACCGGACCGGGTCGCTCACGACCTGGGTCTGCACGAAGTCGGCGCCCGCGGCCACCTTGGCGGCGAGCACCGGCGGCCCGCCCGTGCCCGCCTGGCTCGCCTGGACCGCGGCCAGGTCGCGCTCGGGGTCTCCGGGGGCACCCAGGAACAGCGACGGCGGCTCGGCGACCCGCCCGCCCGACAGCAGCCGGCCCTCGCGGCGCATCCGGTCGGCCGCGGCGAGCAGGCCGGTGCCGTCGAGGTCGAAGACCGGCTTGGCGTCGGGATGGTCGCCCAGAGCGGGATCGTCGCCCCGCAGCAGCAAGACGTTGTGCAGCCCGAGCGCGGGCAGCCCGAGCAGGTCGGCCTGGAGCGCGATGCGGTTGCGATCCCTGCAGGTGAGCTGGACGACCGGCTCGACGCCGTCGGCGTGGACGACCACGGCGGCGGCGATCGGGCTCATGCGGACGATGGCGCGGTTGCCGTCGGTCAGGTTGACCGCGTCGACGAAGCCCCGCAGGGCGCGCGCCTCCGCCCGCAGCACGCCGGTGCCGGCGTGCCTGGGCGGGCTCAGCTCCGCAGTCACCACCCGGTGCCCGGCCCGCAGGCGCGCTTCGAGCCGGGTCGCGGTCGCGTCCACCTTCTCAGTCCTCCCGGAACAGGGGCCGTTGAGCCAGTTCACCACCGACCCGTCCATCTTGCTCCGGCCGGTGTGGCCGTGGCGCCTGGCCACGCCCGGGCGCTGCCGGTACGGTGAGGGCATGAGCCAGCAACCAGGCGGCACCCAGGCGGTGAGCTTCTACGCGGCGGTCGGTGGCGAGGCGACCTTCCGGCGTCTGGTCGCCCACTTCTACCAGGGCGTAGCCGCCGACCCGGTGCTTCGGGCCCTGTACCCCGGGGAGGACCTGGCCGACGCCGAGGAGCGGCTCCGCCTGTTCCTGATCCAGTACTGGGGCGGGCCCGCGACCTACAGCGAGCGCCGCGGCCACCCCGCGCTGCGCATGCGGCACGCCCCGTTCGCGATCGGCCCGGCCGAGCGCGACGCCTGGCTGCGGCACATGACCGCGGCGGTCGACACGCTCGCGCTCCCTCCGCACCTCGACGCCCCGCTGCGCGAGTACCTCACGATGGCCGCCCAGGCCCTCACCAACCGTCCGGGCTGAGCCGAGCACCCGGGCCGGGCCGAGCACCCGGGCCGGGCGACCGGGGCCGGGCCGGCGAGCCGGGCGGAGCGCCCGGGATGGGCCGGTCGGCCGCGACGGCCTCCGGACCCGGTCAAGGACCCACGGCGCGCGTGTTCCCGGCTTCCTCGCGGCCCGGCGTGCTGGGACGCGGCGCCGACCCTTGACCGACGTTCGGGAGCACCTCCCGGCCGAGCAGGGCGACCATGTCGAGGTCGTCGTGGACGAGGTGGCGGAGCATGACCCGGCCGACGCCGGCCGCCTCCAGCTCGGTGAGGCGGGCGACGGCCTCGTCCACCGTGCCGATCACCCCTTCGCGGTCGACCTTGGCCACGTAGCCGGCCAGGTCGGTCTGGCCCACCCGCTCGGCGGCCTGGCGGGCGCGCTCGGCCACCTCGGCCCGGTCGGCCCCGACGATGCAGGTCGTCATCAGCGACAGCCGGGCCGACGCCGGGTCGCGCCCGGCCGCTTCGAACGCCGCCCGGAGCCGCTCGTGCCGGGCCCGGCAGTCCTCCACCGTGGCCCTGATCGTGTTGTACTCGTCGGCCCAGCGGGCCGCGAGCGCGAGCGAGCGCCGCCCGCCCTCACCGCCGACCAGCAGCGGCGGGTGGGGCCGCTGGACCGGCCGGGGGCGGGCGTCCACGCCCGACAGGCGGTAGCGGGCGCCCTGGTGGTCGAACGGCCCGGTCCAGATTCCGTGCACGACCTCGAGCTGCTCGGCGAGCAGGTCCACGCGCTCGGCCACGCCCGGCAGCGGGAAGCCGAACGCCCGGTGCTCCGGCTCGCTCCAGCCGGTGCCGAGCCCCAGCTCGACCCGGCCGCCGGAGACGTGGTCGGCGGTGACCACCAGCTTGGCGAGCACCGAGGGGTGGCGGAAGGTGACCGGCGACACCAGGGTGCCGAGCCGCAGGCGCTCGGTCCGCGCGGCCAGGGCCGCGATGGTCGCCCAGGCGTCGAGCGCGTCCCGCTCCGGCCGGCCCTGCACCGACAGGTAGTGGTCGGAGCGGAACAGCGCCTCGAACCCGTACCGCTCGCACGCCCCGGCCAGGGCGAGCCAGTCGTCCCAGGTGACGCCCTCCTGCCCTTCGATCATCAGGCAGACCCGCATGCCGCCTCCTCCATCACGCAGTCCCGCATGCCGCCTCCTCGCTCGTCGTGGCCCGGACGGGCCGTTTCCTACCCGCCCGCCGTCCCGCCCACCGGGTCCGTGCAGCAGAAGCGGGCGACCGTGTCGGCCAGCATGCGCAGGCCGACGGCGAGCCCGGCCACCGGAACCCGCTCGTCGTCGCCGTGGAAGAAGTCGACGAAGGCGCCGTCTCCGCGCTCGAAGCGGACCGGGGTGAAGCCGTAGCAGGCCGTGCCGAGCCGCGACCAGAACTTCGCGTCGGTGAAGCCGGGGGTGATGCTCGGCACGGCGACCGCGCCCGGGTGGTGCTCGGCCACCACCCGTGCGATGGTCGCGTACAGCGGGGTGTCGGGCGAGGCGACCGTGGGCGGGAAGCTGCGCAGCACCTCCAGGTCGACGTCCGGCCCGGCCAGCCGCCCGAGCTCGGCCAGGAGCTCGGCCTCGCTCGACCCGACCGCGACCCGGCCGTCCAGCTCGGCCTCGGCTTCCCCGGGGATCACGTTGGTCTTGCTGCCGGCACGGACCACGGTCGGCGTCACCGTGTTGCGCAGCACCGCGTTGAGCGCGCGGGCGGCCGAGCGGTCGCGCACCAGCCGGTCGAGCACCAGGCCCGACCAGCGCGGCCGGAGGAGCAGGGGGAGCACGTCGCGGGCGGGCCGGGGCTGGGCCGCGGCCAGGTCGGTGACGAACCGGCGGACCTCGGGCGAGGGCTGCAGCGGCAGGCGCGTGCGGCCGGCGCGGGCGAGCAGCTCGGCCAGGCGGACCACGGCGTTGTCGTCGCGCGGCAGGCTGCCGTGCCCGGTCGCCCCCCGGGCCCGGGCGCGGACCCAGCACACCCCCTTCTCGGCCACCTGGACCGGGTAGACGGGCCGGCCCCCGACGTGCAGGGTGAAGCCGCCGGCCTCGCCGAGGGCGAAGCCCGCCCGCACCTTGTCGGGGTGGTGGTCGACCAGCCAGGCGCTCCCCATGGCGCAGCCGGCCTCCTCGTCCGACACGGCCGCGAACACCAGGTCGCGCCGGAGCGCGACGCCGAGCCGGGCCAGCAGCCGGCACACCGCGGCGCTCATCGCCACCATGTGCTTCATGTCCACCGCACCCCGGCCCCAGACCGCGCCGTCGTGCACCTCGCCCGCGAACGGCGGGTGGCGCCACCGTCCAGCCTCGACGGCGACCACGTCGACGTGGCCGTTGAGCAGCAGGGGCGGCTCGTCGCCGCCCCGCAGCCGGACCACCAGGTTGGCCCGCCCGGGCGCCGGCGCCAGCACCTCCGGGTCCAGCCCCGCCTCGGCGAGCCAGTCGGCCAGGTAGGCGACGCACTCGGCCTCGTTCCCGGGCGGGTTGGAGGTGTCGAACCGCAGCAGCGCCCGGAGCAGCTCGACCGCGTCCCCGGCCTCCCGCTCCCAGTCGACCTGCCCGAGCACCGGATGCATGATCCCTCCTCGCCCCGACGACGCCCAGCCGGATGCTACCGGCTGTGCGCGAGCCACTCGCCCCAGGTGACCGCGTACCAGCACGTACACACAGCGACCGCGCACGTTCTGTCCGCCCGGACCCTTTCGTAGACTTGCGCACCCACTGAGCACGCATTGCACCAGGCCCAGTGGCTGAGCAGCGGCGTGCGGCAGGCTCCCGCGCCCCGCCACCTCGAGGGTTCAGCCCTTGACCACGGCGACCTGGTGGAGCTCGGCGACGACCTCGACCAGGTTGCTGGACTGCTCGATCACCTTGCGGACGTCCTTGTAGGCGCCCGGGTGCTCGTCGACCACGCCCAGGTCGGTGCGGGCCTCGATGCCCCGCATGGCTGTGACCAGGTCCTCGCGGGTGAAGCGCCGGCGTGCCGCGTTGCGGCTCATGGCCCGGCCGGCGCCGTGGGGCGCCGACTCGAACGCGTTCGGGTTGCCGAGGCCGCGCACGATGAACGACGGGGCGCCCATCGACCCGGGGACGATGCCGAGGTCGCCCTTGCCGGCCCGGATGGCGCCCTTTCGGGTGAGCAGCACGTCCTCGCCGAAGTGGTGCTCCTCGGCCACGTAGTTGTGGTGGCAGTGGACGGTCAGGGAGACGCCCAGGGGCCGGCCGATCACCGGCTCGACCGCGTCGCGGATGAGCTCGAGCATGACCAGGCGGTTGCGCCGGGCGTACTCCTGCGCCCAGTACAGGTCGCGGCGGTAGTCCTCCATCTCCGGGGTCCCGGCCAGGAACACGGCCAGGTCGGGGTCGGGCAGGTCGGCGTTGTGGGCCAGCTTCCTGGCCCGGGCCATGTGGACCTGGGCGAGCTGGTTGCCGACACCCCGCGACCCGGAGTGGAGCAGCACCCAGACCGCGCCCTCGGTGTCCAGGCAGACCTCGATGAAGTGGTTGCCGCCGCCGAGGGTGCCCAGCTGGCAGGCCGACCGCCGGTACTGCTTGTCCGACTGGACGTGCGGGTCGAGCGAGCGGTAGGAGCGCTCCAGCTCGGCCCAGCCGCCCCACTGCGGGGTGCCCTTGCGGGGCGGGTCCGGGTGGGCGTCGAACCCGACCGGGACGGCCGCCTCGATGGCCGCGCGCACCCGCCCCAGGTCGTCGGGCAGGTCCCGGTCGACCAGCCGCGTCCGCATCGCGGCCATCCCGCAGCCCAGGTCGACCCCGACGGCGCTCGGGGCGACCGCGTCGACCATGGCGATGACCGAGCCGACGGTCGCGCCCTTGCCGAGGTGGATGTCGGGCATGGCCGCGACGTGATGGAAGACCCAGGGCAGCGCCGCGATCCGCTCGAGCTGCGCGAGCGTCTGGGCCTCGACCTCGTCGAGCCGGGTCCACAGCCACACCGGCACCTTGCCGCCCGGGACCACGGCCAGCGGACCCGCCGGCCGGTCGTCCATCGTCGCCCTCCCGTCGGCTGTTCCAGATACACAGGATGCAGGCAGGCGGCCCGGCCGTCGAACCGGTTTCACAGGTCCGTCGCCATTGACGCCGGGCGGAACATGGTTCGGAAGCACGCAAATCGCACGCGTCCAGGGCTCATGCAGCGGAGCCGCGACCGGACGGGGGCGGTGACAGCTCGGGGGAGGAAACGGATGCCTCCAGATCGCAAGGGCCAGGCGAGCGACCTCGACACCCGCTACCAGCGCTACTTCTCCTCGCTCGGGACGGGGGCCAGCCCCCGGGCGATCCAGGCGACCAGCGCGCTGCGCCGGCTGCGCAGGCAGGCGGTGGTCGCCGTGCTCGGCGCTCTGCTGCTCGGGGTGTTCCTCGGGGTGGCGTTCCGGGGCACCCAGGCCGGCGCCCGGCCGACCACGCGGGTGGTGACCCAGACCAAGCCCACCCCGGCCTGCGTGCGGGCGGTCGACCGGGCCAACCGCAGCCTCGCCTACGCCGTCCAGGTCGAGAAGGCCCTGGCCGAGCACACCCAGTACATGAACGAGCTCTTCGACGGCAAGATCAGCTCCAGCCGGGCGCTCAAGGAGGGCATGCCCTCGCTCATCACGGGCGCGAGCGCGTCGGCCCGCTTCGACGCCGCCCTGGCCGACTACCGCCAGGTGGTGAAGGCCTGCCGCCTCCCGGCGAGCTGACCTGACGGCCGAACCCTGGCCGTCGGAATGGCTGGGCTGCCCGCCGCCAGGCGGACTCCTCGCAGGTCCGGGCGGAGCCCGGTCAAGGTTTCTGGAGCTGGGCCCGCAGGGCCGCGATCACGCTGGGGCCGAGGCGGTCGGCCACCCGGTTGGAGACCTCCTCCCCCACTCCGGTGATGCTGGCCTCGTCCAGGGCGACCGTGCCCAGCGGGATGTCTATGAGCTTGGCGGCGACCGCGTCGGCGATCGCCTGCACCTCGCCGTCGGTCAGCGTGGCCGGCGGCAGGTCGGAGAGCTTGGCGGCGACCGCGCCGGCGATCGCCTGCACCTCGCCGTCGGTCAGGGTGAGGTGCAGGGCGTCCACGGCCTCCTTGGTCGCCTGGGTGACGTGGTCCACCCGGTCGAGCCGGTCGGGCAGGGCCTGGGTGGCCGCGAACCCGGCCGCGCTGGTCGCGGCCCAGGACGCCTGGCCCTGGCCGGTGCCCTCGTTCAGCACCTTGCGGACCGCGTTCTCGAGATCGGCGATCGTCGCCATGTCGAACTCGTCTCCTCCCTGAACGTCGCCGAGCTGCTGGGCCCAGGCGGTGAACTGGTCGAGGCCGTGGCGCCAGAGCGAAGCGCCCAGGTACTGCGTGATGCCGGTCGTGGCGGCGGCCGCCCAGCCGGAGTCGTCGCCCGGCGAGACGGCGATGTGGACGCCGCGGCCCCGGTGGTCGGCGACGACCCGCGCCAGCTCGGCGCGCTGGTTCGGGAAGTGCACCTGGGGCAGGCCGAGGTCGAAGGCGGCCACGCAGGCGTCCCAGGGGACGCCGTGACTGGAGGCCTGGGCCCGGGTCGGGTAGCTCGAGAAGCCGAGCAGTGCGCCCGGTACGAGCGCGCGCAGCCGGTTCGCGAACGCGACCACCTCGGTGTCGGGTAGGCTCCCCTGGATCTCGACGACGTAGAGGAGCTCTCCGGGTGCGGCCGCGGCGACCACCTCGGCCGAGGCGATGCCGTCGGTGCTGGCCGTCGGGCCGAGCCGCGTCCAGGGCAGCACCCGGGGCCCGAGCGCCCGCTTCCAGGCACGGTAGTTGGCCGCGTAGTCGATGCCCCCCGGGCCTTCGGTCGAGGTGGCGTCGGCCGCTCGGACGAGCATCGCCTCGAGCCCCGAGGGCAGCGCCTCGGGCGGGGTACGCCAGACCCAGCCGAGGCGTCGGGGAATCGTCACTGGCGGCCCTACCTCCCGGCGCCGCTGGCCTGGACTGGGGAAGGCCATCACGCGTTGCTGGTCGAGCGGAGCCTACCGCGTCCGGCCGCTACGGCGCCGGCCGCCGGTCAGGCGGGACCGCCCGCGACCCGCCGGTCCCGGTCACCAGCTCCGGAGGGAGGTGGGCGGTGGAGACCCCGCCCACCGCGACGCCGTCCCGGGGTGCGAAGCGCAACTCCACGACGGCGCCGTTCGGGATCGGGAAGCCGAGCGCGAACGCCCGGAAGCGGCGCATCTCCTCGGTGCTCACGTCGCCGGCGCCGCCAAGCAGCGGCCAGAGGGTGGCCCGGATGAACAGCGCGTGGGTGAACACTGCCACGGTCGGCGCACCCACGCCAGGCAGCCGCTCCACGCCACGCAGCCGCTCCAGCATGTCCCGCCCCCGGCCCAGCACATCCTGGAACGACTCGGACCGCGGGCCGTCGACGCGCCAGGGGTCGGCCCGGGCCCAGTACGCCTCCCGGAGCCGCTGCCGCTCCGCCGCGGTGGTGAGCCGGCCGTGCAGCCGGCCCAGGTAGGTGAACTCCTGCACCGGCCACTCCTCGCGCGGGGCGGCCGGGAACCGGGCCACGGTCGCCGCGGCGGTCTGGGCCGCCCGCCGGTAGGGCGAAGCCACGATCAGCCCGGGCGGCCCGTCGAAGGCGGCTGCGACCAGCTCGGCCTGCTCGAAGCCCCTGGCGGTGAGGGCCGAGTCGCCCGGGCTCCTGGTCGGCAGCCCGGCGTTGCCCTCGCTCTCCCCGTGCCGGATCAGCCACGCGATCAGCCCGCATCCCCCCTCGCCCGCCAGGGGCTCGGAGCCCTGGGCGCCCGAGGGAGATCCTACGCGGATGTATCGACGCCGCCGCCGGCGTCGGTGAGGTTGCCGCGCTGGTCGCAGGTGCCGAGCAGGAGCGGGCGGTGACCAACACTGTGTGGCGGGTCCGGCTGACCCGCGAAGGTCCTGACGGCGGCACGGGCTCACTGGTCGTCGTTGAGGCGGGCGGCTCGGGCGCGGAGGTAGCGCTGTTGCGGGAGGCTGGTTGTCCGCCGGGCCGCCGCTTGGTAGGAGTCGCGCGCCGCCACGCGGTCGCCGGCCATCTCCAGCAGGTGCGCGCGGACCGCGTGGAGCCGGTGGTCCCCAGCGGTCCGCTCGTCGGCCTCGAGCCTTCCGAGCAGGTCAAGCCCCGCGTGCGCGCCTTGGACCATGGCCACCGCGACGGCGTGGTTCAGCGCCACCACGGGGTTGTCGGAGGTCCGCAGAAGCAGCGCATACAGCGCCATGATCTGTGGCCAGTCGGTCGCCTCGGCACATGGCGCCTCGTCGTGGATCGCGGCGATCGCCGCCTGGAGCTGGTAGGGGCCGGTTGCCCCCCGGGGAAGCGCGTCGGTGATGAGCGCCACGCCCTCAGCGATGCAGCCGGCGTTCCAGCGGCTTCGGTCCTGCTCGGCCATCGGGATCAACCCGCCATCGGGCCCGGTACGCGCCGGCCGGCGCGCGTCGGTGAGCAACATCAGCGCAAGCAGCCCCGTCACCTCGCCGTCATCGGGCAGCAGCCGGTGGACCATGCGGGCCAGCCGGACCGCTTCGGCCGACAGCTCAGCGCGCTGCAGACTCGGCCCTGATGTAGCGGCGTAGCCCTCGTTGAAGATCAGGTAGAGCACGTGGAGCACCGCGCCGAGCCGTTGGGTGCGCTCCGGGCCCGGGGGCATGCCGAAGGGAATCCCGCTGTCCTTGATGCGCTGCTTGGCCCGGCTGATGCGTCGGGTCATGGTCGCCTCCGGCACAAGAAACGCACGGGCGACCTCCGCGGTGGTCAAGCCGCCGACCGCCCGCAAGGTCAGCGCGATCTGCGATGCCGGCGACAGCGAGGGGTGACAACACATGAACAGCAGGATGAGCGTGTCGTCAGACTCCGACGCCGGCCGGTCGGCGGCGGGCGCCAGCCACCGGTCGGGCAGTATCCACCGGGCGACGGTGTCTTCACGGCGTTGGCGCGCCTGCTCGCTGCGCAGCAGGTCGGTCAGCCTGCGCGAGGCGACCGCGATCAGCCAGGCGCGAGGATTGTCCGGGATGCCGTCGTGCGGCCACTGCGTGGTGGCCGCGATCAGGGCCTCTTGCACGGCGTCTTCGGCGGTGTCGAAATGCCCGTAGCGCCGTACCACCGCGCCGAGGACCTGCGGCGCCAGCCGGCGCAACAGGCCCTCGACGTTGTTACCGGTCACGGCGGTGGTTACGCCTCCAGCTCGCTGCGGCCCTCGAGGATCGGCCGCACGTCCACCACTTCCCCGGTCGCATCCCCTGGGTGGGGGCAGTTCGCCAGCCGCGCGGCGATCTCGGTCGCCCGGTCGAAGCTTTCGCACTCGACGATCGTGTAGCCGGCGAGGACCTCCTGGGTTTCGGGATACGGCCCGTCGGTCACGACAGGAACCCCATTCTGCAGCTGGATTCTCCTGGCGTGTACGGGGGCGGCCAGGCCCTGGGCGTCGACGAGCTCCCCGGACTCGACCAGGTCCTTGTTGAACGACTCCATGAACGCGCCCATCGCCGCGACATCCTCCGCGGACCAGGCCGGCTTGTCGGTGGCCTTCCCGGCCAGGATGTCGTAGTCCTGCTGCGAGCCGTACAGCAAGATCATGTACTTCACGGGTCTCTCCTGTCTGCTGGCACCACTCCGGTGCCTCTCACCAGAGACGTCGGGGCCACCGGCCCATCCCGGACATCCACCCGCCACCTTCGACCACTCGTACCGCAACAGCAGGACATGGACGTGCTTGCCCTCCCGCCTGACCAGCGACGCCGGCCGGTCAGGGCCCGCCAGCGCGGCGGCCAGCCCGGTCAGCCACTAAGGCGACTCTTGGTCCTCCGACCAGGAGGTTCACGGCCACGAATATGGAGCGAATCAGTAACTCGGGACACTAGGGACTCGTGGCTATCGGTACCAGCGGATGATCTCGCGGGCCTTGTCCTGCGCGTGCTGCCTGATCTCGGTCGCGATCGCCTCCCGCGCCTGCGGGGTGGGCGCGCTCACCAGCCGCTGCGCGTTGTCCCACGCCAGCTGCCTCCACGCGAAGATGTCCCGGTCGGCGGTCGGTGGGACCGTCTCCGAGAACAGGCCGGGGCACAGGTCCCGCTGGATCTCGGGGTACACCACCGGCCGGGTGCGGAACACGAGCACGTCGTCCACGTGCTTGTGGTCGGGGTACAGGTAGCGCGGACCCACCTGCTCGATCATGAACGCCAGGTCGTTGTTCACGTGGGCGTTGATTCCGAGGTAGAGCATCTGGGTGCAGTTGAGCCGCTCGGGCTCGGTGCGGAACGCGATGCGCCACGCGATGTCGACGTCGTTGTCGTCGCCGTGCTTCCAGGTCTTGTAGGCGTCGAGGTAGTAGGTCGCGAAGGTGGGGATGACCACCTGGTCCCAGAACTCCGGGTCGGAGAACTCGCCCTGGTTGTTGGCGTCGCGCATCCCCTCGGTGGTGCGGAGGTAGAGCAGGGCGAAGGGCTTGTTCTGCGTCTCCAGCCCGGGGTCCTGGTAGTGCGCCGTCATCTGCGCGATGGTGTGCGCCGTGTCGTGGTCGGCTCGTGCCGGCGACACCATCGAGAGCGCCGCCAGGACCGCGAGCGCGACGACGGTGGTGATCCTGCGCAACATCGGGGTCCTCTCTACGGACGGATGGGGCCGGTGATTGTGCCAGAGGTGTCTCACCGAATGTGGTCCATGACCATCGGCCTGGAGGTCGCCGCGGCCGCCCGCCCTGCTCACGGGCTCACCCGGCTGGGTAGCCGGCCATCTACCCGTCACCCCCTTCACGACCCTCATCCCCCGGAACTAGCATGTTGGTGCGACCGCAGCCCGCGGTCCGCGCCGCCGACGGGTCCGCCGGATAGGAGGCCAACGCATGCTGTCGTTCGGCGTCTGCTTCGCCACCGATCCCCCGCCGTCCCGGGTCGTCGAGCTGACCCGGGCGGCCGAGGAGGCCGGCTTCGAGTACGCCTGGCTGTGGGACTCCCACGTGCTCTGGCAGGACGTGTACCCGGTGTTCGCGCTGATGGCGGCGGCCACCTCGCGGATCCGCATGGGCCCGTGCGTGACCAACCCGGCCACCCGCGACCCGACCGTGACCGCGAGCGCGCTCGCCACCCTGAACGAGATCTCAAGCGGGCGCATGGACATGGGTATCGGCCGGGGCGACAGCGCCCGGCGGGTGATCGGCCGCAGACCCGTGACCGTCGCCGAGCTGGAGGAGGCCACCCGGGTCATCAAGGACCTGGCCGAGGGGCGCCCGGCCACCCACGGCGGCACCGAGTTCCGGCTCAAGTGGGCCAAGGGCAGCCTGCCGGTGTGGATCGCGGGGTACGGGCCGAAGGCCCTGCGCGCCGCCGGCCGCGTCGGCGACGGCGTCATCCTGCAGCTCGCCGACCCCTACCTGGTCGAGTGGCTGCTCAGGTTCGTGCGCGAGGGTGCCGAGGAGGCCGGCCGGCGCTTCGAGGACATCAAGGTGATGAGCGCGGCGCCCGCCTACGTGACCGCCGACCTGGCCCACGCCCGCGAGCAGGTCCGCTGGTTCCCCGCGCTGGTCTCCAACCACGTCGTCGACCTGGTCAAGCGGTACGAGCCCAAGGACCTGCCCAAGGAGCTGACCGACTACATCGCCGCGCGGGACCACTACGACTACTCCGACCACGGCCGGGTCGGGGCCGAGCACGCCGGCTTCGTCACCGACGAGGTGGTCGACCGCTTCTGCGTCATCGGCACGGCCGACGCGTGCGAGCGGCGCCTGCGCGACCTCGAGGCGGCCGGGGTCCACCAGTTCAACATCTACTCGATGGTCGACGACCCCGAGGGCGTCATCCGGGCCTTCGGCAAGGAGCTGATCCCGTCCCTGGGCAACTCGGCAGGGGCTCGGGGGCCCCGAGCCTAGGCCCCCGACCAGCGCAGGACCCACCGACGAGCGCAGGACCCACCACCGACCGAGGAGCATCGAGGAGCAAGCTCATGACCATCGTGCGCGCGGCCATCATCCAGGCCCATGCCAACATGCCCAAGGACGAGGCGGTCGACAAGCACGTCGGGCTGATCGCCAAGGCGGCCGCCGAGGGCGCCCAGATCACCTGCCTGCAGGAGATCTTCCACGGCCCGTACTTCTGCGCCGAGCAGGACCCCAAGTGGTACGCGACCGCCGAGCCGGAGGACGGGCCGACTGTCACCCGCATGCGCGAGCTCGCCCGCCAGCACCAGATGGCGCTGGTCGTCCCTTGGTTCGAGGAGGCCCAGACCGGCGTCTACTACAACTCGGCCGCGGTCATCGAGAAGGACGGAACCCTGCTCGGCAAGTACCGCAAGACCCACATCCCGCAGGTCGGCCCGTGCTTCTTCGAGAAGTACTACTTCAAGCCGGGCAACCTCGGCTACCCGGTGTTCGACACCTCGGTGGGCCGGGTCGGCCTCATCATCTGCTACGACCGGCACTTCCCGGAGGTCGCCCGCCAGGTCGGCCTCAAAGGCGCCGAGCTGGTGTTCAACCCGTCGGCCACGGTCGAGTCGCTGTCGAAGTACCTTTGGGAGCTCGAGCAGCCGGCCCACGCGGTGGCCAACGGCTATTGGATCGCCGCGATCAACCGGGTCGGGGTCGAGGCGCCGGTCAACCCGAACAAGTTCTACGGCTCGTCGTACTTCTGCGACCCGCGCGGGCAGATCGTGGCCAAGGCGAGCGACTCCGAGGACGAGGTGCTGGTCGCCGACCTCGACCTCGACAAGATCCGCGAGGTCCGCAACACCTGGCAGTTCATGCGCGACCGGCGTCCGGAGACCTACCACGAGCTGACGGAGCTGCTGCCGTGACGGCCGACGGCACCGGGACCGCGGGCGGCACCGGGAGCGGCACCGGGAGCGGCACCGGCACCGGGAGCGGCACCGGCACCGGGAGCGGCACCGGCGCCGCGGCCGCGCTGCTGGCCAGGCACGCCAAGGTCCTGCCCGCCTGGCTCACCCTCTACTACGCCGAGCCGGTCGAGCTGGTGCGCGGCGAGGGCGTGCATGTCTGGGACTCGGCCGGCAACCGTTACCTCGACTTCTTCGGCGGCATCCTCACCACCATCTCCGGCCACAACGTGCCCGAGCTGACCCGGGTGCTCGAAGACCAGGTCGGCAAGCTCAACCACACCTCGACGCTGTACCTGATCCGCTCGAT
>Ga0307278_10000799_pt1 | contig 15498 bp, 15 predicted proteins | sample ER_DNA_117_FD_194482 | JGI IMG/M metagenome (GOLD analysis project Ga0307278, IMG submission 194482) | Bulk soil microbial communities from the East River watershed near Crested Butte, Colorado, United States - ER_DNA_117 | ecosystem: Environmental > Terrestrial > Soil > Floodplain | place... | reverse complement strand
GTGCACAAATAATCGTAAATTTCCCGATCTGGAAGAACTAAAAGCAATCGCTCGCGCACCGGCATCGCGGCTTTGCATTTTTCGCAGTAAAGGCTCGAAGCGGTGAAATTTTCAAACTGCTGCTGGTTCATACACGCCGTCGTTCACGCTCTCCAGGATCTCGAGCAGAACTTTGGCGGGCGGCTGAGTGGCGTCAACTACCGTGATCAGCTCTTGCGGATAATGCGCGAGCACCGGCTTCGATTCCGCTTCGTAGGTCTCAAGGCGACGCTGGATGACCTGGTCGTTTGCGTCGTCGAGACGGTTATCTTTCAGGGCGCGCTTTTTAAGCCGGGAAAACAGCGTTTCGTGGCTCGGGCACGAGAGATGAAACACTTTTTTCACATCGATCATTTCCTCCATGATTTCGGCTTGGCCAACATTTCGCGGAATCCCGTCGAGCACGAGTGTATCGATGTCTGGTTTAAACTTGTGCGCCTCCACCGCCGCATCAATCGCCTCCCGCCAGAGTTCAACTGTGATCTCATCCGGCACTAGTTGACCCTTGCTCGAGTATTCAAGGAACGCCTTGCCGACTTTCGTGCGCGTGTCGATGGAGCGGAATACGTCGCCGCAGGCGCAGTGATAAAAGCGCGGGATTGTCCCCAGAGTTTTGCCCTGCGTCCCTTTTCCACTGCCAGGCGCACCAAAGAGGATAAAGGTGTTGTATCTCATCAGCGAAATTGGTTTATACCGCAGCCGGGCCGAACCCGAAAAGGAGAATCGGCCAACTATTTTCCTGCAGTGACAGGATCGACATTTACTCGTCGCCCCGCCCGATCGAAGCGCACGTTGCCATCGATCAGGGCGAAAATCGTGTAATCGCGACCGAGGCCAACGTTTTTTCCCGGTAAAAACTTCGTCCCGCGCTGACGCACAATGATGTTGCCCGCGATGACGATCTCGCTGCCGAATTTTTTTACGCCAAGCCGTTTGCTGACGCTGTCGCGCCCGTTCTTAACACTGCCTTGTCCTTTTTTGTGAGCCATGACGAAAGTTGATAGTTGCTAGTGGATGGTTGGCGGCTGCTTTATTCCTCGCTCTTTTTCGCCGCAGTTTTCTCCGTCCCGATACTGATGCTTTTGATCTTCACCCGCGTCAATTTTCGGCGATGTCCGACCGTGCGATGATAACCTTTACGCCGTTTAAATTTGAACGCGATTACTTTTCTGTCCTTGCGCTGCTCGACGACTTCGCCGGTAACTTTCGCACCAGAGATGAGCGGCGTTCCGTGCGTGAGGTTTTCCCCGTCGGCATACATCAAGACATCCCCGAACGTCGCGGTTTTACCAGCTTCGATGGCAAGAAGATCGACATCGATCGTGTCGCCTTCCGCGATGCGATATTGCCGCCCGCCAGTCTTGATAATTGCGTAAGCCATAAGCGCGCTCCTCGGAGAAAAGCCGCGCAAAATTCCACAGAACCGCCGTCTTGACAAGCGGAAATGCTGTAGCGGCCGACCTCCGGGCGGCGCGGCGCCACGATTTTGAACGGTTCAGCGCCACGCTTCGCAGAGCGAAGCATCTTACAATTGCGAAATCACCAGCACGATCTCGCCCTTTGGCCGATGCGCCTCATAGTGCGCTAGAAGCTCGTTGGCGGTACCGCGCCGGAATTCCTCGAATTTTTTGGTGAGCTCGCGGGCGACGCAGAGTTGTCGATCCGGCATGATGCCGGTACATCCTGTAAGTGTTTTGGTCAGGCGATAAGGAGATTCAAAGAAGATCGTGGTTTCGCCACGCTCAGCCGTTGCGCGTAATTCGCGCTCGCGCTGGCCGCTTTTGACTGGAAGAAATCCACCGAAGTAAAATCTCTCAGTTGAAAACCCGGAGCCGACGAGCGCGGCCAGAATTGATGACGGCCCGGGAATCACAGTGAGAGGGAGCCCGCGCTCGATGCATGCACGAATGAGGCGTGCACCCGGGTCGGATAGCGCGGGTGTTCCGGCGTCCGTGATTAGCGCGACATTTTCGTCCGCGGCGAGGCGTTCGACCAGTTGCGCAGTGCGCATCGCTTCATTGTGCTCATGATAGCTGACCAGCGGCTTTTTGATTTCAAAATGCTTCAGTAACAACCCGGAATACCGCGTGTCTTCAGCGGCGATCACATCGACCGATTTCAGTACCTCCAGAGCGCGGACTGTGATATCGCCAAGATTACCGATCGGCGTGGCGACGACGTAAAGCATCACATATCATCGAATCAAAATCGGTGTTCCGCTATCGAATGCAGGTGAGCCCTTAATTTCTGACAAAGCCGAGTCGTTGGTGCAAAACGAATCCGTAAAGGAGGCGTAACATGAAAAGAAGTTTTTACCTACTGGCGTTGGTACCCTTAGCATTGTTTGGCTGCGCGGAGGAACCGACGACGGTCACGACGACAACGACTACTCAAGAAGTCACGACGACCGGTCCAGCCCGCGAGGTGGTGGTGGCCAGGACTCCCCCGGCAGTTCGCGTGGAGGCCCAAACCGTGGCGCCCGGGCCCGGATATGTCTGGACGAGAGGTTACTGGCGATGGACCGGGTCCGACTATGTTTGGGTGCCAGGGACTTATGTGGTGCGGCCCAGGCCGACCGCGGTGTGGGTGGAAAGCCATTGGGCGCGTCGCCCCGGCGGCTGGGTTTTGATCGCCGGTCATTGGCAGTAGTCGTTAACCGAGTAAACACGAATGACGGCAGACTCCTCCCGAAGGAGTTTTTGAATTGTTGTCGTTGTCTGATCGAATTTGTGTCCGTTGGTATTGATTCGTGGTTTAAAACGTCAATTCCTGTGGCATTGTGTGGAACGATCCAAGCTAGTGCTCACAGGCTATGAAACCAACGGGTCCGTTCGCTGCTGGCAGAAAGCGATTTCCGCAAACTGATTACTTCTTTCATTCAGGCTTTGGCGAATGGCGCGGCCATCCCTCGCCTTATGACGGAGAGGACAGATCGGAATTCAGCAATTTTTACAATTTAGGACGTGAATTCCGAATCGAAGCGGCACGGGAACGCGCCAAGGAAATGGCTGTGTTTGCGCTTATCGTTCTAGCGTCGGCCTGGCCAGTGATCTACATGCTAGTGACCGTCGTCAAATTGCTGAGCACGGGACGGCCGTTGCAGTAACCTTTTTGCCTCGAACAACCGATCTTCGTATCGAGGAAATCGATTTGCTCGGTGGCAAGAAAAGCGCGTTGATAGTGCCGTGTTTAAGTGGCGGCGCATCATCGTTCTCGCCGCTCTCGCCGTCTGTCTGGCTTTTCTCGTGCTCGTCGTATCTTTGTATTTCCGGCAACACTCGATGCTTTATCATCCGCGGCCGTACGACGCCAGTTACGCGGACACGTTGCCGCGCGATGGGGCAGAGCTCCATTTTACGACGATCGCCGGCAAACAAGTTGCATTTTATCTGCCCGCCGAATCGGCCGACCGATTGCCGAAGCGAATCTGGGTCGTCTTTTGTGGCAACGGTTCGCTAGCGCTCGATTGGGCGTGGCTGCAGGCACAGGATCGACAATCGCGCGACGCATTTTTGCTTATCGATTACCCTGGCTACGGAAAAAGCGATGGCTACGCCACGATTGCGACCACCCGCGCCGCTGCGGATAACGCGCTCGACGCGCTGGCGGCGCATCTGGTCGCGAACGAACACGAAATTGAATCGCGACTGGACGTCATCGGCCATTCTTTAGGCACAGCCGTGGCGCTCGATTTCGCCACGCGGCATCCGGTCGGACACATCGTTCTCATTTCCGTGTTCACCACGTTGCGCGAAGAAGCCGCAACGATCGTCGGCGGACCGCTTTCACATTTGCTCGTCGAAAATTACGATAACCGCGCCGCTTTGCGCCAACTTGCGCGTCGCTCGCCGCTACCAAGGATCGACATCTTTCACGGCACTGATGACGACACAATTCCAATTCGCATGGGCCGCGAGCTCGCCGAAGACTTTCCTGCGTTGGTGAAATTCCATCCCGTCGCGGGCGGAGACCATGTCAGCGTCATCGGCAAAGCCGCCCGTGAAGTTGTCGCTGCAATGAATGAGTGGCCAGCTCTTCGTTAGGCATCAATTAAAATCTCGGTCGTGGAGAACAACTTGATCGCTTTAAGGGTCAAGTTTTGCCGAGCCCTGGCAGGTGATGGATGAACCGGGTTGTTGCCTAACGAGCCGTCGGCCAGAGAAATTCGTCCCGGTACTGCGGTGTTTCTTCTGGCGCGAAACCGTGGCGCGTGACGTTTTCGGTCACCACGCGCGGCACTAAAAATTGCAGTAGATAATCCGCGCCGCCGGCTTTGGTGCCGCCGCCGCTCATTTTGAATCCGCCGAATGGATGCCGGCCCACCACCGCGCCAGTGCAGGAGCGGTTGATATAAACATTGCCGGCTTCGATTTGCGCTTTCGCGCGCTCGATGTTCGCGGGACTGCGCGAGAAAAATCCGGCGGTGAGCGCGTAGTCCGTGCCGTTGGCAACCGCGATTGCTTCGTCAAGATCGCGCACTTTCAAAACGCTGACCACCGGTCCGAAAATCTCTTCGCGCGCGATACGCATGTTCGGTTTCACGTCGGTAAAAATGGTCGGCGGAATGAAAAAGCCTTTTGGGGGCACATCCTTACGCTGGTAGGCGAGGGTGGCCTCAGACTTTCCAATCTCAATGTAATTCAAGATCCGGTTATAGGCGGTTTCGTCGATCACCGGACCGACGGTGACGCCGGGCTCCTCCGGATTTCCGACGCGCACGCTGGCGGCGGCCTTTAACAAGCGCTCCATCACGCGATCGTAATTTTCTTGGAGCAGAATCAAACGCGATAACGCCGAACATTTTTGGCCCTGGTAACCAAATGCCGAGTAAGTGCAATCGACGATGGCTTCATCAAGATCGGCATCCGAATCTATGATGACGGCATTTTTGCCGCCCATCTCGCAGATGACGCGCTTGAGTTCCCTTTGACCGGGCCGCGTGATTCCGGCGCTTTCCCAAATTCTCAGCCCGACTTCGCGCGAGCCGGTGAACGCGATAAGATCGACATCTTTATGATCGACAAGGTGTGCGCCCATGACCGAACCCTTGCCGGGGAGATAGTTCAGCACACCAGGCGGCACGCCAGCTTCCTCGAGGATTTCCATCAGCATCGCGCCGCAGACGGCCGATTGCTCGGCCGGCTTCATGATCACGGTGTTGCCGGTGACAAGCGCCGCGGTCATCATTCCGCCGAGGATTGCGAGGGGAAAATTCCACGGCGCAACGACAAAGGCGACGCCGCGTGGCCAGTAATGATAGTAACTTTCTTCGCCAGGAACGTTCTGCGTCAGACGCGGTCGTCCAATGCGCCGCATTTGCTGCGCGTAGAAAAGGCAAAAGTCGATTGCCTCGCGAATGTCGCCGTCGGCCTCCGTCCACGGTTTGCCGACCTCAAAAACCTCCAGCGCGGAAAGCTCAAAACGGCGGCGCTCCATGATGGCCGCTGCACGTTCCAAGAGCTGCGCGCGTTCTTCAAATGGCGTCCACCGCCACTTTTCGAATGCGGAGCGAGCGGCTCTGACCGCTCGCTCCGCTTCCGCAATTCCAGCCTCGGCGACTGCGCCCACGACATCGTCGGGCGAACTGGGATTAATGGAGGCAATCGTCTTGCCGGTGAAGACCTTTTCCCCGTTGATGACGAGCGGATATTCCTTTCCGAGCCGCGTCCGCATTTCACTCAGCGCTTTGCGCATTTTGTCCTGGTTTTCCTGGTGTACGAAGTTTGTAAGGGGCGCGTTTTCGTAGGTATCCCCCGGAGGTGTATCGAGGGAACGGCTATGAGATGGATGTCGATCTTTCATTGCATTTGTGGTCGCATTATTTGAGCGCGGTAGCACGCCATTTCGGCTCTTCCGCAAAAGTTCGCATGGATCGCGCAATAATTCTTGCTCCGAAACATTTTCGGCGAATTTTGCGCGCAGAAATCCTTCATTCGAAGTGTTCTCTAGCAGGCGCCGGACGAGATAGGACATGCCGGGCAGCAGTTCGCCCGCCGGGCAGTATTCGCGGACGCGATAACCCATTTCGACAAGGGCGCCTTTAATTGGGCCAGCCATTCCATAGAGGAGTTGAAATTCGAAGCGGCTGGGATCGATTCCCAGTTCGTCCGCGAGCGCCTGTGCATGCGCAATGCTCCGAACGTTGTGCGATCCAAACGCGCCGGTAACAATCGATTCGTTTTCAAACAAGATTCGCGTGAGCGTCTCGAAATTGACGTCGCTTTCGGGCTTCTGAAAATAAACCGGACAATCCCAGCCATTCTGGCGCGATTTTATTGTTTCGTAATCCCAATACGCTCCCTTGACCAACCGCACCGCGAAACGCGTGCCGCGTGCGCGGCCCCAATCGATCAAATCGCGCAAATCGGCTTCCGAATCTCGCAAATACGCCTGTATGACGATCCCGGCATGTGGCCAATCTTTGAACTCCTCTTCGGTGAAAATCTTTTTGAAAAGTTCGAGGGTCGTATTTTTGTGCGCGTAACTTTCCATGTCGAAATTAATGAAGGCGCCGAGTTCTCGCGCGCGGCGCAGAATCGGTCGCAGCTTCGGCGCGAGATGCGCAATTGCATTGGCCGGATCGGCCGGATTCATTTGCGAATAGAGAGCGGAAATTTTGACGGAAAGATTTACGACTGGGAAAAGCTCCGAGTTCCTGCCGAGCGGATCGGTCCAGCCTCTTGTTTCGCGTGCGAGGGTCTCCAGTAAATCAAGACAACGCGCCGCGTATTCGTTGGTCTCAGTTTCGCTGACGACGGCTTCTCCCAAAAGATCGACTGTGAACCCGATTTTCTGTCCGCGACGTTTGCGCAGCGCTTTCATTACGTCGTGTGGATTCTTTCCGGCGATAAATTGGCGCGCCATTCCGGAAATGTTCCAGCGCAGGACGCGCCCGCTCACCCACGGAACAATGCGCGCCAGACGGACACCGGTATGAACAAGAGGCGCGAAGCCATCGCGCAGATCTGCGAAATATTCCTCGAGATGCTCGACGATTTCGCCCGATCTGTGCAGCGACGGGAGCACATCGACAAAGCGAAACAGTTGCGCCTTGAACTGTTCATCGCGCATCGACAGCGCCATCATCCGCTGATAAAAGCCTGCTCTGCTGAAGAGCGATTCAGGATGCTGATTAACCAGCTCGAAGATGCGCGTCCCGCGTTGTTCGATCTCGCTTTGGAGCGATCTCATTTGCAAAACTAGTCCGCCGCAATGCGTTAGGCAAAGCGGAAGGAAGGCATCGCGAGCATCAAGAATAATTTTCTGCGGCACACGCTCACTTTGCGACCCGTGTTCGAAATAATGAATGAGATTGTTGCATAAATTTTGGGAGAGCAAGTGGAGTGGAGGAGATTTGCCTGGCGGACTCCGGAGGCCCAGGGCTCGGATCTGTCAGGCAATCTCTATTGCCACCTTTCATACAAAGAGCGGCGATCCCCAGTCCGCCGCTGAGACAGGGTTCGCTTTCTTGACCCGATGTTCCGCCCAAGCAAAGCCCGGTTTTGCTACACGCAACGGCGCGCTCGAACTAAAGCACCGCGCCCAGGAGACCGCCGCTCCTTGTTGGACTGAAAACAATCGCAGGACGCGCGGACACTCATTTGCTCGCCGGCCCGAAGTCGATTAGCAAGACGGTCATGAGGCAGAGTGGCGAACGTTATGAATTCGCCAGCGACAACACCGCGGCGATTTGCCCAGAGGCATGGGAGACGCTCGAAGAAGCGAATGCCGATGCCGCGCCATCGTACGGCGAGGATCGCTGGACGGCGCGTGTGTGCGATCGCGTCCGTGAAATCTTCGAGATCAATTGCGACGTTTATTTCGTTTTTAACGGCACGGCGGCAAATGCGCTGGCGCTCGCGCACGTTTGCCAATCGTTCCATAGCGTTATTTGTCACAAGCATGCCCATATCCAGACCGACGAATGCGGGGCGCCTGAATTTTTCACAAAGGGATCGAAGCTCCTTCTGATTGGCGGGTCCGATGGCTCGCCGCAGCGAGTCCGCCCAATGGCGGACAAGATCGAAATCGGAGAGGCAGAAGCAGTAGTCGCGCGCCAGAATGAGCTGCATTCGCACACGCCACGCGCGATTAGCATTGCCCAAGCTACGGAGTTCGGAACCGTTTATACGCGCAACGAGATCGCGGCGATCGCCGAGTTTGCGCGTGCGCGCGAAATGTTTCTTCACATGGACGGCGCGCGCTTTGCCAATGCGATCGCGTCGCTTAATTGCGCGCCGAAAACAATCACGTGGGAGGTTGGCGTCGATGTTCTCTGTTTTGGCGGAACAAAAAATGGCACGGCCGCTGGTGAGCTGGTCATTTTCTTCAACAGCGAGATTTCGCGTGAATTCGATTATCGCCTTAAACAAGGCGGGCAGCTCGGCTCAAAAATGCGTTTTCTTGCCGCGCCGTGGCTTGGTCTTCTAACAGATGACGTCTGGCTGCGGAACGCCCGGCATGCCAACGACATGGCACGCCAGCTTGCGGACCGCCTGCGTAACGAGGCCAAGATGGATATCGTCTTTCCAGTGGACGCGAATGCGGTCTTTGTCCGGATGAATGAGCAACTTGTGCGCGATCTCCACACCCGGGGCTGGGATTTTTACAAGTTCGTCGAGCCCGATGTTTACCGGTTGATGTGTTCGTGGTCAACGACCGAAGCAGCCATCTCCGATTTCATAACCGATGTTCTTTCGTTAAATGATTGAACGGATAGCGATCGCGAAACATCTGTATCGGAGGTAAAATGAATGCGCTTGCGCGAGCTTTGATGTTGACGGCGGTTTTTCTCGCCGGATGCCGAGCGACCCGGGACGTCGCCGCCACTTCTTATCACGTGACCCGAGGTGTCGCGGTCGGTTCATATCGTGTCGCCACTGCGCCGGTGCATTACGCTTTGCACCGACATGGCGAATCATCAACGACTACGGCGACAGAAACAACGTCGTCGGATGTTACCGTGCCCGGTCAACCCATGCCGGCGCCAGAGGTGGCTTCGGCGCCGCAACGGCGGCCGCGGGTTGAAAGTGAGAGAATCCAAAGCCAGTCATCGAGCGCCGCGCCGCGAACGACACACACCGAAACAGTGCAGGAAAAACCAAAACCGCCGCCATCGCACGCTTCTGCTCCACAAGCGGAATTTCCCACGGCTAAATCGGTTCCTGGCAAACCCGGATACGTCTTTAGCCCCTTCGATTCGAGTGGAAGATATGTCGATGTAAGCGGTTATGGGTCTGGCAGCAAAGTAAAGGATCCCTGGACCGATAAGATTTTCATCGTTCCATAAGTTGTGGCGCGGTCGCCTCGGCGACGCGTGCCCTACCACCGCTCATTGCCGCGAACATCGGCGAGTGCTACCTAATAGAATGTTCTCGGCGTCCCGAGTTGCTGCGTGCTCGTTCGTTTGCTTGTCGGTCCTCGCTCTTGCGCCGCGCGGACAAAGCCAGACGTACCAGGGAAAGGAGCTCGTCAAAGCGGAGCTCCTGGCCGATACGAACGCGGTTGTTCCAGGGAAACCTTTTACTGTCGGTTTGCTCCTTCGAATGGCTCCGGGCTGGCACACGTATTGGAAATTTTCCGGCGACGCCGGAATTCCGACCGAACTGAAATGGAAGTTGCCCCCGGGATGGAAAGCCGGCGAAATTCAGTGGCCGATTCCGCTGAAAACAATCGATCCAGGCGATATTCAAACCTACGGCTACCAGGATGAAGTCCTGCTGATGCAGGGAATCACGCCGCCGGCTAACATCGACAATTCGCCAGTAAAACTTTCGGCGGACGCAACCTGGCTCGTTTGCGAAAAGATCTGCATTCCCGGAAACGCCAGCTTGCAACTTGAGCTGCCGAAATCGACGACGAGCGCGTCGGCCAATACGGAAATATTTACACGGTTCCGCCGGTTGCTGCCGCAGAATTGGCCGGAATCGAAAGTTGCAACCGCAAATTGGACTCGGACTGGATCTGATCTTCGGCTGAGCGTGAAGAGTGCAACACTCGCAAATTATCCGCGCGCGGATTTTTATCCGTTGCCGGAAGGTGAAACGGTGGTAGGGCACCCAAAGCTCGAATCTCGTGGAGCAAACGAAGTTGTTTTTCGCGTGCCGATCGAATCGGCGAGCAAAGATTTATCATCGATTCAAGGTCTGATCGTCTTTGGTCGGAGCCTCGACGAGACCGACCGTGCGGCTTGGCAAACTCCCAAGTCCACGATTGCGTCTGCTAGTTCCGCCGCCCCTTCGCGGGGGATATTCACTTTCCTTTTGTTCGGCTTTCTCGGCGGGATCATTTTGAATCTGATGCCGTGCGTGCTGCCAGTCATCTCACTCAAAATTTTCGGATTCATTCAACAAGCGGGCCAAAGTCGACAGAAGATCTTGCGCAGCGGGATTGCTTTTGCCGCGGGCATTTTTGCCTGGTTCGTCGGTCTGGCGCTGCTCTTGATTGCACTGAAAGCCGCCGGCCGCGAGATCACCTGGGGCGGTTTCCAGTTCACGAACCCGTATTTTGTTCTCGCCTTGAGCGTCATTGTCCTTGTGTTTGCGCTCAATTTGTTTGGGGTTTTTGAAATTTCGCTGCCCCAGCGTGTCACGCGGGGCTTGCTTTCCTCGACCAGCGGTCAGCAGGAAGCGGGATCGTTTTTCCAGGGACTTTTCGCAACCGTCCTCGCGACGCCATGCACTGCGCCGTTCCTGGGAACTGCGCTCGGTTTCGCCTTCGCTCAATCTCCGGCCATCATCCTGTTGATGTTCGTCGCGATTGCCGCCGGCATGAGCGCGCCGTATTTGCTGCTCTGCGCACAACCAGCCTGGCTGCGCTTTCTGCCAAAGCCGGGTCCGTGGATGCTGCACGTGAAACAGTTCATGGGATTCTTGCTGCTGGCGACGCTGCTCTTTCTTCTTTACGTGGTCGGCGCGCAACGCGGTCTCGAAGGGGCGATTTGGGCAAGCTGCTTTTTGCTGGTCATCAGCATCGCATGCTGGATGAAAGGCGCATTCGTTCTGCCGACAGCGTCAATCGCAAAGCGAAGTGTCGTGCTCGTGCTCATGCTTTTGCTTGTGCTTGCGAGTGGCATTTATTTCATCGGCGGAAAATTTCACTCAGCGAATATTGCTTCCGCCGATTCAAGGCTCCGGGGCGACTGGCAGGCATTCACGCCCGAGCGTTTGCAAGCGGAGCTAGAACAGGGCCATTCTGTATTTGTCGATTTCACCGCTGCGTGGTGTCTCACTTGCAAATTTAACGAAGCAAATGTACTCGAGAACAGTGCTGTGCGAGAAGCGTTTCAGCGGCACGCCATCGTCAAATTGAAAGCTGATTGGACGAACGGCGATCCGGTGATCACGAAATTATTGCAACAATTTGGCCGTCCGGGCGTCCCACTCTACGTGCTTTATCCTGGGAAATCTGGTGAGCCAATTGTCTTTCCGGAATTGCTCACCAAGAGCATGCTTCTGGAGAAACTCGAAACCACATCACGCGCGGTCGCTTCGCAGTAATCACGTAGAACTGACGAAATCCGAATGTCGAATGACGAAGGAATGTCGAATACCGAATGACGAAATGGGTAGGGCGCGACCACAGCCTGCTCGCCGTGGCGAGGGCGCGCCGGAGATGATAGGATTAGCAGGCGCCTCGTTGTATTTCTCCCAATGCTTGCCAAAGTATTGGTGTTAAGAAAATTGAACCATCTCAAGAACTTCGCTTTCTAACCAATCTATGAACACAAAAATAATGCTCACCGTTGTCACGTCATTGATCGCCACCGCAGTCTTTGCTTTTGATCCGCCTCCAGTGGGTAGCGCAGCGCCGGATTTTTCACTCACGGACGCGAGCGGCAAAACGCATTCACTTTCGCAATACAAAGGCAAAACTGTCGTACTGGAATGGTTTAATCCGGAATGCCCGTTCGTGAAGAAGCATTACGGCAGCGGCAACATGCAAAAGCTGCAGGAGGAATACACCGGCAAAGGCATCGTATGGCTGACGATTGATTCCAGCGCCCCCGGGACGGAGGGCAGTCTGTCGCCTGAGCAAGCTGAAAAGATCGCGACCGCTTGGAAGACGCATCAAACCGCGCTTCTTCTCGATCCGGACGGCAAAGCGGGTCGGGCGTATGGAGCAAAGAATACGCCGAACATGGTGATAATTAATCCGGACGGGAAAATTGCCTATGAAGGCGCAATCGACAGCAAGGCCACGCCGAACCCCGCCGATATTCCGACCTCGACCAACTACGTCAAGGCCGCGCTCGACGAATCACTCACCGGCAAACCGGTTTCGAATCCAAAGACCAAGCCGTACGGCTGCTCGGTGAAATACAAATCGTCGTAAAAATTTCCGGGTAGCGCGCGCCTCGCGTGGTGCAAATGCGCCTCGCGTCTGCGAACTTCTCAATAATCCAGCGGGCTCTTCCGCGTAAAAGCCCGCCGCGTTCTACGCGGCTACGCTCACGCGGCTTCGCCTGAGATTCCATGAGGCAAGCCAAGATGGCGAAGTTCTTTACCTGGATCTAATCGGATTCTTTCTCAGATAGTGCGCAAGCTGTGCTCTTAGAAACCTTCTGCCCGCGCCGCTTTTGAGGTAGCGTTCCCTTCCGAGAGCATCGGCTTGTTCCAGATAAGCCTCGTAATAGATCAGTTTCCATGGACCGCGGTACGAAGTTGCGAACGCATCGCCTCTGGCATGCTGCTCGAATCGCTTACCCAGGTTCGCCGAATAACCAATGTAAAAACCATCGTCACTAGCTGACCGCAACACGTAAACGTAGTGCATGGTGAAAGGAAACGCCGGATCTTTAGCGCGTCGGCGCAGCCTTTACGCGCCAGCCAACGTATGCCTCTTCCGTCCGGCCCGAATAATGATTTACCCGGAGCACATCGCGCACGTGATCGAGCAACTTGCGCGGCCGTGCTGACACGGAAAATTGCTTTTCTTCTTTCGGGAGAGCACCTATTTTGGCTGAGCAAACCTCCGAAAAATGCTGACCACTCTTCTGCATTTGCCGTCGATATTAGAGGCAACCCAAAGAAATAGGCAGAACAATTTCTGCTTATTACGATGTTAGGTCTTATGCGCGTTCTGTCACTCGCCGCCGTCCTCGCGATAACAGGCGCATCCGCCAGCGCCCAAACGGGCGCCGCGGCCACAAGCGTTAAAGAGAAAGAGTCTAAGGCACGTAGCATGTCAGAGGCAGAAGCGTATGCCCTCGCGATATATGCTCCACGGCCAGCGTATCCCTACGCAGCCCGCGACAAACGCCTTACTGGAAGCGGGATTGTTTTGGTGAATGTTGATTCATCAACTGGTACTGTGGTGTCAGCCCAGATGCTGAAAAGCACGGGATACAAAGTGCTTGACGATTCAGCACTGGAAGCGTTTCGGCAATGGCGCTTCAAGCCGGGCACAGTGCGAAAAGTGCGGATACCGATCAATTTTGTAATGCGAGGCTCTCCGGGCTATCGTGAATATCTGCGAGCCGTAGGACACAGTTTGTGGTTGCAGAATGCCACGTATTGGTCCCTTCCAGAATATCCGCGCGAAGCGCGCGACAAAGGACTAACCGGTAAAGGCGTAGCGATGGTGAAAGTTGATCCACGAACTGGCTATGTTACGTCAGCGCTGATGCTGAAAAGCACTGGACAGGAAATTTTGGATAATGCCGCCCTGAGGACGTTTCGGCACTGGCGTTTCAAACCGAGAACTGTGACTGCACTGGAGATTCCCGTTCAATTCACGACGAAGGGCGTCTTCTACTAAATGATCCGCGGCGACATCTATAACTGCTGTCATGTCATTAAGCGTTGTGGAAAGTGGCACATCGGGGAGTCGCGAATTGAGGATTTGCGTGCTATAGAGGATCGCGCCGAGCTTCTCCGCCGTGGCCAATTCGGCACCTAACCAATCGATGAAGCCCCTATGAGGGTTGTCAATGTTGGTTGACGTTTAGCGATCTTTTTTCTCCTTCTCAGCTTTCGCTCGCTTCGTGTTTCGTGCCTGCAGGGTGCGTGCTTCCTCTTTACGTGGCCGGTTAGTTGTCCCGGTCACCAGCTCCTATTCGAGCATCACCGCACGGAGAGGTGAGCCCATGATGTCGTGCCTGACTTCGGGAAGCCGCCTTGAGCGGAACGCGCCCCATCTAACGGATGATCCCGCGACGGGACCAGCTTCATCTCCGAGCAGCGTTCCACCCTGCGGCCAAAATTCACTCTGCGTTGAAAAGATGTTTTTCGTAAAACCGTGATGGGTTAATGGTGAGCAGGAGGCACTTCCTTCACAGTGGTGTTGTTTCCTCGATGGCGTTTTTCAAAGTCCAGCCCAGTTCAGCGGCCGTCGCCCGACCGGTGCGCCATCGCCATAGATCAATCGCCAGTTGCCGCGCCAGGGCCACCGCTATTTTCTTCTTCAGCGAAGCGCCATGCTTGAGTCGGGCGAGATACTTCTGCCGGGCATGCCACCCTGGCTGCCATTTGAGCAGACGCCAGACGGCTTCGACCAGGAGCACGCGCACATGTTTATTGCCCTGCCGATCGATTGGTCCGAAACGCTGCACTCCTCCAGTGGAATATTCGCTAGGGCAACAGCCGGTGTAACTGCCGATGGCTTTGCGATGTTTAAAACGATGCCAGTTGCATACTTCGCCATCGAGCAGAGCAAGGGTCAGCGAGCCCAGACCGGTTGGTATCATTTGCTCCGCCACCCCGGTCTCGAGCGCAGCGCTCAGCTTAACCAGTTGAGCGCGACAGGCGCGGATCTGCGTGACAATGGGCTCGAGTTGTTCGCGCACAAAACTGCTGCACTGGAGCGAGAGTCGTTTCCATTTGCGTGGCCCAGCCCAGCCACTGGGCAAAGTCTCATGTTCGAACTCGATTCGCAGCGCCCGTCCATGGTTCTCCAATCGGCGTAGCTCGCGTTTGAAAAACTCGCGCTGCCGTCCAAGTTCGCGCCGTTGCTGTTCTTCGGAGCTGGGGATGCGAATCGGTTTGAGTTCATCCCGATGCCCATCGAGCCAGCGCGCTAGTCGCACACACAGCTCGCGCGCATCCATCCGATCGTTCTTGCGCCGGCGCTGCGCCGTATGACGCATCGGAGTGGTGACGAGCGAATGTGCCCCGGCCCCCACCAGTTCATGATGCAGCGTGTAGCCAAAACCGCACGCCTCATAAACGGTATGGACCGTGTGCCCCGCGTTCACCTGGGTCCGAACCCAGCCGAGCAAGCGTGCGCGGGAGAAGCTTTGCCCCCGCTTGATGTCACCAGCGCCGCACTGGATCGCCGTCACCGCATTATTCAGATCCACATCCAGGCCAAGCTTGAAAATTTGCCGCGCTCCAGAATTGCCACCAGCCAACGCGGCATTAGGCTGATCGTTGTCATGAAGGGTTGGGGTTGCTTTATTTTTCATAACCTGCGTGTGCCCTGTCGACACACGCCTTGCAACCCTTCATGGCATCTAACGGC